>Ga0255338_1001750_pt1 | contig 37699 bp, 24 predicted proteins | sample MeOH1_35cm_T4_19_FD_203715 | JGI IMG/M metagenome (GOLD analysis project Ga0255338, IMG submission 203715) | Sandy soil microbial communities from University of British Columbia, Vancouver, Canada - MeOH1_35cm_T4_195 | ecosystem: Engineered > Artificial ecosystem > Sand microcosm > Unclassified ...
CCGCGCTCTTGACGACCTTCAGCGCCTCGCGCAGGCGCTCGAGGTTCTCGTCGAGGCCGGCCGCGGGGGCGGGGCGCAGGACCAGCAGGCGCATCGCGCGCCCGTTGGCCGCGCGCAGCAGCGCCGGTCGCCGCGCGGAGGCGGGCAAGGAACGGACCCAGAGCCTCTGGCCCGCGACCGACGCCCAGGGGCTCGTCGACGCCGCGACGGGGATGAGGCCCGCGGCCGAGACGACGGCCACGGTCTCCGGGTCGAAGCCGGCGGGGACGCGGGACAGGTCGACGCCCGGCGGGAGCTCGAGGGACCTCGCCCCGGCGGCGGTCACGGCCACGGTCGACGCGTCGATGCCGCGCGCGGCCAGGGCGCCCGAGAGGCGCGACATCACCTTGCCGTCCTTGGCCCACAGCGAGTCCGGGGCCGGCCCGCCGCCCGGCGCGACCAGGCCGAGGGCGCGCCACTTCTCCACCTCGGCGCGGGAGAAGTGGAGCACCTCGCCGCGCGCGGCGAGCTCGCCGGCGGTCTCCTCGCGCAGGACCACGGCCGCCACGCCCATCGCCTTCAGCCGCTCCCACAGCTCGGGCGTGGACGCCGGCGCGCGTCCGGTCAGCGCGGCGAAGGCGTCCGCCTCGACGGCGGGCAGGACCGCGCGCTCCGCCGGCGCGCGCGTCGCCCACACCGCCGCGGCCGAGGCCGCCAGGAGTGCGAGCAGCGCGCCGCGAGAGCGCGTCCCGCTCACCCGCGCGCGGCCTCGCGGAAGATGTCCAGGTAGGCCTCGACCGAGCGGTCCCAGGAGAAATCCGCCGCCATGCCGGCGCGCACGCGCGCGGCCCAGGCCGCCGTGCCGAACGAGGCCAGCGCGCGGTCGAGAGCGCGCGCCAGGTCCGCCCCGTCGCCGGGCTCGCAGAGGAAGCCGTTGGCGGGGCGCCCGTCGCGGGGCTCCTCGAACACGGTGTCGTTGAGGCCGCCGGTGCGCGAGACCACGGGGACGGCCCCGTAGCGCATCGCGATCATCTGTCCGAGGCCGCAGGGCTCGAAGCGCGACGCCATCAGGAACAGGTCCGAGGCGGCGTAGACCCGGTGCGCGAACGGCTCGTCGAACTGACGGTGGAAGTGGACGGCTCCCTTGCGCCGGCGCTCGAGCGCCGCGAACATCTCGGTCAGCGAGGGGTCCCCGGTGCCGAGCACCACGAGCTGGCAGCGGTCGAGGCGCGGCTCGAGCGCGGCGAGCGCGATGTCGAGCCCCTTCTGGTAGTCGAGCCGGGACACCACGCCGATCAGCGGCCGGTCGCCGCGCAGCTCGAGGCCGCACTCGCGCTGCAGGGCCTCCTTGCACGCGGCCTTCCCCGCGGCCGCGTCGTCCGGCGAGAACTTCCGGGGAAGGGAGGCGTCGCGCGACGGGTCCCAGGTCTCCAGGTCGATGCCGTTGAGTATGCCGCGGAGGTCCCTCGAGCGGCGCTGGAGCAGGCCCTCGAGGCCGAAGCCCCGGTCCGGCGACTCCTGGATCTCGCGCGCGTAGGTGGCGCTCACGGTGGTGAGCTTGTCGGCGTGGACGATCCCGCCCTTCAGGTAGCTGACCTGGCCGTAGTACTCGAGCCCCTCCGAGGACCAATCCTCGGGGCCGAAGCCGCCCGCCGCGAGCGCCGCGGGCGGGAAGTTCCCCTGGTACGCCATGTTGTGGATGGTGAACACGCAGCCCGTGCCCGCGAAATGAGGGTCGTTCTTATAGTGGCGCTTCAGGTGCGCGGCGACGAGGCCGGTCTGCCAGTCGTGGAGGTGGATCACGTCGGGCTTGAAGCCGATCGCCTTCGCGCCCTCGAGCACCGCGCGGGAGAACAGCGCGTAGCGGCGGTCGTTGTCCTCGTGGTCCTTGCCGGCGTTGCCGTACAGGCCCTCGCGGTCGAAGTACAGCGGGTAATCCACGAAGTACACCGACACGCCGCGCCGGTGCAGGAAGCTCAGCCCCACGTCCACGGACCCGCCGGCGACCGGCACCTTGATCGGGTGGGCGATGCCCCCCTCGAGCGACGCCGCGCGGATCGAGCGGTACTTGGGCAGGAACAGGCACACGTCGTGGCCCAGGCCGCCGAGCCTCTGCGTCAGGGCTCCGACCACGTCGGCGAGACCCCCGGTCTTGCAGAAGGGAACCGCTTCGCTGGCCGCGACGAGGATCTTCACTTTACTTGGGCCAGAGCCCCTCTTTCTCTTCTTCTTCCGGAGCCTCGTCCGAGGCCGTTTCCGCGGGCTCCTCGGAGGCTTCGGCGGGGTGCTCGGAGAGGGCCTCGGCGATCACGGCCTCTTCCGTCTGCTCAGCGACGGACTCCTCAGCGGGATGCTCGGAGAGGGCCTCGGCGACGACGGCTTCCTCCGTCTGGTCCCCCACCGTCTCCGCGTCGGGCGCGGGACGCTCGGCGGCGTGCGGGGTGTCGATCGGGGCGGCCGGGGCGGAGGCGTCCGCGGGCGCGAAGCGGTCGAGCGGCGGAAGGTCCTCGAGGCTGCGCAGGCCGAAGTGGCGCAGGAACTCCATCGTCGTGCCGTACATCAGCGGGCGGCCGACGGTCTCCCGGCGTCCGACGACCTTGATCAGGCGCTTCTCGAGCAAGGTCTCCAGGGCCGCGATGACCTCGACGCCGCGGATCTCCTCGACCTCGGCGCGCGTCAGCGGCTGCTTGTACGAGATGATCGAGAGGGTCTCCTGAGCGGCCGTGGACAGCCGCATCGTCGCGCGGTCGCTGAACAGCTTGCGCATGTAAGGAGCCAGCTCCGGGCGCGTGGCCATCTGCCAGCCCTCGGCGACGGCGATCAGGCGGTAGCCGAGGTTGCGCTCCTCGAGCTCGCGGCGCAGGTCCTCGACGCAGGCGACGATGCGGTCCTGGTCGCGGACGTTGACGAGCTTGCACAGCTCGCCGGCCGACAGCGGCCGGTCGGTGATGAACAGCAGGCCCTCGAGCGCGCGGCGGAGGAGGGCCGGGTCGTTGGCGGGAGAAGGGGCGGGCGTGTGCGGGACCCCGTCCGCGGCGGGCTCGCCCTCCGCGACGGGCTCGCCCTCGGGGGCGGCGTCCTCGGCCTGGGGCTGGTCCTGATCCGGCTCGGGCGCGTCGACCGGGACCGAGGCGGCGATGGACTCGGCGGACACCTCGGCCGGGGCTTCGGCGGCGTCGGTCGTTTCGGCGTCGGCGTTCTCGGCTTCAGGGCTGGACATCGGTCTCTCCTTCGGGCTCCGCCTTCGGCGGCTCCACGGGGTCCGGCTCGGCGTGACTTTCCAGCGGCGCGTCGACAGGGGCTTCGGGCTCCGGAGTCTTGGACGCCAGGGCTTCCGCGATGAGCGTTTCGGCGATCGGAGTCTCCTCGACGGCGTTCTCGTCCTTCTTGAAGATGCTGATCTTGCCGAAGGTGCCGTCCTGGCGGATGAAGATCTTCTGCAGCTTGGTGAGCTCGAGCATCGCGAGGAAGCAGGCGATGATGCCGCGGCGCTTGCGCTCGTCGGCGAACAGCTCCTCCCACGGGATCATCGGCCGTTCCTGGAGGAGGAACATGATCTTCTCCATCTTCTCCTCAATGGGGAACTCCTCGCCCTCGACGGCCTGGGAGTCGTCCTCGGCGCCGGCGAGGATGACCTGGAGGTGGGCCATGAGGTCGAACAGGGAGACGTTGGGGGACTTCTCGGCCTCCTCGAAGTGCGGCGCGCCGCGATAGAACACGCCCTCCATCTCGGCGGCGCGGTCGGCGAGGAACTTCGAGGCCTCCTTGAACTTCTGGTACTCGATGAGCTTCTGCGCGAGCTCCGCGGCGGGGTTGGGGCCCTCGTCGCCCTCCTGGTTCTGCTCGCTGGGCAGGAGCGCGCGGGACTTCACCGCCATCAAGGTCGCGGCCATCACGAGGAAGTCCCCCGCCACGTCGAGGTTCATGTCCTTCATGAGCTCGAGGTAGGAGAGGTACTCCTTGGTGATGTGCGAGATCGGGATGTTGTGGATGTCGAGGTCGTCCTTCTTGACCAGGAACAGCAGCAGGTCGAGGGGGCCCTCGAACAGCTCGAGCGACACTTCGTAGGCCTTCTCGGTCATTTAGCGGAGCCTCATCGCGCGGCGGACTTCGACCATCGTCGTCTTGGCGACCGCGCGGGCCTTCTCCGCGCCCTGCATCAGGATGGCGTCGACCTGAGCGGAGGTGAAGGACTCGCGGCGCTGGCGGAACTCGGAGAACGGGGCCGACATCTCGGCCAGCAGGTCCTTCTTGCACGCGCCGCAGCCGAGCGCGCCCGCGCGGCACTCGTCGCCGCGCTTCATGTAGAAATCCGTGTCGGCGTAGAGCTTATGCAGCGCGTACACCGAGCAGCCCGGCGGGTTCTCGACGCACGGCAGCGGATGGCCGGGGTCGGTCGCGGTCTTGCGGTTCGGATCGGTGTAGGCCGCCTTGATCTTCTTCTCGAGCGACTTCTCCGTCTCGTAGATGTCGATCGCGTTGCCGTAGGACTTCGACATCTTGCGGGAATCGAGTCCGGGGACCTTCGGCGTCGGCGTCAGCAGGGGCTGGGGCTCGGCGAAGATCTCCCCGAACACGTGGTTGAACTTGCGCGCGATCTCTCGGGACAGCTCGACGTGGGGCAGCTGGTCCTGGCCGACGGGGACCTTGGTGCCGTGGTAGAGGAGGATGTCGGCGGCCTGCAGGACGGGGTAGCCCAGGAAGCCGTAGGTGCGCAAACTCTGATCGGCCCCCGACGTCTTAGATATAGTTTTTACAAGTTTCCTAAAGCATCCAACAGAAACGTCCCATCCATTTCCAATGTCTACGTTTTCAAAGAATGAACGGACATCCTGAGGAAGTCGAATAGGATAATCTGCAAGCTCTCGCGAACTCCGAATTTCCTCTAGAATCCAGCCCGCAATTTCGTCAATACCGATTCGGTCAAAATCGGAAAAACGCTCATTCAATACATGAAGGGTCTGCTTTAGCGCATCGGCGATATCGAAGTCGGGGAATTTCTCATCCAAGACAATGAGGGCCCGAAGGAAGTTAGCGTAAGACTCCCGCCCAATATCGTCGGAAATCTCTTCAAGCTCATCGATGGTCGTTTGAAAATTAGGGTGCTCATCCTGCGCATGAAGAATACGTTGCATGGCCGATCCAACTTCCTGCGTCAACAAGGGGGACTGAGAGACTCTGTTCTGGGCCCAAAGCGCAAATCTCTGCATCGGAATCTTCGCGGCGGATCCCCGGGAAATTGAAATATCTCCCCCGATGTCCTCCAACAAAGATCTCCCTGAATTATTTCCACCAACTGCAGCCAGAACTGTGGCATCAAGCAGCAGTTGTTCAAATACTTTTCGACGTGGATCGACTTGGGCGCGAAGCTGAGACTCTTTTGTCTTTGCCAGCTCCTGGAGTTGCTCCTTCCAGGTCGGGTTGTTCTCGAGCCACCCGAGCGGCGTCACCATCGATAGCATAAGGGCCAATTCCGCGTGCTCGGGCACGTCGGACTGCTTGAAGATCACGCACTTCGCTGGGTCGAGGCCGGCGGCGAGCCAATCGAGGACCATTTCGCGACAGTTCTCCTGGAGCTTGGAGGTGTCGTCGTAGCCCGTCGTCAGCATGTGCCAGTCGACGACGGAGAAAAAGCAGGAGTACTGGGTCTGAAGGGAGACCCAGTTCTTCAACGCCCCCCAGTAGTTTCCCAGATGGAGACGGCCGGTGGGACGCATGCCTGAAAAGACGACATCCGCGCGCTTCATTCCGTCGTCGATTCTAGCGTTTCCCGACGGGAAATTCCAGTTTTATTATCGAGGCAACGCGTTGTCACATTCGCCGCGCAACTCGCTCCTGTTGCGGGATTCTGCACGGCCTGGTGCTGGATATGGACTTAGGGCTGGCGAGGAGTGAGCGCCTCGGGAAACAGCTCAACGACGGCCTTCAACTGATCGACCCGGCTGTAAAATCTGAACCTAAAACCCAGATCGTGAGACTGATGCTGAATATTATCCGCAAGGCGCAAGGGCAGCATTAGCCAGCGGGCTGTGATGGCGTGGTCCTCTCCAGATGTCATGAAGGGATTTCCCCGGTGAACCTTCTTGCCGTTAAGCGAGACCTCGGGCTGCATGTGTACGATGTCATTCCGACGCCGAACCAGGCTCTTTAGGTCGTCGAGAACTTCCTTCTCAAGACGGTAGTCGAGGATAAATTGGCTCGGTACCTGAGACCATTTTTCGATTAGTGACAGACTCTTAACTTTCTTGATCGAGTTGGTGTCGAGATTAAGGGCCAGCAATAAATTCCCAAGAGCTTCAAGATAGGTGCAGACGAGCACGGCCAGAATCATCCTCTCGCCGGTCATGACCTCGTAAAGCTGGCCATCAATGCGGTCATGCTCCGTCCGCCAAAGCGCGTGGTAGGCTTCTATGCGGCGCAGTAGTGCCGAAGCAAGGACCGAATGGTATGCGCTAAAGCCGCTGCTCATAGAGGGTCACGTTCGTAGGCGATGAAGTGCCCTTTCGCGATCTTCGCGGTCACGGTAGGCGTCTCTCCGTCCGTGTCGTGCCATTGAAGGTCTAGCGGCCACGGCAAGGACGGTGATAATTCGCTTGTCCATTTCGCTGCGTCAGATATCCAGGCAACAAACGGCGCTTCGCCGACAAAGGTTTGATTCAATTCCACGGCGACATCAAGATCGCTTTCGGGGCGATGGTCCCCGCGCGCGCGACTGCCGTAGATGATGACGCGTGCGATCTCCGGATGCTTGGCCGCCCATTCGCAAAGGGTGGCCACGATACTTTTCTTCTTAGGATGGTCGGCGAACCTCATGGCTCTAACGATAGATGTCGTCAAGACGGAAGGTCAGGCTTCGAGCTGCCGGCCACCCCGCCTGAACGAAAAGGTCTAGCGCGGCAACCAGTGCCTTTCTGCAGCGCTCGTCCTCGCGGAAAAGAAAGCGATATTCGGCAAGATACCGCTCGACGATTCTTACCAGAAGATTGGCCCCGAGTGATTCGAATTGATAGCCGCCGCGCGCGCCGGCCGCGATCACTTGTCCGATTCGAACGAACACTCCCGCCGGATCGGTGGGAATGAAAACCTCAAGGGTCTCCAGCAGATGGTGAGTGACGCTAGGCAGCCCCGACTGCGCCAGTCGTTCGATGATGTCCGCCCCTTCGACATAGAAGCGCTTCATGGCATCCTCGGGAACGAGTTTCTCGGTCTTGTCCCCGTCTTTCCAACTCCGCTTCGCGTGAGCGCCAGAACCGAAGAAGATTTGGTCGCCACAAGAGTCTACGAGCTGCAGCAGGGATTTCAGGCGAGCTCTCTCCTCTTCAGGCCATTCTGCGAAAGGCTTCTCAGCTAGGCGGGCGTCCATCGCTTGCTGGACTTCCAGAGCCTTATCTAGAACGAGTTTCAAGAGAGCGAGTGCCTTCTGCCGTCGCGCATCCTTTACTGGGTCAGAAGGCGCGACGGGACCATGAACAAGCAAATCACGAATATCCAGAAGCATGCTCTGGCATAGCTCGGCATGGTCGGCTGGATTTCCCGCAAACCCGAGAACCACTTCTCCAGCCGCGACGTTATCACGCCACGCATAGAGTCGTATGAGGAGCCGGGCACACTTTCGGCGCACGCTTGCTTCTCCAGCTCGTGCGCCTTGAAAGCGTCCGAGAATCGCCTTAATTAGCGCAACGCCGCGCGCCTCTTCGGCAGAGGAAAGACGAACAAGCGCGTCTCCCAAGAAGAACTTCAGGACGCCGCAGTTTGGCTCCTCCTTTGCGAGTCGCTCGGCGAGCTTCCACATCAGTTCGGGGCCCGAGTAGAACAATGCGTTTAGCCGATGCGAGATATGAAATCGGATCGAACAAACCGGATCGCTTGAGAGGCGTTCGATTGCGGTGAGCAACTCCGGCGTGACGTGCTCAGGTTTTCGAGCCAGATACATCAGTCCTTGCGCCGCCTCAACCCTCGGAAGATGCCCACCCCAACTCTGATGGTCCTCAAACCGCGCTTCCTCTTCAGGCTCTGGAGCAGGAACTGGAGATGTGCTCGCCTCGACAAGGGTGGTCCGAACGAAAGCCAGAAGCTCGGGATCACCGGTCAAGTCATCGATCCGCGCGATTAGCTTTGCGGCCTCAGCGAGGCGCGCCCATGCCTGATCCTGCTGGGTCGGATGCACTTCGTCAGCCGTTGCGGATTCCAGGGCCGCTCGAAGCGCCTTCAGCGCCGGCAAAACCGCTTGGCTCTCCGCGAGCGCAGGGCCCTCCTTCGAATCCGAATGGGTCTTTGCGAACTCGGAAGCAGGTTTGTAGAGCGCACGCATAGCCCGATTGGGCTCTGTCCCAACCGGCACGCCCCTTTCGGCCAAATCCTCTTCTTCAGTGATCTCCCGAGAAGTCCAGCCGCCCTCAATATCATCGTCCTCATCATCGGCAGGGGCTGATCTGCCTGGCGCTGGCCGCGGCCGCGCTTTAGTCTCTTCTAGAATCAAATGAGACTCGGGCAAGTGGCGCAGCATGGCGTCTCGCCGGTCGTCACCGCGAGATCGCCGATCCTCCGGATAGGTGTCTGGGATAGCCAGAATCTCGCGCTCTACGGCCTCTCTCGCAGCGGCCGAAAGATCCGGATAGATTGCTCCAAGCATCTTCACGGACAAAAAGGCGGTGTCTTCGCCGCGCAGGAATGCGCGGGAAGCCGCGATTGGAGCCAACTCCTTCCCAAGCGTCTGCGGGAACTTGGCTCCAGCTTTCAGCATCCGCCGCCAGACAGTCGCAAGGCGGTTCTCGCTCCGAACGACGGCAACGATCCGCCGCAATTCTCCCGTCCCGCTCTCGTCAGCGGCGAGTGTTTCGAGCCGATCCTGAAAGAGATTTAGCAGTTTCAGTTCGTCGTGCACGCTTTGATAGGTGCTTCCATCCCAGGTAGAGCTATAGTCGCCTCGAAGGCGTAGCTCTTGCCCGGCAACAACGAACGCTGCCTCTTCCGTAGCTAATAGGCCATGATGCTCGCGTGGAACATATGCCTCGAGAATTCCGATTAGGGCTTTGGTGGCGTGCTCCGGCGCCTGCGCAAGGAACCCCGGGAAAGCCTTAACGAGGTGATAATGAGCCATCCCGTAATCTTGTTTCCGGGTCGAAGTCATTGAAAGAATGCGGCTGCCGCCCATGTCCGTCGTTTCTTTCGACTTTTCCTCGTAAGCAAACGCAGAAATGAATACCTCTACCACAAACTCCGGGGCCACGGTGATGAGACGGTCGACCTCGTCGGCCAACCGAGGTATCTCTTGAAATCCGAACTGCGCTATGTGCTCTGGAGCGAGCGCGCGCCGAAGAAGAGCAGCCGACGCCGCCGGGTCGGACTCGAAGGTCCGACAGACTGCCTCCAGGCTGAACTCGACGAGGACCGAGTTGCGCGGCTGACGGGCCCACGCATATTCAAGCAGGCGGCGAGCTGCTAGCCCAGCCGCGGCGCGCTTCTCGGGCGGAAGTTCCGCCGGCTTTTGACATATTGCCGTAAGCAGGACGCGTGCGGTGAACGCCGATTGCTCGGACATGTCGCGCGTGAGCCGCTCCAGCACCTCGCACCAAGGACCCTCTGCCAGCTTTATTGCCATCAGGATGCTCCAGGGAGGAGGGCCCCGACGATGTGTCGCAGGATTTGCTGAGCGCTCTCCTTCCTTTGGTTCTCAGCGCTCGCCAACGCCTCATACAGCGGATCGAGGTCCGACACGTCGGTGGCCATCCCCGAGACAACAGTAGGAGCGATCAGCTTTCCCACTTCTGGCAGCGCCGTAATGGAGACCAACTTGAAGGCGACCTCCCAGAACCGGTTGCGATCATTGCTCCAAAGGCGTTGAAGCAGCATCGTCAGGCTGGGTCGAATCACGAGCACTAAGTCCGGCTCCGCCGACAGTCGCTGCACGAGTTGGTCGGGGGTCTGCGGCAAGATCAACCTGGAGCATGCGTAGTCAAAGAGCACATTGTGCGGATAAGCGAGAAGTCCCCGTTCCGGAGCGCCGCCCGGCGAAGGCTGCCACTCGATGAGGACTTGGCTGCTGAGGAGGTCCGTCAACGCGGCGGAATTAGTCGCGTCGCCCACCAACGCACGTTCCGCTCGAAGCTGTCGAGTCTCGACCATCTGTTTCGATGCCGCTCGAAGCACGGCCTCTCGGGCGTCGGCCTGACCGTCGGCTCGCACGATGCGGGCCCTCCAGTAGCGATCCAAGAGCTGCAACTGCGTGCGAATCGGAGTCAGTTCGGGAACTCCGACCCCGGCAGTCAGCAAGTCGGCGGCGAGCCGGAGGTTGAACGGGATGCGCAGCAGTTGACGGAGGTCGTCCGGCGCGCGTGCGATCAGGTCGCCGAGGGCCGGAGCCTGCCCCGCGATCTGCGCAATTTCCTCGTCCGAAAGAACAGGGATATTGACGTGGCGGACCGCCGCGAATTCCGGGTCGGAGAAGGTAGGCGACGGCATCCCCGCAAACAGCGCTTGAAAGCCATCGCTGTAACGCAGATCGAATTTTCGGATCGACGCCACCACTCGCCACCGCCCTCCTATCTGGCGGACGAGGGCTATCAGGTCGAGCAGCGTGCGAGCGGCAACGGACCCTCTTGCAGCGTCGAGTGCATCGACGACGAGAAATCCGGGCTCCGTCCCCGGCCAGTTTGCCAGCACATCGGCGAGATCTCGGGTCAGATTCAGCTCTTGGCGCAGATTGCCCATGCTCTCTGCGGCGAGCCGGTCCACCGCCAAGAACACGACATCGCCTCCGCCCTGGATGAGGCCGTCAGCCAGCCCGTGGAGCGCCCCGCTCTTGCCCGCGCCGGACTCGCCGCACACTAGGATAGAGTCTTGAAGCGAGAGCCGACGAAGCTCATCGAGGGCGGGACGCCGAATCTTTGCTTCAGCGGCGCCGACGCGTACTCGGGACAAGTCCGCGAGCAACTGGACTGTCGTCGCTGAATAGGCCTTCAAGCGGTCAAGATCATCTCGATAGCTGCGGGCGGCCAAGACGCCGATCGTGGCATCCGTCAGGCGACTCTGGAGTTGGCGCCTGTCGCGGCCCGACTTGTTTGTCGCCAGGTCTTGGCAAAGAGAGACCAAGCTCGTCCATGCGGCGTCGGCGTCCGTCGGCCGCGCCAGGACGCCCGTGCGGAGAAGCGTCTTGGCTTCAAGCTCGGCGGCGCCGCCATCGTCCAGGTCCAGGACCGTCACCCAGGCAGGCGAAAGCACCTGCCGGATTTCATCATCGGTCGGAGCGGTCCCCGCTGCCGTCTGCCATGCTCGCCGCGTGCAACCCAAGACGGCATCCAGGACGCGACGCTCTTCTTCGTTTACGGCGGAATCGGCCAGAGGCTGCCCTTGGGCCAGACCCCGCATCCGTTCGAGAACGGCAGCCAGATGAATCCTCACCGGCGCGGTGGCGGTCGGTCCTACGATGAGCACGAAACGATCTCGGGCGGGATCGGCGGGGCGGGCCCACGAACGTCCGGCCGAAACCCGATCGCGGCAGGCGATAAACTGGCGAACGAACTGGTCGAAGACCGAGTCGAACTCGCTATCTTGCTCCGCTGAGACCGACAACGACCTCTTCGACTGGCAGTAGATGAAACCACCCGCCGACGTCCCGACGAGGATGTCGTCGATCGGCTGATTCTGCTCACATCGAAGGAGATCGAGCGTAACCGCTGCCGGGAGCGCCCACGGGAGGGCGGCGTTCGTTTCCGCAAGCGCACGTACCGCCAGCCAAGCGGCGGCGCGATGCTGGAAGCCCAGACCGCCAGATGCTCCAGAACCGCTCATGGTGAGATGAAAACTGGGATGAAGAGATTGCTCATGCGATGACCGAATTTTGCAGATTTTATCAAATTGCTTAGACGGTCCTCGTCGGACAAATTTTTGTAGAATCTCAGCGACGAGCTAGTCTACTGGAACCCCTAATGCCTGCCGAAATAGCGGCGCCGGAGCACAATAAGAAGTACCGGATACCGGCCGCCTACCTGCTGGATCGCTTCGACAGCTATTCCGTCGTCCTAGACAGCAGTATCGTCGTGGAAGATATCCGCTGGAAGGTCATGAAGCGGAGAAATCCCGCGATTCGCAGCCTGCTTGATCGTGCCCTCGATTCGACGCTGCTCATCCCGTATGTGCCCGATGTCCTCCAGCATCAGGTCGAAGAGAATCTAAACGAACTCTCTGAGCGCCATAGGATTCCCATTGAGCGATTCTTCGAGGAATGGGCGAAGCTCAAGCCACGTCTGCAACTAGTCCCGATCTCGGACGCCGACCTTGAAGCAGTCGAGATTCGAGACGTGACCGATGCGCCGTTTGTGGTGGCTCAACGTCAGACGAATGCTTGCTCCATCGTCTCGAACGACAAAGATTTTCATGCGAGCGACGCGCCTTCAGCGGGCAGAGTCGCGCTCGAACAGACCACCGTTCTTCAAGGCGCGCTCCTCGCTAGCCTCGGGGCGACCTTCATGTGCGGCTTCATCGCCCTTTCGCCGCTGCTGCTCCTCGCCGCAGTCGTCTGGGGCATCTACGCCCTGGCGAAGCGCAGGCCAGGTCTTGCCTTGGTGATGCTCGGCATCACTGCTCTCCTCACCTACTTCTTCTGGGATCGCATCAAGGCAGCGTTCAAAAAGCTGTTCTCGGAGGAGAACAAATCCTTTTTCTTCGAGTTCATGGGGACTTGGGCGGCTGCGGCGAACGAACACCGGAAGAAGGCCGAAGAAGCTCAGGCGGTGCTTGAAGCCACGCTCAGTGTTTCGCCCAGGCCAAGCGCATCCCAGCAATAACCCGAGCCCCATCAAGCGCGCTCAGAAGGCTCTCTCCGGTCGTCCCGGCTTGCCGCAAAGCAGCAAGTTTGTGGACAATGCGAAGTTGGTCGGCTAGGTTGGGCGGATTCATTCGAATAAGCGCGATTTTCAGCCGCGACACCACCGGACTTGCCTCCACCAATTGCGCCCGGTGAGCCGGCTGAGCGGGGACATCCATTTATAGGTGCGATGCACCCGATTCTCGACCGCCTCTTCGAAGGCGTTCCACGGCACGCCGACCCGAGCCGGGATCGACTTCTCGATGGCGATCCCCGAACGAAGGTCGGCGATGACGTTGGGGAGGGCCTCCGGCGAGGATTCCGCGATGTGCCTGACGGCCAGCAGGTAGTAAGGATAACACTCGGTGATCAGTCCGACTCCCCTGAGACCGGAGCCATCGTTATCGAGGCGGCAGGCCAACGCGCCGGGATATCCGCGCCCATGGCGATAGTAGGCCGATTCGAGCATGATGCTCGCGACAGGCTCCCCGCCCGCGAGCATTCCCAGCCCCTCGTCGAACCACTGCGGCACGTGATCCAGTTCCCCTCCGACCAGATCGTGTAGCGCGGCATGGGTGAACTCATGGGTCACGACGCTGCGCATGATCGGCCGAGACGGGCAATCCTCCCAGGTCGCCATGTTGAAGGTCACGCGCTGACCCTCGCTTCTGTTCCCCGTCGGGTCCAGAGATCCGAGGCCCCTCCGCTGGGTCGGGTCGTACTCGACTTCGAGCACCAGCGGCCTCGGGAAAGCCGACCGATAGTCCGGCTGGCCGAGCAGTTTGGCGATCTCCTGAAGGGCCTGGGGGGCCTCGGCGCTCAGCGCCTTCCGAAAGCCTGTGTAGAGTCCCGAACGGGGGCCGGCATAGTTATCCTTGAACCAGACGTTGCCCGCTCCAGGCACGGCCGTGACGCCTTGAGGGGCGCCGCGCGATTCCCTCGCGAGCGGCGTAGTGGCGGCATGGGACGCCGATGGCGGCGCAGGCTCCTCGCTCAGGGCATTCTTGCACCGAACCGTGACGTCGTCTCCCAGTTTCACGAGGCAGGCCACGACGTTCTTCTTCCCCGCGCACATCATGCTGATCTCGGTCGCGCATTCATCGCGGACGTGGCGCGGCAGTGAAGCGGATTGGGATTGCTCGGCCGCGAAAAAGCCAATGGCCAGCATGATTAGCCCGCAAATTTTGAACGGCCTCCATTTCATCATTGGGCTACATTTTCATCGTCGGAAACAATAAAATCCAGATTGCCATCATCCAAGTCCCCAGGAGGACAAAAAAGGCTACAAGTGCCTTTCCCAATGCCACATCGTCCTTTCTCTTGAATCGCAGGACGAGGTAGACCGTCGTTGATGCAGCCACAATCGCGAGGAACAAGCGATACTGCATCACCATCACATACACTGTCACATAGGCCAAAAAGAACATCAGAAACGAACGCCGAGGCTGAACCGGTGCGACCGCCCGAGTTCTCCCGACGGAAGCACGGCGTAGTCGAGGCTCCACTTCTCGTTGCGAAAGCCTAAGCCCAAGGTCAGGCCCCGCGCGACGTCGAAGCCCGAGCCGCCGGTTATCGCAGTCTGAGTCGTGTAGCCCGCCCGCAGGTAGAGATTCTTGACCGCCTGGAACTCCCCTCCGAATGCCGCGTCCGTCCCCGCGCCGCGCGGGCCGTTGACCAGTTCCACCGCCGCCGCATGGCCGCCCGCGAACTTGTACGCCGCGCCCGCGGCGAGCCTAAGCGGAAGGTCGTTGCGCTGGTCCTGGAACTTGAGGCCGGGGCCGAGGTTGCGCAGCGCCGCGCCGACGACGACGTTCCCGAATTCTCGCTTGGCGCCCACGTCCGCCGCGACCGTCTGCGCCTCGGCCGAGCCGATGTGGCTGCGGATGTATTTGACGCTCGCGCCGACCTCGGCGAACTCCAGCTTGCGCGCGTAGCCCGCGCTCACGGCGGCGTCCGAGGCGTCGAAGCCCGCGGTCGGCCGGCCCAGGCTGTCGCGCCCCTCGATCTTTCCCTGGCTGAGGTAGGTCAGTCCGGCCGACAGAGTCCCGTGGCTTGTGGGGTGAGCATAGGCCAGGAAATCGAGCCGCGTGCTCTCGAACATCTCGGCGTGGCTCGCCGTGAACTCGCGCTTCTCGAGCTTGGCCAGACCCGCGGGGTTCCAATAGAGGGAGTTCGCGTCATCGGCGAGGGCTGTATATGCCCCGCCCATGCCGAGGGCGCGGGCCCCGACCCCGATATCGAGGAAAGACGCCGTCTCGGCCGCCCAGGAAACCCGGGAGGCGAGGACGAGCAAGGCCGCGAGTGGAAGCGCTCTCATTTATTTCACGATGCCGATTTTCCCGGTCTTGCGGATGTCAGGCTGTCCGGCCTTCTTGGCCGTCATCACGTAGGTGTAGATGCCTGAGCCGATACCAGAAACGTCCCAGATGTGATCGTAGGTGTTCTGCGCGCCTTTGCCGTTGCCGTCGTCCAAGGCGCCCCGGAAGCGGAAGTCCGAGGACGAGTGCGCTTTCCCCCCCACCAAGTCGTACACGCGCACCTCGATCGAATCGGCCGAGCCTGGCTGCATTCGGAAAGTCACGGCGGAGCCGTTCCGGGAAGGATTCGGGAAAACATAGCCGTCGCGCAGGCCGAAGTCGTCGATGGCGGCGACGCCGATGCCGCCCAAGGCGCCCACTTGATAGGCCGAGAAGTGGTTCGTCTGGGCGTTGACGGTCTTGCTCTGCTTGTCCACCACCGAAGGCATGGCCTGCCAGTCCTGGAGCGTCACGTTCCAGTAATAGACCTTGAGGTCGTCTTCCTTGAGCCCCTGAGCTGCGATCGCCGCCGCGTCATAGGGCAGGGTCAGGGTCACGGGCGTGCTGAAAGTCGTCCCCTCGGGGCCATATTGGACTTCCTCGGAGACGGCCGTGATCTTCAACACGCGGCGCTTGGCGGTCTTCTGTTCCTTGTCCTGGTTCTCGTCGCCCTTCTCGACCGTGATCTCGAGGTCGGTGGACAAGGCGCCCTTGGGCACGTGGACCCCGGCGCCGTCGTCGCGCTCGACCTTGGCGCCGTCTCGGTGATCTACGACGCGGCGGGCGGGCTCGACCGGCGAGCCAACTCCGCCGCCGGTGGAATAGGCCGCGACGCCGAAACCACCGGAAACGGGCAGCGCGTAGCGCACGATCCGGTCGCGGCCCGTGTCGGTGATCCAGATCGAGCCGTCGGGGGCAAGCGCCGCGTCGATAGGCTGGGTCAGGTAGCGCTTGGCGTGCTTGTCAGCGTGGGACAGGCCCGCCTTGCTTCCGAAGGCGAGCAGGCCACTTCCCTGCGGGTCGAACTTCTGCGTCCGGTCGCGGTTGGGCTCGACCACATACAGGGCTCCCAGGCGGTCCGAGGCTAGGCCGCGCATGCGCGAGATTTCCCCCACCGCGGAGTCCGAGGCGCCGATGGACTTGATCAAAGTGCCCGCGCGACTAAAGAGGAAAATACGCTCCTGCTCCTTGTCCGAGACCCAAAGGCCCTCGGCCGTCAAGGCGATGCCTCGTATCTCGGACGTCGAGAGCAGGACTCCCGGCCCGAACTCGCGAAGGAAGCCTCCCGACGCGTTGAAGACCTGGATGCGCCGGTTGCCGCTGTCGGCCACGTAAACGTCGCCGTTCGTGTCCACCGCCACGTCGAAGGGGTGTCTCAACTCACCGGGGCCCGAGCCGGGCTTGGGACGGCCCCGGCCGTCCCTCTTGCCGAGCTGCATCAAGAGAACCTGCCCGTCGGGTGAAAGCTTGACCACGCGGTTGAGATCCCGGTCTGCCACGTACAGATTGTCGGCCGCGTCCACCGCCAAGCCCTGCGGGGTCTTGAAGCTCAGGCCGGCGTCTTCCTCGTCATCATCGTCCTTGTCCTTCTTGCCGTGCTCCTTATCCTCGCCGCTATGTCCCGGCGCATGGCCCGCCTTGCCGAGCACGACTCCGGCGGGGCTGAGAAGAAGAACCGTGTCGTTCTCCGTGCTCGCGACCCAGATTCCCCCGTCCGAGCGGACGGCGATGCCGGTCGGGCCCTTGATCGTGTTGACTATGACGTTCGAGTCCTTCCGGCCGATGGCGAAGGCGAACGCCGGGCTGCCCACGAATACGACGGCCGCGGTCGAGGAGGCGTTGCCGAAGACGTCGGTCGCGCTCAAGCGCAAAGTCTGGTAGCCGGAGAGCGAGGCCGTGTTCCACGACGCGAGTATGCCGGAAGCGTTTCCGGCTCCGGCCGCGACCTGGACGAATCCGCTGGAGGTGGCGACGCCGGGAGCAATCTCCAGCGTCCACGAGAGATCGTGGTCGTCCGAGACTTTGCCACGGACCTGGACGACCGCGCCGACTGCTTGCTCGACGCCGGAGACCGTCGAACTCGGGTAATCCAGGGTCAGGAGCGGCGCGACGGAGTCGGACGGACGCACAGTGAGAAGGGTGTTCTGAACGCCTTCCGTATTCCCGAGGTTATCCACGCTGTGGAACGTCAACGAATGCGTGCCGACGCTCAAGGTGAAAGATGACGTGACGACGCTGGGGCTCGTCGCGCCGTCTACCGCGAAGTAAGTCGCGGCCACGCCCGACCCGGAATCCTCGGCGGAAAATGACAGGACTTCGGCCGGAGCCAAGGAAACGTTCGTGGTCGACGCGGGCAGGCCGCCGATGAGCAGGCGCGTCAGCGGAGGAGTGCTATCCACGAACATCGAGCGCGTTTGCGCTACCTCGACGTTTCCAGCGAAGTCAGCGCTGAAGAAAACGAGGCTATGAGCTCCCTCGGTGGAGATGCTGAAGTCGCCGGCGAAGATCGTCCATGAGCCGCCGTCGAGAGCGTATTCAGTGCGCGCGACGCCAGTCCCTACTCCGTCCCCTATAATCGTCATGTCGTCGACCCGAGCAAAGCCGACGGCCGTCGTAGAAGTAATATAGAGCGGAGTCGCGCCCGCCTGCGGCTGGCCGCCGCTCAAGCTTGTTCGCGGGGCCAAGGCGTCCGGCACGAAAGCGACCTCGAAGACGGCGCCCTGCGCTACGGCGTGGTTCCCCGCCCAATCCGTCGCCTCTACGAGGACCGACCAGAGTCCGGGATTCAAGGAAGAAGCCGCGATAGAATCGCCGTGGGACACCGGCAGGCTTTGACCGGTGCCGCTCGAAACGAGTAATGCCGAAACGATCGGCGCCGGATCGTCCCCGTCTTGAGCCGAAAAGCCGACCTGGATCAATTGCGAACCGGAGTATATCCCTCCGCTGGGCGAGACGATGGAGATCGACGGCGGCGTCTGATCAATGAGGCGCAACACTCCGGTGCTGATCGCCGCCGTGTAGCGGGCATCTCCGTCGAAGCGCGCGCGGATGGACCAAGACAGCTGAAGCGTCCGCGGCAACGCGATCTCGAAAGAGACCGAGGTTCCGGTCAAGAGCTCCGAACCCAGGGGCGCTACTACGTCCCCTTGCAGCAACTCGAGGTGGATTGTTTTAGCGTTACCGCCTTCGGCAGTAAGGGGCCGTCCGTCGTCGTCGGTCAAATTCACCGAGAGGCGTGCCGTCTCGGTCGATCGCGCGGAGGCCAACGGCGAATCCAGGCGCACCGCCTTTTTAGCGACGACGAAGTCTATAGGAGTCTCCTGCGGGGAATAGAGGAGTCCGTCGCCGCGGTAACGAGCCTGCAGGCTATAGGCGCCGGGCAGAACCGCGATGGCAGTCGAGATCGATGCCAAACCGTTTGCGTCCGTAGTGACCGTCCAAGACGACCCGGCCAATTGAAATTCTACCGGCTGAAGAGCCAAAGGCTTCCCGGCCGCCGTAAGGCGCGCCGTGAACCATGTTGACGCAAGGTATGTGGTGCTGGAGGCACCCTCATAAGCCAGTTGGGTCGGCAAGGGGACCGCAGAGACGATCACGTTGGTCGGCGTGACCTCCAAAGAATTGGGGAAATGCACTACCGCTTGATTGGCGATCATGGTGCCAGGAGCGGTATCCGCCTTGAGGCGCGCCTCAACGATGAAGCGTCCGCCCTGCCTGGAATCTGCGTCGCCCGTCATGACCGTAATAGTGCGGGTACGCGCGTAGTATGACCATGGGAAATTAGCGGGAGTTTGCGCCCCGGTCAGGTAATTCACGTGATTCATGTCCCGAAGTACCAACGTCGCTGCGTCGAGAGATGGGTCCAACGTATCCCTGACGAAGGTTTCCAGGGCCATCCCCGCACCCTCGTTCTCGAACTCGATTGTATAGGTCATCATCTGGCCCGGGCTCACCGAGCCGGCGGGCCCGTATTTTGCGTTCGGGTCATGCGGGAACGCGACGGGAATGAGGCAGTTGCGCGCAGAGTCGCAGTATTTTGGACGCCGTGGAATCACAACCCATGACGGTGCTGGTGCCAGCGGTTCCGTCAGGCACCCCACTCCGCGGCAAGGCGGCGGCGTGACCGGTCCGGGAGGGCCGGGCGGAGGCGGAGGCGGCGGGTTCTTCGGATCATCCACCGGCGGGAAAGGCTCCCCTGGCTTAGGATTGGGCCGCTGATTGCCTCCGGGAGGCGTGCCGGGTGGGCCAGGAGGCGCGGGCGGTGTCTCGCCGGGAGCGAATACGCCAAAAAGGGAATATACGCAGTTCAGGACCACGTCGCACGCTCGCACGTAATGCCAGGAATTTGGGGAGAATTCCATCTGAACGTTGAGATCTTGTCTACCAGCAGGCGCAAGCACTTCCTGGACCAGGACATTGCCATTAAAGAACTCCAGCGATTGAACTGGGGCTGGATTGTGCGTTGCGAAAGAGGTAACGATGGCATTCTCGCTGACCGAGCCATGATCCATCCTTTCCCCATCGGCGTTGATCAATAAAAGTTCAGGGGGAGTGGTGATAGCACGGAAGTTGACTACCGTGTCGAGGGTGTCTGGGTCGGGCATTAGAACTTTGTCGTTACTCGCTTCAGCGCCACGAATACGAACCTTGAAGGTTCCCCCTACAGTTGCTCCCGCCGCGAGGACAACCTTTACCTTGAAAGTCATGGTATTGTTGACGCCAACTTTGATGTCGATCGGACCTAGGACAGAGCCCTTTTGATCGAAACTGAGGAATTCAGCCAGACTCGCTGGCGTGATTCCCTCAAAGGTAGGAGTCATACTCACACCCGTCGCCGATGCCCCCCCCGCGTCCTCATTCTCGACCGGCAGCTCCAAAGTGATCGAATCACCAGGCTTGATAAATTCCTCGCCGCGCACGGCCGTACCCAGCCCAATCAGGGTACCAACCGAAACACCGGCGGCGAGAAATAGGAGCTTCATTTCAGGCCAACCCCCATAGAATCCTGACCATACACTCTCAACCTGGCGTCGCCCTGCATGCACTGCCCCACACGACGGGCCGAAATGCCCGTACGATGGCCATTGTGCGGGATAGTGAACTGCTTAAATCCATTAATCATCGATATCATGAGACTTCAAAAATTCCTTCTTATCCGCCGCGCTCATCGACATATCCGCCTTCCAAGGTTTCTTCTTAGCTGCTGACAAGGAACGGAAAGAAAGGCCAAAGTTGTTCGCTCCCTTATGACCTTTGTCCAGATTGCGCGGCAGGTCCAAAACAATCTCAACGTCGTCAATTTCCCACGTCAATTTTGGCTCTGCCGTTCCGGGAGCATCACGATCCTCTGGAGCACGCTTTATGAATTTTTTCCCCCAACGCTGGATGCAGTCCTTTATTATTCGTCGTCGCCCGCCGCGCTCTTCTCCTCGCGCTGCAGTCCCCAAGAGCGTAATCACGCTCACTCTCCCGTCTTCGATCCAATAACCAACCGTATGGAAGCCTCCGCTGCCATCCAATTGTTCAAGCAGAGTGATTTTTCCAATCCCTATTTTCAGGGGGTCAACGGGGCCTATTGCACCCGGGAATTTGACGTCAGGCCTAGTCTTTATTAAATCAGCAATTGACATCCCGACCGCCGTGTTTGCTATCTCTTTGGGCATTTCGAGCGCGCCGGCTCTAATAGTAAGAGTTGCCCCGATCAACGTTAGTCCGACGACTAGAATTCGATGATTTATCATTGGTTGGTAGGCTCCAATAGTCCAGAGCCCTCGGGGTTTGTTTTTTTGACATCGGAAGAAGTATTCAGCTTGGTCATTGGCAGACTCCCTACGAAGCCGGCCTTAACAGCCGCCGAAACAATGGTCTTCCCCGTGCTGTCTCCCAAAGGCAAGCTGGAAGTAAAGTTAATCGTGCTTGCTATCGCGCGTCCACTAAGGTTGTTGTCCAAATCCATCACGACACTGTTATGCGCACTTCCTGCATTGAGTCCGCTAACGCCGCCAAAAAATATAAAACCCGCAGAATAGCGTTCGTGAGCAACTGCTAAGCGAGAGGCAAATGGATCTCCGGTGTCCCGCACCATCAACACATTCCAGTAAGCGTGTTTAGCCGCATTGCATTTCCCATCATCCACTGTGCATTCCCCTCTCGGGAAGCCAAGACTTTCCGCCATATCTCCGTTGAAGGCCCAGGATTCCGCCAGGCCCGCATCAGCTGCTGCCGCGGTACATTTGACGAACTCAACGCTCGGACAAATATCGGTTTCCTTCTCCGGCCCCACATATCGAACTCTGGTCGTTGCCGCAAATGATTTAACACGGTTTGAATTTCTGTCAAAAACATTGAGCGTAAGCGTGTCGCTGCCAGCGCTATCGAATGTTTTATAGATTTGACCACCTTCGCCGACCGCAGATCCTGTCCATGAAAAGCGCGAACTTTCTAGCGAGGCTGTTCCGGAAACCAAGACTGCGGTAAATTCCAGCGTGTCTCCAACAATCACCCCAGGATTTTGATTCGAACGGTTGATTACACGTGGCTCTGTCATGCCGGGATGAGAGTATGCGATTCGGATGGCTGGAACGTTTATTTTCTTTCGGGGCTGAGGTTTTACAATGTCGGCAGGCTGGGCAGTAGCTGCAATGAATAGACTCATCGCAAAAACCACATCTAGTGCCCATGCTCGTCGAATGCCGTACATATTCATTGGGGAACTCCCCAAGCCGTATGGTCAGCAAGCGTATAAATAACTCCAAGTTCTCCGCGTTCGCCGCCAAGACAATCGAGCCCCGAATGAGAACCACTAATAAAGATCGCCTTAGAGTCTCGCGACCATCCCCAACTGAACGACCTTCCGGATCCCGGATCAGACTCTCTCGCAGTCACAATTTTCCGACTCCAGCCCACGTTCGGAGCATACCGGAGGCGATGACATCCGGAAGTAAATCCCATGGGTAACCACGACAAATTCCGATCCACAATCTTTGCTGAGCCGTCAGGAGCCGATTCGGCAAGGACTTCAGAAAACGTTGCATCATGGAATTCAGCGACATATCGCTCTGCTGGGCTGCCCGCCGTCATAGGCCTAACGACTGTGCGAGGACCACGATACAGAGAAAGAGCGGCGGCAAACAAAGCCGTGCCCAATAACAGGGTCTTCAATTTATTCTCTGCCCAGAAAATTTTTATATTCATTTAGACGGCTTCCGATTATTCGCCGCTCCGTGCCGATCCAACCGGGTTGGAAAGCTTATGCACCGACTGCCGTAATGAACTCCGACTAATCACGGTGTTTCTCCAATGTGATAATTGGCGAAAATCGCATCAGCCCACGCCTTGGTTATTGTCTCGACGTTGACCCCGCTCTGGTAAGCGTTCGGCTGGCCCGCGGGCAAACGGACCTGGTAGGACATGGTCCGGGAGCTTCGCGCCGGCACGGAAGCGAAGTCCCACCTCACGAACGGCTTAGGCGCATACTCAGTCCCGCGCCAATGCGTGACGTTATAGCTCCGATAATCGCCCGTGGCCGTCAAGAATGTGGACTTCTCGGGCGCGACGGCCACGACCGTCACCCCATCGGCGACGGCATAACCGTCGTTGCGCAACTCGACGATCACGGTGGCCAGCCCCCCCACCGGAACGTTCCCCGGAAGTGAAAGCCTCACGTTGATATCCGCCTGCAGCGGAAGCCCCGCGTCGAGATTCTGTAAGGTCAAAAACAGCGCGCGCGGAGAATCCACCGCCAAAGAGCCTTCCATGAGCCCGCGCAGGGCCTCATCGAAAACCCCGGCGAGCCGCGCGCTCCCTCCCGAGACGGCGGCATAAGCCCAGCCCGAGCCTGACCCCACCGGCGAGTCGTACGACGCCGCGAAGAACCCCTCGCCTTGATAAGGATTCCCGGGATTGTCCACGCGCACCAGCGAGAAAGCGACGTCGAGCGGCGTCGAGTAGTAGCCCCCGACCTCCCCCGCCTGCGTTGCCTGAAGGTAGTTCAGCACCGTCCCCGGATATTGGACCGTATCGCGCAGCACGCCGGCCCCCGAGAGGTAGATTGCGCTCGAGCCCATCGTGTTCGCCGCCTGCACGAGCCGGCAGTTCGCGCCCAAACGGTCGAAAGTCCCGCTTCCGGGCGCCGACTCGGTCAACGAGCCGTCGAGCACCCCTTGGATCTGCCCCTTGAGGACGCCCTTCAAGACCAGCCGCTGGGAGTCGCCGGCCGCGAAGAACGCCATGCCCTCCCATTCTCCCGCCAACGGCGAACCGCCGGGAAGCGCCAGCGTCCAGCGCCCGCGGAAAAATCCCTTGTTCGCGAACGGCCCTGTCTTAATCATGACCAAGCGCATCTCAGCCACGCTGAAGGAGCCCGCCGGAACGCCCGTGGAGACCGCGCCCGCGAAGTCGAGGAGCTGCGCCGACAAGGTCTCGCCGAGGACTTTCGTGACGGCCACTCCCTCCTGCATCTGCGAGAAGGCAAGGATCGCGCCTGAGGTCGTGGTGCCGCCGGAGAGGACTCCGTTCTCGATGATGGTCCCGCGCGCGCCGACACTCCCGTTGGCGAGACCGGCCGCGCCGCCTTCGACCTGAAGAACGACGGTCGAAGCCCCCGTTCCCGTCGCGGTCACGGCGATGCGCCCGCCGCCCCCGCCGCCGCCGCCCTGCCCCGTGCTCTGACCCCCGCCGGCGCCGCCGTTGGCCCGCACCGTTCCCATTCCCGAGACGGCCGCCGCCCTGATGTTGACGGTCCCGCCCGAGCCGCCGCCCGAGCCGTGCACGACGCCCCTGCCGTTCGCGCCGTCCGCCGCGATCAAGCCGTTCAAATTCACGTTGCCGCCCGCGACCAGCAAGACCGTCCCGCCGCCTTGGCCGCCGGAATCGCTGATGCCGCCCCCGCCGCCCGAGCCGAGATCGGTCGGATTGACGGCGCTGCCGTTGGTCGCGCCGCCGACGACGCCCGCCCCTGAGCCTGCCCCTCCCATGCCGCCGTGCCCGCCGCCGCTGCCGCTGCTGCTGGAATTGCCGGGTCCGCCGCCGGGGCCGTTACCGGCCACCTGATACCCCGAGCCACCGCTATAGCCCAGCCCGCTCGCTGAGATCGTCGCCCCGGCTTGGAGGTCGAAATCGCCCGAGGTCCCCAGGTTCACGACCGACGATCGCGCGGTCGAGTTGGCGGCGTGCGTGATCAGACCGCCCCGTTCGACAAGAACCGAGCCGAAATTCAGCGGCGCGGCGTTCATCTGCCGGAATGTCCCGTTCCCGCGAACGGCCAAGGCGCCGCCCGAGATCGACTGCACGGTGAAGTTCAACGAGGCTCCGCTTCTCACTTCGAGCGGCGCGGCCACACTCATTACGAGGCTGCTCGCGGTCATGGTCGCCCCGCCCGAAACGGCGAACGAGGAAAACGTCATGGTGCTTCCGGTGACGACGGCGTTGGTGAGCGCGACGGCGCCGAAGGCCGGCGCGGCCGTCAGAGGCGTGGCGCCCAACGCCGTGAGGGCGGCTCCGCCGATGCTGAGGTTGTAGTTCGTCGCGCCGGGTCCTTTATAGGCGATAACTCCGGCGCCGCCCGTCCTCCCGTCGGTGATCCCGCCGGCGCCCGTGTCGGCCGACAGGCTGAGGTTTGAAGCGTCGCTCGACGCGACGGTGAGAGAGATCCTTCCTCCGCCGCCCCCTCCCCCGCCCTGCCCGCCGCTCGTGCCCGCCCCTTTACCGCCATTGGCCCGAACGACGCCCGTTCCCGAGAGCGCGTTCGCCATAAGGTTGACCGTGCCGCCCGCGCCGCCACCCGAGCCATGCGGAGCGCCGGCGCCGTCCGCGCCGTCGGCCGCAACCAGCCCGTTCAAGATCAAGCTGCCGCCCGCGCTCAGAAGGATCGCCCCGCCTCCCCGGCCACCGGGATTGCTGATACCGCCGCCGCCGCCCGAGCCGAGGTCGGCCGGGTCGGTGATGCCGTCGTAGGCCGCGCCGCCCGGCAGGACGGCGTTGCGTCCCAGCCCGCCCATGCCGCCGTGCCCGCCGCCATTGCCGCTGCTACTGGCGTTGCCGGGCCCGCCGCCGGGTCCGCTTCCGCTCACCTGGTAGCCCGAGCCGCCACCGTAGCCCAACCCGCTTGCGGTGATCGTCGCCCCGGCTTGGAGGTCGAAGTCCCCGCTGACGGCGAGATTCAGCACGGAAGATCGCGTCGTGGCATTGGACGCATGAGTCAGCAGCCCTCCCGGCAGGACGAATACCGAGGCAAAGCCGAGGGGAACAGCGTTCATCTGCTGGAACACGCCCCCGCCGTCGACCACCAAGTCGCCGCCCGCGACCGCCTTCGCGTCGATCCGCAGGGTGCCGCCCGTCATGACGTGAAGCACGCCCCCGTCGAGGACGAGCGTGGCGGCCGTCAGGCTGACCGCCCCGGCGATCACTAGGCTGTTGATCGTGACCGTGCTTCCCGGGGCGAAGCTGACGATGCTGTTGTTCAGCGTCGCCGTCGAGAACGTCGGAGTGGACCCGGCGACCTCGGTGACCGACTGGGGCGCGACGCCCGAGGCGCCGATGGTCAGATTATAGTCGAGCCCGCCCGAGGTCTTCAGCGCGATAACGCCCGCGCCGCCCGTTCTCCCGTCGGCGCTTCCACCCGCACCGCCGTTGGCCTGGAGCGTGAGGTTCGAGGCGTCGGTCCCGGTCACGACCAGCGAGATCCTTCCGCCGCCTCCCCCGCCTCCCCCCTGACCCGTGCTCGTTCCCCCGCCGATGCCGCCGTTGGCCCGCACCTCGCCCGTTCCCGAGATCGCGGCCGCCGTCAGGTTGACCGTGCCCCCCGCGCCGCCGCCCGCGCCGTGCACGGCCCCGCCGCCGTCCGCGCCGTCGGCCGCGATCAGGCCGTTCAAGAACAAGTTGCCACCCACGTTCAGCAGGACGGCCCCGCCGCCGCGTCCCCCCACGCCGCCGGGATAGGCGCCGCCGCCGCCTGAGCCGAGATCGACGGGGTTGGTGACGCTGTCGTAAGCCGCGCCGGCCGGCAAGGTCGCGTTGCGGCCCAGCCCGCCCGCGCCGCCGTGCCCGCCGCCGCTGCCGCTGCTGCTGTCGTTGCCGGACCCGCCGCCGGGACCGCTGCCCGCGACCTGATAGCCGGAGCCGCCCGCATAACCGAGTGCGCCGGCCGCGACCGTCGCCCCTGCCTGAAGGTCGAAGTCGCCAGTCACGCTCATATTAATGAGGAATGAGCGCGCCGAGGAGTTCGCGGTATGAGTGAGCATTCCTCCCGGCAGCACCGTCAGAGAGCCGAACACGACCTGCTGGCTCGTGTCCTGCTGGAGTTTCGCCCCGCGATGGATCGTCACCGCGCCGCCTGAGTTCTGCGCCGCCGAGAGGCGCAAAGTCGGGGAAAAATTCCCGGCGGAGTCCCCGAGGGCCAACGAAGCGAAAGCGATAGACGCCCCCCCTCCGGCCGTGACCGTCGCGTTCCGGTCGATGACGGCGTCATCAGAGGACGAAGGGACCTGGGCGGGAGACCAGTTCGCGGCGTTGAACCAGTCAGTGCTCGCGGAGCCGGTCCAGGTGACCGTCGCTGCTCCGGCGTTAAACGCCAAAATGGACAGAGACAGCGAGGCCAGCAGGTATTTTAGAGACACGAGCAGCAACGGGGTCCTCTGCACCGGAGAGGGCTCTGCATACGCGCGGCATGCGGCGAGCGGTGTGTTCGGCGTAAGTCCTTCTATTCCCGGCTCGGCCCGAGTACGGCATTACGCGAAAAGGCTACGGTTCGGAGTTTACACCCCGAAGCAGGTTTACGCAAGACCCACAACAATGCAATCGAAGCAAAATGACAATAGTAACCGGAAAAAGATGCGCCACCGTTGAAACGGGCACTGTCGCGAGAAACACGCGATGCTGTACCACCATTGCGTATAATTCGCCCGTGCCCAAAACCGAAGGATCCCAACTCGGGATCGAACACTTCAACGCCGGCCGCTTCGAGCGGGCGGCGGCGTGCTTCCGCGCCGCGCTCGCCGCGGGAGACCGCGCGCCCGGCACGACCGTGTTCCTGGCGCACGCCTTGGCCTCCGCCGGCCGTCCGCGGGAAGCGGCCCGCGTCCTCGCCGCGCTGCTGAAGAAGAGGCCCGGCCACCTTCCCGCCGCCTTGGCCCTCGCCGGGCTCCTGCGCCGCGCGCCCGTCGAGCCTTGGGTGCCGCGCGCGGCGGCGGCGCTGCGCTCCCGCGACGCTCGCGTCCGCGAGACGCTCGCCGCCGTCCTGCGCGCCCACGCCGAGGCCGCCGTCGCCGCCGGGCGGTGGGCCGAGGCGGAGCGGCTCCTGCGCCGGGCGCCGAAGGACGAGACGCGCCGCGACCTGGCCGCCGCGCTGCGCGCCCGCGCGCGCGCCGAGCTCCGTGCCGGCCGGCCGGAAGCCGCGGCGAAGACGCTCTCTCGCGCTCCCCGCGGTCGCGCGGTCCGCGCCGAGCTCCGCGAGGTCCGGCGCGCGCTCGACGCGGCCCGGCGGGAGCGCGCCGAAGCCGCGCTCGCCCGGCGGAGCGCCGCGAAGGCCGAGCGCGTCCGGCGCCTGAGCGCGCGCGGGACCGTCGCCGCTCTGCGCGCGGCGAGGAAGCTCGCGCCCGGCGACGCGGACCTGACGCGGGCGCTCGCCGAGGCCCTGCGCGCGGGCGGCGAGCTGAGGCGGGCGCTCGAGGTCCTCCCCGGCGACGCGCGGATCCGGCGCGAGCTCGCCGAGTCCCTCCGCGCGCGCGGGCGGGCCCTGCTGGCGGACGACCCCGCCGCGGCCGAGAAGGTCCTGCGCGAGGCCCTGCGGCTCGCCCCCCGCGACGAGGGAGCCCGCCGCGAGGTCGCCGAGGCCCTGCGCGCCCGCGCCTGGGCGAGCGAGTCCGCGGGCCGCCTCGCGGAGGCCGAGCGGCTGCTGCGCGCGGCGCGCGCCTTCGATCCCGCCGGCGCGGCGCTCGGCCGAAGGCTCGCCGCGACCTTGCGCGCGCGCGAGCGGCCCGGCGAGCCCGGCTCGGTGGAGGACCTGCGCCTGCGCGAGAAGCTCGAGCGGCTCGAGGGGCGTCTGCGCGCGCGGGAGAAGACGCTGGCCCTCCTCCTCGAGGCGGCGCCGGAGCGCTCGATCGACCGCTTCAAGGCTTTGATGAACCTGCGCCGGTACGACGAGGCCCTCGCCCTGGCGGAGCGTATCCTCGACGACGCGCCCGGCCAGCCCGAGGTGTGGGGCCTCGCCAACCCCTGGGACTGGGAGGAGTGGACCTCGCGGACCTCGCGGCAGCGGCGGCTCGTCAAGGACCTCGAACGCGCCCTCAAGACCCCGGAGCGTCGGCCGTGGCTCGATTATTACCGCGTCGTCCTCGGCGCGCCCGGCGCGCTCGAGCGCTTCGGCCGCATGAACGCGGCGGCGCGCGAGCGCTACGGCTGGATGTACCTGATGGCCGGACGCATCGGACTCATCGAAGGCCCGGTCCCCAAGGCCGAGGAGTGGCTGGCGCTCGCCGCGGCGCGCGAGCCGGCCGACTGGCGGGCGAACGCGCTCCTCGCCGAGGCCCGTCTCGTCCTCGGCCGGCGCGAGGACGCGTACGCGGAGATGGAGCGCGCGGCCCGCGTCGTGCCGCCCTCCGACGAGGGCCTGCTCCTCGCCTGGCGCGCGGCCTTCGACCTGTGGCTCGGCGAGCACGAGGCGGCGCTCGAACGCCTGGACCGCGCCTGCGCGCTGGGCTCCCCCCACGCGTACTGCTGGAAAGGCGCGGCGCTGCTGAAGCTCGGCCGGACCGCGGAAGCCCTGGAGGCGCTCGACCTCGCCCTGAGGCTTTTCCCCGGCGACCTCGAGGCCTATGTCTGGCGCGCGGAGGCCAAGCGCGCGCTCGGCCGCCACGAAGAGGCGCTCGAGGACCTGCGCCAGCCGCCGCTCGGCGTGTGGGTGCTCGTCAACCGCGCGCTGGCGAAGGCGGCGCTCGGGGACCCCGCCGGATCGAAGGCGGACTTCGACGCCCTTCCGCCGGACCTCGTCGCGCGAGTGGAACGCAGGCTCGGCCCGGGCCCGGCCGGGGAGAACGGCGCGGCGCGGATGACGCGCGTCCTCGAGGGGTTCCTGAGCCTGGCGCGCGGCTGGCGGCGCGAGGAGTACGGCCAGTCGCTCTGGCTCGGCTGAACGGCTATTCGGGGCGCTTCGCCAGCCAGTCGAGAGCGGCGGCGCGGGTCTTCAGGCCGCCGGAGCGCTGAAGGCGGGCGGCCTCGTCGAGCAGGGCGTGGAACGCCGGCCCGGGCTTGAGGCCGAGGGCTATGAGGTCGGCCCCCGTCAGGAAGCAGGGCTTGAGCGCGGCGGGCGGGAGCTTGCCGAGGAATCGCTTCGCGGCCGCGGCCACGGACGGGTCCGGCGCCGTGCGCGGGGCTTTGTCCGAGAACGACAGGGCGAGCGCGTCGTGGAGCAAAGTCCGCAGATGGTGCGGGTGCGGGAAGGCGTCGACGAACGCACGACCCTTCTCGGGGCCGAGGGCGAGGGCCAGGGCCGCCAGACGCGGCTCGACGCCGACGGGCAAGGCCAGGTCGCACGGCAGATCGGGGTGGAGCAGGCCCAGGTAGCCCCACGACTTGAGCAGCGCGAACGCCGGGCGGGGATCCTTCTCGCCCAGCAGGCAGACGAGCTCGTGCAGCACGCGGTGCGCGGAGAGCTTCGCGGCGTGGCCGGCGGCCAGCGCGTCCTGGGCCTCGTCGACCATGCCCGGGGCCGCGCGGTACTTGAGCCGGGCGAGGAAACGCGCGGCGCGGAACACGCGCGTCGGGTCGTCGAGGAAGCTCGCGGGATGGAGCACGCGCAGGACGCGGTCCTTGAGGTCGCGCAGGCCGCCGTAGGGATCGGTCAGGGAATGCGACCCGTCGTCGAGGCGCACGGCGAGCGCGTTGATCGTGAAGTCGCGGCGGAACAGGTCGCGCTCGATGGGGACGCGGACCGCGTCGACGACCGGCAGGCTCGCCGGCTCGGGATAGGTCTCGGCGCGCGTGGTCGCGACGTCCACGCGGAACTTCCCCTCGGACACGATGCGGCGCGTGCCGAACCGGCCGAAGGCCTCGACGGTGCCGCCGAGCAGGCGGGCCGCGGCGGAGGCGATGGGGTCGGGATCGCCCGCGACGGTCAGGTCCAGGTCGAAGTTGGGTCGGCGCAGGAGCCAGTCGCGGACCGGGCCGCCGACGGCGTACAGCGGGGTCGCGCGGCGCCGGGCCTCATTCGCCAGCGGGGCCAGGACCTTCGCCGCGTCGGCGGGGACGGCGACCCGCGTGATGGCTCCGCTCACTACGCCGCCAGCGCGGCGGGCGGCAGGCCCGTCGACGGGTCCTTCTCCAGCTTCGCCAGGTAATCCGCCCACGCCGTGAGCCGGTCGTTGGCCGCGAGGATCTTCTTGATCCCCGCGACGACCGACTCCCGCGTGGCCTTCTTGCCCTCGTAGGGGAGCCAGGACGGAGCGGCGTTCTCGCGCGCCCACGACGGGCTGGCCCGGTACACGCCGAGCTTGAGGTCCTTGGCGAAGAACGCCATCACATCGCGCTCGTCGCGGCGCCAGTCCTCGAGCTCGAGCAGCTGGGCGAGCCCTTCGGGACCGAAGAACACCTCGGGCTCGTGGCCGACCGGCAGATGGTCGCCGAGCGCCCCGCGCATCGCGGCGAAGTCGGCCGACATCTTCTCGCGCCACTTGGCCTCCTCGGCCTTGAACGCCAGCGGGAACACGAAGGCGAGGATCTCGTCGTCCGGCTCGTAATAGATCCACGCCGCCTCGGGCAGGAACGCCGCGCCGCACGACGGGCAGAGCAGGAGGTTGCACTCCATGGCCTTGGCCTGGTCGCGCAGGACCGGGTCCTTGCCGCCGTGCACGAAGCTCCAGATCGGCGCGTCGAACCCGTCCGTGCAGTTCGGACAGTTCGCCTCGATGGTCCCTTGGAATGACATGCGGTGATTATACCTAACCCACCGGGGCCTGGTGTCAGGCTCGCAAATTCGTTGAATTCGAGAACGGGGCGTCGACTCTCCGCCCCGCCCGTGTGAGAATTCGACGAATTTGCGAGCCTGACACCGTCCCCCCTAGCGGGTCAATCGGCGGAAGTACTCTTTGATGGCGGAGTCGTGGGCGGCGGGGCGGGGCTCGCGCAGGGAGCGCTCGAGCTCCTCGCGCAGCTCGCGCGGGGGACGGTATTCGTCGGCGGAGGGCAGGCGCACGCGGCCCGTCGCGCTGCCGCGCGTGCCGCGCGGCGCGGAGCGCACGGCGCCGCCCGGGATCTCGAAGGGCCGGCTCAGGGAATCCCCGCCGCCGCCCGAGCCGCCGCCGGGCTCGTCCTCGGAGGCGCCCTTGTCGTCCTGGAGGATGGCGAGCGCGGCCTCGCCGCGGCGGAGGCCCTCGGCCGCGTCGCCGGCGCGCAGGGATTTCTCCCCTGACTCCTGCTCGGACATCGCGTCGTCGATGCGGCGCACCGGGCCGCCGGGCATGAGGCCGAGGACGCCGGCCGCGTCGGAGACCACGCGGCGCAGGCGGCCCGCCGATTCCCGCGCGGTCGCCTGGATGTCGGCCGCCTCGCGGGTGGCCGCCGGGTCGAGGACGGAGCCCGGGACCCCGCGCTCGAGCGCGGCCGCGGCGTCGTCGAGGGTCTTGGAGGTCGCCTCGTGCGCCGCGGCGCGCGCCCGGTCGGACAGGGACGCCTGACGGGACTGGCCGGCGGCGGCGCGCATGAGCCGGACCGCCTCGTCCGCGCGTCCTCCTTTGAGGCTTTCCCGCGCCGCGCGGGCCGCGCGCTCCGTCTCGGCGGAGGGCGCCGACGCCAGCGCCGTGTCGATCGCGTCCTGCGTCTGGAGGAGGAGCTCCTTCTGCGCGCGCACCGTCGCCGCGAGGCGCGCGTTCTCCCGGCGCCGCGCGGCCTCGACGGCCTTCTCCTGGCGAGCCACGGCCTCGCGCCAGGCCTGAGCCACGCGACCGGACGCCTCCTTGGCGCGGCCCGCCTGGGACTGGGCGGCGCGTTTGCCCGACTCGCGCAGGCCCTTCGCGACGCGCGACAGCTTCTCCGCGAGCTCCTTGGCCGCCTTCGCGGCGCCGGCGGCGTCGCCGCTCTGCAGGGCGCGGCGCAAGGCGGACGCGGCCTCGCGCGCGCCCTCGAGCGGGAGCTCGCGGACCTTGGCGGTCTCCTCGGAGGCGACCGGGAGCGATTCGATGGACTTGCGCAGCTCCTCGAGGGCCGCGTCCACGGAGGACAGCGCCTTCTGAAGGTCGGCCGCCTCGGCCGGGGACAGGCCCTCCTTCAGGCGCTCGAGCGAGTCGCCGAGCTCCCGGCCCTCGCGCTCGGCGTCGAAGGCGCGGTCGGACATGTCCTGCGCGTTCTGCACGCTGGCGCCCGCCTTCAGCGCGGCCGAGGCGGCGCGCGCCTGCTCGGCCAGCGCCGACTGCTCGCGCGCGGCCCGCGGGAGGTCGCGCTCCTTGAGCGCGGCCTCGGCCTTGGGAAGGCCCTCCATCCCCGCGGCGGCCAGGCTCTCGGCGGCGGCCGCGGCCTGGTCGGCGAGGCCGGGGTTGGCGCGCGGGTCGTCGCGCATCGCGTCGTTCCACGCCATCAGGGCGCCCGCGGCGGCCGACCACAGGCCGTTCACGGGCCGGGCCGCCTCGCGCGCGGCCTCCTCGTCGCCGGAGGCGGCGGCCTTCGCGGCCGCCTCGGCGGCCGCGGCGGCGCGGTCGAGGGACGCGAGAGCCCTTTCGCGCGCGGCCAGCGCCTCCGAGTGCTCGGCGTCGACGTCGACGATCTCGACCGAGCCCTTCTCGGAGCGCGCCGCCTGCGGGGGCGACGCGTCGTCGGATGCCTCGAGCCAGAACTCGACGGCGCCGCCCGGCGCCAGGTCGCGCAGCGAGAGAGCGGCGTCGCCCAGCGTCTCCGACGAGCCGCGGTCGATCGGCAGGGCCCGACGCCGGATCGCCGCGCCTCGGGGAGCGACGACGAGCTCCAGGCGCGTCAAGGCGCCGTCGTCGCGCGCGGAGTAGGCGATCGTGACGGTGTCCCGCGGCCCGGCCTGCAGCGGGACCTGGGGCGACAGGAGCTCGACCGTCGGCTTGCCGTCGCCGACGACGCTCAACGCGTAGGAGGGCGGCGAAGGGTCGCGCCGCCCGTCCGCCGCGACGAGCTCGACGGACAGCGCCGCGTCCTCCTGGGCCAGGAAGCCCGCCGACCAGGCGCCGCCTTCCTCCCGCATCGGGATCGGCGCGGGGAGCGCGGACAGGCGCAGGGCGGCCGAGGCGAGGGGGGAGGCGGAGCCTCCCTGCACCGTCACCCAGTCGCCGCGCCGGGCGCGCACCGGGGCGTCCACGCCGAGCGCGAAGGTCCGCGTGCCGCGGGCGCCGTGGACGACGGCCTTCGCGTCCTCGAGGCGCGGCGCCGGCACCGCGCGCAGGCGCCGCGCGGAGGTGACGAGGCCCCGGCTGCGGGCGCGGTAATCGAGCGGCCCGGCCAGCGCCCCGGTCTCGAACGAGCCGGAGACCGCGTCCACGGAGTCCCACGACGCCGTCCGCCAGGCCCCGTCCTCGCCGCGCGTCTCGAGCGCGAGGTCGGCCCCGCGCAGGCCCGCCGCGGCGCCCTCGGGCGTCAGGCGCGCGGTCAGCACGGCGGACGCCCCCTGGTCCACGCTCGCGTCGCCGGGAAGGAGGACGACGAGGCGGTCGAGCGGCGCGTCGCGCCAGGGCGCCAGCACCCGCGTCCAGGACCCGTGCGCGCCGAGGGAGAGCGCGAGGCCGACGGCGGCGGCCGCGGCGCCGGCGCGGGCCGCGCGGGACGGGACCCACGAGTACAGGGGCTCATCGGGGAGCCTCGCCGCCAGGGCGTCGGCCCGCGCGAGATGCTCGCGCCGCAGCTCGGCCGACACGTCCCGGCCGCCGTTCTCGGAGCGCAGAGCCCAGGCCGGGGCGAGCATCGCCCGCGTCTCGGGCCAGCGGCGGGCGGCGTCGGCGAAGACCGACTCCCAATCGACCGCGCGCCAGGGAGCGATCAGGCCCCGCCAGGCGTGGACGGCGAGGGCCGCGGCTCCCGCCAGCCACGCCGCGGCGCGAAGGGTCTGCGGAAGGGGATCGAGCCGGTCGGCCGCGGCCAAGGCCCCCGCCGCGGCGAGCCCCCAGCCCAAGGCGCGGGCCGCGGCTTCCAGAACGAGGGCCCGCCGGCGCTGCAGGCGCCACGCGGACGCGCGTGTTTCAAGGCTCATGACTCAGTGTACCGAAAGCGTCGCGGCCGCGCCAGCGAGGGCCCGGCTTACGCGACTTCGGCGACGGCCGGAGAGGACAGGCGGCTTTCCGCCTCGCGGAGGTCGCGCAGGGCCTCGCGGCGGCGGTCCAGCTCGTGCGCGGGGGTCCGTTTCTTGACGTGATCGCGCTCGATCTCCATCAGGATGTCCTCGGCGCGGACCGACTCCGCGTAGGGGCGGGCGTGGAACATCGAATGCCAGCCGGCCCGGATCTCGCCGACCGCGTCCCACTCGTGGAGGATCGTCTCGAGGAGGGTCTTGAGCACCATGCCGACGCCCACGAGGCCGACCGTGAGGGTGAACATGAACTTGATGTACATCTCCATGGAACTCATATCGACATTGTAGCCGCCCCGCCGTCCCCGCGCACGGGCCGACGGGGCCCGGCGGAGAGAGCCCAAGGGCCTATCCGGAAATGGGCCATAGGTCCTATATCCGCCTCATGCGGCGCCCGTAGCCCGCGGCGAGCGCGGCCATCCCCAGGGCCATGCCGGTGGTGGTCCAGGCCACGCCGAAACGGGAGGCGAGGCCGCCCGCGACGAAGCTCCCCAGGGGCGAGAGGCCGATGAAGATCATGGAGTAGAAGCTCATCACGCGGCCGCGATGGCGGTCGTCGGAGAGCTCCTGGAGCGCCGTGTTGGCCCCGGCCAGCACGCGGATGGCGAACCAGCCGATCATCGCCATGAAGAGGCAGGACAGCCAGAAATGAGTGGACCAGGCCATGCACGCCAGCGCGACGGCCAGGCCGGCCGAGCCCGAGACGATCGCCGCGCCCACCCCCTCCGCGCCGCGGCGCCGCGCCAGGGCCAGGGCCCCGATCATCGCGCCGACGCCCGAGAAGGACGACAGGATGCCGAGGCCCTTCGCGCCCGAATGCAGGACGTCCTCGGCGAAGACCGGCATCAAGGTGTAGACGGGCAGCCCCACGATGCCCACGACCGTGAGCGCCATGAGGACGAGGCGGATCGGCTCGTGGCCGAAGGCGTAGGCCATGCCGTCGCCGATCTCCTGCCAGGGGCCGCCGCGCGGCTCGGGGGGCGGCGGCTGGCGCACGCCGTGGATCGCCTTCAGCGCGAACAGCACCGCCACGTAGCTGAGCGCGTTGATCCCGAAGCAGCCCGCCTCGCCCGCGTAGGCGATGGCGAGGCCCGCGAGCGCCGGGCCCACGATGCGCGAGGCGTTGACGACGCTCGAGTTGAGCATGATCGCGTTGTGCCGGTGGTCGACGGGGACCAGCTCGCCGATGAGGACCTGGCGCGCGGGCATGTCGAACGCGTTGACCACGCCGAGGCCGAACGAGAGGAGGAACACGTGCCAGACCTGGATGTGGCCGCCCCAGGTCAGCAGCGCCAGCAGCGAGGCCTGGACCATGGCCAGGAACTGCGTGCGCTTGACGAGGCGCAGATGGTCGGCGTGATCCACGGCGAAGCCCGCGTAGAAGCCGAGCACGAGCACCGGGAGCTGGCCGACCAGCGCGACGAGCCCGAGCATCAGAGGGTCCTTGGTCAGCCGGTAGACGAGCCAGGCCTGCGCGGTGTTCTGCATCCAGGACCCGACCAAGGAGACGAACTGGCCGAAGAAGAAGAGCCGGAAGTTCCGGTGGCTCAGGGCCGAGAACATATCTCCGAGGCGCGGTCGAGCAGGGCCGCCGCGCGCGGCGAGAGGGGCTTGGACGCCAGGAGCTCGGCCAGCTGCGCCGGCGTGCGCGCGCCGAGCGTCGCGCTCGCGACGAACGGCTTGCCCATGATCCAGCCGAGGGCCGCCTGGGCGCAGGTCGAGCCCTCGAGGGCGGAGACCGCCTGGAGGACCTTGACCAAAGCCGCCCCGCGCTGCGGCTCCACGTAAGGGAAGGCGTCGGCCCCCGCGCGGCGCCCGGAGGCGGCCGGCGCGGCGTACTTGCCGCTGAGCAGCCCCCCCGCCAGCGGGCTCCACGAGATCAGCGAGACCCCGTCGCGCTCCGCGACCGGGACGAGGTCGTTCTCGGGGAAGCGCGCGGCGAGGCTGTACTGCACCTGGTCGAAGGCGAAGCGCCCGCGCGCGGAGGCCAGCTGCTCGCCGGAGAAGTTCGAGCAGCCGGGGACGCGGACCTTGCCGGCCTTGACCGCCGCCTCGAGCGCCTTGAGGGTCTCCTCGAGCGGGACCTCGGGGTCCCAGCCGTGCGGCATGTACAGGTCGACATGGTCGGTCTTCAGGCGCTTGAGGCTGCCGTCGAGGGCCTTCTTGATCCAGCGCGCGGACAGGCCGCCGGTGGACGGGTCGTCGAGATCCATCTGGCCGAGGACCTTGGTCGCGAGCAAGAAGCGGCTCCGCCGCTTTTTGAGTATGCGTCCGAGCATCTCCTCCGCGGCGCCGCGGCCGTAGATGTCCGCGGTGTCGATGAGGTTGACGCCGCGCTCGAGCGCCAGGTCGATCAAGGAGGACGCGGTCGCGTCGTCGATGGCGCCGACCCCGTGCCAGTCCGCGCCGAAGTTCATCGTGCCCAGCGAGAGCGCGGACACCGCGAGACCGGACCGGCCGAGGGGGTTCATCCGCACGCGGGCATTCTATCAAGAATCCTTTACCCGGCGGCCATGGGCGTCCGCCGGCCGCTTTGATAGCCTCCGTCGTCGTTCAACCCAAGGAGGGAACCATGAAGACGATGATCGGCTCGATGCTGTGCCTCGGACTGCTGGCGGCCGTCGTCGGCGCGTCCGCGAAGGACGACAAGGCCTGCTCCTTCAGCGACACGCTGAAGCTGAAGCAGCATCTCGAGATGCACGTGACCTACCCCGCCAAGGGCAAGGCCATCAAGGAGGCGTGCAAGAAGGAGATGCCGGACGAGTTCGCCAAGTCCGAGAAGGCCTGCATCTCCAGGAAGCTGAAGAACAACGTCGAGTACAAGGACGCGGGCGAGGTGATGAAGGCGCTCGGCGTCGAGGCGTACTCCGCTCCGGCGATGCCCGAGCAGGCTCAGTGAGGGCGCTTCTTGTAATGGCCCTTATGGTCAGGCTTGCGGTGGTACGGCGACGGAGGCTTGGCCGCTATTGAAGGAAGCGGGGCGGCGGGCTTGGCGTCCTCGAAGGTCTCCGGAGTGAGCAGGCACAGGAAGCGGGCGATGATCTCCTTGAGGTCCATCTCGTCCGTGGCCAGCTCCCAGTCGGGGCCGAGGAACTCGGCGGCGCGGAAGTACTTGTCCTTCTCCTGGAAGGCGGTCAGGATCTTGGCCACCTTCCGGGCGCCGATCTCCTGCCGGGTGGGGATCTTCCCCTCCTTCATCCGGCTCTTGGTCATGTGCTCGATGCGGCTGATCATGTGCCGGTTGCTCGGGCTGACGAGGCTGATCGCCAGGCCCGCCTTGCCGCTGCGCGCCGTGCGGCCGATGCGGTGGACGTACACGTCCATCTCGCG
>Ga0255338_1001751_pt1 | contig 37698 bp, 41 predicted proteins | sample MeOH1_35cm_T4_19_FD_203715 | JGI IMG/M metagenome (GOLD analysis project Ga0255338, IMG submission 203715) | Sandy soil microbial communities from University of British Columbia, Vancouver, Canada - MeOH1_35cm_T4_195 | ecosystem: Engineered > Artificial ecosystem > Sand microcosm > Unclassified ...
TCGAGATATTGCCAGAGCTCGTCGGCATGATCGAGCACCGGCCAGCAGGCAACGGCGGTGCGGAGCAGCACGGCCAGCGCCAGGATCGACCACAGGACGCGGTCACGCCGCGGCGCGGTCACGGAACGAGGATCGTGTCGACCGCCTCGGGCAGCATCTCGGGATAATCGAGCGTATAGTGCAGCCCGCGCGATTCATGCCGGTGCAATGCCGATCGCACGATCAGTTCGGCTGTCTGCAGCAGGTTGCGCAGCTCGATCAGGTCGGGCGTCACGCGGAAATGGCCATAATAGTCGTTGACCTCGTCGGTGAGCAGCCGGATGCGATGCTGTGCCCGCTCGAGCCGCTTGGTGGTGCGCACGATGCCGACATAATTCCACATGAAGCGCCGGATCTCAGTCCAGTTCTGCTTGATGACGACTTCCTCGTCCGAATCCTCGACCCGGCTTTCGTCCCAGGGCCGGATCACGGGCGGGGCGGGCAGGTCGGCCCAATGCTCCAGAATGTGTCGTGCTGCGGCTTCCCCGAACACGAAGCATTCGAGCAGCGAATTGGAGGCGAGGCGATTGGCGCCGTGCAGCCCGGATTCGCTGCATTCCCCGGCGGCGTAGAGGCCGGGCAGGTCGGTCTTGCCGTGCAGGTCGATCACGATCCCGCCACAGGTATAATGCTGTGCCGGTACGACCGGGATCGGCTCCTTCGTCATGTCGATGCCGAGCCCGAGCAGCTTCTCGTGGATGTTCGGGAAATGCTCCTTCACGAATTCCGGGCCGCGGTGGCTGATGTCGAGATGGACATAGTCCAGGCCCAGCCGCTTGATCTCATGGTCGATCGCGCGCGCCACGATGTCGCGCGGCGCCAGTTCGGCACGCTCGTCGAAATCAGGCATGAAGCGGTATCCCGTCTCCGGGATCAGCAGGCGCCCGCCTTCACCGCGCACCGCCTCGGTGATCAGGAAGTTCTTGACCTCGAGATTGTAGAGGCAGGTGGGATGGAACTGCATGAATTCCATGTTCGACACGCGGCAGCCGGCACGCCATGCCATGGCGATGCCATCGCCGGTCGCGCCGCGCGGTGCGGTCGAGAAGAGATAGGTCCGCCCCGCACCCCCGGTCGCCAGGATCGTCGCGCGGGCAGTGAACAGCTCGACATGGCCGGTGGTGCGGTTGACGGCATAGACGCCCCACACATTGCCGGCGCCCGAATAGCGCTCCTCGTGCCGGCTGGTGGCCAGGTCGATCGCGGCCATGTCGGGCACCAGGGTGATGTTGGGATGCGCCTCGGCGGCACGCTGCAATGCCACCTGCACGGCCAGGCCGGTCGCGTCGTCGACATGGACGATCCGCCTGTGGCTGTGTCCGCCCTCGCGGGTCAGGTGCGGCATGTTGCCGTCCATGTTGAACGGCACGCCCAGCTTCGCCAGCCGTTCGATCGCGGCGGGTGCGCTCTCGATCACGAACTCCACCGTCGCGCGGTCGTTCAGCCCCGCGCCGGCGATCATCGTGTCCTCGATATGGCTTTCGAAGGTGTCGCCCGGCTCGAGCACCGCCGCGATCCCGCCCTGCGCCCAGGCGGTCGATCCCTCGTCCAGCCGGCCCTTGGCGAGCACCGTCACCTTGCACCGGTCGGCGAGATTGAGCGCTGCCGTCAGCCCGGCCGCGCCGGAGCCGATGATCAGCACATCGCTTTGATGATAATCCGCCACTTCCACTCCGTTCGTGTCGAGCGACGTCGAGACAGGGCAGGTTCGATGCGCTTGTGCCGACTAGGCCGGAAACCGGCAGGAAAACAAGCTGCTGCTACGCGTTCGCCGCCCGCGTCAAGTTCAGGAACACGTCTTCCAGGTCGGCTTCGCGCGTCGAGACATCGACGATTCCGTAGCCGTCCGCCTGCACCGCGGCGAGCACCTGGCCCGCATTCACCTTGTCCTTGGCATAGGTGATGGCGAGCGTCCGCGCACCCTTCAGCTCGATCTTCTGGAAGAAACTTGCCTGGGGTGGCGTCACGACGTCGCGGTCGACCGTCACCTCCACCAGCTTTTCGGTCGCCTTGCCGAGCAGCGCGCGGGTCGGCTCGTTCGCGATCACCTTGCCATGGTTGATGATCGCGATCCGGTCGCAGAGCTGCTCCGCTTCCTCCAGATAATGGGTGGTCAGCACCACCGTCACGCCCTGCTCGTTGAGGCCCCGGACATAGGCCCAGAGCTGCTGGCGGAGTTCGATGTCGACACCCGCGGTCGGCTCATCGAGCACCAGCACGGGCGGCGTATGCACCATCGCCTTGGCCACCATCAGCCGGCGCTTCATCCCGCCCGAGAGCGTGCGGGCATAGGCGCGGGCCTTGTCCTCGAGATGTACGGCCCGCAGCAACTCCATCGATCGCCGCTTCGCCTTGGGCACGCCGTACAGCCCGGCCTGGATCTCCAGCGTCTCGAACGGCGTGAAGAAGGGATCGAACAGGATCTCCTGGTTGACGATCCCGATCGATGCCTTGGCGTTGCGCGGATGCTGGTCGATGTCGAAGCCCCAGATTGAGGCGGTCCCGCTCGTCTTGTTGACGAGGCCGGCCACGATGTTGATCAGCGTCGACTTGCCCGCGCCATTCGGCCCGAGCAGTCCGAAGATCTGCCCACGCGGCACCTCGAACGAGACATTGTCGAGGGCGCGCTTGCCGCCCTTGTAGGTCTTGCAGAGCTGATCGATGACGATGGCTGCTTCGGTCATGCCCGGCCCTTAAGCCTGCAGCAAGCGCGCGCCAACCCCTCTCCCCGCGGGACGGTCGCGCCCGCCCCCCGGTCGCCGCTTCTCTCCCGGAAGCCAGAAAGGAAGAATTGCCCCTCGCGCCCGCGCTTGCTATCCGCCCCGTTCATGATCGCACCGCCCGAAACCCTCCGAGTCAGCCATCGCCGCGTCGCTTGTGACGGCGCGACCGACATTCCCGGCGGCGCCGCGCTCGGCCATCCGCGCGTCTTTCTCGAGATCGACGAGCATGGTTATGTCGATTGCGGCTATTGCGATCGGCGCTTCGTGCTGATCGGCGGCCCGGCCGACGGGGTCGATCAATCGACGCTGCCTGATCATCCGGCTGGCGCGAGCGTCTAACGCTCTTATATTGGCGGGCATGACGCACGCCTCAGACCCCCGCTCGTTCCTCTACCACGAAGGCCAGCTCGATCCCGCGGAGGCGCAGCGCCTCACTGCGTCGGCGCTGGCCCGGGCCGATGACGGCGAACTCTACCTGCAATATCGCAAGTCGGAGGCGTTCGGCTTCGACGACGGCCGGCTGAAGACCGCCTCCTACGATACGCATTCGGGCTTCGGGCTGCGCGCCGTCTCGGGCGAAACCACTGCCTTCGCCCATGCCAATGAACTGAGCGCCGCCGCGATCGGGCGCGCCGCCGAAACCATGGCGCTGATCGATCCGTCCGCCGCGGCCAAGGCGCCGCCACCGCGCGCGACCAATCGCCACCTCTATACCGGGGCCGATCCGCTCGATCTGGTACCCTTCGCCGACAAGGTGAATCTCTGCCAGACGATCGATGCCGTCGCCCGCGCGCGCGATCCGCGCGTCGCCCAGGTTTCGGTGTCGCTGTCGGGCAGCTGGAGCGTGGTCGAGATCGTCCGGCCCGACGGTTTCGTCGCGACCGATATCCGTCCGCTCGTCCGCCTCAACGTCTCGATCGTCGTCGAGCAGAACGGCCGGCGCGAGACCGGGAATTTCGGGCTCGGCGGCCGCTATCTCTACGAGACGCTGATGCAGCCCGAGACGTGGAACCGCGCGATCGACGAGGCCCTGGCCCAGGCGCTGGTCAACCTCGACTCGGTCGCGGCCCCGGCCGGCGAGATGACGGTGCTGCTTGGCCCGGGCTGGCCCGGCATCCTGCTGCACGAGGCGATCGGCCACGGGCTGGAAGGCGATTTCAACCGCAAGGGCACCTCGGCCTTTTCCGGCCGTGTCGGCGAACGCGTCGCCGCGCCGGGCGTCACCGTGGTCGATGACGGCTCGATCGCCGACAAGCGCGGCTCGCTGTCGATCGACGACGAAGGCACGCCGACCCAGGAAAATGTGCTGATCGAGGACGGTATCCTGAAGGGCTATATCCAGGATCGCCTCAACGCCCGGCTGATGGGTGTCGCGCCGACCGGCAACGGTCGTCGCGAAAGCTTCGCCCATGCGCCGATGCCGCGCATGACCAACACCTTCATGCGCGGGGGCAGGGACGATCCCGCCGAGCTGCTGAGCCGGGTGAAGAACGGAATCTTCGCCAAGAGCTTCGGCGGCGGCCAGGTCGATATCGTCTCGGGCAAGTTCGTCTTCTCCTGTACCGAGGCGTACAAGATCGAGAACGGCAAGCTGGGCGCACCGATCAAGGGCGCGACGCTCATCGGCGACGGGCCGAGCGTGCTGACCAAGGTGACCGGCATCGGCAATGATTTCGCGCTCGACGAGGGCGTCGGCATGTGCGGCAAGGGCGGTCAGAGCGTGCCGGCGGGCGTCGGCCAGCCGACCCTGCTGGTGAGCGGGCTGACGGTGGGCGGCACGGCGGTCTGAGGCGTTGCCTGATCGCGAGGATGGATGATCCGGGCGCCGGTTCGGCAGGGCGTGGAATCAGCAGGAGCGAATCAGTGCCTCAACCCGAGAAATGGCCCGTCCTGGACTGGCCCGCGTGGCGCGAGACAGCGATCGGCCTCCAGCTTCGCACGCAGATCGTGGGCAAGATCCGCCTCGCTTTGTCGCCCTGGCTCAACCATAGCTGGCATGTCCCGCTCTATGTCACGGCACGGGGCCTCGGCACCTCGGCGATTCCGTGCGGCGCCCGCGTCCTGCAGATCGATTTCGATCTCGTCGCCGACATGCTCGTCGTCGCCACCAGCGACGGCGAGACCCGCACGATCCCGCTGGCGCCGGGCAGTATCTCCGCCTTCCACACCGCGGTCGTCGCGGCGCTGCGCGATCTTGGCGTCACGACGTCATTCGACGGCGTGCCGAGCGAGATGCCCGGCGCACTGCCCTTCGCCGAGGATCATGCCGAGCGTCCTTATGATGCGGATGCCGCCCGCCGCTTCTGGCGCGCGCTGATCCGGGTGCAGCGCGTGTTCGGCGAATTCCGCACGGGGTTTCTCGGCAAGGCGAGCCCGATCCATTTCTTCTGGGGCAGCTTCGATCTCGCCTCGACGCTGTTTTCGGGCCGGGTCGCGCCGCGCCATCCGGGCGGGATGCCCGGCCTGCCCGACGATGTGACGTGCGAGGCCTATAGCCATGAAGAGGCGAGCGTCGGCTTCTGGCCCGGCAGCGACGCCTATCCGCACCCTGCCTTCTACGCTTACGCCTATCCGGCGCCCGCCGGCTATGCCGCGGCCGCCGTCGCGCCGGCCGAGGCAGGGTTCAACGCTGACATGGGCGAGTTCCTGCTCTCCTATGATGCCGTCCGCGCCGCCCCCGATCCGGACGCCGCCCTGCTCGCCTTCTGCCAGTCGACCTATGAGGCGGCAGCCGATCTCGCGGCCTGGGATCGCGCTGCGCTGGAATGCCCGCTCGGGCGCCCCCGCGTGCCGCGTATCGTCTGAGGCCAGTCTCTCCGGGCGGCTCGTTCGCCCGCCGCGTTGCCATTTGCGTGGAATATGGGAGAGTGCGGTTCCACCATCGCAGGCAGGATCATGGCCGACTTCTTCGATGCGCTGACTGACGACCACTGCGCCTTCATCGCGCGGCAGCCGGTCTTCTTCGTCGCCACCGCGGCGCCCGGTGCGCGCCTCAATCTCAGCCCGAAGGGCATGGACAGCTTCCGCGTGCTCGACGAGCGTCGCGTCGCCTATCTCGATGTGGCGGGCTCGGGCAACGAAACCAACGCGCACCTGCTCGCCGACGGGCGCATCACCATCATGTTCTGCGCCTTCGACAATCCGGCGCTGATCTTCCGCATCTACGGGCGCGGCACGCCGGTCCTGCCGCAGGATGACCGCTGGGCGGAACTCGCCGGCCATTTCACGCTGCTTCCGGGCACGCGGCAGATCTTCGAGGTCGCGGTCGATCAGGTGCAGACCAGCTGCGGCTGGGGCGTGCCGCATATGCGTTTCGAGCGTGAGCGCCAGACGCTGAGCAAATATCACGCGACTCATGGCGAGGAAGTGCGCTTCGCCAAATATGCCGCGCGCACGAAGAGTATTGACGGCCTGCCCGTCCGGAACCCGACCCGGGCGCCGCAATGATGGAACAAGGGACATGAGCCTGGTCGAGCTCGGCCGCTTCGATCGCAACGAGGCGCATATCGTGATCGGGCGGCTCGATTCGGAGGGAATCGATGCGGTGGCGCTCGACGGGAATTCGAGCATCGCCGATGGCAGCTACTTCTTCATTCCGGTCCGCGTGATGGTCGACGAAGAGGATCTCGCGGCTGCCCGCAGAATCGTCGCCGGGGCTGCCTAAGATTCGGGCAGCCTTTCGCAGCTGCACAAAAATTTACCTGTTCGTAATCTTACCTTGCGGAAAACCGCGCAGAATCGCGTCATTTCGACTCTGGCACGACCATTGCTGATCAACCCCCGGGACAAATCTCGAAAAGGGGGCGCCGGTGAAACTCATCATTGCCATCATCAAGCCATTCAAGCTCGACGAGGTCCGCGAGGCTCTCACCGAGATCGGCGTTGCGGGCATGACCGTGACGGAAGTGAAGGGCTTTGGCCGCCAGAAAGGCCAGACCGAAATCTATCGCGGTGCCGAATACAGCACCAACATGGTGCCCAAGATCAAGATCGAGATCGTGTGCGCGGCTGATCTCGCCGCCAAGGTCGTCGAATCGATCCAGGCTTCGGCCAACACCGGCGCGATCGGCGACGGCAAGATCTTCGTTCTCGATGTCGGGCAGGCGGTGCGCATTCGTACCGGCGAAACCGATGAAACCGCGCTGTGAGTAAGGGGGCAGTGATGAAGCATGCATTGAAATACGCCGGCATCGCCGGTCTCGGGGTGGCGCTGTTCGCCGCCCTCCCGGCCTGGGCCCAGGCCGCGGCCGGGCCGATCAAGGCACCCACTGCGGCGCAGATGGCCGGCATGGTCAACAAGGGTGATACGAGCTGGATGCTGATCTCGTCGGCGCTGGTGCTGATGATGTCGGTCCCCGGCCTCGCGCTGTTCTATGGCGGCCTCGTCCGCACCAAGAACATGCTGTCGGTGCTGATGCAGGTCCTGATGATCGTCTGCGTCGCGTCGCTCGTCTGGGTATCCTGGGGCTATTCGATGGCCTTCACCTCGGGCGGCGAGAACCACTTCTTCGGTGGCCTTTCCAAGGCGTTCCTGAAGGGCGTCGATGGCACCACGCTCGCCGCGACCTTCTCGAACAACGTCTACATCCCCGAATTCGCCTATGTCTGCTTCCAGATGACCTTCGCCTGCATCACGCCGGCGCTGATCGTCGGCGCATTCGCCGAGCGGGTGAAGTTCACCCCGCTGATCATCTTCGTGGTTGCGTGGCTGACGCTCGTCTACTTCCCGATCGCGCACATGGTCTGGTACTGGGCTGGCCCGGACTTCCTGCCGGACGCCCCGACTGATGGCGGTTTCCTCTTCGGCAAGGGCGCGCTCGATTTCGCCGGCGGCACCGTGGTGCACATCAATGCGGGCATCGCCGGCCTGATGGGCTGCCTCGTGATCGGCAAGCGCAAGGGCTACAAGACCGAGCCGATGCCGCCGCACTCGCTGACCATGACCATGATCGGCGCCTCGCTGCTGTGGGTCGGCTGGTTCGGCTTCAACGCCGGCTCCAACCTCGAAGCAAATGGCGTCACCGGCGTCGCCTTCATCAACACCTATGTCGCCACTGCCGCCGCCGCCATCTCCTGGGCGGTGATCGAGCAGATCGTCCACAAGAAGCCGTCGCTGCTGGGTGCGGCAACGGGCGCCGTCGCCGGCCTGGTCGCGATCACCCCGGCCTCGGGCTATGCGGCACCGATGACCTCGGTCGTCCTCGGCCTCGTCGTCTCGCCGATCTGCTTCTTCTTCGTCACGACCGTGAAGAACGCGCTGAAATATGACGACTCGCTCGACGTGTTCGGCGTGCACTGCATCGGCGGAATCGTCGGCGCACTCGGCACGGCGATCGTCGCTGATCCGAAGCTCGGCGGCCAGGGCTATTTCGACTATACGAAGTTCCCCGCCGTCGCGGTCGCACCGGCCGACTACCACATCGTGTCGCAGCTCTGGGTCCAGGCCCAGGCCGTCGGCATCACGCTCTTCTGGTCGGGCGGCGTCTCGCTCGTCCTCTTCCTGATCCTGAAATACACGATCGGCATCCGCCCGAGCGAAGAAGTCGAGGTCGAAGGCCTGGACATCAACGAGCACGGCGAGCGCGCCTACAACTACTGACAAGTTCGGGGCCGGCCAGCGGGCCGGCCCCCCCACTCGTTCCTCCTGCGGACGACCTAAGGCCGGTGCGGCGACGCACCGGCCCTTTTTTCATTCAGGCGGGCGTATCTTCCGCCGCGCCGGGATGCGTGGCTTCCGCATCGCTTGCCGCCGCGGAAGCCTGCCGCTGGCGATAGCGCCGGGCAGCGAGCGTCGCGCCGAGGATGAAGCCGCCCGGCACGAGCAGGATCGCGGCGGCGAGGCCGACCCGGTTCAAGGTTTTTCTGTCCATCCTGCGGCGCTACACGCAAAAAGCTGAACCTGCGCCTGCGCGATCGCCTTTTTCGGCGAAGACTCGGCCGGATCCGCGATCTCGCGGGCGATTATCCCGCGAGATCGGCCTTGACGAAATCGGCGCAGCGCTCGCCGATCATGATCGAGGGTGCGTTGGTGTTGCCCGAGACCAGCTTGGGCATGATCGCGGCATCAGCGACGTAGAGCCCTTCCACCCCGCGCACCCGCAGCTTCGGATCGCACACCGCCATGTCGTCCGATCCCATCCGCGCGGTGCCGACCGGGTGGTAGATCGTGTCGGCCCGCGCGCGGATCAGCCGCTCCAGTGCGTCGTCGTCCTTCAGGTCGATCGGATAGCGGTCGCGGCCCTTGTGGTCGGCGAGCGGCGGCGTCTCGAGGATGCGGTACATCGCCCGCACCCCCTTCTTCATCAACTCCATGTCGCGCTGGTCGGTCAGGAAGGCCGGGTCGATCAGCGGCGCGGCGCGCGCGTCGATCGATTGCAGCCGCACCGTCCCATGGCTCTCCGGCCGCAGCACGCAGGTGTGGCACGAGAAGCCGTGGCTCTTCACCTTGGTCCGCCCATGATCCTCGAGCACCACCGGGACGAAGTGCAGCTGGATATCGGGCGCTGGAGAGCTCGGGTCGACGGTCAGGAAGCCGCCGGCCTCGGCATAGGGCGTGGTCATTGCGCCCCGCCGGTGCCGCAGCCATTGCACGATCGCGCCAGCCGATTTGAGCGTACCGGCGAGCGTCTGGCCGATGAAGTAGCTGCCCTTCGTCTCGAATCCGGCGACATAATCGACATGGTCCTGCAGGTTCGCTCCCACCGCCGGCCGGTCGATCCGCACCCCGACGCCATGCTCGCGCAGGTGCCCGCCCGGGCCGATGCCGGAGAGCATCAGCAGTTGCGGCGTACCGAACACGCCGCCCGCCAGCACCACCGCCCGCCGCGCCCGGATCACCCTGGCCTGGCCGTCCTGGAGATAGGCCACGCCCCAGGCGCACCCCTCGTCGAACATCACGCGCTCGGCGATCACCTCGGTCAGCACCTCGAGATTGGCCCGCCGCGTCGCGCCCTCGAGATAGGCGCGCGACGAGCTCCAGCGCTCGCCGCCCTTCTGCGTTACCTGATAGATGCCGACGCCCTCCTGCCGCGCACCGTTGAAATCCTCGTTGACCGGAATCTGCAGCTGCCGCGCCGCCTCGACGAACTCGATCGATCCGGGATGCGGGTCGCACTGGTCGCTGACGAACAGCGGGCCGTCCCCGCCATGCCACTCGTCCGCGCCGCGCGCGTTGGTCTCGGCGCGCCGGAAGACCGGGAGCACCTCGTCATAGGACCAGCCCGGGCAGCCCATCGCCGCCCAATTGTCGTAATCCCATTTGTTGCCGCGCAGATAGAGCATCGCGTTGATCGCGCTCGATCCGCCCAGCCCGCGCCCGCGCGGCTGATAGCCGCGGCGCCCGCCCAGCCCGGCCTGCGGCACCGTCTCGAACTGCCAGTTGGTCTTTTCGGTCTGGAAGGCGAGGAAGCCTGGAATGCGCGTGCGCAGGCCCGTGTTGCGGCCGCCCGCCTCGAGCAGTGCGACCGTGTAGCGGCCGTCCTCGCTCAGCCGGCCGGCTGCTGCCGCTCCGCCTGATCCACCCCCGACGACGACGATATCGGCTTCTTCCACTGCGCCCCCTCCCGGGCCCGCTCCTGTGCGAGCCATAGTTCCTTGATCGTCTCGGACGTATCCCGGCTGCCATCGTGGCTCCAGCCCGGCGGCATGGCGATATAGCCCAGTTTGGCACGCCATCCCGGCGCCGCCCAGACATCCTTCGCGATACCGGCCCATTCGTGGAACGCGGCCCAGAACAGGTTGAAGCTGCCGAGATTCTTGACGATGCCATAGCGCGGCGCATCGTCGTCGCGCTCCGGCTCGAAGGTGCCAAGCCACCGGTCCCAGACGATGAACACGCCGGCATAGTTGCGATCGAGATAGCGCGCGTTGGTCGCGTGATGGACGCGGTGGTGCGAGGGCGTGTTCATCACCGCCTCGAACCAGCGCGGCATCCGTCCGATCACCTCGGTATGGATCCAGAACTGGTAGATCAGGTTCAGCCCGCCCACGAACAGCACCATCTCGGGCGGAAAGCCGATCAGGAACAGCGGCAGCCGGAACAGGAAGGCAAGGCTGATGAAGCCGGTCCAGGTCTGCCGGAGCGCTGTCGACAGGTTATAGTGCTGGCTCGAATGATGGATGACATGGCTCGCCCAGAACCACCGCACCCGGTGCGCCGAGCGATGGAACAGATAATAGGCGAAATCGTCGATCACGAAGCACAGCACGAACCAGTACCAGGCATAGCCGATGTCGAAGAGCCGATAGTGCGACAGCCACACCGCGAGCGAATAGACGAAGCCGCCGGTCAGCACGCCCGCGACCGTGCTCCCCGTGCCGAGCGCAAGCGAGGTCAGCGTGTCCTTCGGCTCGTAGCGCCGCCGGTCCCGCGCCCAGGCGACGATCATCTCGGCCAGCACCAGCAGCACGAAGGCGGGAACCGCATAATCGACCGGATTGGGCAGCGTCATGCTGCCTGCTTACACTCTTGTCAGCGACGCTTCCAGCCCGCGTACATCGGCTTCGATCACGCCGAGCAGCGTCACGTCGCCGAACAGCCGCTCGCCGGTGCGGACGGTGACGCCTTCCACCGCCGGCCCGAGCGAGAGCGGGGCGAGCAGCCGGCGCGCCGCCACCTGCGCGCCGTGCCGTTTCAGCACCGCGATGGCGCCATTGCCCGCGACGATCGCGGCGCCGCCATCCTCGCTCACCAGCGCGGCATGCGCCGTGAAGCCAGCCAGCATCTGCTCCGCCATCTCGCGCGCTTCCGCGGTGCTCCCGATGCGGCTTTCGCCCAGACGCAGCCACCGCGCGATGCCGGCCAGGGCCAGGATCGCCACGATCGAACCGCCGAGCTGGGTCCAGTTCATCTGCCGCCTGCCAGCGTATCGAGCAGCGGCCGGATACCGGTCAGGTCGTATCCGGTCGCCGCGGCCTTTGCCATCAGCCGGTCCGGATGGTCGCCCATCTTCGCCCGTGCCAGCGCCCAGAGATTGCACGAGCGCGTGCCCGACCGGCAGAATGCCAGCACCGGCCCGCCCGCTGCCTCGAGCGCCGCCACCATCGCGTCGACCTGGTTGCCCGAGAAGCCGGCATGGGTGATCGGGATCGCGGTATAGGAAAGGCCGGCGGCTTCAGCGGCAGCGCGAATCGCCGCGCCCTCGGGCTGCCCGCCCTCCTCGTCGTCGGGCCGGTTGTTGATGATCGCGGTAAACCCTGCGGCCGCGATCTCGGTCATGTCCGCGGGGGTGATCTGCGGGGCGACCGAGATGGAATCATCGACGGGGCGTATCTGCATAACGAACTTCGCTCCAAATCCCTCTCTCACCGGGAGAGCGAGGGTGACCCGCTATCGACCAGACGTCGCGGGCCCGGTCAACCTCACTCCGGCCCCTCTTCTAGAAGGAGCGGGAGTTTGCGTCACGCCCCGTCCCGGATCACGGTGAGGAAAGCGTCGCCATAGGCGTCGAGCTTCCGCGCCCCGACCCCGGAGATCCGCCCCAGCGCCCCGGCATTGGCAGGCTTGGTCGCCGCCATCTCGCGCAGCACCGAATCGTGGAAGATCACATAGGGCGGCACGCCGGCCGCCTGCGCCAGCTCGCGCCGTTTCGCGCGCAGCGCCTCGAACAGGGCGTCGCCGACCGGATTGGCTGTGTCGCCGCCGCCGCTCCCGCGCCGCCGCCGCTCGCGCTTCGGCGGCAGGATCAGCGCCACTTCCGCCTCGCCCTTCAGGATCGCGCGCGCCTCCGGGCCGAATTCCAGCCCGCCGAAATCATTGGCGCGCAGGGCGTCGCGCAGCAGCAGCGCGCGCGCCACCGGCTTGATCAGCGCGACCTCCTCGGGGCTGGCGGCGATGCCGAACACCCCCAGCGCCTCATGCCCGTTCATCAGGCTGCGCTCGCTCGACTGGCCGGTCAGGATGCTCTCGATATAGCCGACGCCGAAGCTCTGCCCGGTGCGGAACACGGCGGACAGGAATTTCCGCGCCACCTCGGTCGCGTCCACTGCCTTGGGCGGATTGAGGCAATTGTCGCAATTGCCGCAGGTCTCGGGCGATTCGTCGCCGAAATGCTTGAGCAGGATCCGCCGCCGGCATCCCGCCGTCTCGACCAGCGCGCTGAGCGCGGTCAGCCGGGTGCGCTCGCCCGCCTGGCGATGCGGCTCGACTTCGGCGATGCGCTGCCTTGCCTTGGCGAAATCCTCCGCCCCCCAGAACAGGTGGGCGATCGCCGGATCGCCGTCGCGCCCGGCGCGGCCGGTCTCCTGATAATAGGCCTCGATCGATTTCGGCATGCCGGCATGGGCGACGAAGCGGACATCGGGCTTGTCGATCCCCATGCCGAAGGCGACCGTCGCCACCATCACCATGTCCTCCGAGGCGACGAAATCGGCCTGGTTGCGCGCCCGGACGTGCGGCTCGAGCCCGGCATGATAGGGCCGCGTCGAACGCCCGGTCGCCGCCAGCTTCTCGGCGAGCTGCTCCACGGCCTTGCGCGTCTGGGCATAGACGATGCCGGGCCCCGCCTGCTCGGCGATCAGGTCGGCGATCTGCCGGGTGGTGTTGTCGCGGGGGGAGATCAGGTAACGGATATTGGGCCGGTCGAAGCCCGCCACGATCATGCCGGTGCGCGGGATGCCGAGCTGGTCGAGGATGTCGGCGCGGGTATGCGCGTCGGCGGTCGCGGTCAGCGCGAGCCGGGGGATCTCCGGAAAACTGTCGAGCAGCGGCCTGAGCAGCCGATAATCGGGGCGGAAATCATGCCCCCATTCGGAAACGCAATGCGCCTCGTCGATCGCGAACAGCGCCAGCGGCGCCTGCGCGATCAGATTGCGGAAGGAGTCCTGCGATGCGCGCTCGGGCGCGATATAGAGCAGGTCGAGCTCGCCGGCGCGGAACCGGGCGATCGTCTCCATCTGGTTGGTATCGACCGAGGTGAGCGTCGCCGCGCGGATGCCGACTGCCTCCGCCGCGCGCAGCTGGTCGTGCATCAGCGCGATCAGCGGGGAGACGACCACGCACGTCCCGTTCAGCGCCACTGCCGGCAGCTGGTAGCAGAGCGACTTGCCCGCGCCGGTCGGCATCACCGCCAGCGTGTTCTCGCCGGCGAGCACGCGCGTCACCACCTGTCGCTGGACGCCGCGGAACTCGGGAAAGCCGAAGGTGGATTGCAGGATGGGCAGCGGATCGATCACAGCAGGGCAAATAGCCCCGCTGCACCAAAAAGCCATGCGGGGCGTCGGCGAGGGGCGCGAATTCACCGTCGCCCGGCCGCCGGGGCCGGGTGTCGCAAAGCCGCCATCAATTCGCCGCGCTCGTCCGCCACGCTCGCCGCTTCGAAATGCGGGGCAGGTCATGATCAGGATTTCCGGTATCTTGCTGCTTGGTGCAGCCCTGCTCGTCGCCGCGGCGGATGCACCGCGCGAACGCGTGGTGACGGGGGAAGGCTTCGCCCCGGCGACGGTCGCCAATGTCCCGGGCCGGTTCATCATCGATCCGGGGGCGCCGTCGATGCCGATGCTCGCGCCCGATTTCGCCGCGCGCGCAGGCCTGCGCCCGGGCATGTTCGCCATGCGGTATCTGATCGGGCCGGTGACGATCGACGGCAGCAGCGCCGTGACGCGGATCGATACCGGCGGCGGCGCGCGCAAGCGGCGCGTCGCCTGGTCGGTCAAGGCCTATGCGGCCGGCGCGGATGGCGTGGTCGGCCCCGGGTTCCTGGTCGAGGATGTCGTCCGCTTCGTCCTGCGGCCCGCGCGCGCCGGCGAGCGGACCGTCTCGCTGCCGATGGTTGAGTCGGGCGGGCTGCTGGGCGGCTGGGGCGGCCTGCTCGCCCAGGTCGATGTCGGCGGGCAGCCGCTCAAGGTGCGCTTCGATCTCCGCCACCAGCGGAGCCTGGCCACGGCGGGGGCCGGCATCGCGATCGCGACGGCGCTCGGCGGCCGGACGGAAGGAGCGCCGGAAAGCGCCGAGATCGCCTTCGGGGTGGAGCGGCCGGTCCGCCGGCTCCGCCTTGCCCGGCCGCTGATGGTCGGGCCGCTGGCGGTCGACCGGCTGTTCGTCCGCGTCGCCGATTTCGGCGATGCCTCGGCCATCGCCGACGAGCATGACGATCCCGACGAGGTCGTGGTGACCGCCGGCAAGAAGCGCAAGACCGGTCGGGACCGGCTGAACCTGGGGCTCGACCAGCTCGATCGCTGCTCGTCGATCATATTCGACAAGCCCGCCCGGCAGATCAGGCTGACCTGCGCCTGACGGCTGGTCCCGGGCGCGATGTTCCTGCTAGTCCGGGGTCATGAGCGAAGACGTCCATGACAATCCCGCCCGCCACCGCTTCGAGCTGGTGGTCGATCGCCACCTCGCCTTCAGCGAATATACGCTGGACGGCCCGGTCATCACCTTCACCCACACCATCGTCCCGCCCGCGCTGGAGGGGAAGGGAGTCGGCAGCCGGCTGGTCTCGGGCGCGCTCGGCCAGGTCCGCGCGCGCGGCCTGAAGGTGATCCCGGTCTGCAGCTTCGTCCGCGGCTATATCGAGCGCCATCCGGAATGGCAGGATCTGCTGGCCGACCGGGCCTGATCACTCCGCCGCCATCACCCCGGCCGGTTCGGCCTCGCGCTCCTGCGCCTGGCGGTTCCACATCTCCGCATAGAGTCCGTTCCGGCGGAGCAGCGACGCGTGGCTGCCGCGCTCGACGACCCGGCCCGATTCGAGCACGACGATCTCGTCCGCCGAGACGACGGTCGAGAGCCGGTGCGCGATCACGATGGTGGTGCGTCCGCGGCCGATATCGTCCAGCGTCGCCTGGATCTCGGCCTCGGTGCGGCTGTCGAGCGCGCTGGTCGCCTCGTCCAGGATCAGGATCGGCGGATTCTTGAGTAACGTGCGCGCGATCGCCACGCGCTGCTTTTCGCCGCCGGACAGCTTCAGCCCGCGCTCGCCGACCCTGGTCTCATAGCCGAGCGGCTGGCGCTCGATGAACTCGGCGATGGCGGCGCCGCGCGCCGCGCGCTCGATCTCCTCCTGGCTCGCGCCTTCGCGGCCATAGGCGATATTATAGCCGATCGTGTCGTTGAACAGCACCGTATCCTGCGGCACGATGCCGACCGCGGCACGCAGCGAATCCTGCGTCACCCGCGCAATATCCTGCCCGTCGATCGTGATCCGGCCCCCGGTCAGGTCGTAGAAGCGGTACATCAGCCGCGCGAGCGTCGATTTGCCCGCACCCGAGGGGCCGACCACGGCCAGCGTGTGCCCGGCGGGAATGTCGAGGTCGATCCCCTTCAGGATCGGCTGGCCCGCATCATAGCCGAAGCGGACATCCTCGAAGCGCACATGCCCCGCGCCGACGATCAGCGGCTGCGCACCCGCCACATCGACCACCTCGGACGGCGTGTCGATCAGGTCGAACATCGCGCCCATGTCGATCACGCCCTGGCGAATCGTGCGATAGACCATGCCGAGCAGGTCGAGCGGCCGGAACAGCTGCGAGAGCAGGGTCGAGACGAACACGACGTCGCCCGCGGAGAACTGCCCCTTGCCCCAGCCCCAGGCGATCACCCCCATGCCGATGCCCATCATCGCATTGGTGACGAAGGCCTGGCCGATATTGAGCCAGGCCAGCGAATTTTCGCTGCGTACTGCGGCATTGGCATAGGCCTGCATCGCCTTGTCGTAGCGCCGCGCCTCGCGCTCCTCGGCGTTGAAATATTTCACCGTCTCGAAATTGAGCAGCGAATCGACTGCATGCGAGACCGCCCCGGTATCGAGGTCGTTCATCTGCGAGCGCAGCGCCGCCCGCCAGTCAGTCACCATCCGCGTGAAATAGATATAGATGGCGACCATCACGATCGTGGAGGCGACCAGCCAGAAGCCGAAATTGCTCCAGAAGATGTTCAGCACCAGCACCAGCTCGAGTACGGTCGGCGCGATGTTGAACAGCATGAAATACAACATCGTATCGATGCTCTTGGTGCCGCGCTCCACCACCTTGGTCACGGCGCCGGTTCGCCGTTCGAGGTGGAATCGCAGCGACAGCCGGTGGAGGTGCCGGAACACGCTGGCCGCCAGCCGGCGCGTGGCTTCCTGCCCCACCCGCTCGAACACGGTATTGCGCAGATTGTCGAACAGCGTCGTGCCGAAGCGCGATGCGGCGTAGCCGAGCACCAGCGCGACGACGATCCACACGCCGCTGCGGTCGCCGCGCGCCATCCGGTCGACGGCATAGCGCATCGAATAGGCGACGCCGTAAACCTGCAGCACCTTCGATCCGACCACCAGCGACATGGCGAGCACGATCCGCAGCCGCAGCAGCGGGGCGTCGGCCGGCCACAGATAGGGCAGGAAACGCCGGAGCGTCGGGATCAGCGGGCGCTCGAGGCGGCCTGTTTCAGTCGTGGGAGGCATTGCCTCCCCATGTAGGCATGCGGAGGCACAACCGGAAGCATTTCACGGAACAAGAGTCTCGCTTCGTCGATTGATGGCTTGACTGGAGGCGAAACATGGAACCGCTCTTTTTCGTCATGGCGATCATGGGTTGTGGGGACGGCAGCGCGAATTGCGCCGAGGCGCGGGTCGAGCCGGTTCGCTATGCAACGATCCAGCAATGCCAGGCGGCGATGCCGGCCGCGCTCCAGCGCAACACCGATATCGATTATCCCGTGATCAGCGCGGCCTGCCGGTCGAACCGGCCACAGCTGGTGCAGCTCGATACGGCGCACCGGCGCAGCTGAAGCCGCTGGCGATTTTCGCTGCGCCGCGTAAGGTCGCGCTCGCAGGAAATGGCGGGGGCATAGTGCGCAAGATTCTCGGGATTCTCATCGGCGCCTTCTCGGCCATCGCCATCTCGGCCGCGATCGGCTGGCTCAACGGCGCCCTTTATCCCGTCTCGCTCGATATCGACGCCGCCGATCCGGAAACGCTGGCGGCCGTGATCGGCGGCATGCCGGTCCCGGCCAAGCTGATTGCCGTCGCCGCATGGTTCTGCGGCGCCTTTGGCGGGGCCTGGCTGGCGTTGCGGATCTGCGACTGGCGCTGGGCCGGCTGGATCGTCGCTGCGGTGGTGGTCGCGCAAGCGCTGCTCGCGATCCTCAACCTGCCGCATCCGCTCTGGATGCAGGCATGCGCCTTGCTCCTGCCGCTGCTCGGCGGGTGGTTCGCAGTGCGGCTGCACCACAAGCCCTATCCGGGGGAGCCGCTACTCGGCTGAAACGTCGCGGATGATCGGCAGTGACCAGCGGATCTGGTCGCGCAGCAAGGCTTCCAGGTCGTTCGCGCCCATATTATGGGCGGTTGCGCGCTTGCGCAGCAGGGTCGCGAGCAGCGACGCGCGGCTCGGCGCGATCGCCGGCTTGGCCCGTCCCTGCGCCAGCGCGCGGGAAAATCGATGCGAGAGCATGGTCACCCCTTATTGCTACCCTGGCCTGGTAGCGTGTTGGTGACCGGAAAAGGTTAGCGCGGCCTTGTCCATAAGGCCGGATCGCGCGGCGCCGGCGGATAGAGCGTCCGGCGTCGGAGCGCCTCCCGGAACGCCTGGGCGATCATGGCGATCTTCGCTGCGCCGGAGGTCGAAACCCGCGTGTCCCAGGCGTGCTCGCCGCGTGCGGCGACTTCGCGGCCGATCGCGCCATAGATCCCCGCGGCGGCGAGTACCGCCCAGGCCGATCGCAGCGGCAGCGCCGGGGTGCCGCGCCGCGCGCTCGCCTCGAATGCTGCCGCGCGCGTCGCGAGCCGCCCGGCCAGCACTGCGAGGCGCGGCCGGAAGGGTGGCTTCATATGCTCTCCCGGCGGGATATCCATCTCGACCAGCCACTCGACCGGAAGGTAGCAGCGCCCGACCCGGCCATCCTCCTCGATGTCGCGCGCGATATTGGCGAGCTGGAAGGCCATGCCCAGGTCGCAGGCGCGGTCGAGCGTCGCCGCGTCGTCGGGCGAAACCCCCATCGCCACCGCCATCATGCAGCCGACCGCGCCGGCGACGTGATAGCAATAGCGATAGAGATCGTCCTCGCTGCGTGGCCGCCAGTCAGCGGCGTCGAGCGCGAAGCCGGCGATCAGGTCGCGCGGGAATCGCGGCGGCATCCGCGTCTCCGCCGCCACGATTCGCAGCGCGTCGAACGCCGGGTCGCCGATCCAGTCGCCCGCCAGCGCCGCCTCGGTCATGGCCGAAATCCGGGCGAGCCGCGCGGGCGCGTCCTCGACCCGCGTCATCCCATGGCCATGGTCCTGCCCGTCGGCGATATCGTCGCACGCCCGGCACCAGGCATAGAGCAGCCAGGCGCGCTCGCGCGTCGTGCGGTCGAACAGGCGGCTGGCGGCGGCGAAGCTCTTGGAGCCGCGCGCGATCGATTCCTGCGCGGTCGCGACGATCGCGTCGCGGCTCGGCAGGGCCGCGCTCACAGGTCCGATTTGCTCATCTTGGTGATCGTCTCGATCGGCGTGTGCGCCGCCATCTTGGCGAGCAGCCCCTCCAGGCCGCTGTCCACGATCAGGATTCCCTGGTGCTGCGGCCGCAGGAAGCCGACCTCGCCCATCTTCGCGTAGAAGGCGATCAGGTCGTTATAATAGCCGGCGGTGTTGAGGAGGCCGACCGGCTTGGCGTGATAGCCGATCTGCGCCCAGCTCAGGGCTTCCCACAGTTCGTCCATCGTGCCGGTGCCGCCGGGCAGGTTGACGAAGCCGTCGGACAGGTCGGTAAAGGCCTGTTTGCGCTGGTGCATCGTCTCGACCACCTGCAGCTCGGTCAGCCCGCGATGTGCCACCTCGGCATCGACCAGCGCGGTCGGGATGATCCCGATCACCTCGCCGCCGGCCTCCAGCGCGCCGTCGGCGACCGCACCCATCAGCCCGAGCCGGCCGCCGCCATAGACGACGCCGATCCCGCGCTCGGCCAGCGTCCGCCCCACGGCGCGCGCTGTCTCCATATAGATGGGATCGGATGGCGTGGCGGAGCCACAATAGACGGCAAGACGTTTCAACGCGGTCCTTCCAGCATCAGCGCGGCGGTTGCCTTGGCGCTGCCGACGACGCCCGGGATCCCGGCGCCAGGATGCGTGCCCGCACCCACGAAATACAGGTTCGAAATCTCGTCGTCGCGATTGTGCACGCGGAACCAGGCGCTCTGCGTCAGGATCGGCTCGAGGCTGAAGGCGCTGCCGAGATGCGCGTTCAGGTCGTGCGCGAAGTCGCTCGGCGCATAATGGAACTTGGTCACGATCCGCTCATGGATATCGGGGATCAGCCGCCGCCCGACCTCGTCGAGGATGCGCTTCTCCAGGATCGGCCCGATTTCCGCCCAGTCGACCGGGAATTTGCCGAGGTGCGGCACGGGGGCGAGCGCGTAGAAGGTCGAATGCCCCTCCGGCGCCAGCGACGGATCGGTCACGGTTGGGTGGTGGAGGTAGATCGAGAAATCCTCGGGCAGCACGCCGGTATCGTAGAGGTCGGTCAGCAGGCCTTTGTAGCGCGGGCCGAACAGGATCATGTGGTGGGGGATGCCCGGCCAGGTGCCCTTGATTCCGAAATGCACGACGAACAGCGAGGGCGAGTAGCGCTTGCGCTCGAGCTTCGCCCTGGCGCGCTGCGCGCTGCGCGAGGCCTTCAGCAGGTCGCGATAGATATGCATCACATCGCCGTTGCACGCGACCATGTCGGCGCTGGCCTCCCAGCCCGAGGCGGTGATCACCCCGGTCGCCTTTTCGCCCAGCGTCTCGATGCTCGTCACCGGGTCGTTCAGCCGCAGCACGCCGCCGAGCCGCTCGAAATGCCGGACCATGCCGGCGATCAGCTGGTTGGTGCCGCCCATCGCGAACCACACCCCGCCATCGCGCTCGAGCTTGTGGATCAGCGCATAGATCGCGCTGGTCGTCATCGGGTTACCGCCGACGAGCAGCGTGTGGAACGAGAGCGCCTGGCGCAGATGCTCGTCCTTCACGAAGCTCGACACGATCGAATAGACCGAGCGCCACGCCTGGTATTTCGCCAGCGCCGGCGCCGCCTTGATCATCGAGGCGAAGTCGAGGAACGCGACATGGCCGAGCTTCTCATAGCCCTCGTGGAACACCCCGGCGGCATAGTCGAGGAACTTGCGATAGCCTGCGACGTCCTCGGGGTTGAGCCGGGCGATCTCCGCCATCAGCACCGAATCGTCATTGGTATAGTCGAAGCTGGTCCCGTCCGGCCAGGTGAGCCGGTAGAAGGGCAGCACCGGCTTCAGCGTCACGTCCTCGGCCATGTCGCGCCCGGTCAGCGCCCAGAGCTCCTGCAGGCAGGGCGGATCGGTGATCACGGTCGGTCCGGCATCGAAGGTGAAGCCGTCCTTCTCCCACACATAGGCCCGCCCGCCCGGCTTGTCCCGCGCTTCCACGATGGTCGTGTCGACGCCGGCCGACTGCAGCCTGATGCCGAGGGCGAGCCCGCCGAACCCGGCGCCGATGATGATCGCGCTGCGGCTCATGCGGGGCGCCGGTGCAGGCTCGGGCGAATCGCGTCGAGTGCCCGCCCGATCGGAACGGGAGGCTTGCCCATCAGGACGCGCGCCTTGTCGGTCATGGTCGAATGTCCTGCATAGAATCGGCCTATAAGCCGGGGATCGAGCCGATAGAAGCGTTCGAGGATGCGATAGCGCTCGGCCGGCTCGGCCGCCTTGAACAGCATCTTGTCGAGCATGCGATAGAAACCGCGCCTGCGCCATGTCGAGCGTGCCAGGCCATGCGTCAGATCGTGCAGCGCCGCGCCGGAAAGATCGCTGGCCTGCGCGACGAGCGCTGCGGTCCGCACCGCATCGGGCAGCGAATAGCCCGTGGTCGGGTGGAACAGCCCGGCGCGCATCCCGGCCTTGGCGACCTTGTTGCCGCCCGAACGCCAATATTCCTCGAAATCGCCGCCCATCGCGACGGGCAGCACGCCCGTCTCCTCGCGCACCACATGATCGACGCGCCAGCCATGCTCGCCGACATAGGCGTCGATCCGCCCGGCCAGCAGGTCGCGATCGAGCGCCGGCGTGTCGCTGTAATAGGTGTCCTCGACGAACAGCCGCGTCGCGGCGAAGGGCAGGCAATAGACGAAGCGATAGCCGTCCAGCTGCTCCACGGTCGCGTCCATCACCAGCGGACGCGCCAGGTCGTGCGGTTCGTCCAGCCGCAGCTCGCGGCCGAGGAACTTCTGCCAGCCGAGCTCGAGCAGCCCCAGGTCGCCGGGGCCGCGCGCATCGATCACCCCCCCGGCCTGCACCCGGTCGCCATCCGCCAGCACCACCGCGGTCGGGCTCGCGCCGAGCACCTTGCGCTGCGTCATCACCGCGCCTTCGGGCAGGGCGGCGCGCACCACGGCGTCGAGCCGCTCCGATTCGATCGAATAATAGGCAGCGCCCAGCGTTCGCCGGTGCGCCGGAAAGGCGATGTCATAGCCCTTCCAGCCATAGCTGATCAGCGGGGCGACGATCCACCGGTCGGCATCCGCGACGTCGCTCGCGAAGAAGGACCAGAGGTGATTCCCGCCGATCCGGCCCGATGACTCGATCAGCCGGATGTCGAGGTCCGGCCGCTTCTTCCGGAGCGCCAGCGCGAGCAGGCCGCCGGCAAGCCCGGCGCCGACGATCGCGATGTCGCAGGGAATGACGGCGGGCATGGAGCGTGCCTAGCCGAATCGCTTCGTCGTGCAAATCGCTCGCTTGCGCCGCGGCGGGTACGGCTCGCGATCGGTCCGGCACGGCAGGCACCGATGCGCACCCCTGCCACCGCGCAGACATCGTGGACAAGCGACGGCCGGTTCCGCTGCCGCCGGATCGCAAGGGGTGCCCCTCAGGATCGACCATGAGCCTTTGGAGGTGAGCCGAAGGCGGCCCGGAAGGCGAAGCCGAAAGCACTTTGAGAGGTGTAGCCGACCTTGTTCGCTATGCTGGCGACAGTTGTATCCCCCTGCGCCAGCGCCGCGCGCGCGATGGTGAGTCGCCACGCCCGCACATAGCTGAGCGGAGGCTGCCCCACGCGGTGCGTGAAGGTGGCGGAGAAGGCAGCCCGCGACATGCCCGCCACGCCCGCAAGCTGCGCCACCGTCCATGGCTGCGCGACATTCGCGTGGATGGCGCGAAGAACCCGGCCGAGCCGGGGATCCGAAAGAGCGCCAAGCCATCCGATTTCAACCTGCCCGACGCTGGCCGAATAGGCGCGGATCGCCTCCACCAGCAACACGTCAGCGAGACGCGCGCTCACGATGTCGCTGCCGATGCCGTCGCGTTCGGCCTCGCCGCTCATCAGCGAAAGGATCGTTGCCACCGCACTGGATCCAGCCGACGATCCGGGAACGAGCAGGAATTCCGGCAGCATGTTAAGCAGAAAGTCCGCGTTCTCGGCGGCGAAGGTGACGGAGCCACCGAGCGCGACCGTTTCGTCGCCCCCGAGATGCGCGACGTCGCCGCCGGTCGCGTCATAAAGGGCTTGGCCATCGCTCGGCGGTAGCTGCGGGTCGCTGGCCACCACATAGGCCGACCGTCCGAGCACGCAGACATCGCCCGCGGACAGCAGCTGGGGCGGGCGCCCCGGCAGCAGCATCCAGCCGGTCCCGCGCAGGATGGCCACGAACTTGAGCCGATCGATCGCCGGAAATGCGAGCGCCCATTGCCCTGCAGCTTCCAGGCGAGTGCGCCGCGTCACCCTTGCGCCGAGAATGTTGAGGACATCCGACAGCGGGTCGGTGCCGACTTTGGACGTATGCGATAAAACCATGGATTACATCGCATAGATCATCTCGAGCCCAGCGCATATCTTCGGGTGAAGGAGATTTGGCATTGGGCATCGAAGGCAAGGTTGTCGCGATCACGGGCGCCAGCAGCGGGATCGGGCGGGCAACGGCGAAGCTGTTGGCGGAACGCGGCGCTTTCGTGGTGCTGGGCGCGCGCAACGAAGCAGCGCTGGGCGCGATCGCCGACGAGATCGCCGCCGCCGGGGGCAGGGCTGCGGTGAAGGTGACGGACGTCCGCAACCGGAGCGATCTTGAAGCGCTTGTCGCGGTGGCGGTTGCGCTGGGCGGCAAGCTCGACGCCATCGTCAACAATGCCGGAATCGGGCCGATCTCGCGCTTCGATGCGCTGCGCGTCGAGGATTGGGACGCCATGATCGACGTCAATCTGCGCGGGACGCTTTACGGCATCGCCGCCGCCCTGCCCGTGTTTGCGCGGCAGGAAAGCGGCCATGTGATCAACGTCGTTTCGACGGCGGGCATCAAGATAGTCCCGACGATGGGCGTCTACGCGGCCACGAAGAACGCAGTCCGCACCATTACCGAAGCGCTGAGGCAGGAGGCGGGAGCGACGCTTCGCGTGACGGAGGTGTCTCCGGGGATGATTGCCACCAACTTCAGCGAATCGATCGCCGATCAGGCGGTAAAGGACGCGATAGGGAAGCAGCTGGGCGAGATCGCGATCCCGCCCGATGCGATTGCCCGGGGCATCCTGTTCGCGCTTGAACAGCCACCTGAGGTCGATGTCGGCAGCATCGTCATCCGGCCGACCGCGCAGGGCTAGCAATCGAGCGTCGCGCCCTGCTCACGCCGCCTGGCGGAGCGGCATTTCGGTCGCCATCGCCTGCGCAACCGAGGGCCGGCGGCGCATCCTGGTGCGCCAGCCGAGCAGCACCGGCCACTCGGCGATCGCGACGCCCGCATGCTCGCACCAGTTGAGGATGCTGAGCAGATAGGCGTCCGCGACGCTGAAGCTGCCGAGCAGATAGTCGGCGCCGTCGAGATGCGCCGAGAGCAGGTCGAGGCGCTTGGCCGCGAGCTCGCGGGCCCATGCCTTCGCGCCGTCGGTGGCGGTGCGGCTCATCAGCGGGGCGAATACCGCCTTGTGCAGTTCGGTCGAGAGGAAGTTGAGCCAGCGGATCATCTGGTAGCGCTCCTCGGTATAGGGCGCCGGCGCCAGCACGCCCTCGGCGGCGAGGTCGGCGATATAGGTCAGCACCGCCGGGCCTTCGGTCAGCGCGAGCCCGCCGCGCGTCTCCATCGCCGGCACATAGCCCATCGGGCTCACCGCGGTGAACGGGCGGCCGTCGGGGAGCCGGCCGCCGGGGGAAACCTGCACGAACTCGGCGTCGAGCTCGGCCTCCTCGATCGCGATCCGCGTGGCGAGCGAGCAGGCGAAGGGAATGAAATAGAGCTTCATGGGGACCTCCCTCGGGCTTGGTTGATTTCTGTACTGTTTCGCATAATATTGCGTGGCGTCAAGGATTCTTTGCGAAATGGTATATAATTGACTGAGCCCGTCCCACGGGGCCGATCCCGGGGCCGCCCGCGTGGCTTCGATCCCGATCTGGCGTTGAAGGCGGCGGCCGAGCGCTTCCGCACCCAGGGCTATGCCGCGACCTCGCTCGACGATCTGGTCGATGCCACCGGGCTGGCCCGGCCCAGCCTCTATGCCGCGTTCGGCGACAAGCGCGCGCTGTACCTCGCTGCGCTCGACCGCCTCTCCGCGCGGGTCGAAAAGGCGTTCGACGGCCTCGGCGCGCTCGGCCTGCCGCTCCGGCCGATGGTCGAGCGCATGCTGGTGGGCGCGATCCAGGGCTATCTCTCGGGCGAGCGGGGGCCGGCGGGCTGCCTGCTGATCGGCACGGCGACGGCCGAGGCGGCGACCGATCCGCAGGTCCGCGCCGCGCTGAGCGCCTTTCTCGAAATGGAGGATCGCCGCATCGAAGGGCTGCTCGCCGATGCCGGCAGCACCCGGCCCGCCGCCTGCGCCCGGATCGTCGCCTCGGTCCTGCACTCGCTCAGCGTCCGCGCCCGCGCCGGCGAATCGCGTGCCGCGCTCGAGCAGATCGCCCGCGATTGCGCCGCCATGGTGGTATAGCGATCGGCGCACGTCCCGCATGACGGCGGGGTGCTTTGCCGTGTATGGCCGTGCCGATGCACGTCGCCCTCGCCATCCTCCTGTCCGCGGTCGCAATGACGGTCATCGTCGGCGTGCGCTACCTGATCGTCAGCGGTGCCTTCGCCGCCGCCACCCGGGCGAAGCACCCCGGCCTCTATGCCGGGCTCGATCCGCAGATCCGGCGGGAGATCCTGTGGAGCCTCGCCTCGGCGGCGATCTACGGGATTCCGGCCGGCATCGTTGCCTGGGGCTGGCAGAATCGCGGCTGGACGCGGATCTATGCCGATGTCCACGCCTTTCCGCTCTGGTATCTGCCCGTCTCGGTGCTGCTGTTCCTCGTCGCGCACGACAGCTGGTTCTACTGGACGCATCGCTGGATGCACCTGCCGGCGCCGTTCCGCATCGCCCATGCCGTGCACCATGCCAGCCGCCCGCCCACGGCCTGGGCGGCGATGGCGTTCCACCCGGTCGAGGCGCTCACCGGGGCTGTGGCAATTCCGCTACTGGTCTTCGTGATTCCGATCCATCCGGCCGCGCTGGCGGTGGTGCTCACCGTCATGACGGTTATGGGTGTCACCAATCACATGGGCTGGGAGGTTTTCCCTGCATTCATGTGGCGGGGGCGATTGGGGGCATGGCTGATCACGGCCAGCCATCACCAGCGGCATCATGAGCAGTACAGGGGAAATTATGGCCTATATTTCCGGTTCTGGGACCGGCTCTGCGGCACCGATCGGGGAATCGGCGATTTCGCGCGGGATCACGCCCGGCGCGCGGGGCGCGGGCAGGGCCGCGTTCGCGGCGGCGGCGATGCTGCTGCTGCCGGGGGCGATGCCGGTCTGTGATCTCTCGCTCGACGTGGCCCGGCTGCGCTCCACCCGCGGGCTGATCCGCATCTGCCTTACCGCCACGCCCGCCAATTTCCCGAAATGCGCCAATGATGCCCAGTCGGTGACGCGCTCGATCCCCGCGACCGGCCCCGCGAGCGGCCATGCGATCAGTTTCGATGGGCTGCCCCGCGGCGATTATGCGATCGCCGTGATCCATGACGAGAATGGCAACGGCAAGCTCGATACCTTTGCCGGCATCCCGCGCGAGGGCTTCGGCTTCTCGCGCAATCCCGCCATCGCCTTCGGCCCGCCCCCGTTCAAGGCGGCGCGCTTCACCGTTTCGGGTGATGCCGATGCGCAACAGGTCAGGATGCTTTATCTCCTCTAGCCCGGCCGGGCGGACCCAAGCCGCGGCACCGGCGTTTGGCGTGGTATCTCGTTCCCTGGAGTTTCCCCCATCGTGAAAACCAAATCCCGCCTCGCGCTGTTCGCTGCCACGCTTGCCTGCGCCGTGGCGGCGCCCGCCCTGGCCCAGGACAGCAGCCCCGCCGCATCGCCGCCAGCCGACTCGGTCGATACGGGGCGCAACAGCCTCACCATCGGCGCGGGCGGCGTCTATATGCCCAGCTATGAGGGCTCGAACGATTATGTCGTCACGCCCGCGCTCGCCGCGCGCGGCAAGCTGGACGGCTTCGCCTTCTGGACCCGCAACACGCAGCTCTATGTCGATCTGATTCCGAATCCGCCGGGGCCTTCGGTCGATGTCCAGTTCGGGCCGATCGGCGGCATCAACCTCAACCGCACCGGCCGGCTGGTCGATCCGCAGGTCAGGGCGCTCGGCAAGCGCAAGCTCGCGGTGGAGGCGGGCGGCTTTGTCGGCCTCGGCAAGACCGGCCTGATCACCAGCGATTACGACAATCTCACGGTGCGCGTGGCCTATGTCCACGATATCAGCGGCATCTATCGCAGCTATGTGATCACCCCGATGATCGAATACAGCACGCCGCTCAGCCGCAAGGCGTTCGTCGCCATCTCGGCCTCGGCCGATTATGCCGGGGCGGGCTATTCCCGCGCCTATTTCGACGTCGATTCGGCCGGTTCGCTGCGCAGCGGGCTGCCGGTGTTCAGCGGGCGCAAGGGCTGGAAGGACATCACCTTCGGCGCGGTCGCCAGCCATTCGCTGACCGGGGACCTGCTCCACGGCCTCGGCATCTACGCGACCGGGTCCTACACGCGGATGGAGGATGATTTCGCCGCAAGTCCGGTCACGCGGATCGCCGGCAGCCCCAACCAGTGGTTCGGCGCGATCGGCCTGGGCTACACCTTCTGAAGGACGATTTCCGGCGGGTGGTGCCGGGCTCGGGCCGGATCGGCCGTTAACGGTTGTTGATGTGGCACCCGTAGATCGGCTACCCGGGTACGGAAACCCGCCGGAATCGACCAGCTTTCCCTTGCAACTGATTGGGACCGGCGGCCAAATTACTCCCGTTCACGCCGGGATTCACTTCAAGGAGAGGTCATGTCGACCGACGACCAGCAGCTGATCGAGGGCACCGCATCGCGCCCCGAGGCCGATAGCACGCTGCGCAGCGAGCGCCGCGAGTTCTTCCGCGCGGCCTTCGGCGCCGTGGCGGTCACCGCGGCCGGGGCCGGCGCGCTGGCGATCGCCACCTCGGCGTCGGCCGCGACGATCGCCGACAACGACATGGGCAATTTCCTGCTCCAGCTCGAATATCTCGGCGCGCAATATTACAGCTATGCCGTCACCGGCGCCGGCCTTCCCGCCGCGCAGCTGACCGGTGTCGGCACGGCCGGTGCGGCCACCGGCGCGCGGCAGGTGACCTTCACTGATCCGCTCGTCGCGCAATATGCCAAGGAGATCGCGCAGGATCTGGCGGGCCATGTCGCCTATCTGCGCACCACGCTCGGCACTGACGGCGCGACCGCCCAGCCGGCGATCGATCTCGGCGTCACCGCGACCGGCGCGTTCAGCAAGCTCGCCGCCGGGGCCACGATCGTCGCGACCGGGGGCACCTTCGATGTCTATGCCAGCGACGAGAATTTCCTGCTCGGCGCCTTCATGATCGAGGACGTGCTCGTCACCGCCTATAACGGCGCCTCGACCACCATCACGGACAAGACGCTGCTCAGCGCGCTGCTCGGCATCCTTTCCTCGCACGCGCATCACGCCGCGGTGATCCGCTCGCTGCTCTATGCCAAGGGCGTCGCGACGCCGGCGTTGCGCACCAATGCGGACAAGATCTCCGATGTCCGCGATGTGCTGGACGGCACCGGCACCGATGTCGACCAGGGCATTTCGCCGACCACGGTCAGCGGCAATCTGGTGTCGAACATCGTGCCGGCCGGTGCGGATGGTCTCGCTTATGGCCGCAGCAGCGGCCAGGTGCTCAACGTCCTGTACCTGAACAGCGCCGCGGTCAGCGCCGGCGGCTTCTTCACGGCCGGCCTCAACGGCGCGGTCAAAACCAGCACCGCGAACTGATCGCGCTCACGGCCCGCCCAAGGGAAGATTTCACGATGACCGATACCGATACCCCGATCCAGGTCCTCGACGCGGGCGAACGCCGCCGCGACGAACGCCGCCGCTTCATGCAGCTCGCCGGCGGTGCCACGCTCGCCATGGGCCTGGCCGCCTGTGGCGGCAGCAGCTCGAGCAGCCCGACGCCTACCCCTACCTCGACCGGCACCGCCACGCCGACCCCGACGGCCAGTTCCACCGTCGCGCTTGATGTCGATTATCTGAACTTCGCGCTGCAGCTCCAGTATCTCGAGGCGCAATATTTCGCCTGGGCGACCACCGGCGCCGGCGTCGCCGCGTCGCTGCTCACCGGCACCGGCACGCAGGGGACGGTCACCGGCGGCGCGCAGGTCACCTTCAGCACGGCGCTGCTCGGCCAATATGCCCGGGAGATCGCGGCGGGCGAGCTCGCCCATCTCGGCTTCCTGCGCTCGGCCACCGGCGCGGCCGCCGCGGCCCAGCCCGCGCTCGACATTTCGAGCAGCGCGACCGGCGGCTTCACCCGCATCGCGCGCGCCGGCGGCCTGATCGGCGCGTCCGATACCTTCGATCCCTATGCCAGCGAGCTCAATTTCCTGCTCGGTGCCTTCATGATCCAGGATGTCGTGGTCAGCGCCTATCGCGGCGCCATCCCCGCGATCACCAACCTGCTCTATGTCAACGCGGCGGCCGATATGCTCGCCACCAAATCCTATCATGCCGCGATGATCCGCTCGCAGCTCTATGCGCTGGGCACGGCGGCGCGCACCGCGACTGACCAGCTCAGCAACGGGCGTGACAGCTTCGATGGCGTCACCGATATCGATCAGGGCGTCAGCGGCGCGGATTCGACCGTGTCGAACGTCACCCCGACCGATTCGAACGGCATCGTGTTCGGGCGCACCACCGGCCAGGCGCTGAACGTGCTCTACACCAATCACGCTGCGGTCGTCGGCGGGGGCTTCTTCCCGAACGGCATTATCAGCACCTATTTCGCCTCGAGCGACGCGAACTAGGGTCCGGACCCCGAGGCTTCGGCTCGGGTGACGGTACCGATCCTCCGGGCCGCGCGATCCTCGGGTCGCGCGGCCCGTGCTTTGCGCGGGTGACGGTCTCCGCACGGCGGTCCGGGTGTGCCGCGACATGGACGGGCCGCGGCGCGGACGTTTTCGAATAGCGCCCGGCGCGCGTTCTGCTACAACCCTGCTTTCCCCGGGGGGCCGCGCAGCGGGTTTCCATCAGGCTGTTGCCATGATGGGCGCCACGAGCGGCTGAGAGGCGGCTGAAGCCGCGACCCGCCGAACCTGATCCGGTTGAGACCGGCGGAGGGAGGGAGGTTTTCATCCGAAGGCCGTCCTCACTCCGTATTGTTGGAGTGACAGACATGGCCGATATCCCCGCCCGCACCGAAATTGGCGTCACCACCGGCCCGATCCGCGGTTCGCGCAAGATCCATGTCGGCGAATATCGCGTCGCGATGCGCGAGATCATGCTCGAGCCCTCCTGCGGCGAGCAGCCGCTGCGCGTCTACGACACGTCCGGGCCCTATACCGATCCTAGGGCCAGCATCGATATCATGGCCGGCCTCCCTGCGCTGCGCCGCGACTGGATCGTCGGCCGCGGCGATGTCGAGGCGTATGACGGGCGCGAGACCCGCCCCGAGGACAACGGCCTGTCCGGCCCCGATCGTTCCGCTGGCGTCCCGCAATTCCCGAATGTCGTGAAGCGCCCGTTGCGCGCGAAGGCCGGGCATAATGTCAGCCAGATGCACTATGCCCGGCGCGGCATCATCACGCCCGAGATGGAATATGTCGCGATCCGCGAGAATATGGGCCGCGCCGCCGCCAGGGAGAAGCTGATCCGCGACGGCGAGGATTTCGGCGCGTCCATCCCCGATTTCGTCACCCCCGAATTCGTCCGCGACGAGGTCGCGCGCGGCCGCGCGATCATCCCGAGCAACATCAACCATCCCGAATCCGAGCCGATGGCGATTGGCCGCAACTTCCTCGTCAAGATCAACGCCAATATCGGCAACAGCGCCGTCGCCTCGAACGTGGCGAACGAAGTCGACAAGATGGTCTGGTCGATCCGTTGGGGCGCAGACACGGTGATGGACCTGTCGACCGGCCGCAACATCCATGACACGCGCGAATGGATCATCCGCAACAGCCCCGTGCCGATCGGCACCGTGCCGATCTACCAGGCGCTGGAGAAGGTCGGCGGCGTGGCGGAAGACCTGACCTGGGAGATTTTCCGCGACACGCTGATCGAGCAGGCCGAGCAGGGCGTCGACTATTTCACCATCCATGCCGGCGTCCGCCTCGCCTATATCCCGATGACGGCGAAGCGCGTGACCGGCATCGTCAGCCGCGGCGGCTCGATCATGGCGAAATGGTGCCTCAGCCACCACAAGGAGAGCTTCCTCTACGAGCGCTTCGACGAGATCACCGAGATCATGAAGGCGTATGACATCGCCTACAGCCTCGGTGACGGCCTGCGCCCCGGCAGCATCGCCGACGCCAATGACGAGGCGCAGTTCAGCGAGCTCTACACGCTCGGCGAGCTCACCCACCGCGCCTGGCAGAGCGACGTCCAGGTGATGATCGAGGGCCCCGGCCATGTGCCGATGCACAAGATCAAGGAGAATATGGAAAAGCAGCTCCAGGTCTGCGGCGAGGCGCCCTTCTACACGCTCGGGCCGCTCACCACCGACATCGCGCCGGGCTATGATCATATCACCAGCGGCATCGGCGCAGCGATGATCGGCTGGTACGGCACGGCGATGCTTTGCTACGTCACGCCCAAGGAGCATCTCGGCCTCCCCGACCGCGACGATGTGAAAGTGGGTGTCGTCACCTACAAGCTCGCCGCCCATGCCGCCGATCTCGCCAAGGGCCACCCGGCGGCGAAGATGCGCGACGACGCAGTGAGCCGCGCGCGGTTCGAATTCCGCTGGCGCGACCAGTTCAATCTTTCGCTCGATCCGGACACCGCCGAGCAATATCATGACGAGACGCTTCCCGCGGAAGGCGCCAAGACCGCGCATTTCTGCTCGATGTGCGGCCCGAAATTCTGCTCGATGAAGATCACGCAGGAAGTGCGCGATTTCGCGGCGAAGCAGAATGCGCCGGCGGATACCTTCATCGCGGCGGATGCGCCGTCGGACGGGGATACGGCGCGGTCGCTCTTCGCGAATCCGGTTTCGACTGCCGATGCCGAGAAGGGCATGGAGGAAATGAGCGAGAAATTCCGCGAGAAGGGCGGGGAGATTTACCTGCCGGCGGCGGAGTGATCGCCATCGGGGCGATCCCTGCCGCGCTGGCCCTCGTCGCCGCAGCTCTTGTCGCTGCCGCCCCGGCCCGGGCCCAGTCGCACCACAGCCAGCCGTCCATGGTCGGCGGCTGGGGTGAGACGGCGATCACGCCGGAGGTGCGCGCCGCCGCAGCCTTCGCCGTCGCGCGCCTCCCGCAACGGCACGCCCGGCTCAAGCGGATCGACGCCGCCCGGCAGCAGGTCGTGGCGGGAATGAACTATGAGATCGACCTCACCCTCACCGATCGCACGCGCTGGCGGGTCCGCGTGTGGAGCAAGCTCGATCGCACGATGGCGCTGACCTCGGCGGTTCGGCTGGCGCGCGCCGATGGGGCATTGACGCGATAAACAGGAGCCCCTTGCCGGATAGCGGCGGGGCCGAGGGCGGTTGCCTGTGCGGCGCGGTCCGCTATCGCGTGACCGGCAGCCCGGTCGCGCGGATCGTGTGCCCCTGCGTCTCCTGCCGCCGTGCGACTGGCGGCGTCAGCGTCGGCTGGGCGGTGTTGGACAAAAGCGATTTCGCGCTGGTCGCCGGCGACCTGCGCGAATACAGTTCGTCATCGGCATCCACTGGGGTTCCTGCGCGGCCCGTGGCAGCCTCGTCACCTGTAGCCGCGACACCCGCCCCGACCATCACGACATCACCGCCGCCACGCTCCACGACCCCGACGCGGCCCCGCCAACGGTGGAGATATGGGTTGGCGAGAAGATCGCGTTGGAGACGCTCGATCCAGAACTACCGCACAAGTTCCGGAGCTCGTTGAATGAGCGACTGGCAGCGATTTCTTTCTATTTCTCGCCTGGTGCATCATGGGAGAGAGTCATTCGTCGTAGCGCACCCCGATAGAGCGGTGCGGAGCGAATGCTCACATTACATGTTTGAACTGTTGTATCTCGGCTCCATGCCCGCAAGCAAGCACCATTAGCGCACGAACAATCCCGCTAGCGAACAGCTCTTGCTTTCTCATCGGCCGGCCGACTATAGTAGCTCATGAGCGGCATTTTCGGATTATTTATTGGCGTCGTACTAACCGGCCTGAGTGGACTTATACTCCTCGGCGGACGATATCAGTTAACACCAAAATCAATTAAACTGCCGTTTGTAGAATTTAGCGCGGAGAGATTCTCTGATTTATCACCTTACATCGTATTTGATAATGTCAGTCGGGCGGCCATTTCTCCCTCAGTAAATGCTCGAAGCTGGTTAAAAGAACAGGAAACTCATTTTGCACCTGTAGTGCTCATTCATTTAGGGTGGCAGTTAGTTTGTGATACGTTCGTGAAGCGCTTCCTTACCTATCCTGACGAGGAAAACGTTAGATCGCACATCACGGAGTTTGGCTCGCAGAACGCGGAGTTTATAATAACCTACGAAAGGCTTTACACCGCAGCGGTTCGTTTCAATGGTTCCATCGACATCGAGTTCGCTCGAGAATATTTTCTACGAGCGCCATCACTTGCCCAACGAATTTCGAGCCAAGATGTTGAATTGCAGGAGCTGTTCGAACGTGCCGCAGCTATGCTTGAAAGAAGCTGACGAGATTTTCATTCGACTTTGGAAGATTAAGGTGGCGCCCCGCCTAAGTGCAGGCTGAGCAAATAACCGCCCCTAACGCTGCCGCTTCCAGTCTAACGACACGCCGATTCGCTGGCTCCAACTTCCATTCCAATCCATCCGATTCCGGCCACTCCACTTACCTCCGGGAATTCAATCGCCCGGATAAAAGGGGTTACATTGACACCCCACTTATCTCCGTGTTCGCGATAGCCCCGCCACGAGTTTCGGGGATACCATACGAAACTCCGAAGGCGGCCCGATCAGTCGTCGCCGCACACTCCGGCAAGCCGCGTCACGCCCGATGCGCCGCCCCCGCAAGGCCCCCCGCAAGCCGCGACAACCCGAAAAGCAGCCTCTCACACGCCGCATTGCCTGCCCTTCTATCCCGGTATAGCATCGCGGCATCCTCGCAAAGGCTCCCGGAGAAAGGACCTGGCCGTGCCGCAACGTTCCACGCTGCTCAGGGCAGCATTGATCTTGTTCGGGATCACCTTCTGCCTCCTTTACCCGCTCGCGATCTTCTGGCCATCGGGCTGGACATGGCATGAGGGTCCGCCCACATCTTCGCACTATTTCATGATGATCGTCGGCATCTATGCGACGCTTGGCGTGTTCCTGCTCCTTGCCGCGCGCGATCCCGCCGCGAACCGCCCGCTGATCTGGTTCACCGTGTGGTCCAGCCTCGTCCATGCCGCGATCATGGCGGTGCAGGCGCTCGGCCATCCGGCCCATGCGGGGCATCTGCTGGGCGACGTGCCCGGCCTCCTGCTCGTCGCGATCGTGCTGGGCGGCCTGCTCCTGGCCGATCGTCCCGCCGCGGCGACGGCGTGACGGTTCAGGCCCGGGGCGACCGCAACGGGCCGCGATTTCGGCAGGTCAAGGATAGGCGCCCGCCGGGGCTGCGTTCCTGAGGGCAGGCAGCGGCCCCCTCAATAATGATACCGGCACTGCGCGATCTCCAGCGTCCGCGCGTCGCCGCTGCCCGTCACCCGGTATACCAGCCGGTGCTCGCGCCCGATCCGCCGCGACCACCAGCCGCTCAGCACCCCGCGCAACGGTTCGGGCTTGCCCGCGCCCCGGAACGGATCGTGCAGGATCTCGACGAGCAGCGCCTCAATCCGCGCCGCCATGGCCGGGTCCGCTGCCATCCACGCCCGATAGTCGGCGCCGGCATGAGTGGAAAAGGCGATGCTCATGGCTCCTGCTCCTCAAGGGGCGGGCCCGAGTCGCATTCGGCGATGCTCTCCATCAGCCGCGCTGCATTGCGCGGCGCCTGCAGCAGGTGAAGCGTCTCCTCGATCGCCGCCCATTCGCTCGCCGATACCATCACCACGCCCTCGGCTGCCTGCCGCACGATCGCCACGGGCGCACGATCCTCCACCACCCGGTCGATCACTGACTTCAGGGTGGCCCGGGCCGCCGTAAAGCTGATCGTTCGCATGCCGTCGGCTCTCCCGTCAAACATTGTACAGCATTCTGTACAGGTCCATAAAATGTCAGCAACCCCCCTGACATTTTAGGCAGCGCGCCCGCCGGTCCGCGTCGATTCAACCGCTGCGTACGGTGGCGTATCGCTTTCCCGATGGGGAATGTCGCCGCATCCTTCGGGCCGGACCCGCCAGTGGCCCGCCGTCGCGGGCAGCGCGGCCGGGCGCCGGCCGGCCGAGCGTTACGCTGCCGTCACGAAGTCCCTAGGCCCATCCGAGATCCTGCGGTAGGATATGCGTCTCTTCGGGGGGAGATTACGCGTGATTCTCGGCCTTTCGGTAGCGGCGTTCACCCAGCTTCACGTCATCATCAGCCTGATCGGCATCGCGGCCGGCCTGGTCTTCCTCGCCGCCTATCTCGGCGGGCGCTGGATGAACATGATGAACCTGCTGTTCCTGGTCTTCACCATCCTCACCAGCGTCACCGGCTTCTTCTTCCATTCGAAGATGATTGGCCCGCCGCACATCGTCGGCGCCATTTCGCTGGTCGATCTCGCGGTCGCGCTGCTGGCGTTGTACGGCTTCCGGCGCGCGGGAATCTGGCGGCCGGTCTACACCGTCACGGCGGTGATCGCGCTCTACCTCAACGTCTTCGTCCTGGTCGTGCAGCTGTTCCAGAAGGTGCCGTTCCTCAACGCCTTCGCGCCGACCGGGTCCGAGCCGCCCTTTGCCGTCACCCAGGGTCTGGTCCTGATCGCCTTCGCCATTGCCGGCTATCGCGCGGTCCGGCGGCCGGTCGGCGGCGCCTGACCGGGCCGGCCGGGCGGCCGGTTCAGCCCAGCGCCTCGTCGCACGCGCGGAAGGATCGCGCCTGGCGCACCGAGCGCAGGCCGTGGCCGCCGATCGTCGCCGGCGCCGCTGCATCCCGGGCTGCCGGGAACATGAAGGCGTTTTCGAGCGCCGCGCGGTTGATTCCGTCGGCCGCCTGGGGGCAGGGGAACTTGCTCTTCAGCCCCTCGAGCGCGGCGGCCTGGGCGAGGATCCGGTCCCGCAGCCGCTGGCCGACCGATTTGCGGACGGGCAGGCCGGCGACGATCTTGATCCAGCTGTTCCAGCTGATGCCGAGCCGCTGCATCACTTCGGCCTGCGAGCCGACCAGCGATTCCAGATCCTCCACCAGCTCGAGGTTGACGATGCACATTTCGGGTCGTCGCTGCATGATCTCGTTCCTCGAAGAGCATTGTTGGCCGTGCGGACCCGGTCCGGCCGTCTTCCCGCGGTGGCGACATCGCCCGCGTGGAAGATCCGCATGAACCGGGTCAAGGATAACTCCCCCCGTACAACCTCTCCGAAAGATGCCGGGCCTGATCTGGCCTCTGTTCTTGGCGATCCAGCTGCTTCACTCAGTTCGTCGTTACGCGCCGCCTCGAAACCAGAGGCTGCCTTGGAAAGCCGGCGATGGTGCTGCCTCTTCCCTGGTTACACCCGATATGATCGGTCATCGCATCGCCGGAATCACTTGGCGGCACTGATGACACGACAAATCATCCATTTTGGTACCAGATCATGCAAGCGGATTCCCGTCGGTCCATCGCGATTTTGCGGTCCGATGCGGCATATTCATGCGTAAATGTGCACAGGCCGGCCGATTCCGCTGCGGCCGGCCGGGTGCGCGGGTCGCGGCGCGGCGCGGCGCGTCAGAAGAGGCCAGGCACCTCGCGCTGCGCCACGCTCGGCCTGTCCGGGGTCAGCAGGTCGCGCTTGCTGCTCTTCGCGCCCACCGAGAGCGCGGCGAGCGCGCCGGTGATCGGGGCGCAGCTCTTGCCCTCGAGGAAGTCGAGCGCCGAGCGGGTCGACGCCTCGAGCGGATCGCCCAGCGGGTGGGAGATATCGTCGTTCGCCTGGCAGGTCGCCTCCATCGTCGCGGCGAGCCCGTCATAATAGGCGCCCTGGTGCGCGCTGTTCTGCACGGCGAAGGCGATGATGCGGAACCGGTCGTCGCATTCGCTGCGGTCGATCGCGATCTGGCCGACCGGCTTGCCATAGGTATTGGCGCCGATCAGCGCGCTGCTGGTGTGGAGATAGGGGGTGAAGGCGTTGATCACGAGTTCGCTGGCCGAGGCAGTGCCGCCCGTGCCGATGAACGCGATGCGCGTCGGTGCCACCGCCTCGGCCTGCGTCTGGAACAGCCTGGTCGTGTTGTTGGACGATTTCTCGGACCGGAAGGTCGTATAGTCCACCACGTCGCTGCCGGCGCGGTTGCGCCCGAGCAGGTCGCTCAGCGTCTCCGCCACCGAGATCAGCCCGCCGCCATTGTAGCGCAGGTCGACGATCACTTCGGTGATGCCGGCCGATCGGAACGAGGCGAAGGCGCTGCGCAGCGCCGGGTCGGCGGTCGAGATGAAGGTGCGCAGGTTGACATAGCCGATCTGGTGGCCGCCATCGTTGATGATCC
>Ga0255338_1001752_pt1 | contig 37689 bp, 35 predicted proteins | sample MeOH1_35cm_T4_19_FD_203715 | JGI IMG/M metagenome (GOLD analysis project Ga0255338, IMG submission 203715) | Sandy soil microbial communities from University of British Columbia, Vancouver, Canada - MeOH1_35cm_T4_195 | ecosystem: Engineered > Artificial ecosystem > Sand microcosm > Unclassified ...
CCTTTTTTAGTGCGCAATTGAAAATCCTGACCTGTCGCCAATGCATGCATGAACTCTCCCCATTTTGATAGCACTCCTTCAAGCTGCAAATTCAAAGTCGGATAGCCGAAGCGCGGGGTAAACTCGAGAGGATAAATGCCACGATTGTTCACGATACAATTGATATCAAAATAGCCGACGTAGCCGGCAATACGGCCTTCCATTTTTTTGAGGGTCTCGCGAAAGATCCTCGTGTCTGTTGCCCAGAAGCCGCTGGTGCCCATTTCTCCAGTGGAGGGGCCGATATCGTTATTCATCATTTTCTTATGTTCAAAATTTACCAGTGCCGGCAAAATAAATTTTTTGCCGTTAAAGAACGCACCAATCGCCACTTCGACACCCGAGACAAATTTTTGAATTTGAAAGCGACGGATTTTTTTGCCCCATCCCTTACGATAGCGCTCTAAAATCGTAATGACATCTTTACCATCTTCCTCTTGGCCCACGTAGGAAAGTACTTTATCATTTTGCGCTTTGCCGCTGGGTTTGACAACGTAACGGCCGGGAGTCGTTCTGACGAAATGAATGGCGCTGTCGAAATCCTGGAATTCCCACGAAGGAATGGTGGTGAGCCCCGCGGCCTTCATCTCCTCTGTTCCAAACTCGCGATCAAATTCCAATCGATCACTGTAGCGAGTACCGCCAACCACATTGCAGCCTTCTTTGCGCAGCTTCTCGCAGACTTCGCCAAAATCCGAGTCATCAAAAATAATCGTGTCCGCCCAGTGTTTGTATTCTTCCCAATTTTCGACTTTCTCGACGAAACCGTCGCCGATCTCCTTCTCGGGCTTGGACAGAACGGCATACTTCACTTCGTGGCCTTCTTTCAGGATCTGAGTCGCCAACGCATGCAATGAAGACCAACGGGTCACAAACAAAAATTTCATCCCGGCATCTTAACATTGACTCATTTTGTCAGCTGAGAATTTTGGTGACGGATTAAAGAAGCTTTCGCTACTTTTTTGCCTCGTTCATGAGGGGGATTTCTTGAACAAAACAATGGCTTTCGCACTGGTTTTATTTTTGCTCAATGCGTGTGCCATAGTGCCATCTGAGGTTCAAGTTCCCGAAAGACCCTTCAACTGCACGGCTGAAAATGGTTATGAGATGGGGCTCGAGGGACGAGAAATCAAAAACTTCTGCGAAAATCCAGAGTTCGTCGAAAATTGGAAATTGGGCCGCAAGGTTGCGCAGCTGCGCAGTCAACGTCGAGAGATTAAGAGACAAATCGACACAATCAATGAAGACAGATCCACCATCGCCAACATCAGCCGCGGCGTCGCGATCTGGAACGGCCAAAGCCCAACGGAACCACAAGACCGGCGCATTGCAGAGCTTGACGAAAAGATCATGACTATTGATAACAATGCGCCAGGTGGACCGAAGGTAAGCCCTTATACGGATTACGATGATCAAATCAGTCGTGCCCTCGTGGCGCGACTCGTCCCAAACGACCCCAACACCCTCCTGGATAAAGCTGGCGCTCTTACTGGCACGATTATCGGCTTTGGTCTCGGTCACGCTTTGCAGGGCCGCTATTCAGAATCTGGGTGGAAGTGGACGTTGGGAGACGCGGGTACCATCACCGCGATGGCCATCACTGCTGATAAAGATTGCGGTGACGAAATCAAAGATCCTTACACAGGACTCACCCACCGAAACTGCGTCAGCAATGGCAAGAGTCCCACAGTAGCAACGGTGACAGCACTGACATGGCTCGGTTTGCGCATCTGGCAAAGCTATGACCTGTGGACCTACGCTGGCGCAAAAGAAAAGAAAGTCAGCTCCGTCATCGCCCTCCCAAACAGCGTAGTATGGGTGCAGGAATTTTAAACCGAAAACCAGCTCGCACCACTGCTCATCTCTGCAAATCATCACTTAACCCCCTCTGATTATCGTCATCCTATAGGTTGACAATACGTCTTTCCTCGCGCTTGCTTACAGGGGAACAACCTCCCTATGAATACTGTCATCCTATAGGTTGACAGTATTCATAGGGAGGCGAGCGTAAAGACTATATGCTTTTCTCGAATCTAGGTTTTTTCAATTTAAAACAACTAATTTATCGTCAACTTATAGGTTGACGATATTCGAAGAAGGGGCCATAGTCCCGCTCTATGGAAATCGAAATTGAAAAAGCGAAATTGATGTGGGCATACTTAACCAAAACGGAAGAAGACGATGCCATTCTTCCATCTCACTTGCTAGAATTGCCTACCGTGTCGCCACCCAAAGGAGGATGGCTGGAAGCTTGTCGTAAAGCTCAGATGATCGGATTCGAACAAGCCGCAACCCATGCGAAAATTTCAAAGCAAGCTTACGCTAAATTTGAGGCCAACGAAGCTGCTGGAACTATAAGCCTCAGGAGCTTACGAAAGGCCGCTGAAGCCGTTGACTGCGAGCTTGTTTATTTTTTACGACCAAAGAAGAAAAGATCTTTTTCGACTTTACTTTGGGAAAAGCTTCTTCCTCGGGCCTTAAAAACCTATAAAGCGAGGACTCGCCTTACGAAAGGGTCCATTAAACCGCCGGTTTTGGCGAATATTGCGGCGGAGTTGTTTGCGGAGCCTGAGGTTCGACGCGAAATGGGCTGGGTTCGGAATGAAAAAATCTGACGCTCTCGTCAACCGAAATATGTTGGAATTTTACAGAGTCAGTGCTCTAATTTTCCTCTATGAATCAAGAAATTTATGAATGGATTTTGCTCTTAGCCCGCTGGCTGCATATCACTGTCGGAGTTACCTGGATTGGCACTTCGATTTTCTTTATGTGGCTCGATCGTACTTTTACTCCAAATGCTGCTTCTAAAAATCCCGGCCACGTTGGTGATCTGTGGATGGTTCACGGCGGTGGATTCTATCACGTCGAGAAACTTTTGATGGGTCCCACGAAAGTTCCTGACGAGCTTCACTGGTTTAAATGGGAATCTTACTGGACGTGGATGAGCGGGATCTTTCTGTTGATCGCAATTTTCTATACCGGCAGCGGAACCTTCTTGCTAGACTCGAGTGTTTCAGGAGTTTCTTATTGGCAAGCTGTTGGTATTGGAGTCGGATCGATTTTAGTTTCTTGGTTTTTCTATGATTTCTTGTGGGAATCAAAACTCACTAAGTATAAACCGACGATCGGCCACGTGCTGACGATTTTGTGGCTAGCGGGAATGTCTTACTTCCTCTGCCACACCCTGAGCGGTCGTGCGGCTTATATCCACATCGGCGCGATGTTGGGAACGTGGATGACGGCCAATGTGTTTTTGCGAATCATTCCCCGCCAGGTAAAAATGGTCGAGGCCGCAAAAAAAGGCGAACCCGTCAATCAAGATTGGGGAAAGAACGCAAAGAACCGCTCGACTCACAATACCTACTTCACTCTACCCGTCATTTTCTTGATGCTCAGCAATCACTTCTCGCAGACGTATGGCAATCAGTGGAATTGGGTGATCTTGCTTTTGATCAGTGCTGCCGGCGCCGCCATTCGCGAATTCTTTGTGGTGCGCTTAAAAAATCCCGTTCGCTCGCGAGCTTTTGGCGCCGTGGGTGTTGCTTTGATTTTGGGTGTTGTGATTTTCACTCGTGAAAATGTCGGAAGCTCCGCGGTCGCTCAAGAAGATCATGCCCCTTCTGCAGCTGTTTCTGCTGCAAGTGGCCCCGTTACCACCACTGAAGGCACGGGCCTTGTGAAAGGCGTTGTCGCGTTTGATGGCGATGTTCCACAAACAGAGAAGTTACTTTTGCCTTTTGCCTGCGCTTCTCATTACAATGGCGATGCTTACTCCAACGAGATTATGGTCAAAGACGGGAAAATTAAAAACGTTCTAGTTCGTGTGGTAAAAGGCCTTGAAGGCAAAACATTTACCGACATTCCCGCCGATCCTGTGATCGTCGATCAAGTGGGTTGCCAATATGAACCGCGCGTGGCTGCGGCTCGCGTCGGCCAGAAGGTCGAATTCGTGAACAGCGATGCGCTTTTCCACAACGTGCGCTCCATCACCAACAGCAATGAAGTGTTTAACGTGTCGATGCCCAACAAGAATGATCGCTTCACCAAAACGTTTATAAAGCCCGAGATCTTCTTGCAAACCAAGTGCAGTGTCCATCCATGGATGAATGCCTACGTCGCCGTTATGGATCACCCGTTCTTTGCCGTCACCAACGAACGTGGCGAATTCGCCATCAAAGATCTGCCGCCGGGAAAATACACTCTCGAAGCCTGGCATGAAGTCTTTGGCACTCAAACCAAAGATATTGAAATCAAAGCCGGCGACACTGTGAAAGAAGAATTTGAATTCAAAAAGAAGGATTGATCCATGATTAGCACCCACATCTTAGATACAAGCATCGGCAGTCCCGCAGAAGGCGTTTCTGTTCGCCTGCAAAAGAAAGACGGCAATGCCTGGAAAGATCTCGCTCACGGCACAACGAATACCGATGGACGCGTTGTGTTTGATTGCGATCGCGTGGCCGGCACTTATCAGATTGTTTTTGATATCGAAGATTATTTCAAAAAAACAAATCGCGAGAGCTTCTTTATGAACACGCCGGTGATTTTTAAAATCTCGGACATCAACCGCAAATACCATGTACCACTGTTATTAAATCCTTTTGGCTACTCGACCTATCGCGGAAGTTAGTATGTCTCAACGTGAAATCCCCTATTACTTAGACTATGCCTCTGAAAATCTGCTCAAATACTTGCAGACGGAACTCAAACCCGTTCCCGGCAATCCAGACCTGCAGCAAGTCGGTACTATGGGAGGCCTCGAGACCGTCGAAAGTTTGAAATTTCTGTGTGAGCTCTACGACGCCGTAAAGCCCGAGCTGCAAAAAGTTCTCGAGCAAAGAATCACTGATCGTAAATTCATCGATCAACGCACACAAGCGTGTTTTGAATTGAATAAGACATTGGGAATAGACTTCCTCGATCAGCGCTATCACACCATCCTCGGTCACGAAGATGCAACAGGACGAATCGTGATGGGGCCGAAAAATGATTTTTACTGCAAGCCTGGCGGCGGAAAGCCTGTTGCCGAGATTCCAAAATTCCTCCAGGGAAATCACGTCACACTCTTCGGCCCGCCTGACGATGCGAAATTGTCGATCAATGCGATGAATGCCTATCATCGCAAGCTCAAAGACGAACCAGCCATTGTCGCCGAACTTTTAAAGACCCATACGAGCGAAGCTAAATGGGGTGCGGACGATGAAGATTCGAAGACACCTCTTCGCCGCGATTTGATTTCCGCTGGTGAAAACCTCACGGGATGCTTTAACAAGAATTTGCATTTCACAGATCCTAAGTCTCATAAAGAATACAAACTCGAAAAAGATCATCTGTCTCTGCCCGTGAAACGCTTTCCAGGTTTAGCTCTGCCATGCGTATTCTTGTATTACAAAAACAATCCACTGCCTCTGCATATGTATGACTTTGCTCTGCATTTGTTTGAGCACTGGCAGAATCCTGAGGCATTGGCATTCTACGTGCCGAAACTCGAGAATGAGGAAGAAGCACGCTATATCCGCATCATGATTGAAACGGCGGAGAAGATGATCGCGAAGCGACACCCCGGCTATAAACTGGGCAGCGTTCGCTTACTGATCGTTTTAGAAAATCCTCGCGCTGTTTTCCGTGTCAACGAAATGATGGACGAGCTCCATCCCTATTTTGCCGGTGCCTCTTTAGGCTGGCATGACTACTTGGGATCGACCGCAAGACTCTTTAAAGAAGACGCAAACTATCGCATTCCTGTGAAGGCCGATCCGAATATCGTGATTAAGTACATTAAGGGCTCGCATGATTTGCTGGCCAACGTGGTCGGCCCCCGCGGCGGCATTAAAATCGGCGGCATGTACGGCATTCTGCCGGTGGATACGGATCTTACGAATCCGTCCTTCCAAGTGACCATGAAGGGTTTTATCAAAGACGTGGTCACGCAAATGAAGCGCAAGCTCTCAGGCTTTTGGGTTGCTCATCCAGACTTTGTGCGTTTGGGGATGGCACTGATTGAAGCGTGGAAGTTTCACGAACAGGGCGACTCCAGCAAATTGAAAACCATGATCAAGTCCTTGCTGAATGAAAAGTATCATAAAGAAATTTTCGATTTTACTTTTGGCAAAGATATTCAAGGCCTCGATGTCAATGATCCTCTCTATGCGCGTTCACTGATTGTGGCTGACATCAAGGAATCGACTTATATTGCCAACAATCATCCGGACGAAATTCGCTACAATGTGTTTCAGTCGTTGCAGTACTTAACCGATTGGCTCTCCGGCAACGGCTGCGTGGCCTTGCCGACGCAAATTGAAGGCATCCCGGCCCGCGTGATGGATGACCTTGCCACCGCCGAGCGCTCGCGCTGGGAAGTATGGCATGAGCTTCATCATGGCCGTTTCTTTATGGAGGAGTTTTTAAAAATCGCCCACGAAGAGATGCACTTTATCCGCAAGGATCTGTCCAACGATAAAAAGATCGTGCAAGTGAAATGGACCGAGCGCACCGAGAAGTGGTATCCGGTCGCATTGAATCTGATGATTCACTTGATGACCAACGATCAACCCGTGGAGTTTGCTTCGGAATTACTCTTGCCATTTACTTTGGATTCGATTCGCAATTCCCAAGATCCTTGGCTGGCCGTGACCAAGATCGATCCTGCGAAGTACGCGATCAAAGATTATGTCACACGCTTTAATTACTATTTCTCGATGTGCGGCAGCCTCACATTTGCGCGCGAGATGGCCAAAAATCTGACAGTCGATCTCAAGCAAGTCGAAAGTGTGATTCGCAAGTTTGATAAGGGCCAAATCATCGAAGCCGCGAGCTTTCACGGTGATATCGGCGAAAGCAAAAAGACTTTGGATGCGATGGCCGCCAAAGAGCAAGCCCTAGTTCATCAAGAGGATACCAAGATTCAAGAGCAGCTGCTGGATTTAGGAAAAACCTATCGCGAAAAGTTCGGAATGAAATTTTTGATTTCCGCTCAAGGCAAATCCGGCAATGAACTGCTAGCGGCACTTGAGACGCGCCTGCAAAACTCTCCAGCAATGGAGATCGATAACGCCCGCACGGCTCTTTGGGAAATCACCAAAAAGCGCTTACTGGCGCATCTGCTAAATCACCTGCAAGAGTTTATAACCGAGGCACTAGCTCGTCATAAAGTCGATGCGGCCCAAATTTGTATCTCAACTGGCGAAGGTTTACTGCAAAGCCTCGCGTTTGGCCATGCCAGTACCCAAACGTGGTTTGAAGTCGCTTCGCTCAGCAAAACCATCGGCAGCAGCTTTGCGATGGAGTACTTCCGCAAAAAAGACATTCCGTTAACAACCCCTGTGAACGAAGTCTTTGCGAAATCGTCTTCGAGTTTTAGATTAAAATCTTTGGATGCGAAACATCCAGAGTGGGCTGATCAAGTGACTCTGGCTCATCTGATGAGTCATGCGGCTCTGAATATGCACTATGTGATCGGCACGCCAGCGAATCAGCCGATGCAAAACTTGAAGGAGCTCGTCGAATCCTCCGTCGGTGTTATGAATGAACCCGGCACGAAGTTTCAATATTCCGGCGCGGGCTTCCTGGTGCTGGAACACCTCATTGAAGTTTTAGAAAATAAACGCATTCAAGATCTCACACGTCCTTTCTTGGATCAGTTGGGACTAAAAGATTTCTCGTTTGAACAAACGAATCTTGCCGACATCGAGTACGCCACCGCGTACGATGCCAATGGTGTTGAAATTCCCGGCGGTCGTAGACTCTTCCCGGCTTTTGCCGCCGGTGCAATGGGAACAGCGCGTGCGATGGAAGTCTTTCTTACTCATCTGACAACGGCTTTTCATAATTTGAAAGGCTCCGGGCCGATTTCTCACGATACGGCGATACAAATGCTTCACGGGACCGACAAGGGCTGCCGCAAGTTTATGGGTACAAAGATGGGACTTGGGGTTTTTACGGCCGAAGCTGGGCCCAATCGCTTTGCAATTCATCAGGGCTCGAATGAAGGCTACCGCTGTCTGTTTGCCCATTGCTATGAAGGTCCTTCGCAAGGACTAGGCTTTACGATTCTTTGTAATGCCGAACTCAATGGCGTGCTTTTCAATGCGGAAGTGGCGCAAGCGCTGCTGAAAGAATTCAAAGTCGAAGGCATCGACTACAGCCGTTTCAAAAAGACTTTTATCAGCTCCGAAATACCGCAAGAGCAAGTGGTTAATATTGGCTATCGCGATTTGATCTTCGATGCGTTTGAATGGGACCTCCCAGAAGAGATCGTCGCTAAAGGACCATTAGATCCTCTAGCGAAATATAATTTGGCTGTCGGCGGAAAAGTTCTCGATGTCACTAATCAGGGATTTGCCCGTGCGACGAATTTGCTCTCAGATCATTTGCCGGTATTTGATCCGAAACTCTTTGGCCGCCAAGGCAAGATTATGGATAGCTGGGAAACCGTTCGCCACAATCAAAAACCTTGCGATGAATTGATCTTTGAATTGAAAAAACCTTCGGCGATCCACTATGTCTCCGTTTCAACCAAGTACCATCTTGGCAATCAAGCGCAGTTCACTCGCGTTGAGGGTTTCACTACGGCAACCAACTCTTGGCAGGAGATCATTCCTAAAACACCACTCGAAGGCCATGCGCTCAAGCAAATGAAGACTTCCACTGGCAACACAGTTTTTAGCCAGATTAGAATGTCTTTGTATCCTGATGGCGGCATTAGTCGCTTGGGACTGTTTGATGAATCACTCCCCGATTCCGAGAAAGTAAAATTCGTTTCTCCGGAACAAGCCAAGAGCGTGGTCTTCACGGATGAGATTCCAAAGACCGTGCGTTCTCTAGCGCCAAAGTATGAGGCTACTGAAACTGAAATTAAAAAGAACTGGCAGAACACCAAAGGGCCTATCAACATCGCCAGTCTTGCTTTCGGCGCAAAAATAGTGAAAGCCACGAATGAGCACTATGGCCCTGCCGTTCAAGTGATTTCTCCTTATCCGCCACTACATATGTTTGACGGCATGGAATCCGCACGCAGCCGTGAAAAAGGCCATTGCGAAGAAGTAATTATTGAACTCGCCCACCCTGCGGTTTTGCGCCGCCTGGAGCTCGATTTCACTTATTTTGTAAATAACAATCCACTGGAGATTTCCGTGGAAGCCTTAGCTGACGGGAAGTGGGTTTCGCTGGTTCCACGCACCAATGTGAAGGCCTACGCCGCAAATAAAATGGGTGTGGATTTCAAAACCACACCCAAGATAGTTCAACTGAAGTTGACGGCGTTCCCCGATGGGGGCATCAACCGCATTTCCGCGTTTACTGACAGCTCATACCAGGAACTTGAATCACATCGTCGATCTTAAGCACTTGGCTTGAGTTCGCCGTCAAGAACTGGCCGCCGCCGGCGCTGGCAATGTTGCGCAGATATTTTGTCTGCGATTCATCGAAGGCATTTGGATAGTAATAAACCGTGTTGAGGCTTACTTGGCCTGGAGCCAAATCACGGATCGCCTTTGCATCTGGAATCACTTGGTCAGGCGAGCTGTAATCTTTCGCCATACCATCCGACACCATCACCATTACGTAAGCAGCTTTTTGAGCGGCATTCGCCGCAAGGTCGGCTGCAATGATACTTTTAGCCATGCTCAAAGCAGCTTTATAAGGAGTACTACCGCCATCTGCGTTGGCATTGAAACTTGCCATACCCGCATCAACGACGTTCATATCATTCGTAAACGCACCTTTATTATTAACTTTGATTTGTGGCTTCGCTGAAGAGTCCTGGAACGTAATCATGCCGTAGTAAAAGTTCGAGCGGGCTTTGTAGGCATTGATGAAGTTATTCATCGTGCCAGAACGCCATGTCTTATTAGGATCCGTAGGAACCTCACCGCCTTCGCCTCTATTAGAACCAGAGGCGTCCACCACGAAAAGCACCTTCACGATCTGTGATCCATTCACTGTCGTTGCATGGCAATTTGGATCGTCACCATGGCCATCATCACCGACGCCGGTCACAGAGTTAAGAGCATTAGGATCGATTTCTGAAGTGAATTTAGCGTTAGAACAGTTTTGGAATACGAGAACCAATGATAAAAACGTCATTCCTAAAACCGAATGCATTGAATTGATTTTCATAACTCCCCCGGCTGATTTCTACTAGTTAGTATTGCAAAACCAGGGGCAGCGTGGGGACCAACCTATTGGTCCCGGGGAGCAAAACTCGTCCAAGCATTTTTTGGCCGAAAAAATTTTTGTCGCAGCAAAGTGAGATTTTAGGTCTGAAAAGAACCTCTTTTTGGGGACACCTGCTCCCTAAAGACACTAGGCTCTTCCCCAGAAATTTTGGCTACACCGAAGCGTGAACCTTTTAGACAGTCATTGCGATTGAATTTCGCTCTGTTTCGCCTGAACAGCCTCTTGGATCCTTTGAAGTTCCGTCGTTCGGTCCTCGAGATCCCGTTCTGCTTTTGAGATTTGCAAATTGAGACCCTGCAATTGGCCTTGCGAGACCGACTGAGTTCGCTCTAAACGATCCATTTCGTCTCGTAATGAGTAAATCCGCTCTTGGGTGGCTGCCGAGTTATTGCGAAGTTCCGCCTTGGCCTGCTCTGACAGCGACTGGATCGTTTGGGTATTACTTAATACACTCGCGGAAATGCCCACTCTTTGTGATCTTAGATTGCTTAAAGTCGCATTCTGCTGATCCAGTTGCACCTGCAGACGCTGAATCTCCTGGGGACGAACATCTGTGGCCTCCCAATCCGGTTTCATTTGCCAAAATTTCAGTTCGTTTTGAGTGTTATGAATTGCTTGTTCGAGATTTTGAATATTCGCGTCCACTTCCGCTCTGGCCAAGGCCGCTTGACTGTCCTGATTCTTCAATGCCATAGCTGCAGATTGATTGATATCTTCTTCGGCTTGATGATAGCGATCCAAATCCTGCAGTAGATTTTGCACCGCTAAATCCCGGGTCTGCACCTGAGAACTCAGACTCGCAGATCCCGAGAGAGCATTTTGTTGTTGATGAAGACGATCCAAAGCCTTTTTCTGAGTTTCAACTTGCTGAGTTTTTTTACTGAGCTCGGCCTGCAGGTTTTCAAGCTCATTTTGCAACTTGCTACGCCGATTTTCATTACGAGGTGACGGAGCCGGAGTGGCGGCCACAGGAACTTCCGCGGTGTCTTCAACAATGGGAACCTGCGCGGCTCGCGACTGAATTTGATCGTGAGCAAAGCCAAAGTACCAAACGCCGATCATAGATGCGATCACAATAAGAATGAGCCAGACATTCCCCCGTGGCATACGGCCTCCTTTATAGGATCCGCTTTTATTTTGGTTTATCTATTTTACTTGAGATCTTTTGCCACTAAAGGATTTCGCGGAAATAAGATTCTCACGACAGGCAGTGCAACAAGCGAGCTGGCCACCGCCATGATTGTCAAACTGGTAAAAAGCCGCCCGTCAATCATCCCAAGTTTGTACGCAATCGTGCAAAACAGGATTTCCATGGCCCCGCGCGCGTTCAAAACCATCGCCATTAAAAGAGCCTCCTTGCGCACAAACCCCGTCAGGCGACCGGATACGTAGGCCCCGGCAATTTTGCCAAGGCAGGCAAAGAGAAACACTGTCAAACACTGTGTAAGGTCAAAGTTTTCTTGCAAATGAATCTTGGCTCCGACACCGACAAAAAACAAAGGCCCAAAGAAATAACGGCTCCCCCATCGAGCCCACAAGAGGACTTTCCGTGATCGTGCAGCCATCGGTGAAAGTCCCAAGCCCACAAAGAAAAATACGACCGGCAAATGACTCATCACCCACTGCGAGCGCTCTTCGTTTGGAATCATCGCTGTGAAAATCACCCAGGCGGCGACATCACACAAGGTCGCGGCCGCCACGATGACGTGTCCCAAACGGCTGTCATAGATACCTAGATCCCGCAAGATCTGTACAACAATGGGCAGTGCTGAAATCGCCAAGGCGACCGCGATGACAAAAGCGCCCTGCCCACTTCGCTCAAAAAAGAAAAACGCATAAAGCAGCCCCATCAAGAATGGAAGAACAAAAGCGCCCGTCGCCACTTTTGCGGAGGTCATAAACTCCTGGCGCAGTCGCGCGATGTTTAGCTCAAGCCCCGCGAAAAATAAAAAACCAAAAGCACCCATCGTAAAGACCTCTTCAGGAACAGAAATCTTCAGCAGGCTTGGGCCCAAAATCAGGCCGACAAAGATATAAAGAAAAAGAAACATCACTCGCCTTTTCTATATTTTCGCCAAGCAAAAATGACGAGACTGCAAAAAGAAAACGCAATCGCTAAATACAACAACCAGGGTGTCTCATCGGGACTATCGGCGGACTCCAAACCAAAATAAGAAATCACCAGCTTCATAGCAATCAGTGCCTGAAAAGCGATCCAGATGTATGGAAAAATCTCGCGTGTGCGTTTTTGCTCTTCGCTTAAAACTTTTGCCGGTTTTTCTTTTTGTGTGGGTTGGTTCCAATACTGATTCTGATAAAAATCGCGAACGATCTTTTGCCACTCATCTTGAACCCCTTGAAGGTCCACTTCGTTTTTAGTGCCTAAGGCTCTTGCAAGACGCTGAGCCGATTCACGCGCAATGAATTCCTGGCTGGCGGGGCTAAAGTAGCCACCGGTGCTGCTCGCAAAATCGTTCTTTTGCTGTTTGGAAAGATCTTTGAGGTACTTTTGCACTTCCGGATCGAGGGTCGAAACATTTAAATTTTGCGCTAGATTTTCATGAAAGGCCTTTTCCAGGGATTCCGACATATATAAAGACTACTTTCCTTCAACAACCTCGAAATAAGCTTTGCAGTATTCTGAGTCCGTATTCGTCCGATTATAGCGCAAGACCTGATCCATCTTACGAGCCCGGCAACGATTCAAGGCCGGCCCAATCAAACCCGAGGGATGTTCCTTCATGAAACCGGCGAGTTCGTTTCTACATTGAGCCTCGGCTCCGTGCCAAGCGGTTTCGCACAGGGATTTCTCAAGGCTATAACAACGGCCTTGGGGACTCTCAGGACCGCAGGGCTTTTTGGCCAACTCCTCTTCCATGGCGGGCTTCATCACGAAGATGGAAGTCAATTGAATACAGAACATAATAATGAGCAAAGCCCCCGCCCCCACTTCCCAATAAGGTTGGATTCCAAGATGCTTAGCCAAAGGGCGATAGGCAATGAAGCCCGCCCCTAAAACGAATAAAATTCCGAACAAAATAATCTCTGTCATAGCGAAAAGCATAGCATCCACAGTGTCGCGAATCTAGTCACTTTTGGGAATAAACTTCACGGCCTGTTAGCCAAAAAGCGCCTCACGTTCAGCTCAGGATTGGTACTAGGATTGCTATATTCTGGGTTTTGAATAATGAAATCCTTGGGAGGAACTATGGGAAAAAATCTATTGAAAGCAACTTTGAGCACCGCTTTGGTTCTCATCAGCCTGAAAGCAATGGCCCAAGAGAGCAATCCTGCTCTTGCAGCCGAACTGAACACCACGATGAACACCATGAATCAGCAAAAGGCGACTTTGAATCTTGAGTCAGAAGTCGTCGCCCTTGATAACGAAGAATATCAAGCTGCTGAGAAGCAAACAGTTTTTGAAATCAACAAGCTCAATAGCGATATCAAAGATCTCGAGCGTCAGCAACGTGGTTTAAGCCGTGATGCGGACCGTGCTCGTTTGAATGCAGAGCTGGCGGCAAAGCGTCTGCAATTAAAGCAAGCTCAAAAGGTTGAAGCTCAAAACCGTTTGGCTCAAGCTAACAACGAAAAGAAAAAAGCCGACCACCGCAATTCTCAAGTTAAAGCTAAAGTGGAGTTGACTGAACAACAATTGACTCAAACGAAGCAAAAAACTCGCGAAACCATGAACAGCATCCGTGAGATTGAGAAAGACAATGCGAAGTTGAAGACTCGTATCGACCAAGTTAAGAAAATGATCGCGCAAGAACAAAAAAGAAAAGACTCTCTTCGTGTAAAACGCACTCGCGTCAGCCAAGATGGTCAACGTTTGCGCACTCAGCTTGCGAAACTTGAAAGACGCTAGTTCCTCTAAAGACTCGCGGCGTCCTCGTCTTCGAACGGCGCTGCCTCATAGATCTCCGCTTTGCGCAGGGTTTGCTTGTTCATAACGAAGAACAACAACCCTGCGAAAATGCCTAAGGCAAATCCGACAAAGTGAGCCTTGTAGCTGATCGAAGGGTCAAAAGCTTCGGCCGGCATAAATAACAACAAGCCGACACCCATCGCTCTTAAAAACCGGTGCAGGACCGTGCGCTGACGATCCAGTAAAAAATAAAGAATCAGCCACGCGCCCCCCATCCAAAAGACCACTCCGGAAAGACCGATCAGATGAACGTCTTTCGGCATCGACGACAGCACAAATAAATTGATAACTCCGCCAAAGAACAAAGCAGATATCAAAACACGGAAAATACCAAAGTATCCGGTTAAGAAAATCCCCAAGATAAAAAACAAAAATGAATTGCTCAGAAGATGCTTGCCATCGCCGTGTACAAACAGCGTGGTCCAGGCCCGCCAGTATTGATGACCGCCAAAAACATTGGCGCCGCTGGCTTTCATCAACAGATCCGCCCCCAAGAAATCCGTCCAAGCCAAGATACTGAGGAATACCACAAAGAGGGTTGCGAGCGACATAGCCAGCGGAGAAAGAGGATCCGGTCTTCTGCTCAGTAAGGTTTCGCGCAAGATCAGCGATGAGTGCATGGGGCCTCCTCAACAAAGAATGGGGCCTCTTTCACCTTTGTCAAGTCACCCTTGTCAAGGAATGCGGGATTAAGACAAAAAATTCGCAACCTTAGCAACGAGCTTGCCGCGGACCCGGTGGGTCGCCAGGCGCTCGAGACCTTCGGGGATCTTCTCAAAGGGAAGAATTTCGGTCAGTGTTGAAAACACTTTTTTGTCTTCGATGAGCTTCGCGGTTTCGCTGCCGATGACTCCCAAGTCTTTTTGATCTTCTTTACTGCCAAGACCGAAGGCTCCTCCGAGAAAAACCATCTGAACCGAAAGAGCTTTTTCAAACATGGGGGCAGTTGCAATATCCGGTACGTCGACGAGGCCCACGAAACTGCCACCAAAGTTTAGCAATTTAAAATTATCGTTGATCATCGGTCCGCCGAGAGTGTCAATGACCGCGTGGACTCCCCGACCCTCGGTGATATCCATCACCTTGGAAAAAACATCTTCGGTGCGATAGTCGATGACATGTTCAGCGCCCAGATCGCGCACGAAGGAAAAATTATCGGAAGAACATGTGGTCAGGACGCGAAGGCCCTGGCGTCGCGCAAACTGGATGGCAAAGCTGCCGACGCCTCCGGAGCCTGCATGGATTAAAATTCTCTGTCCTTCTCTCAATTGCAATTTGCGGTGAAAAATCTGATACGCCGTCCATCCCGCGCACGGGACAGCGGCCATTTCTTCAAAAGAATTTCTGGAGGGAATTTTCGCAAGCGAAAGGGCGCTGGCCACTGCATATTCGGCGAAGGCTCCGGGCCCGGCAATATCAAAAAGACCATAGACTCGGTCTCCTATTTTGAAGTCACTGACATCAGAGCCGACCTTATCAACCACTCCCGCGCCGTCAACGCCCAGAATATGTGGATAAGTCCAAGCGACATGGCCCCAATCCGCGGCTTTGTAGTCCACGGGATTCAGTCCCACCGAATGAATGCGCACACGCACCTCGCCGGCTTTCGGCTCGGGCACGGGCATATCAGCCACATGAAGGTTCTCACGGTCACCGGCTTTATCCACAACATAGGCTTTCATATCAATAGTCCCCTTCCTTAACGTAAGGTTGTGCCCACAAACAGACTTGCAGAATCACGGACTTGATCCAGGCTTGATGCATGCATTCGATATCTTCTGCATCGTGCATGTGTTTTTTGGCGAGGAATGGCTTCAACGTCGCCGTCAACGGATAGGTCAACGCCAGAATATAACGGAAGTTAACAATATCTACCGAGTCCGCATCGTCGGTTTTGTTTTTCTTGCTGCGATGGTGGCGAAGCGCGATCTCGTGCTGGTAATCAAGCCACGTTTGATCGTAATTTGCTTCCGCCGTGTTCAAGATCCACTCTTTGAAGCGCAGTCGCACGGACTCCATATATTCTTTATTGGGGCGATGATCGGATTTGTGACTAAAGTACACAGCTAAGTGCGGCTCCACTTTGATGAAGCTATACCAGACATCGAGAATGTCATCGGTTTGATCTTCGAGCACTTCGCGCGACATGCGAATGTACTTTTCATCTTCATCGGTCCAAAGAACCGTGTTTTTGAGCAGTTCAAATTCTTTGAGAGAAACCGGACTATGTCGAATCTCTTTGCTGCCGTAGGTGTAACCAGGAATGCCCTTCGCTTGGTAAGGGGGCAATTTAGACTTTGCTGATTTCGATTTCTCGTAGTGAGTGGAACCAGAATGTTGCATGGAAATTTCTCCTTTGTTTTATCTCAGAGTAAATTTCCAATGTCGGGAAATCCGTCACGCGATTGGAAGATCTCAGGACACGGAGTCTAGTTTTTCGGTAAACAAACGGGGGGCGGCCTTCGAAAAAGGTATCAGGTCGTTTTTCCTGATGAGAATGCATATAGTCCGTCTCGTACGAGGCGACGTTAGAATGGCTCTAGTCTCGTTAAGACTCAGAAGAGGTACCAGCTCGCCTTTCAGAATTGACTTCCGGAGTTGGTGCGAGCTCGTCCGGATTCCGAATGTTTAAAAAATCGTTTTTATGACTGAAGACCTTGGGGCGAAGGTCTTATGCGCTCTCATCATTCATTACGAAGTGTTGGCTACTCTCTTGAAATTTCACTCTGAAATCTCGTGATATATAGATGTCGAATGACTCTTGAGCAACTATGCTTCTGAGTGATTTTGATTGCGAGAGAGTTTTATGAGACAGACAGTATTTGATTTCTTCGGTGAGTGCAAAAGAGAATTTGGCGGGAGTCTTTTAGAGGGGAAGAGAAAAACGGCTCGGCCGCTTTCAACTAAAGAACCAATTCATCTTGTTTTAAAAAGTACTGGGAATAGAGTCTTTTTTCCTGGTGATCGTCGAATAGAAAATATTATTCGTAATAATGCTGTTAAATACAAAATTAAATTGTATCGTATTTCACTTAATTGGACACATGTGCATGCCATTATTCAGATTCCAGATCGCAAAGCCTATAACTCATTTATTAGAACTGTGACTGCTGAACTTGTAAGGCTTATTTCTAAAATTAAAAAGATGGATTTAACAGGGCTCTTTGGCCTTCGCCCGTTTACGAAGATTATTTCTTGGGGACGACAGCTTAAGAGCCTGTTTGGGTATCATGATTTGAATGATCTTGAGGCGTTTGGGTATATTAAGCGGGAGAAGAAAGTTAAGAAGAAATCAAAACAGAAGAAGCGGAGTTGATTTTTAATAGAGTTTTTTATCCCATTTCCAATCACGCTAAGACTCGCGTACACGCCCAGTCGATAATCACAGCGGAGTGCATCCGTCCATGAGAACGGGGCTTCACGACCATCGTGGTCGTGAAGGTGATGGATCTTGGGACAAGTGCTTGGCTCGATTTTTTGAGTAGTTTCCCTGGATCACTCTGCCCTATCCACTCAATGTTATGACAAAGTGTTCTTTGCTGGACTTCTATGTGAAACTCAACAAATTTAGCAGTATGGAATCGCCGAATATTGAATCAACAAAGGGTCTTCTTAGCGAACGCACTTTTGCAATCACGCAGACTCAAGCCGTCGTGCTTTTGCATATTCTTATTTCGCATTTGTCGTTTGCTTTTTCTTTTGGGTGGTTTACGGATTTTGCCTACTTGGCACTGACGGTGTGGAGCTTTCGTCTTAAGAACAGTGCCGTCATTCATCTCAGCCTTGCGATGATGCTGTTTCGACGTTTGGGTTTTATTTTGCCCGACTTTGTTTCTGGGTTCTTTGCACTCTATCTTTTTATAGTCCTCACTGTGACCTGGGTCATTTTGCGACTGCTAAAGAGAGCTGATTCAATTCGAGTTTGGCTCCGTAGAGGTGTCATCGATCGCATCGTGGTTTTTGAAATGATTGGCATTTCTCTCACAGCCGCTCTTGCACTCGTTCTTTGGGGCTACTGGACTGACGACCACATTGCTGGGGAAATGCTGAAGGGGCTCGCAGGTATTCCTCACCTCATCATTATCGCTGCAGTTATTCCAGGATTTGCACTCCTCAACGCCTTTTCCGAAGAAGCTCTCTTCCGTGGAGTTTTTCAACAAGCCGCCCTCAGCGCAAAATGGAGTGAGTATACGGCAATTGTTCTACAGGCTATGCCCTTTGCCGCATTTCACGTGGTTGCAGGATTTCCAAATGGAAAATTAGGATATGCCATGACATTTATCTATGCCGTGGCATTAGGTTTCTTAAGAAAACAAACAAAAGGCCTGCTCGCGCCGTATCTCACGCACGTCACAGCAGACCTTGTTATTGCCTATTTTCTCTATTTCAACGCAATCTAATACTGCCAAGGGAACTTAGAAAAATTCTTCGGGCGCTTTTCTAAGAAAGCATCGCGGCCTTCTTGTGCTTCTTCCGTACCATAAGCTAAACGAGTCGCTTCGCCGGCAAAGAGCTGCTGACCCACAAGACCATCGTCGATCAAGTTGAAACCGTACTTCAACATGCGCATCGCCGTTGGACTCTTCGAGTTCATCTCGCGCGCCCAATCCAACGCCACATTCTCAAGCTCGGCATGCGGGACCACGGCGTTCACCATGCCCATATCGAAGGCCTCTTGTGCCGAATAATTGCGGCCCAAAAAGAAGATCTCGCGAGCACGCTTCTGCCCGACCATTCTCGCCAAATAAGCCGACCCGTAACCACTATCGAAGCTCGCCACATCCGGATCTGTTTGCTTAAACACCGCGTGCTCTTTGCTCGCTAAAGTTAAATCACACACCACGTGCAAAGAGTGACCACCGCCGACAGCCCAGCCAGGAACAACTGCCATCACGACTTTCGGCATGAAACGAATCAAACGCTGAACTTCCAAAATGTGCAAACGCCCCAGACGAGCCAAGTCCATTTTGTTCATGGCCTTGCTGTCAGAATTTTCGTACTTGTAACCGTCTTTCCCGCGAATGCGTTGATCGCCACCGGAACAAAACGCCCAGCCGCCGTCTTTGGGCGAGGGCCCATTGCCGGTGATGATCACAACCCCTACATCGGGCGTCGTGCGTGCATGCTCCAGCGCCGTATAGAGCTCATCCACTGTTTGTGGACGAAAGGCATTGCGCACCTCGGGACGATTGAAGGCAATCCGCACCGTGCCCTGATCTTTAGCTCGATGATAAGTCAAATCAGTAAATTTAAAATCTTTGATTTCGGTCCAGAGTTCCGGATTGAAAGACATGGGGCCCCCAAATAATGCATTTGCGAGCCAGAAAATTACCAGGTCGTTTTTTGTTAGGCAATGAGGACTTTTTCGATTTTGTCCAAAAAATCAGCGCTAAAACGCTTTAAGGAGTCTTTTTCTTCTTCCCACACCTGTTTACGAACGAAGTCATGGCTGACAAGGCCATCTTCGAGTGTCGCACGCACGCGCCGGTCCATCAATTCCGAGAACAAAATCAGCTTGGCCTCGACGGGAATTTTATCCGCCGGCACTTGATTGGGAAAACCTTTAAGATCATTGCGCTCGTGGGTGCAAACAATGTAACTACGCACTTCCGTACTCACCTCTAGATTGCGGAGCAGGACGCGATTCAAAGACGCCATCGGATGAGATTGAAACTTCGCTAGATCCTCTTTATCCAACTGACTCTCGGGTTTTGTGTGAATGTTTTTATAGGCCTTCGCCGGCAAATCCAAAATGCCAATGTCACACAAGAGCGCCGTCATGATCAGATCTTTCATCTGTCCTAGCTGTGCTTTTTGCGCGATGAGCAGTGCGTATGCCAAAATATAAACTCCGCGCTCAAAGCGACAGAATTTAAAATCCAAAGATTGAGCAATCACATTCCAAACATCGGGGCAGTCTTTCAAGTAATCCACCAGCGCCAATGCCGAAGCGACGAACTCTTCGATCCTTGCCGCCAACTGCTCTTTCTTTTCCGCTTCAGAGTCCAAAGCTAACAACAACATGATCTCGCTATACTGCGCGAGCAAAGTCATCATCATCGTTCGGCAGCGTTTCTTCAGCGCGCTCCCCGTGCGGTCATGATAGGTCTCGATATATTTACGATAGTCATCCAAACTTTCGCGGCGAATGTAAACCTGCTTTCCTTCTTCTAGTTTGCGGTATTTTTTATCGCTGAAAGTGAAGCCCGAGAACACCACTGGCAGAAATTTTTGATTGAGTGCCAGTTTTTGATAAGCATTGAAACTGACTTCGGTGCTTGGAAAAAGATCGGCGATCGGCACCGGCAAATAAGTTCCTTGCACCAAGAGTGCTGAAAGATAATACAACTTACTGCTGCCACGGATCTCCTGAAAGAGAATCAGATGATGAGCGCCCGCTCCTCGCAAGAAATCGCAATCTTCGATGGTCTCTCCGCCTTCCATAACAACAGTGACTTGCGTGCGTGGAAAGATCTCGCGCAGCAACCCCAGAACCTGCATGCGCTGTTGAATGGTGGACGAGCTATCGAGCTCAATCAATGTCATCAGCGGTGAACTCTCGGTCCGCGTATCAAGGGGAATTTCTTCAACAGACTGGCACACCTCTGTTCGAAAATCGAAAAACTCAGCAACGTCCTTGCTGACAGACAAAAGCTCCGCATTCTTAGCGATCACTAAGAATTCAATCCGTTTCGGAATTAAGCGCAGCGCGGTGGTTGACATTGTTTTCAACACTCCAATTTCACTCTCACTTTTCGGTCTTTCAGAGAGCAATCTTGATTAAAAACGGCTTGACCTCCACAGACCGAGGTCGAGTCTTGACAAGCCAAAGCAAACATTCAATAGTTTTATCAGCTTTGGAGGGCTGACCTATGAATTTCACTCTGAAAATGAACACCAAATTGAAGTTTGCGGCATTGATGACAACCCTGATTTTTACGTCCATGGGGTCCCAAGCACAGACGACTCTCGAAGGCGTCAACTTGAGCACTGCGGGTCTGACGAAGGATGGCCAAAAACTGTCTTTTGTGAACGCCGGCCTTCGCAGCAAAAAAGTCGTATTCGTTAATGTCAAAGTCTATGTCGGAGAATTCCTCGTCGGTGACACAGCAAAATTTAAAAAAACAGAGGCGTTAAAATCGATCACGGAAGCTTCCCCTGCGTTGATTCAGCTTCATTTCTTACGCGATGTGGACGCTGAAAAAGTTCAGTCCTCTTTTAAGGAAGCTCTTGAAGCCAACAAAGTGGATCTGAAAAAACCGGAAATTCTGAAATTCCTCGACGCTGTGAAAACCGGCGGCGAAGCAAAGAAAGGTAAAATGTTATCGATTCTGGGAGTTAAAAAAGGCGATGGCTCTGAAGTTATCACCTATGAGGATTCCAACTCCAAAGCCACCACTGTTTCGGGAGGGGCAGGCTTTATTCAAGAGATCTTCTCGATTTGGCTGGGAACTCCATCGGACGATGGAGTCGCCAAGCTCAAAGAAAATCTTCTTAAGTAAGCCCTTCTAGTTTGTCACGCCCCCTTGTTGAGGGGGCTGCATCAGCGCCGTTGGCTGAATGAAAATCTGACTCATCAAATCCACATCCAAATCCAAAGCCGCTTTTAAAACTTCATTCACATTTTCAACGAAGACGAACTTCATGTCGTTGCGAATTTCTTGCGGAACTTCGATCAGATCTTTTTCGTTCTTCTTCGCTAAAATCACTTTCTCGATACCCGCGCGATGAGCCGCCAGTACTTTTTCTCTAATACCACCGACTGGCATCACCGAGCCACGCAATGTAATCTCACCTGTCATCGCCAGCTTCGGGTCTACCTTTCTTTGCGAAAACAGCGACGCAAGGCTTGTCAGCAAAGTCACCCCGGCGGAAGGACCATCCTTCGGAATCGCCCCGGCAGGCACGTGAATGTGAATGTCTTGCTTGCTGAAATCCACCAGTGGATTTATCAGCGGCAAACGAGAGCGCAGCAGGCTTAACGCTATTTGCGCGGATTCTTTCATCACATCACCGAGCTGTCCGGTGATGAGCAAGTGCCCACTGCCCGGCATGCGCGTACTTTCAATGAACAAGATATCACCGCCTACCGGAGTCCAAGCAAGCCCTGTCACCACACCGGCTGCGGCGGCATTCTCAGCCACTTCCGAAGTGTAACGTTCAGGCCCGAGAATCTCCTCGAGGTCTTTGGTATCGATCACCACCATGCTCTCCTTACTGTTGAGCACTTTTTCAGCGGCCGCTCTGCAAAGCGCTGCAATTTTACGCTGCAACTCTCGCACACCGGCTTCGCGGGTGTAATGAGCAATCACATGGTGAAGGGCCGCATCGGTGACCTCGAGCTGATCCTGACGAATGCCATGCTCGGCATACTGTTTGGCCAGCAAGTGGTTCTTCGCGATGTGGAATTTCTCCTCTGTCGTATAGCCACTGACTTCGATGATTTCCAAGCGGTCCATCAACGGACCCGGAATACCTTCGAGGCTGTTGGCTGTTGCAATAAAAAACACATTGGACAAATCATAGCCGACTTCCAAGTAGTGATCCGTGAAACGATTGTTTTGTTCTGGATCCAAAACTTCGAGTAAGGCAGCACCGGGGTCTCCTTGGAAGCCACGGCCGAGTTTATCGACCTCATCCAGTACGAAGACAGGATTGTTTTCTCCGGCTTTCTTCATACTGTTGATGATCCGTCCTGGTAACGCCCCCACATACGTGCGGCGATGCCCACGGATTTCAGCTTCATCACGCACACCACCCAAGGACACACGCACATACTGGCGTCCCAGAGCTTTGGCGATACTTTGACCGAGCGATGTTTTACCAACTCCCGGAGGGCCGACAAACAAAAGGATATTGCCTTTATTGTTGTTCTTTAATTTCATCACCGCCAGGTATTGCAAAATACGTTTTTTGATTTTGCTAAGACCATAGTGGTCGGCATCCAAAATCAAGCGCGCCTTCTCAAGATCGATTTCATCTTCATGCGAAGCCTTGCTCCATGGAAGTGCTGTCAACAAATCCAAGTAATTTTGTATAATCTGATACTCGGGCGATTGCGGCGAAATGGTTTTCAAACGCTGCAGCTCTTGCAACGCAACCTTTTTCGCCTCTTCGGTCATTCCGGCCTCTTCAATACGCTGAGAATATTTATCACCATTGGCAGATCCTTGGTCTTCTTCACCAAGTTCTTCGCGGATGGTTTTCAGCTGTTCGCGCAAAATATGTTCGCGTTGAGTTTGCCCCAGCTTCGAACTGACTTTGCTGCGGATCTCGGCTTGCACCTGCAAATTCTCTTTAAAGTTTTGCATGTGCACGAGGAGCGCCATGACTCGTGATTTGAGATTCGTGTTCTCGAGCAATTCCTGTTTTTCACGCAACGACACATCGATGTGCGCCGCACATAAATAAGACAAAAATGCGAGATCATCGACACCTTCAATCATCTCATCGAGCTGTTCTGTGTTACTAGGAACATAACGCAGAATTTGTCGGGACTGATTTTTCAGACTTTCCATCAAAGCTGCGCTCGTGGCCTCGTCGATATCCACGATATCTTCGAGAGGCTCTGCGATGGCTTGGAAGTATTGGTCTTTCAAAGTAATATCTGTGATCTTCATGCGCTGATGACCACGCAAAATAGCTTGGAATCCGACTTCGGCATTACCGCGAACGGATTCCACCTTGCACAAAGTTCCCACAGTGGATAAATCCTCAGCCGCAAGAGCATTTTGATCTGGCGATTTTTGTGCAACCGCTAAAATCCAAGATTGATTCTCGTGAGCTTTATTGAGAGCCAGTATGCTCTTCTCACGTCCAATCCTGAGCGCCTGGCCAACACCGGGATAAATCACAGTGTTTTTGAGGGGAAGAACAGGAAGAAAACCAGTTGGGATGGACATATTTTATCTCCTTTGTGGAAAGGATCACCTTCAAGGATCTTTCCAAAGATAAAGATGTGTCCAATCGAGAAAAGGTCAAGATACAATGTCATAAGGCATTGTTATGCCAAACATTTCTCCCACTGATCTTCTTTGAAACCTAGGAGGCCGAAACCCTTGCCTAAAACAAAGGGACGTTTGATGAGTTTGCCGTGTTTCGCTAAAAGATCCAGAGCTTCGGCTTCGCTCATTCCGGAAAACTTTTCTGAAATTTTCATTTCTTTGTAGAGCACACCCGAAGTGTTAAAAAGTTTTTTAAGATCTCCGCCTTCGGCCTTTACGTGCGCGAGCATTTCCTTCAGCTCGACCTTAGTCGGTGGTTGTTCGACGATAGGAATCGCTTGATATTTCACTTTGTTCGCATCCAAAAATTTGAGAGCTTTCTTGCAGGTGCTGCAACCCGCGTATTCATAAACTTTCAGTGATGACATGGGACCTCCAGGATCCTAGTTTTAGTGGAGTCCTCCACATTAATCTAGAGACTTTGTGAAACTTTGTGCTTATGCTAATTGAAATAACCCCTTTTTGGAGGATTCACGGACATGAAGTTTGCCAAGTACCTTCTTACGGCAGCATTGGTTTTGCCTTTTACCGCGCGCGCGCAAGAAAACGCGCCCCCACCGCCACCACCAGACGCAGTAGCTCCCGCAGCTCCAAGCCTCAATGACCCAGCACTCGACGGCCTCAACGATCCAGGAGCAGCCCCAGGCGGCGCAGCAGCACAACCATCAGCACCTTCATCTCCAGCAAACGAACTCGGCGAAACAAAAAAGCCAGCAAAAAAGAAAAAAGCAAAAAAAGAAACCCCACCAAAAAAATCAAAGAGCTCAAAAAAGAGCAAAAAAGAAAACAAAAAAGCCAAAAACGGCAAAAAGAAAAAGAAACACCACTCCTAATTCCTAACCAAAAGGAAACACAGGACTGACGGGCACGATGCCCGTCAGTAAGGGGAGCTCGAGGGCGATATAGCCCTCGATTCACATGGACGGAAGCACTCCAGCGGAGCCACCCGAAAACCCCGCCCAAAAACTCGCCACCCCAAACACCAAAAACAACCCTGCAGCAAACCACCGCATATACTTCATATTCACCTTATGCGAGAGCTGATCGCCAACAAACACAGCAAGCCCATCCGTCAACATCATCCCTAGCGTCGTCCCTAGTGTCACAGCCCAAGCCGACTGAAACTTCGCACCCAACGCCACAGTAGCAAGCTGAGTCTTATCACCCATCTCCGCCATGAAAAACAAAAACACCGTGGTCAGAAAAGCCCCATAGCGCGAATTCCCCGACACCTCATCCGCTTCATCAGGTTTCAAAGTCCACAGCGCAAACGCAACAAAGATCACTCCAAGAATATTCGCCATCATCATAGGACTGACAGTCGAAGCAACCCAGAATCCTCCCCAGGACGCCAAAGCATGATTCAAAATAGTCGCAACAAAAATCCCAGCCAAAATGGGCACCGGTTTTTTGTACTGAGCTGCAAGAGAAAAAGCCAAGAGCTGGGTTTTATCCCCCATTTCACTGGCGGCAACGAGAAGAAAAGAACTAGTAACAGATTCAAGCATGGGAACTCACTTTATGTTTTGGGGAATTTGAAGAGTGAGGTGTGCTTTGAACAACAAGACAGACCTCACGCAACAAATTCCCAGTTATGGGTTTTTGTTTCGTATGGTCAGTCTCGTCGACGGTTTGGGAAACCGCTGCTTGGCCGGAAGGTGTCCGCATGGCGCGAGAACCTTCAGTGTGTCGACCAGTCATTTTAGCAAAGAAAACAAACTTCTATTTGCTAAACCAACTACTCCCTGAATCTAAGATGAAAATATCAAGCCGCCGTCTTAACCGTCAAGTTTTCCCATGATTCCATAAGAGATGAGAGGAGGTCTCAAGTGGAAGACACCTGGCAAGAGTTTATCGAAAATATACACGAAGACAATTACACCGAGTATGGCGACTTCAAACGCGAGATGGATGCACAACTACGCCACTTGGTGGAGGTCTCAGGGCCGCTTACTGAACCACAAGTGCATGAGATCGTGCAGATTCGTCAGGATTATCTGTGGACCGATCATCCTGACGAAGAAATCGACAACATCAAAAACGACATCATCGAGAGAATCAAAAAAGTTTCACTACACTGATTCAAGAATCGCCGTGACGCCCATACCACCTGCAGTGCACACCGAAATCAAGCCGCGTTTGCCTTTGCTGCCTCTGAGCATTTTACCGAGCGTCCCGACAATGCGCGCACCCGTCGCCGCGAACGGATGTCCTGTCGCTACGCTGCTGCCCTTGATATTCAACTTACTGCGATCAATCGAACCCAGCGCCTTCGTTAGACCTAAGCGTTTTTGACAGTACTCATCGGACTCCCACGCCTTCAGCGTGCAAAGCACTTGTCCCGTGAAGGCCTCGTGAATTTCATAGTAATCAAAATCCTGCAACGTCAGACCATTGCGCGCGAGCATCTTTGGAACAGCTATGGTCGGCGCCATCAACAAACCTTCGCCGTGAACAAAATCTACAGCCGCGGATTGCGCATCCACGAAGCGTGCCCAAGGCTCTAACCCCAAATCTTTGAGACCTTTTTCAGAACACATGAGCACTGCCGCAGAACCGTCCGTCAGCGGACTGCTGTTGGCTGCAGTCAGTGTCCCCTGCCCTGATTTCTTATCGAACGCGGGCTTGAGCTTCGCAAGTTTCTCCAGAGTCGTATCTGGACGAAGAATTCCATCGCGAGTCAACCCTTGGAATTCAAACACGAGATCTTTAAAAAACCCTTCATCATAAGCTTTGGCCAAGTTGAGATGACTTGCGAGTGCGAGCTGATCTTGTGCTTCACGCGAGATCTTCCACTCTTTCACCATAAGCTCCGTATGCTCACCCATGGAAAGACCGGTGCGAGCCTCGGCATTGCGAGGAATATCAGGCTTGAAGTCTTTAAAGCCAAACGCCAGCGCTTTGCCGATGCGCGCGCCGGCACTCGGGGCGTCTCTCAAATTGAGAATCTTACGCGTAAACGAACGTGGAAAAAGAATAGGCACATCGCTATTGGTATCAAAGCCGGCGGCAATGCCCGAGTCCACTTGACCCGCGGCAATCTTCAGCGCGATTTGCGCGGACGTATCCAGCGAAGTGCCGCAAGCTCTTTGCATGAAATAAGCGGGCGTGCAGGGATTCAACTCGGTACTCAAAACGACTTCACGAGGAATCGGCCATTCCGTCGAGCGATTCATCACTGCACCCAAAGCCACCTCGTCCAAAAGCTTTCCCTTCAGACGGTATTGCGCCACCAAATGATTTAAACTCGCGAGCATGAGTTCATAGGTGGTAACGTTTCGATAGTTGGTTCCGGATTTTACAAAAGGAATGCGCGCGGCACCCGCGACATAAGCGGGCTGCATTGATCGGATAGCCATGACGTCCTCCATGTTGTCGTGTTCTATTTCCGCTCTCTAGTCTTTCGTATTTTATAAACACAGACAAAGAATTTATTCTTTAATGACAAAAATTCTGACAGGTGTCTAAAACGAGTTTTTCGGGTGTCGAACTTCTGACATCGGGGGCATCTCAATGTAGGACTGACCGCAATTTATCTGTGGCACTGCCAAGGCTCTTGGTATCCTGGGTTTGTATTTTTCAAGGGGGATAAAAGTGCGCATACAAACCACATGGCGAACCGGCCTTACGGTGTTAGGCCTCAGCTCCATGCTTCTGCTTTTCAACAACTGTGCTAAAAACACCATGGGATCTGAAGGATCTCTCAATAACTCAGCACTTTCTGGCGCCGATCCAAATGCTCTCGACAATCATGACAGTGACTTCGCGGTCTTAGGCCCCGATGGCAGCATCGTCAATGGTAAGAATCAGATGGAGGTTCAAAACTCCACAGTCGTAATGAAGAAGATCTATTGGAATGGCAGCGGCAATTCTGCGACAGCGCCAAAATGGAAAAACGGCATCATAAATTGGTCCTATAACCCTGCAAGCCAGCCGACACAGATTTCAACAGATCAAGCCTTGGCGGTACTACAAAAATCGATGAATACTTGGCAATCCGTTTGCGGTATTAAGTGGGTTTATCAAGGGATTACAACAAACTCAACGGCTGCAACTTCGGACGGCAATGTGACAATCGGCTGGGGTAATGCTCACGGCTACAACGGCGGTTTTACGACGGTTCAATGGAATGGCCAATTGAACTTTCTCGATAGTGACATGGAGTTTAGCTCTTCAGGCATTAGCGATACGAACACACTCTATGGTATCGCCAATCACGAGTTAGGACATCAATTGGGTCTGGATCACTCCGATGTTTCAGAGTCGATCATGTTTGCAAACCCCTACCACACTCCGACTTATATGCAGACCCTCAGAAATGACGACATAAGCGGTTGCGTGGGCCTCTATGGGCAGTCACTGTCAGCACCAGCTGCAACGCCGACTCCAACACCAGCGTCGACTCCGGCTCCTACGCCAGCTGCAACGCCAACTCCGACACCGAATCCAACTCCGGTCATGACGCCGACTCCGGCTCCAAGTGCGACGCCTGTGATGACACCAGCGCCGACTCCGACTCCGACTCCGAAACCAAAGCCAACACCACGATATAGATGGCGTTGGTTTTAATAGTCCAAAATTTTAAAGTTTATTCACTTCAGCAAGAATGCGGGGAACCTCGTCAAGATGGTTCTTCGCATATGTAATGTACTCGACGGCCTTCTTTTGCAGAAGGCGGCCCGCAGCCATCTTCTCGCACAAAACAGGCTCTAAAGGATCTGTGATGTTGTAGATGCTCTTATGTTGTGGCCACAGATTTTTCTCGCTGTTACTGCCACCCATGCACAGAGGAATGTAGTGATCAATTTTGAAATCTCCGCGAGGCATCTCGCGCGTACGGAAACCAAGTTGATCGTACTTCCCAAACAGGGCTCTTTTTAAGGAAGAATCCACATTGCGTTCACAGTAAGGAACTTTTTCTGGATATCTGTAAGAATCGGGGACCTCACAAAGAGCTCCCGGAGTTAGATTCGCATCAGGACCTGATGGAAATTTGGCACCATCCTGATAGGCAAAAGTGCTCAACGAAACGACGGACAACAAAATAGCGACGTACAACTTTAACAAGTTCCCCTCCAAATAGTCTGCCATTAATGGTGGCAGGTAGAAACATCGGACCATATCTCCGACATATATTTGCGTACTCGAAGTTAGAGCTAACAATCCACTGAATTGATGGCAATACATTTTACTTACATGATACAGCACGTTGCGGGGCATTGTTTTGGACTCATCGGAAATGTTATAAGAACTTTCTCGAGGATAAAATGCTGGAATTCATCGTTGTCGTTGTCTGTTTGATATTTAATGCCATTCTGTCTGGCACGGAGATGGCTTTTGTGTCTTCTGGACGCGCTCATTTACGCGAGCTCGCTCGTCAAGGTTCGGCAAAAGCGCAACAGCTTTTGGACATGAAATCGCGTCCTGAACGTATTCTTTCCATCATTCAAATTGGTATCACCTTGGTGGGTGCGATCGCTGCGGCGGTCGGCGGCGCTGGTGCCGAAGAGTCCCTATCTCCTTATTTTGAAGCGAAGTTTGGTATTTCATCCGATACGGCAGAAAGTATTTCTTTGGCGGTCGTCGTTTTACCACTGACTATTTTTAGCGTGATCTTCGGGGAGCTCTTTCCTAAGGCCATCGCCCTTCGCAATCCCGCGGGCATTGCGATGATGATGACACCTTTCTTGCGCCTATCTGATAAGCTTTTAAGCCCCATCATCAATCTATTGGAAAACAGCACAAATCTTTTGCTCCGACTTTTTAACATCAAACCCAGTACTAGCTCCGATGTGAACGCCGAGTTTGATCGGCCTGGATATGCGGTCTCGTTTGGTATTATGAAGCGCCTGAGCGTAAAAGATATTATGGTGCCCTTGCGTGAAGTAACGCGTTTGAATTGCGATATGGGCATTCAAGACGTTTCTAAAATTATTTCTGATTCCGGCCACACCCGCATCCCCGTGCAAAAGGAAAATCGCATTACCGGAATTTTAAACTCCAAAGAGTTTCATCTTTTTAAAGAGTCCAACCAAACCGATTGGCTGGCCATCGTCCGCGGTGCTCTTTATCTCGAGGAAAATACGGATATTATGCAAGCGCTGAAGATGCTTCAAGGCCAGCACAAACATATGGCGATTGTCATCAGCGGCGGAGAACCCGTTGGCATTGTGACGATTGAGGATATTTTGGAAGAATTTGTTGGTGACATTTTCGATGAAGATGACGACAACCTGGTCAAACAACTCGTGCGCTCGCGCGCGAATCTACGCCGCCGTTAAGAGGATCTAGAATGAAAATCAAAAGAATTTGCGTGTACTGTGGCGCCAACAACGGCAACAACCCCCGTTTCGCGGAAATAGCGAAAGCCTTGGGCCACGCCCTTGTACAACACGGCGTGGAGCTGGTTTATGGCGGCGGCCGAGTCGGTCTTATGGGAATCGTCGCGGATGCCGTGCTCGCGAAAGGCGGTCGCGTGATTGGAATCATTCCGCAAAAATTAATGGATCTTGAGGTCGGACATCCCGGCATCCAAGAACTCCGCATCGTCAATGACATGCATGAACGCAAAGCCGCCATGGCAACCCTATCGGATGCTTTCATCGCTCTGCCGGGTGGCTTCGGCACTCTCGAAGAGCTCTTTGAAGTTCTCACTTGGTCTCAAATCGGTTATCACGCAAAACCGATTGCCATTCTGGATGTTGATAATTACTACCGCCACCTGGATCTTTTTATTCAGCACGCGATTTCAACAGAGCTGATTAAAATGCAATATGGGCAACTTTTTCAAGTCACCCAAAGCGTAGAGCAAGCTCTAAAAATCTGTCTTGTGGATTAGCGCTTTTTATGCTCTTCCTTTTTCTTTTCGATCTCTTCTTTGCAAGCTGCAGATAGCTGATCTTTGTGCTCTTTCATGCACTTCATCACCCGACCGCCGCCCTTTTTCACATCATGGCAGAAACTTTCCATATCTGCGTGACAGGCTTCCGCGATTTCTTTCATCGCTTCTTTCGCTTCTGCCATATGAGCAGCACATTCTTTTGAAAGCTTCGCTTCGTTCTCTTTCAAACATTTCACTTTAGCGCCGTGGCCGGCCGTTACATTGGCGCAATAAGTTTCCATATCTTTTTTGCACGGCCCTTCGTGATGGTTGGCTTGAGCAAAGATGGAAACACTGCCGATAAGTACTAAAATGCCGATGAATTTTATCATTTGAAGATCCTCCTGATTTGGATCTTTTTACGGTAGCACGGGTTGCATCGCAGTCACATGAATTCTGCAAGCTTACATATTGTGTAAAATTCGCGGATCGAGGGACGATGTCCTATGCACAGTTTTGTCTTTATCATCAGTTTGATCTTTCTGTCGGGTTGCAGTTCTTTGCCGACCAATCCACAACGGCCAAAGTCCTTTGCATCTCCGCCCAGTTCCAACAATCGCCTTGGCAAGGAGCTCGAAAACCGCCTGGGGCCTCCACGCCCGGATCAATCCGCTTTCTCTCCCCTTGTCACGGGACAAGAGGCTCTGCTCGCGCGCCTGGTGTCGGCGAGAATGGCAGACCGTACTTTGGATATCCAGTATTATATTTGGGCCAATGATCTAACCGGACTTTTGATGATGGACTATGTCCTTCAAGCAGCCGACCGCGGTGTGCGCGTCCGCCTCTTGCTGGATGACTTGAATCAAGGCAAGCACCAAGAGACCCTGGCTATCTTAGATACTCATCCCAATATCGAAGTGCGCATGGTGAATCCCTTTGCCAATCGTAAAGCTCCATGGATGGATGCGCTTCGTTTTTCAAAAGTGAATAAGCGCATGCACAACAAAGTCTTTATTGCCGACAATCTCTTGGGGATTGTCGGCGGCCGCAATATTGGCAATGAATATTTCTGGGCGAGTGAAGAATTCAATTTCGGGGACTTCGATCTGTGGGTCGCCGGCCCCGTCGTACGCGATCTCTCAAAGGAGTTTGATGTCTATTGGAACAGCGAGATCTCTTATCCCATAGCTTCCTTGATGCCGGACTTCCGCGCCCTTCCTGAAGATCTCGATCAGCTTCGTCAAAGAGTCAGGGCCGCCACTCTCGATGCGAAAAAAACTGAATATGATAAAACTCTTATAGAAACTCTGAAAGATCATATTTTTTTCGCGGCGGCACAGCCCATCTTCTGGAGCACGGCCAACGTGGTCTTTGATCCTCCTGCCAAGTTCAATCAAGCCCCCAGTGAACAAAACGGCATGCTTCGCCACCAGCTCCGTCCCATCGTGGAAAGAACAGAGAAAGAAATGATTTTGATATCTCCTTACTTTGTCCCTGAAGATGCCGGCATGGCATTTTTTAAAGACCTACAAAAGAAAAAAGTTCGTGCCGTCGTTTTGACAAATTCACTGGCTTCAAGTGACGTTGCGACAGTTTTTTCTGGCTACAAAGGATTTCGTAAAGACTTGCTCAATGCCGGGGTGGGGCTTTATGAGCTTAAGCCTACAGCTTCTGCGACACTGACAAAAACTAAAAAACATATGGGCTCCAGCTCGTCTCAATCGGGCCTCCATGGTAAAGTTTTTATTTTTGACCGGCAGAAAATTTTTGTTGGTTCCATGAATCTGGATCCCCGTTCGCTGGAACTCAATAGCGAAATGGGCGTCGTTGTCCACAGCCCGCAGCTGGCAAACTATGTCGCCGAGAGCTTGCTTAAAAATCTTCCCGATTCTTCTTATAAATTGAGTCTCACAGACAAAGGCGATCTTCGCTGGGAGGCCTATGAGAAAGGCCAGAAATTTGAATTCAGCAAAGATCCTGAGACCAGTTGGTGGATGCGCTTTAAGGCCGGTTTTATGTCACTCGTCGTGCCCACTTCACAGCTTTGAGATGTCTCTGTCATGCCCTCGTCACCTTGAGTTTGGATAATTAAAATCACAACGAAAGGGGGCCTCTATGATTTTCACCAAGCGATTTTGGCAAGATATCATCCTCGCATTGTTCCTTTTAGCGAGCCTGCCACTGCAGGCAAAGTCCGCGGCGCAAAATCAAAGTCTCAGCGACCAAAGCATCGTCGATGCGTATGACTACTATCTGGGACGGCTCTTGATTTTGCGCCAAGAACAAATCGATTTTGACAAAGGCGGATTTAAGTGGAACCAAATTGTTCATCGCACACCCGGCGGAGTGGAATGGGCAAACCCAAATCTCGACGTCGCTTACAGCGAAGCTTGGGTGGCCATTGACAACAAGACTTGCACCCTCGTGGAAGTACCAAAAATCACGGGCCGCTATTACACTGTGCAGGTTTTGAACGGCTGGGGCGAAACCACTGCGAACATCAACGAAAGAAATTTTCCCACGCATCCTTTTGGCAAATTTGCTCTCTGCATGAAGGAATCCAAAGTCTCTCTGCCAGAGGGGACCGAAAGGATCAATTTACCCAATGAAAAGTCGCGCCTTCTCGCTCGTGTGGAACTTGGTAAAGACCCCAAGCAAGCCGTCATTTTGCAAAAACAAATCAAACTCTCTTCCACAGGAGTTCCCAAAGTCAGCGCATCGCCGAAGATTGCCGATTTCACCAACAACCGGCTGCCTGGGGCCGAGATTTTCGCCAATGCTCAGCAAGTTTTAACAAGCGATCCTGATATCAACGAGGGTATGGCCAACCTGCAAGCCAATGTGATGGCGATCTCGCGCGCCATTGCGGAACCAAAACAAAAAAATCATATTAATCAAGTCATTCAGGAGAAAGCCATTCCGGAATTCCGACGAAGCTTCGCGAGTTTAGGAACCAGAAAAAACGGCTGGGATCGTCCGGCCACGGTTGGCAACTATGGTGCGGATTACAAATCAAGAACCGCCATTAACTTCGGCGGGATTTGGGCCAATAATAATCAAGAGGCCGTCTACTTTAGAACAAATGAAGACGGCGACGGAAAACCGCTGAATGGTTCTGAACATTACACGATGACGTTTCCCAAGAATGAGCTGCCGAAGAGTTTGGCCAGATACTTCTGGTCAGTGATCGTGGTGGATGCGGAAAAATTTCAGGTGATTCCAAATCAGCTCAAGCGCTACAATTTGAACAACAATTCGCACTTGACCTACAATAAGGATGGATCGCTGACTCTGATTTTCGCAAATCGCTTGCCTATTAATATGCTGGAGGGGAATTGGATTCCAACACCTCTGGGTGAAAACTATCATCTCACCTTCCGATTTTATGGCCCTGTAGAGAAGGTCGTGAACGGAAGTTATTTTCCTCCGCCCCTCCTAAAACAGACAAGCGCCATCAGTCAGAACAGATTATACTAGGCCCTACAACGAGAAGGGGACCCTCAACACCCCTTCTCGTTTCCAACCTATTGGATTTCCTCTGAAAGTTTTGCAAAACCGTCGCTTTCAGCCTGCCTTTCGGAACCCTTTCCGTTAGGAGGAATCCCACGATGAAAGACCTTCTCCCCGCTCTTCTAACACTGAGTCTCTGCTTCTTAATTTCTTGCCATCACGTGATCGTTAGCGACACGGAAGCTTCATCAGATTCGGCTATCATTGGCGGCGAAGCGGCGACATCCAACGAATTTCCTTTCATAGTCAATATCTGGCAAAACAGCCCCAAAGATCTTTTCGTCGCTCATCTTTGCGGCGGAAGTCTCATCCACAAAAAGTGGGTGCTCACGGCGGCGCATTGCCTCTTGGAAGATGCGAGCGACAAAACTCAAGGCACTGTGAAACTGGGCGACCTGAGTCTTTTCATCGACAGCGACAAGATTACCGGCCAAGGCGGTCGTAAGCTGACAGCAAAGTCGATCCGTATCCATCCCGAGTTCTCTTGGCCTCAACACGATATCGCGCTGATAGAACTCAATGAAGAGGTCTCTGACGTCACGCCCGTGAGTTTAAACTCCCAGGACCTCAACAACTCACATCTCAGTGCGACTGTGGCAGGCTGGGGCCTCGTCGATGCGGCAGGAAAAATCGACGGTGAAGTTCTGCAAAAAGTTTTAGTCCCGGTAATCCCGCGCGAAGAGTGTGCTAAAGATTCTTATCCGCAAAGATTTGGCTGGAGCATTGGGCCTGAAACACTTTGCGCTTCCAGTACCAACGACACCAAATCCGCTTGTCCTGGCGACAGCGGTGGGCCGTTGTTTTTAATCGAAAAAAATCGCTTTGTGCAAATCGGAGTTGTCAGCTGGGGAGCTGCTTGCCGCGGGGCCAACCCATGGCATTCGCAAGTGGAAGCCTATGCCGATGTCGCGAATGCTTTACCTTGGATTTTAAGTATTTTGTAAATATGTCTTGAGAAAGCAGTCCACCCGCATTTTTGCGCGCCCCCGCCTGTTTACAAATGTAAATGAAATCTCTTGCCTAGACCTTGTATCGTCAAATCTAATTGGCGATAGTGAAGTTGCCGGCGTTAACCGCAACCACTTAGGAGAGATTTTTTATGAAACACCTTTTAGTTACAGCCCTTGTATCGCTTATGCCTTTTATGGCACAGGCCCTTGTTGCAGATTCTTTTGAATGCAAATTAAAAATCACGGATTCCATTTCTGCCGAAACCGATGAGCAACGTTTATATTTTAACATTGCTCGCCTCCCTCTCTCACGCAGTCCGGCTCCCGATGTAAGAATCACGACTGGCACCTCGTCATTTGATAATAATTTTAGAACACAGAAGTACACGATCACAACGAGTGCTTCACTCTATTATTCCCACGCAGTGAAAGTAAATTCTAATGGTCAAGTACAAGACGCCCGTCAAAAGACATGTGTTATTATTTCCGGCTCTGCGTGTTCAAAAAGTGGCGGCACGCCCAATGCGCCTTGCTTTATTTTCCAAGCATATTGCCCGCAAAGCATACACGACTCGGATCCATTTGATCCTGCCAGCGGATGGTCACAGATAGCCACTTCAGGCAATGAACCTTTGTTCCAAGAGAGAGATCTGACCACAGCCACGCAAAAGATCTACGATGAAAATAAAAATGCCGTCGGCGAAGCTACTTTTAGTTGCAAGTTCAGAGGAACCTATCAGTGAGTTCCAATTCTTTGAGAAACATTCAAAGCCGGCCCGTCGTCTATGACTACGGCTCGGCCCATGAATTCCTACGGGCGATGTTTGAATACTTGAAGGCCACTTCGAGTTTCAGCATTCGTCAGCGCACGCAGCAGCTGCAAAGCTGCTCGCCGGCTCTGGTCACGCACGTCCTGAAGGGCCACCGTCGCCTGACGCGCGATCAGCTGCCAGCTTTTGCCAAGCTTTTCAAACTCACACAGCTCGAGTTTGAATATTTGGACAAGAATCTGCGCACGGATTTGTGGGTTTCCAAAGAAACAAAAGCTTCTGAAATCATTCCAAAGGCGAACCGAGAGCCCAAGAATCATATCTTGAGCTCTTGGCTTCATAGTTACGTCAAAGATCTCGTGAATTTAAAAGGTTTTTCACTCGAGCCGCAGACTTTGCACAATATGCTTTTTGGTTTAGCGAAACCGCAACAGATTCAAAAATCGATCGACTTTCTAACCCGCGAAGGATTTTGGCGGATGACTCCAGATAAAAAAATCCTTCCAGAGGACGATGCGGTGATTAGCACCACCGGTATTGCCAATGAAAAAATACGGGAGTTCCACAAGCAAGCTTTGAAAATCGCCCTTCGTGGCATCGAAGCGTTCCCGGTTGAACGGCGAAAGGCTTCAACGATTTTAGTTTCTGTGGATAAAGACAAAGCGCCAGAGCTGCGCACGCTGTTGAACTCGTTTGAAAATCAGCTTTTAGAATTTATCGAGAAAAACCCTACAGGCAAAGATGAGTTGGTGCAAATCGCAATTCACATGACTCCTGTCGGAGGAAAAAATGAAAATTAAAATATTTCTTTTGGTTTTTCTAGCTCCTTTTTTAGCAAGATCTTCCGGCACCGTCATCCGCGACGGCGGCGATCCTTTATTTTACTTCCTCGAAGCCACGCGCTATTCACTGGTGGAAACGATGAAGCTGATTCAGCTGGATAAAAATGAAGCTCCGCTGTTCTGCCAAAATCCAGCTCTCAGCACCCCGCAAATTGAATTTTGCAGAAGCTACTTTGCAGATATAGCGACGCAAATGCTGACGCTCAATCAGGGCATGAGTAAGACCCTCTTTGTGTTGCGTGAAGACCCTCTGCTTGTTCAAGGGCCTGACGGAAAACCAATGCCTGTCGCAGCGCGAACAGCATTGGATTCGCAAGGTGAAATTGAATTCCATCGCGATTCGATTAAGTTAATGCCTCCCACGACAATTTTGCTTTTGATGGCGCACGAGTTTCAACATAAGAGCCTCTACGACAATCATTATGTAACAGACAATGAAGTCATCGGACCTTTTCGTAATGGCCGCGAACTTTTAGACACTGTTGCAAACGCTATTGTAGAAGTCGCCAAACGCCGAGGAAAAGTCGGTTCACAATACGTCTTGCGTGACAGCTTTGAATGTATTGAAGATATGGGTGGCGCTAAACTTGGAATTCGCGCTTCATCGCCAAGATTTTTCTTAAGCCCCGATATGCTGAACTATGAAACGA
>Ga0255338_1001753_pt1 | contig 37674 bp, 38 predicted proteins | sample MeOH1_35cm_T4_19_FD_203715 | JGI IMG/M metagenome (GOLD analysis project Ga0255338, IMG submission 203715) | Sandy soil microbial communities from University of British Columbia, Vancouver, Canada - MeOH1_35cm_T4_195 | ecosystem: Engineered > Artificial ecosystem > Sand microcosm > Unclassified ...
GCGCGGACCTTCGTCGGTTGGTTTCATGGCTCTGTCCTGATCATTGCGACGAGCGACAATTCGAGCGTCGCCCATCCAGGACGAACCGGCAGCGCAAAAGGATTCGGCGAAAAAAGATTCTCCCAGGGCGAATCCTTTGCCCTGGCCGTGTCGTCTTTCGACAGGAGGCCGGTCTGGATCAGCCCGCCCTGAGCGGAGGATGAAAATGAAGCTAAGACTGATACGCTACAGGACCAAGCCCGATGCCACCGAGCGGAACCGTGCATTGATCGAAAATGTGTTCAAGGAGTTGCAGGCCAAATTGCCGGAAGGCGTTCGTTATATGGTGCTGGCGTTCGCCGACGGCAGCTTCGCCCACCTCGTGGAAACCGGAGACGGCGATAGCCCGCTATTGCAACTCGATGCGTTCAAGGCGTTCCAGAGCGGCGCCAAAGATCGTCATATCGAGCCGCCGCAGGTCGGCGAGGCCATGATCGTCGGCAACTATCGGATGCTGGGCGACCGATGACTGAGCCTGCCGCCGAATCCGCCGATCGGGATGCCTTCGACCGGCTGCTGGCCGACATGCGGCCAAAGCTGCATCGCTACTGTGCGCGCATGACCGGTTCGGTCATCGACGGCGAAGACGTCGTGCAGGACGCCGTGATCAAAGCGCTGGAGGCTTATCCATTGGCGGGTCCGTTCGCCAATGCCGAAGGGTGGTTTTTTCGCATCGCCCACAACGCGGCGCTCGATTTTCTGCGCCGCCGCGCGCGTCTGGCGCGCGTCCAATCCGACGAGGATCCGGATGTCATGATCGATCCTGTCATGCCTTCGCAAGATCGCGAGATCGCCGCCGCGAGCTTGCGCACGTTCATGCGCCTGCCGGTCGCGCAACGCTCCAGCGTTATCCTTATGGATGTGCTCGGCTACTCACTGCAGGAAATCGGTGATGTGATGGACGCCAGTATCCCGGCCGTGAAGGCGTCTCTGCACCGGGGCCGGGCGCGGCTGCGCGAATTCGCACTTGAACCCGATGATGTGCCGGCGTCGTCGTTGACGACGGAGGATCGGGCGCGGCTTGCGGCCTATATTGATCGCTTCAATGCCCGCGATTTCGATGCGCTCCGCGCCATGCTGGCGGAGGAGGTGCGTCTCGATCTCGTCGCCCGCCAGCAACTCGTCGGCGCGGCGGTGTCGAAATATTTCACCAATTACAGCAAGGTCCACGATTGGATGCTGGTTCCCGGCACGGTCGACGGTCACGCCGCGGCATTGGTCCTCGACCCGCACGATCCATCTGGGCCACCACGTTATTTCATCCTGCTGGAGTGGAGCGCCGACAAAGTGGCCCGTATCCGCGATTTCCGTCATGCGCAGTATGCTATCGAAGGGGCCGCGGTGGCGGCGCTTTGACGACGAAGCTGCGGACGACGTCGGCTAGCGCTCAGTCCTCATCGATCGCCAGGCCCTTCACCACAGCGGCCTTGCCGAACTTCGCGCGCAGTTTGTCGACGGCGTGCTCGGCCTGCGCTTCGCGTCGGTTGAGCAGGTCGGCAAGATCGTCGCCGGTGGCGTCCTCGAGGTGGCTGACGCCGATGCCGATCAGGCGGAAGCGCGTGGCGCCGACCTCGTGCTTCAAGAGATCGCGCCCGGCGGCGAAGATGCGCGCGGCAAGCTGGGTCGGCGCGCCCAGCGAGCGCGCGCGGGTACGGATCTTGAAGTCAGCGCTCTTGAGCTTGAGCGTCACGGTCGAGCCGGCGAGGGCCTGCGCCTTGAGGCGGCCGGAGATCTTCTCGGTCAATTCCCACAGCGTCTGCTCGAGTGGCCGGTACTCGCCGATGTCGCGGTCAAAGGTCGTCTCCGCCGAGATGCTCTTGGTCTCACGCTCGGGATCGACGCGGCGCGTGTCGATGCCGCGCGCAAGCCGCCACAGGCGCTGGCCTTCCTCGCCGTAGCGGCGCATCAGGTCGCGCTCGTCGGCGCGCTGCAAATCGGCGATGGTGCGGAAGCCGTCATGGGCGAGCTTGCCGGCGCTGACGGCGCCGACGCCATAGATGAATCCGACCGGTTTGGGCGCTAGAAAATCGACCGCCTCGCTCTGTCCGATGACAGCGAAGCCGCGCGGCTTGTCGAGGTCGGACGCGATCTTGGCGAGGAACTTGTTGGCCGAGAGCCCGATCGACACCGTGATGCCGAGCTCGCGCTCGACTTGCGCGGCGAAGCGCGCCAGCACGCGTGCCGCGCTCATGCCATGCAAACGCTCGGTGCCGGTCAGATCGAGGAAGGCCTCGTCGATCGACAAGGGTTCGACCTGCGGCGTCAGCGCGAACATGATCGTGCGCACCGCGCGTCCGACCTCGACGTATTTCGCCATGTTCGGCTTGATCACCACCGCCTGCGGGCAGCGGCGCATCGCCTCGAACATCGGCATGGCCGAGCGCACGCCGTAGGTGCGTGCGATGTAGCAGCAGGTCGACACCACGCCGCGTTTGCCGCCGCCGACGATCAGTGGCTTGTCGGCCAGGGTAGGGTCGTCGCGCTTCTCGATGGTGGCGTAGAAGGCGTCGCAGTCGACATGCGCGATGGTGAGCCGGTCCGCCTCCACGTGCTTGATCAGCCGTGGCGAGCCACAGGCGCGGCAGCGTGTGGCCGCCGGCGGCGCATCGGCCAGGCAATCGCGGCAGAAGCTCACGGCACCTCGCGCTCCCAATGGCTGCCGCCGAGCGCCACCAGCGCCTTGACCGGATCCTGCGGCCGCAGGCCCGCCTCGGCGGCAAAAGCGGTCAGCAACGCCTCGTCGGAGATGAGATATTCCAGCACGCCCCGCAGAAAGCCGGGTTCGGCGCTCGCCGCGCGAATCTCGGCCGGTCCGACGCCCGTTACCGCCAAAAAACGGCCAAGCCGCTCGGTATCGCCGGCGATATAGGTAAGCGCCTGAATAGCCACGGCTTCTGCGGCTTCTTGCGTGGACCTAGGGGCCTGTTTCTTCAATTGGATTTGCCTTTCGTCAACAAATCGGCACTACGGTTGATTGTGGATCATGCCCGACGACGCGCGGGCTGGCGACGGCGGCGGGGCCGGCCTGGGGAAGCGTTGGGGACAAACGGGGTGATGGCGAAGACCGTCCTGATCGTGGAGGACAACGAGCTCAACATGAAGCTCTTCCACGACCTTTTGGAGGCGCACGGCTATCAGACCGTCGGTACGCGCAACGGCATCGAGGCGCTCGATCTGGCGCGCAGGCACCGGCCCGATCTGATCCTGATGGATATCCAATTGCCGGAAGTGTCCGGTCTTGAAGTGACGAAATGGCTCAAGGACGACGCCGAGCTGAAAGCGATCCCCGTGGTGGCGGTTACTGCCTTCGCGATGAAGGGCGACGAGGAACGTATCCGCGAGGGCGGCTGCGAGGCCTATCTGTCGAAGCCGATCTCTGTCGGCAAGTTCATCGAGACGGTGCGGCACTTCCTGGGGCCGGCATAGTGGAAAGTATGGTGCTGCGATGAGCGCACGCGTTCTGGTCGTCGACGACATCCCGGCCAATGTGAAGCTCCTGGAAGCCCGGCTGTCGGCGGAATATTTCGATGTCGCCACCGCCTTCAGCGGCGCCGAGGCACTGACGCTGGCCGAGCGCGCGGAATGCGACATCGTGCTGCTCGACGTGATGATGCCGGACATGGACGGCTTCGAAGTCTGCCGGCGGCTCAAATCCAATCCGGCGACCCACCATATCCCCGTGGTGATGGTCACCGCGCTCGACCAGCCGTCCGACCGCGTGCGGGGCTTAGAGGCCGGCGCCGACGATTTCCTTACCAAGCCGGTGACCGACGTGGCGCTGATCTCGCGCGTGCGTCAGCTCGCGCGGCTGAAGATGGTGACGGACGAGCTGCGCATGCGCGCGCTCAGCGCCCGCGAGGTCGGCATCCAGAGCCCCGAGCGCGACGCGGTGGCGGAAACCGGCAGGAACGGCCGCATCCTCATCGTCGACGACCGCAAGAGCTCCTATGAGCGCATTGCCGAGACGCTCGCCGCCGAGCACACCGTCGATATCGAGACCAACCCGGCCGAGGCCATGTTCCACGCGGCCGAGGGCGACTACGATCTCCTGATCGTCTCGCTGGGGCTGGAAAACTTCGATGGCCTGCGGCTCTGCAGCCAGGTGCGCTCGCTCGAGCGCACGCGCAATTTGCCGATCCTTGCCGTCGCGGAAGCTGACAACAACCAGCGCCTGGTGCGCGGCCTGGAGATCGGCGTCAACGACTACCTGATCCGTCCGGTCGACAGGAACGAGATGCTGGCGCGCGTGCGCACGCAGATCAAGAAGAAGCGCTACACCGAGCGGCTGCGCGACAACGTGCAGGCCTCGATCGAAATGGCGATCACCGATGCGCTCACCGGCCTGTTCAACCGCCGCTACATGGAGACGCATCTCGGAGCGCTCACGGAGCAGGCGGCCTCGCGTGGCAAGCCGCTGGCGGTGCTCATCCTCGACATCGACTTCTTCAAGTCGATCAACGACGGCCACGGCCACGATGCCGGCGACGACGTTTTGCGCGAGTTCGCGCTGCGCATCCGCAAGTCGATCCGCAACATCGATCTCGCCTGCCGGTACGGCGGAGAGGAGTTCGTCATCGTCATGCCGGAGACCGACATGGGCGTCGCCACCATGGTGGCCGAGCGTCTGCGTCGTAAGATCGCGAGCGAGCCGTTCGCGATCCAAGAGGGCAGCAAGCATCTGACGGTGACGCTGTCGATCGGCATTGCGGCGCTGGGGCAGGGCGACAGCGTTGCGGCGATGCTCAAGCGCGCCGACCAGGCGCTCTATCGTGCCAAGCGCGACGGCCGCAATCGCGTGGTGGCCGACGCCGCCTGAGGCTCAAGAGATTCGCGCGAAAGTTCCCGCGCCCGATTCGGGTTGCGCGAAATATCCGTTTTAAATCATAGGCTTAAAAAGGGTTTGGCCGGACCAGGCGCTTGGTCTAACCTCGCCATGACGGCGCGGGACCGCTGCTTCGGCGCTGGATCCTAAGCCATAGCAATGCCCTACGGAGTGCTCAGGTCCGCCGCATCTCCTGGGTCCGTGGGGTTCGGCCGGCTGGCAAGCGGTGCGAGTGGCCTCCTCGTGTCACCGCTGCCGGCCGGCCACCTTATCGATGACGTGCGCGACACCGGCGCCTACGGCCGCACGATCGTCCAGCCCTGCTCCTGCAACTCGATCAGCCGCACGACGCCGGCCGTCACGCGCTCGGCGTTGTCGACGATCGGCGGCTCCTTGCCGTCATGGCGGGCGATGGTGTCGAGCGTGTTCTGGCAGGCCTTGAAGGAAACGTTCGGCATACCCTGCTTGAACGATTTCAGCCGCTCCAGAACCGGCGATTTGTCCGTACGCAGCATATTGATGCCGGCGTTGAAGGCGACGATCTCGATTTCGACCTCTTCGCCTTTGTCGGAATAGTATTTCGAGACGTTGGCGGCGACGTTGAGCACCGCATTCATCTTGACCGGATCGTCGTCGCTGATCTGCAGCGCCAGATGATGCACCGAGCCGGCCTGCGCGCTCGCGAGCGTCAGGGGCACGAGGAGGAGGGCGGCGTAGAGGATGCGCAACATGGAAGACTCCGGCAAAGCGATCAGTGTCGACGATATCAACTCCGAGGCGGACCGAATATTCAACACACTGTTATTCCGGGCTTGCTCGCCATAGCGCGTCGAAGACGCGCGTAAACGCGCTTATGGCTCGCGCCCCGGAATGACACCATCATTGAAAAGCAAAAGGGCGCCGCGAGGGCGCCCTTGCCAGCCGCGAGCCTTTAAGCCGCGCTTACTTGATCTTGGATTCCGTATACTCGACGTGCTTCTTGGCGACCGGGTCGTACTTCTTCTTCTTCAGCTTGTCGGTCTGCGTGCGCGAGTTCTTGGTGGTCACGTAGTAGTGGCCGGTGCCGGCGCTCGACACGAGCTTGATCTTGAGATTGATGGCTTTGGCCATGGATTAAAGTCCTCGAAAGCGGTCTCTAGGCGATGTCAGGGATGCTTTGGCCGCGGAAACTAGCGTCCAACGGCCAAATGTCAAGAAATCCCGGATTTGGCGTGGTTTACAGCAATTCCCGCTGAAAAACCTGGTTCTCCATGAAATAGAACGGCACCGGCAGGTCATGCGCCATGCCGGCGGCGACCCGGGCGCCGAGTTCCTCCAGCACGATGCCGGTGATGGTCGGCATGTCGAGCTGGGTTGCTTCCGCGATCGGGATCCAGACCAGTTCCACCAGCTCGGAATCGGGGCCGACGACGCCTTCGATGGTGTGGGCGACGGCAGTCGCATCCGCCGTGAAGAAACGGGTGTCGAAGCGCTTGGGCCGGCGCGGCGGCGTGATGGCGCGAGCCACAAAATGAAGTTGGCCGAGATCGGGATGCACCTTGGCCTTCTCGAACTCGGTCCACAATTCGCCCGGCGTCTTCGGCGCCACGTCGCCCTGCACGCCGAGCAGAAGACCGGTTTCCTCCGCCACCTCGCGCACGGCGGTGAGCGCCAGTGCGCGGGCGAAGTCCGGCGTGGGCGCGGCGACGCGTTCCAAGAGCTTCTTCTCGGTGTCGGGATGCAGGTCGCTGACCGAACTCATCGCCGCGTCGTGCGGCTCGATCCGGCCGCCGGGGAAGACGAATTTGCCCGGCATGAACTTGTGGCCGTGATGGCGGCGGCCGAGCAGCACCTTCGGCACGGGACCGGCGCGGTCGATCAGCATCACGGTGGCGGCGTCTTTGGGCTCGCTGTCGGGGAAGGACTGATCGCGCTCGACCTTGGTCATGCGCTCGGCCCAGATATTGGCCATGTCTTTCGTCATCGTGCCTTCCGCTTGCCCTTGTTCTTGCGATCCCGGTGGCGACCTTTATCGCGCTGCTTGCCCGATGGGCGGGGTTCTTGTCCAGGGCGGGCGAAACGCGGGCCCCGCGACGGCCGGCCTTTGCGTCCTTCGGACAAAAGCTCGAAGCGCAAGGCGCCGGCGACGGGCGCTGCTTCCACCAGCTTGACGGTGACGGTGTCGCCGAGCCTAAAGGTCGTGCCCGAGTGCTTGCCGACCATGGCGTGGGCCTTCTCGTCGTAAGCGAAATACTCGTCGCCGATGGTGCGCGCCGGCACGAAGCCGTCGGCGCCGGTCTCATGCAGCTTCACGAACAACCCCGAGCGCGTCACGCCGGAGATGCGGCCGTCGAAGGTCGCGCCGACGCGGTCGGCGAGATGATGCGCGATCAACCGGTCCTTGGTCTCGCGCTCGGCCAGCATGGCGCGGCGCTCCGTGGCGGAGATTTCGGCGGCGATCTCGGCGAGGTCTTTGACCTCTGTATTCTCCGCCAAGCCATCGCTGCCGAGCTTGAGTGCACGGATGAGCCCGCGGTGCACGATCAAATCCGAATAGCGGCGGATCGGCGAGGTGAAGTGCGCGTAGCGGCGCAGGTTCAAGCCGAAATGGCCGTAGTTCTCGGCGGCGTATTCGGCCTGCGCCTGCGTGCGCAGGACGATTTCATTCACCAGCGGCTCGGCGTCGCGGCCCTTCATCATCCGCAGCACGCGGTTGAAGGCCTCTGGCCGCAGCGCGCCGGACTTGGCGAAGTTGATGTCGAGCGTGGCGAGAAATTCGTGCAGCGCGTGGACCTTCTCCAACGACGGCTCGTCATGCACACGGTAGATCAGCGGCACGCGCGCCTTTTCCAGCGTCTCGGCGGCGGCGACGTTGGAGAGGATCATGAACTCCTCGATCAGCCGGTGCGCTTCCAGCCGTTCGGGGATGATCACGCGATCGACCGTGCCGTCGCCTTTCAGGAGGATCTTGCGCTCGGGCAGATCGAGGTCGAGCGGAGAGCGCTCGTTGCGCGCCCGCACGCAGGTCTCGTAAGCGGCATAGAGCGGCTTGAGGATCGGCTCGACCAGCGGGTCGCTCTCTTCATCGCCCCGGCCCGAGATGGCGAGCTGCGCCTGGTCGTAGGAGAGCTTGGCGGACGAGCGCATCATGATGCGGTGGAACGTATGCGAGCGCTTGCGGCCGTCGGCGCCGATCACCATGCGCACGGCGAGCGCGGCGCGGTCCTCGCGCGGGCGCAGCGAGCACAGGTCGTTGGAGATACGCTCCGGCAGCATCGGCACGACACGGTCGGGGAAATAGACCGAGTTGCCGCGCACCAAGGCTTCGCGGTCGAGGGCTGAGCCGGGCTTCACGTAATGGGCGACGTCGGCGATGGCGACGTTGACGATATAGCCGCCGTGGTCGTCGGGCTCGGCATGCACCGCGTCGTCGTGATCCTTGGCGTCGGCCGGGTCGATGGTGATGAAGGGAATTTTGCGCCAGTCCTCGCGGCCTGACAGCGTCGCGGGCCGGGCAGCTTCCGCCTCGGTCAGCGTGTCCCGCATGAACACGTGCGGAATCGAATGCGAGTGAATGGCGATCAGGCTGACCGCCTTTTCGCTCGCCAGCGAGCCGAGCTTTTCGACGACGCGGCCGGTCGGCAGGCCGAAGCGCGGCGCGCGCGATGTCTCGACCGCGACCAGATCGCCGTCCTCTGCATCGCCTGTGGCGCCTTGCGGAATGGAAAGCTCTTTGCCGAGCATCTTCTTGTCGACCGGCTCTAGCCGCCCGCCGCCGTTCGGCGCTTTGCGGAAGATGCCGAGCACGCGTGCCTTCGGACGATCGATGAGCCGGATGATACGGCCGCGGTGGCGGATGCCTTCGTCTTCTTCCGTTTCGTCGACTCGCAGCAGCACGCGGTCGCCCAGGCCCGCCGCTTCGCCGGGGCGGGGCTTGCGCGGTACGTGAATGCGGATCTTGGGCGCGGGGCCGTGCGCTTCCTCGTCCCATTCGTCGGGGGTGGCGATGAGGTCGCCGTCGCGGTCGCGCGCGGTGACGTCGGCGAGCACCATCTCGGGCAGCGCGCCGGGGTGATGCAGCTTCTTGCGCCGCTTCTCGATCGCACCTTCGTCGGCGAGATCGCGCAGCATTTGCTTGAGCTCGGCGCGCAGGTTGTTCTTGAGATTGAAGGCGCGGGCGATTTCGCGGGTGCCGACCTTGCCGCGCTGGGCGCCGATGAAGGCGATGAGATCGGCCTTGGTGGGGAGGGAAGAGGCTTTGTTCTTAGGTTTGTTCAATAGGAGGTTCCTGCGCCGTTAAATAAGGCGCTATTGCGAATGTAATGATGCGGCGAGCACGGCGCTAGCCGCGCACCCTCGTTCGTCCCCGCGAAAGCGGGGATCCGGGGTGGCAAGCGCAGGCGCCAATGGCTCCTGGATTCCCGCTTGCGCGGGAATGAGCGAAGTGTTGCGAGGGGTCGCGCTAATCCGCCGCCTTCTTGCGCGCAGGCTTAGCTGATGCGGCGGCGGTCTTCTTCTTCGGCGCGGCGGCCTTGGCCGGTGCCTTGGCGGACGCGGCCTTGCGGCCGACAGGGCGGCGCGCGCTCGGGGCTGCGGCTTCGGGCTTCGCCTCGGCTTTCGGTTTCGCTTCCTTGGCCGCCTTGGGCGCCTTCGCCGGCGCTTTGCCCTTGGCTTTCTTCTTGCCGCCGCCGGCAGCGGCGCGCGCGTCGAGGAGGGGGATGGCCTGTTCGAGCGTCACCGTGTCCGGAGTCATGTCGGATGGCAGCGTCGCGTTGACGCCGTCGTGGCTGACATAAGGACCGTAGCGGCCGTTCTTGACCACGACCGGCCCGCCCTTGTCGGGGTGCTGGCCGAGCTCCTTGCCCGGATCGGCGCCGAAACGGCGGCCCTTGCCGGGCTTGAGCTTCTTCTCGGCGATCAGCGTGACCGCGCGGTTGAGACCGATGGTGAGGACGTCATCGCCGTCCTCCAGGCTCGCATAGATCTTGCCGTGTTTGACGTAAGGCCCGAAGCGGCCGACACCGGCGACGATCATCTCGCCGTCTTCGGGCGAGGCGCCGACGTCGCGCGGCAGCGCCAGCATCGACAGCGCCTTTTCCAGGTCGATGTCGTCGGGCGACACGCCCTTCGGAATGCCGGCGCGCTTGGGCTTCGGCGCGTCCTTTTCCTTGGAGGCTTCGCCGAGCTGCAGATACGGCCCGAAGCGGCCGCCGCGCAGCGTGACTTCAAGCCCGGTCTCGGGATCTTCGCCCAGCACCTTGGTGCCGGAAACGCCGCCGGCCGCGCCCGGCGTCATCTGCCGGGTGAAGTTGCATTCCGGATAGTTCGAGCAGCCGATGAAGGCGCCGAAGCGGCCGAGCTTGAGCGACAGCTTGCCGGTCGCGCATTGCGGACAGGTGCGCGGATCGAGGCCGTCCTCGCGCGGCGGGAAGATGTGAGGCGCCAGAAGATCGTTGAGCGCGTCGAGCACGTGCGTGACGCGCAGCTCCTTGATGTCGTTCACCGCGCCGATGAAGTCGACCCAGAAATCCTGCAGCACCTTCTTCCAGTCGACCTCGTTGTTCGAGACGCGGTCGAGCTGTTCTTCCAGGTTGGCGGTGAAGTCGTATTCGACATAGCGCTGGAAGAAGCTCTCCAGAAAGCCGACGACGACGCGGCCCTTGTCCTCGGGGATGAGGCGCTTCTTGTCGATACGCACGTAACCGCGATCCTGCAGCACCTGCAGGATGGCGGCGTAGGTGGAGGGCCGGCCTATGCCGAGCTCTTCCATGCGCTTGACCAGCGCGGCTTCCGAAAAACGCGGCGGCGGCTCGGTGAAATGCTGCGACGAATTGATCGCCTGCTTGGCGAGCAATTCGTTCTCGCTCATCGCGGGCAGGCGGCGCGACTCGTCATCCTCGTCGGCTTCGTCGTGGCCTTCCTGATAGAGCGTGAGGAAGCCGTCGAACTTCACCACCTGGCCGGTGGCGCGCAGGTCGATATTGCGCGCGCCCGCCTTGGCGACGATGTCGACGGTGGTGCGTTCCAGCTCGGCCGATTGCATCTGGCTCGCGACCGTACGGTTCCAGATCAGCTCGTAAAGACGGGCCTGGTCGCGGTCGACAGCCTTGGCGACCTGGGCCGGTGAGCGGTTGGGATCGGTCGGACGCACGGCCTCGTGCGCTTCCTGCGCGTTCTTCGACTTGTTCTGATACTGGCGCGGCGCGTCCGGCACGTAATCCTTGCCGTACTGCTTACCGATCATGCCGCGGATGGCGGCGACCGCTTCCGGCGCGACATCGATGCCGTCGGTACGCATATAGGTGATGAGACCGACGGTCTCGCCGCCGATGTCGATGCCTTCATACAAACGCTGCGCGAGGCGCATGGTGTGCGCCGGCGAGAAGCCGAGCTTGCGCGAGGCTTCCTGCTGCATGGTCGAGGTGGTGAAGGGCGGCGGCGGATTGCGCCGCGCGGGCTTCGCCTCGACCGAGGCGACCTTGAACACCGCATTTTCGAGATCGCGGGTGAAGGCTTCCGCTTCCGCGCCCGAGCCGATGTCGAGGCGCTGGATTTTTTGGCCGTCGGCGCCGACCAGGCGCGCTTCGAAGACCTCGTTGCGAGGCGTCGCCAGCTTGGCGACGATCGACCAGTATTCCTTGGCGACGAACTTCTCGATCTCGAGTTCGCGGTCGCAGACCAGCCGCAGCGCGACCGACTGCACGCGGCCAGCCGAGCGCGCGCCCGGGAGTTTCCGCCACAGCACGGGTGAGAGGGTGAAGCCGACGAGATAATCGAGCGCGCGGCGAGCGAGATAGGCGTCGACCAGCGCGCCGTCGATCTTGCGCGGGTTCTTCATCGCCTCGAGGATCGACTGCTTGGTGATGGCGTTGAACACCACGCGCTCGATGGTCTGATCCTTGAGCGCCTTCTTCTCCTTCAGCACCTCCAGGACGTGCCAGGAGATGGCTTCGCCTTCGCGGTCAGGGTCGGTGGCGAGGATGAGTTTGTCGGCACCCTTGAGGGCGCGGGCGATGTCGTTGATGCGCTGGTTGGACTTGGCGTCCACCTCCCAGAGCATGCGGAAGTCGTGGTTAGGGTCGACCGAGCCGTCCTTGGCCGGCAGGTCGCGGACATGGCCAAAGGAGGCGAGGACCTCGTAACCGGGGCCTAAGTACTTATTGATCGTCTTCGCCTTGGACGGCGACTCGACAACGACGATATTCATGAAAATCCAATGGGTTAGCCCATTCGTTCATGACCGAAGGGCCGGAATCGGGCGTTTTGTTTCGCCGGGAACATGGGGAAGCCGACCCCGGGTGTCAAATCAGGGTGCCTCCGTGCGCGCTTCAGATCAGCCAAATCAGGCGGGAAAGGGGCCGGACATACGCGCTGATACAACCAAAACGTGTAAAATTTTAAAAAGTAGATTTTTAGGATTACTGCCCGCAGACAACTGTGTAATTTGGTGTTCAACGCCAGTTTCTGGAGCCGGCGAAGTGGAACCGAAAATGTCCGATCGAGCAGATTCCGACGACCTGGACGGGCGTTCCGCGGTGGCGGGCTATGTCGCCTCGCTGTCGGCCGATCTGGCCATCCTGGCGCGGCGCCATGGCCTCGATACCATCGGCTACCTGCTGGAAATGGTCCGGCTGGAGGCCGAAAGCCTGTCCAGGCCGAACGGCCGTCCGTGATCAGTTAACCTTCACCCCGAGTTTTTCCAGCAGCAGCGGAGTCGGATTGCCGTCCGGCACCATGCCGAGCTTCTTCTGCTCGGTGCGGATGTTGTCGCGCAGGTCGAAATCCACGTGACCCTCGAACTCGTTCACCTTGTAGCCGAGCGCGGCGAACTTGCGCTGCAAGGCGATGCGGGCCGGACGCGAGAGCGGGCGATCGTCGGCTGGCCACTTCGTCGCAATGGGCGGGGCGCCTTGCATGCGGTCGGCGAGATGGCCGACTGAAATAGCGTAGGCGTCGGAGTTGTTGTACTCCTTCAGCACATCGAAATTCTCGGTGACGATGAAGCCAGGGCCTTTGTAGCCGCTCGGGAAGAACAGAATGCCGCGGCCGTCGGCTGGAAAGGCTTTGCCGTCGGCACGGCGGACGCCGCGTTGCGTCCACTCGGCGAAGCTGCCGCGGCTTTGCATGTAATCGAAGCCGCGCGGGACCGTGACTTCGAAGCCCCAGGGCAGGCCGTATTTCCAGTTGCCTTTGCGCACATAGTTGGCAGTCGAGCCAAGCACGTCCGGCACGTTGTCCCAGAGATCGACGCGGCCGTCACCCGAGAAGTCGATGGCATAATCGACGACATTCGACGGCATGAACTGGCTCTGGCCGATCGCGCCCGCCCAGGACGACACCATCTTCTCGCGCGGAAACTTGTTGTCCTGCATGATCTTCATCGCGACGAACAATTCGTTGCGGAAGTAAGGGTGGCGATACTTCACGTAGCCGAGCGTCGACAACGATCGGAAGACGTCCCACTTGTCCTTGGCCGAGCCGTAGTCGCTCTCTACGCCCCACAGCGCGATCAGGACCCAGCGCTCGACCTGAAAGCGCTGTTCGACCGCTTCGAAAGTCTTGCGCCATTCGCGCTCCTTCGTCTGGCCGCGCGCGATACGCCCTTTGGACACGACACCGTTGATGTAATCGCCGACCGGCTTGCCGTATTCGGGCTGGCGCTGCGTCGCGGCGATGACGCGCTGGTCGGGCGTGACGCCGCGCATCGCGGCATCGAAGGTCGCGCGCGTGATGCCCTTAGCTTGCGCGTCGGGCCAGGTTTGCTTGACGAAGGTGTCGAAAGACTCCTGTTGTGCCAACGCGCCGGAGTTCGCGAGGAGAAGCAGGCAGAATGTGGCGATGCGAACGAGCATGGCGGTGCTTTCGTGTGCTCCACGATTCGACATCAGTTTACACCAGCGACACCATGCCGCCGCCGTGACGTTCGAGGCGTCCCGCAAGCTCGAGCTCCAACAGCACCATGCGCACGATCGCCGGTGATGAGCGCGAAAGCCGCACCAGATCGTCGATCGAAGATGGCGTCGGCCCGAGCAAGGCAATGATGCGGCTGCGTTCGTCGTCGCCCGGTTCAGTACCATGTAACGGCGGCGTCTCAGGCTCGGGCTCCTGCGCCGGCAGATCGAGCCCGCGGCCGAGGATCGGTTCGAGTGCCGTGAGGACATCGGCGGCTTCGGTGACGAGGATGGCGCCTTGCTTCAGCAGGCCGTTGGTACCTTCGGCGCGCGGGTCGAGCGGCGACCCGGGCACGGCGAAGACTTCGCGGCCTTGCTCGCCAGCCATGCGCGCGGTGATGAGCGAGCCCGAACGGCGGGCGGCTTCGACAATGATGACACCGAGCGCGAGGCCGGAGATCAGCCGGTTGCGGCGCGGGAAGTCGCGCGCGCGCGGCTCCCAGGTGAGCGGCATTTCCGAAACGGCGGCGCCCTGCGGCAGGATTTGCTGGAGCAACTCGACATGGTCAGGCGGATAGATGCGCTCATGACCGCCGGCGAGCACAGCCACGGTGCTGGTCGATAGGCTTGCGCGATGCGCCGCTGCATCGATGCCGCGCGCCAGACCCGAGACGATGCCATAGCCGGCGGCGCCAATGTCGCGCGCCAAACGTTCGGCGAACTTGATGCCGACGGCCGAGGCGTTGCGCGAGCCGACGATGGCGACCAGCGGCCGTCCAGCGGCGGCAAGCTGTCCGCGCACCGCAAGCAGCGGCGGCGGGTCGTCGATCGTCTGCAGCCGCATCGGATAGTCCGGTTCGCCTAGCGCCACCAGTTCGATGCCGAGCGCGCCGGCGGCTCTCAACTCGGCCGCCGCTTCTTCGTGGGAGCAGATGCGCGTGCCGGATGCTCCGCCGCGGCGCGCGAGGCGGGGCAGGGCTTCAAGCGCCGCGCGCGCACCGCCGAAATGATTGATGAGGTCACGGAAGGTGCGCGGGCCGACATTGTCGGAGCGGATCAGGCGCAGCCAGTCGAGCCGCTGCTCATCGGTCAGTTTGACGCGTTCGGCCACACCCGCCCCCGGAAGTCCCGCCGGCAAGCATCGCCCAGCCTCGGGCGCGGTACAATCAGAAGTTTAGGGCGGGTTGTGGAAGGCTTATCAGCCCTTCGCGCCGATCCTGCCTTCGGTGCCGTTGAGCAGGCGGGCTATGTTGGCGCGGTGCATGATCCACAGAAGGACGGTGAGAACGAGGAAGAGTGCCGCGATATTCGGCTGACCGAGGAACCACAGTGCAAGCGGCGTCAATGCGCTGGCGATGAGCGCCGCGAGCGAGGAGTAGCGACCGATAAAGGCAGCCACGAGCCAGATGCCGCAGAACACCAGCGCGGCAGGCCAGTACAGACCGATCAGCACACCGATATAGGTGGCGACGCCCTTGCCGCCTTTGAACTTCAGCCACACCGGAAACAGGTGACCGAGGAAGGCGCCGAGGCCTGCGGCAAGGGCGGCGTCGGGCGAGCCGAAGCGTGCAGTGATGAGCACGGCTGCGGTGCCCTTGAGCGCATCCAAAATGAGCGTCGCGGCCGCGAGTCCCTTGCGGCCGGTGCGCAGCACATTGGTGGCGCCGATATTGCCAGAGCCGATGGTGCGCACGTCCGGCCCGCCGGCGGCGCGCGTGATCAGGAGCCCGAACGGGATCGACCCGAGCAGGTAGCCGACGAGAGCGGCGAGGTGCAGACTCATACGACTTCGTAGACGGTGCGGCCGGCGACGATGGTGCGCATCACGCGGCCCTGCATGCGCGCCTCATCGAACGGCGTGTTCTTGCACTTGGATTTGAGTTCGTCGGGATTGACGACCCAGGGCTGGTCCATGTCGACCACGATCAGATCGGCCGGCGCGCCACTGCGCAAGGTGCCGCCGGGCAGGCCGAGCAGCTCGGCCGGCCGGGTCGAGGTGGCGCGCAGAAGCGTGAGCAGATCGAGCTCGCCGTTGTGCACGAGGCGCAAGCCAGCGATCAGCATCGTCTCGATACCGATGGCGCCGGGCGCGGCTTCGGCGAAGGGTAAGCGCTTGGTCTCGACGTCCTGTGGATTGTGATCCGACATGATGACATCGACGAGACCGGAGCGGACCGCTTCGATCAGCGCCACCCGGTCGCGTTCTTGCCGCAGCGGCGGCGCGAGCTTCAAGAAGGTGCGGTAGGGCCCGATGTCGTTCTCGTTCAACGTCACGTGGTTGATAGAGGCCGAGGCTGTAACGGACAACCCAGCGTCCTTTGCTCGGCGCAACACCTCGAGCGATTCCGGACAGGTGACGGAAGCCGCGTGATAGCGTCCGCCGGTGAGATCGACGAGGCGGATGTCGCGCTCGAGCATGATGGTCTCGGCGGCTTTTGGCATGCCGAGCAGGCCCAAGCGGGCGGCGAATTCGCCTTCGTTCATCACGCCGTCGCCGTTGAGGTCCGGGTCCTCGGTGTGATGCACGATCAGCGCGTCGAAATCACCGGCGTAGGTCAGCGCCCGGCGCATCACCTGCGCGTTGGTGACGCTTTTGGCACCGTCGGTGAAGGCGACCGCGCCGGCGGCCTTCAAGAGGCCGATCTCGGTCATCTCCTTGCCTTCGAGGCCTTTGGTGAGCGCGGCCATCGGATGCACGTGGACGATCGCGGTGTCGCGCGCTCGGCGCAGCACGTAGTCGACCGTCGCCGGATTGTCGATCGCCGGCGACGTGTCGGGCTGGCAGACGATGGTGGTGACGCCGCCGGCGGCGGCGGCTTGGCTCGCCGAGGCGAGCGTCTCGCGGTAGCCAGCGCCGGGCTCGCCGATGAAGGCGCGCATATCGATGAGGCCGGGAGCGACCAGCTTGCCGCGGCAATCGACGACGTCGGTGCCTTCCGGCACGCCGGCGGCACCAATGCCTTTCTTGGCCTCGCGGATCACGCCGTCGGCAATCAGCACGTCGCCGACCGTGTCGAGATCGCGCGAGGGATCGACGACGCGGGCGTTGGCGAGCAGGATGGGGCGGCGGTCGAGCATCATGCGTTCGGTAAATTGCGCGAAAGGGCTTCCAGCACCGCCATGCGCACGGCGACGCCCATCTCTACCTGCTCGCGGATCAGCGATTGTGCGCCGTCGGCGACGATGGAATCGATCTCGACGCCGCGGTTCATGGGGCCTGGGTGCATCACCAGGGCGTCGGGCTTGGCGTAAGCGAGCTTTTTCTCGTCGAGGCCGTAGTAGTGGAAATATTCGGACACCGACGGCACGTAGGAGCCGTTCATGCGCTCGCGCTGCAGGCGCAGCATCATGACGATGTCGGCGCCGTTGAGACCCTCGCGCATGTCGCGGGCCACCTCGACGCCCATGCGCTCGATGCCGGGCGGCAGCAGCGTCGTCGGCGCGACCACGCGCACGCGGGCGCCCATGGCGTTGAGCAGGATGATGTTGGAGCGGGCGACGCGCGAATGCAGGATGTCGCCGCAGATCGCCACCGTCAGGCCTTCGAGGCGGCCTTTGTTGCGGCGGATGGTGAGCGCATCGAGCAGCGCCTGGGTCGGGTGCTCGTGCGCGCCGTCGCCGGCATTGATCACCGAGCAGTCGACCTTGCGTGCCAGGAGCTCGACCGCGCCAGAGGCGTGATGGCGCACCACGATCAAGTCCGGGTGCATGGCGTTGAGCGTGATGGCGGTATCCATCAGCGTCTCGCCCTTGCGCATGGAGGAGGACGAGGCGGACATGTTCATGACGTCGGCGCCGAGCCGCTTGCCCGCCAGCTCGAACGAGGACTGGGTGCGGGTGGAGACTTCGAAGAACAGGTTGATCTGCGTGCGCCCACGCAGCGTCGTGCGTTTCTTCTCGATCTGGCGGTTGAGCTCGACGAATTCCTCGGCGAGATCCAGCAGGCCGGTGATATCGGCGACCGTAAGCCCTTCGATCCCCAGCAGGTGCTTCTGGCTGAGGACGAACGAGGTTTTCGCGGGGCTGTTCATTAAAGCCATTCCTATAGGCGCGGGCGTGGGGCGCGGCAAGGGCAGCGCCGCTCGATCCACAACCATGGCAGCAGACGGGAGGACTTGGCAGTCACATGCCTAATGGTTCCCTACGGCTTTGTGATCTCAAGATGTTGTCAGTCCGGAACCCCCGTCGCCGTTCCCGTGTTGTTGCCATATTGCGGCTGGCGCCGTCGGCGCCGGCCCGCGAGGCAAGGAACATACGTCCGGAAGGGCGGCAAAAGGAGGCATCTATATGAACACGGTTCTCAAATACGCGGTCGCGGCCGCTTTGACCGGCGCGCTCGCAGTGGCGGCGGCAACGCCCGGTCAGGCGCGCGACGGACGCAATACCGCGGCAGCGATAGGCTTCGGCGCCGGCGCTCTGGTTGGCGCCGCCGCGGCGAGCGCTGCCCACAATAGCTATTACGGCCCGGGCTATTACGAGCCGGGTTACGCCTATGAGCCGGGGTATGCCTATGAGGCCGCGCCGGTCTACGTCGAGCCGTCCTACGGCTATCGTTATCGCAACAACTACCGGCCGCCGTGCGCGATCGATATGGGCTACGGCAAGCTGGACTACAGCTCCTGCTAGTCGACAAGCGTGATTTGAATGACGAGGGCGGGCCTTAAGGTCCGCCCTCGTTTTTTATGGTGGGCTTTGAAGCCGCGTGAGCCGGTCGAGCGCGCCTTGCAGGATGAAGATCGCCGCATGCTCGTCGATGACGGCCGCGCGTTTGGCGCGACTGACGTCGGCGGCGATCAGTTCGCGCTCGACCGCGGCGGTGGAGAGCCGCTCGTCCCAGAGCATGATCGGCAGGCCGGTGAGCTTGGCGAAGTTACGGGCGAACGCGCGCGTCGACTGTGCCCGCGGCCCTTCCGAGCCGTCCATGTTGATGGGGAGGCCGAGCACGAAGCCTGCGGCGTTGCGCTCGGCTGCGAGCGCCAGCACGCGCTTGGCGTCGGCGGTGAAGTTCGTGCGTGCGACGGTCTCGACGCCGGTCGCCAGCCGCCGGTCGGGATCGCTCACCGCGACGCCGATGGTCTTGGTGCCGAGGTCGAGTCCGATCAGCGCGCCGCGGGCGGGCAGCAGCGGGGCCGCTTCGATCAACGGCAGGATAGGAGCCGGAGCGGATGACATGGGGGAGCGGTAGCACGCGCCGCCGGCAGCGCCAACGCGGCTTGCATGACGAACGCAGGCGCGGCACATAGGCGGTCACGTGGGGAGAGAAACATGAGCGCCAGCAGCAGCAAACGGCAGCGTGCCGACATCGATATGCGCACTTTCGCCAAGGGCGCTGGCGCGACCATCAGGGTGCCGGCCGGCGGCACGGTGTTCACTAAGGGCGAGCCGGGCGATTGCATGTACATCGTGCAATCCGGCACGATCGATATGGTGATCGGCGACAAGGTGGTCGAGACCGTCGGCCCGAACGAGGCGCTCGGCTTCATGTCGATGATCGACGATCAGCCGCGCTCGTCGACCGCGCAGGTGCGCGAGAACTGCGAATTGTCGCTCATCGATGCGCGCACCTTCCGCTTCATGGTCGACGAGGTCCCGAATTTCGCGACCTACATCATGGGTCTCTTGGCGCGCCGCATTCGCGGCATGGGCAAGGCCATGGCGCCCGACTGACGGCGGACGGACAGGGTCACTCGAAGGCGAACCGTCGCTTCACGGTTGACGAATGTCCCGACGCCCGCCGCCGCGCTAGGCTTTGGTCGTGTGAATGGCGACGTTGCGAGGAATAGTCATGGCTTGGCCGGATCAGCGCATTCTCGATCTCCTCGGCACTGAATTGCCGATCCTGCTAGCGCCGATGGCGGGTGCGATGGATCCCGCGCTCGCCATAGCGGTGGCGAAAGGCGGCGGGCTCGCCTCGTTGCCGGCGGCGATGCTCAACGCCGAGCAGTTACGCGCCCAGGTCGCGCAGTTCCGCGCCGGGGCGGACCGGCCTTTGAATCTGAACTTTTTCGCTCATAAGGCGCCGGTGCCGAACAACGCGCGCGAGCATGCTTGGCGTGAGAAGCTAAAGCCCTACTACGTCGAATACGGCATCGATCCCAATGCGCCGGTGCCGACCAGCAATCGCGCGCCGTTCGACGACGCATTCTGCGCCGTGGTTGAAGAGGTGAAGCCCGCCGTGGTGAGCTTTCACTTCGGCTTGCCGGAGCCATCGCTGGTCGAGCGGGTGAAGGCGGCCGGCTGCGTCGTGATCGCGTCGGCGACTACGGTGGCGGAAGCGCGCTGGCTGGAAGAGCGCGGCTGCGATGCCATCATCGCGCAGGGCTACGAGGCCGGCGGCCATCGCGGGATTTTCCTGACGGACGATCTGGCGACGCAGGTCGGCACCTTCGCACTGGTGCCGCAGGTCGCCGATGCGGTGAGGGTGCCGGTGATCGCCGCCGGCGGCATCACCGACGCGCGTGGCATCGTCGCCGCCTTCGCGCTCGGGGCGGAGGCGGTGCAGATCGGTACCGCCTATCTCGCCTGTCCGGAGTCCAATATCCTGCCGCCGCATCGCGCGCTGCTGAGAGCAAAGACGGACGCGACGGCCGTCACCAACGTCATGACCGGCAGGCCCGCGCGTGGATTCATCAACCGCGTGATGCGTGAATTGGGCCCGATCGGTGATCTGCCGCCGGAGTTTCCGCTCGCGGGTGGGGCGCTGGCGCCGCTGCACGCCAAGGCGCAGGCGCAAGGCTCGGGCGATTTCTCCTCGATGTGGGCAGGGCAGAGCGCGGCGCTCGCGCGGGAAATGCCCGCGGCTGACCTGACACGCGCCCTGTGGGGCGAGGCGCAAGCCCTGATGGCGAAGATGATGGGCTAGGCGGCTGCCGGCGCGGTTGATCGGCGGGACGATCGTCTTATGTTGCCCTCAATAGGCGCGGTCCGGCGCGCCGCAAGAGGTCATTCCGCCATGCACAGCCACACCCTTGAGCCCTGGCAGCACGCGCATGTCTTCCTTGGCGCCAAGCACGACCGCCACGAGCGGCGGACGCTGGTCGTCGTCGCGCTCACCGCCGTCATGATGGTGGCGGAGGTCGTGGGCGGCACGATGTTCGGCTCCATGGCGGTGGTGGCGGACGGTTGGCACATGGCGACCCACGCCGGTGCGCTGGCGATCGCGGCTTTCGCCTATCGCTTCGCCCGTCATCATGCGCGCGATCCGCGTTTCACGTTCGGCACCGGCAAGGTGGGCGAACTTGCGGCCTTCAGCAGCGCGGTAATCCTGGCGCTCATTGCGCTCGCGATCGGCTACGAGGCGATCACGCGCCTGCGCGCGCCGGTGCCAATCGATTTCGAGCAGGCGACCTGGCTGGCGGTGATCGGTCTGATCGTGAATCTCGCGAGTGCGTGGTTGCTCTCGGATGAGGATCATCATCATGGCCGTGGGCACGGACATGATCATCGTGATCAAGAACATGAAGGCCACGCACATGGCCACCACGGCCATCACGACACGAACCTGCGCGCCGCCTATGTGCATGTGATCGCCGACGCCCTGACCTCGGTGCTGGCGATCGCCGGCCTCTTGGCGGGGCGGTTCTACGGCTGGGTGTGGATGGACCCGCTGATGGCGCTGGTTGGCGTGATCGTCATCTTGAACTGGTCGGTGGGCCTGTTGCGCGCGTCCGGCGCAGTGCTGCTCGATATGGTGCCCGACCGGCGCCTAGCTGGCACGGTGCGCCGGCGCCTGGAGGTGGACGGCGACCGGGTCAGCGACCTCCACCTGTGGCGGCTCGGCCCAGGCCATGCCGGGCTGATCGCGTCGGTGGTCTCCGACCATCCGCAGCCGCCGGCCGCCTATAAGCTGCGGCTGGAGGGCGTTGAGGGCCTGTCGCATGTGACCGTCGAGGTGCACGCGTGCGAGGGCGAGGACCATCGCGCCGCCGCTTGAGGGCGCATTGCGATAGCGTTTGGCCGTCTGCTATAGGCGGGACGCCGCTTCACCTGAGCCTGAGGTCTCATGTCCGTCGACGCCGATACCGTCCGCCGCATCGCGCATCTGGCGCGCATCGCGGTCAAAGAGGAGGAGGTCGAGCACCTCAAGGGTGAGCTCAACGCCATGCTCGCTTTCGTCGAGCAGCTTTCCGAGGTGGACGTCTCCGGCGTCGAGCCGATGACCTCGGTGACGCCGATGGCGATGAAGAAGCGCAAGGATGAGGTCACCGACGGCGGCATCGCCGACGACATCGTCAGGAATGCGCCGGCAACCGAAGACCACTTCTTCCTCGTGCCCAAAGTGGTGGAATAGCCGATGTGTCTCGCCTGTGAGGAAATGGACCTGGAGCGCCGCTGGGCGCTGATCGAGATCATCTCGACCGGGCGTATGCCGGAAGGGCACACGGCCAGCGATCTACGCGATATGGGCCTGCCGTTGCCGGGCGAGGTCGTGCGCGAGACGCAGCCGGACGGCACCGTCCTCATCAAGCAAGTCGCGCCGTCGCAGCTTGCGGCCACTCCGTTTGTTTGCGACACGCCGGATCCGGCAAAGCCGCTCATGCGCGGCATGGCGCCGAAGTCCGCCACTCCCAAGAAGAAGACTGGGCGCAGCCGTGACTGATCTGACATCGCTGACGCTGGCCGACGCACGCGACGGCCTGCGCAAGAAAAGCTTTTCCGCCGCCGAGCTTGCTGCCGCGCATGTCGCTGCGGTCGAGAAGGCACGCGCGCTCAATGCCTATGTGCTCGAGACGCCGGAGCGTGCCGCCGAGATGGCGAAAGCTTCCGACGCCCGCATCGCTAAAGGCGAGGCGGGAGCGCTCGAAGGCATTCCGCTGGCGGTGAAGGACATGTTCTGCACGGCCGGTATTCGCACCACCGCCTGCTCGCACATCCTCGACAACTTCGTGCCGACCTACGAGTCCACGGTGACGGCCCAGCTCTGGCGCGATGGCGCCGTGCTGCTCGGCAAGACCAACAACGACGAGTTCGCCATGGGTTCGGCGAACGAGACCTCCTATTTCGGCCCGGTGCATTCGCCGTGGCGGCGCAAGGGCTCGAACACGCCGCTGACCCCGGGCGGTTCGTCCGGCGGTTCGGCCGCGGCGGTCGCCGCGCAACTGTGTCTCGGTGCCACCGGCACCGACACGGGCGGCTCGATCCGCCAGCCGGCGGCCTTCACCGGCACCGTCGGCATCAAGCCGACCTATGGCCGCGTGTCGCGCTGGGGCATCGTTGCTTTCGCCTCGTCGCTCGATCAGGCCGGGCCCTTCGCCAAGACCGTGCGCGACGCCGCAATCCTGACGCGCTCGATGGCGGGGCACGATCTGAAAGACTCGACCTGTGTGGACATACCGGTGCCGGATTACGAGCAGGCGGTCGGCCGCTCGGTGAAGGGCCTGCGCATCGGCATCCCGAAGGAGTACCGGCTCGACGGCATGCCGGCCGAGATCGAGAAGATCTGGGAGCAGGGGCGCGAATGGCTGAAAGCGGCCGGCGCCGAACTGGTCGACGTGTCGCTGCCGCATACGAAATACGCGCTGCCGGCGTATTACATCGTGGCGCCGGCGGAGGCCTCGTCCAATCTCGCGCGCTATGACGGCGTGCGCTACGGGCTGCGCGTGCCCGGACGTGACATTACCGACTTGTATGAACAGACGCGCGCCGAAGGTTTCGGCGCCGAAGTGCGCCGCCGCGTGATGATCGGCACCTATGTTTTGTCGGCGGGCTACTACGACGCTTACTATTTGCGCGCGCAGAAACTGCGTACACTGATCAAGCGCGACTTCGAAGTCTGCTTCGAGGCTGGCGTGCACGCGATGCTGACGCCAGCGACGCCGTCGGCCGCCTTCGGCGTCGGCGAGAAGGGTGGCGCCGATCCGGTCGAGATGTATTTGAATGACGTGTTCACGGTGACGGTGAACATGGCCGGTTTGCCCGGCATCTCGGTGCCTGCGGGTCTCGACAGCCAGGGTCTGCCGCTCGGCCTGCAGCTCATCGGCCGGCCGTTCGATGAAGAGACGCTGTTCGCGCTTGGCGAAGTCATCGAGCAGGCGGCTGGACGTTTCAAACCGCAGCCGTGGTGGTGAGCTAACGCGTTGCGCGCAGCCGGCTCGCAACCGCGATAACGAGCGCGATCACGATTAAAGCCGCGGCGACGGCGAATGTGATCCGCATCCCGGCCGCTAGCGCCGCAGGATGCGCCGTTGTCACGTCACTCGTCGTCGACGCCAGCGCAAACACGGCGCCCATGACGGACGAGCCGGTGATGAGTCCGAGATTGCGCGACAGGTTGAGCATGCCGGAAATGACGCCCCGCTGATCCGCGCGGACGTCTGCCATGACCACGGTGTTGTTGGCGGCCTGGAAGAGCTGATAGCCCGGGGTCAGGACGACAATGCCTGCGATGTAACCGGCAAGGCCGAATGTTGCGGGAAGCGCGGCGAGCACGAATGACCCGGCCGCCATGAGGCTGAGGCCAAGGACGACCATGGACGGCGCGCCCAAGCGGTCGACAATACGCCCGGAGGGGATACCCGTCGCAATGGAGATTATGGGGCCGATCGCCATGATCATGCCGACGGCGGCCTCGCCGAGCCCGAGTCCGCGCGAGAGATAGAACGGTCCGACCACGAAGGTGGTCATCACCAGCGTCGCGACAAGCACGCTCATGGCGAGGCTCGCGCTCAGCGCTGCGTTGCGGAATATCGACAGCCGGATCAAAGGCGATGCGGTTCTGGCTTCGACGAATACGAATAGGCCGACGCCGAAGACAGCCGCCAACATCAGCGCAACGTTGAGCGTGTCGAGGTTGCCGCGCCCGATCGTCACGGCGAGCGCATAAGCCGCGAGCGTCAGCGCGAGCAGCAGCGTGCCGACATAGTCGAAGCGGATCGGCTTTCTGTTCGGTTCGCGTCGATCGGGGGGCAAGTAACGGTAGGCGAGAACGACGGTCAGGAGGCCCAGCGGCACCCCGAACAGGAAGATGGACCGCCAGCCGAAAGCGCCAATCAGCACGCCGCCAAGCGACGGGCCGAGGGCCGTGCCGGTCGCGGACATCGTCCCGAGCAGGCCCATCGTGCTGCCGGTCTTTTCCTTCGGCACGGTCTCGCCGACAAAGGCCATGGCGAGCGCCAGCATGATGGCGGCGCCCAGGCCTTGGGCTGCTCGCGCGCAAATCAGTAGCCAAAGCACGGACGTGGTCCCGCAAACGACCGAAGACACGGTGAAGACAAGAATGCCGGTGAGGAGCAGCCGCCGGCGACCGATGATGTCGCCGAGCCGGCCAACGCTGACGATCAGTGTGGTGGTGGCGAGGAGATAAGCCAGGACGATCCACTGCACTTGTTGAAATGAGGCGGCGAACGCTTCTGCCAGCGCCGGCAGCCCAACATTGGCGATGCTGGTGCCGAGCGACGACAAGAGCACGGACAGCGAAAGGCTGACGAGCGCCCAGCGCAGCGAAGATGTTGGCTCTGGATACTCGGTCGCGGCGTCGTTTCGATCGCCAACCGTCTGCTTCAACACAGTGTGGTCCTCCCTGATGGCTTCAGGACCGCACATAGTCCAGGGAGTGACATAGCGAAACGCGCATCATTTACACGTTATTCGTGCGTTTGACGCCATGTCAGAAACGACTATGGTCGACGCATGCCGAGACCCGATCTCAACCTGCTCGTCACGCTCGACGTGCTGCTCGCGGAAGGCAGTGTGGCGCGGGCGGCGCAGCGGTTGGGGCTGAGCCCGTCTGCGATGAGCCGGGCGTTGGCGCGCTTGCGCGAGGCCACTGGCGATCCGCTTTTGGTGAGGGCAGGGCGCGGTCTCGTTCCGACCCCGCGCGCGCTCGAGCTGCGGGGGCGCGTCGGTCAGCTTGTGCAGGACGGCGAAGCGGTTCTGCGCCCGATCGACAAGCTCGACCTCAAGCAGCTTGTCCGAACGCTCACGCTGAGAGTCCGAGAGGGCTTTGTCGAAACCTTTGGGCCGGCTCTCATTGCGCGCGTCGGCAAGGAAGCGCCCGGTGTGTGCCTGAGTTTCGTGCAGAAGCTGGACAAAGACAGCGCGCCGCTACGCGACGGCATCGTCGATCTGGAAATCGGCGTTGTCGGCGATACGACCGGTCCGGAGGTGCGCGCGCAGGCTCTGTTCCGCGACCGGTTCATCGGTGTCGTGCGGAAAGGCCATCCGTTGAGCAAGGGCAAGGTCACGCCCGCCCGCTATGCGGCCGGCAAGCATGTCGTGGTCGCGCGCCGCCCGCTCAAGCGGGGACCGCTGGACGATGCTTTGGAGCCGCTCGGGCTGACACGGGATATCGTGACCATCGTCGGCGGATTTTCGACCGCACTGGCGCTCGCGCGGACCTCCGACTTGATCGCCACCGTTCCTGAGCACCACACGGGAAGCCTGCGCCCGGGCATGCACAGCTTTGCCCTTCCGGTTGCTCTCCCGGAATTTACAGTGTCGTTGCTTTGGCATCCTCGGCTTGACGCCGATCTTGCGCACCGCTGGCTGCGCGGCTGTGTTCGCGATGTCTGCGCGGTGCGGCATTCACGCTGACGATGAGTGCCTGATCAGGCGGCAACATGCTTCATGCCGCAGACCTGATGTGAGCTAGCGATCCGCTGTCGCCACCGGCGGCAGATCATGGTCGCCCTCGACCGTTTTCTTGCCGCCCAATTCGCCGCCGCTGAGAAGGAAGATCGCCGCCACCACAAAAACTATGGCACCCACGACTAAGCCGAGACCGCCTGATTTCTTTTCCATCATGGTCGTCCAACGTCGCCGGCGGACAAGGGTTCCTGCCGGTTCCCACTGCAAATAGGGTGTTCCACCCTCTTAACCTAAGCGGGATTTAAGCCAAGAATTCGGCAGCCCGCCGCTTTCCGCGCCCGCGCCAAGACGGTATGCCCCGCATGCTGAGGCCATCGGGGCAACGAGGAGGGGGCGCAGCAGTGAAAAGCGAAGCAACGCGCGCGGCGCTCGAAGATATTATCGACGCGTTTCAGTGCGGAGATCACGAGCGCTTGGCGGCGCGTTTTGACGACGATATCGCCTGGTTGCTCAACGCACCGGTCTCGATCTTTCCGTTTGCCGGCGCACGCCGCGGCAAGATTGAGGTGCTGACAAGTTTGGCGCTGGTCTATCAGTCCTACAGCATCTCCCGATACGACGTTCCGGTGATCCTCGCCGATCGTGATCGGGCTGCGACGATTGCTGACGTGCATGTCGTGCAGCGCACGACTGGCCGCGTCATCCGGTCACGCCTGGGTAACTTCTACCGATTTCGCGATGGCAAGGTGATTGAGTATTGCGGTTTCACCGACAGCTTCGATTCCGCCGAGCAAGTGCTCGGCTATGAACTCGACGTGTGAAGCCAGTCTGCGACCATTGGTTGTATCCGGGCGCTGCTAAATCTGTGTCCTGTAAACAGATTGTGTTCGAAATCGGAGCGGCGTTCGCGCGTCGCTCCAGTAAGCTTTCGCTGATTTGGAAGGGGGGCCTACCGGAATGCCATCCCAGCCATATGCGACATTGCCGCAGGCGACGGAAGCAACCCGCGCGGCGCTCACCGATTTGCTCGACGCGTTCACGCGAGGCGACGGCGATCGGCTCGCTGACTATTACGACGACGATGTCGACTGGCTGTTTCACGCGCCCGCGTCGATTTTTCCCTTCGCCGGCGCGCGGCGCGGGAAGGCGGATGTCTTCAAAGGCTTCGCCGTGCTTTATCAAGGCTACCGCGTGGCGGCCTATCGCGTCGAAGCGATGGTCGTAGACGGCGACCGCGCGGCGACCTTGTCCGATGGGCAACTGGTGCAGCGCGCGACCGGGCGGATCGTGCGGGTGCGGACCGGCAACTTCTACCGTTTCCGCGCCGGCAAGGTGATCGAATATCGCGGCTTTACCGACAGCCTCGACATCGTCGAGCAGGTGCTCGGCCGCGAGCTCGAATTCTAGGCATCCGGCCCATCTTGCCGGGCCCGGCTCCGGCGGGTACGGGTAGCGCCATGAACGTGCACAACAAGCCCGACAAGTTGATCCGCGGCGCGACCGGCGACTGGGAAGTCGTCATCGGCATGGAAGTGCATGCCCAGGTCACGTCAAAGTCCAAGCTGTTCTCCGGCGCCTCGACCGCGTTCGGCGGCGCCCCCAACAGCCATGTGTCGCTGGTCGACGCCGCCATGCCGGGCATGCTGCCGGTGATCAATGCCGAGTGCGTGGCGCAGGGCATCCGCACCGGGCTTGGGCTCAAGGCCAAGATCAATCTGAAGTCGGTGTTCGACCGGAAGAATTATTTCTATCCCGATCTGCCGCAGGGCTATCAGATCAGCCAGTACAAATCGCCGATCGTCGGCGAGGGCGAAGTCGTCGTCGATCTGGAAGGCGGGGAGAGCGTCACCGTCGGTATCGAGCGGGTGCATCTCGAGCAGGATGCGGGTAAGAGCCTGCATGAGCGCCATCCGACCATGTCCTTCGTCGATCTCAACCGCTCCGGCGTCGCGCTGATGGAGATCGTGTCGAAACCGGATTTGCGCTCGGCCGAGGAAGCCAAGGCCTATGTTGCCAAGCTGCGCTCGATCCTGCGCTATCTCGGCACCTGCGACGGCAACATGGAGGAGGGCTCGCTGCGCGCGGACGTGAACGTCTCGGTGCGCCGTCCGGGCGAACCCTTCGGGACGCGCTGCGAGATCAAGAACGTCAACTCGATCCGCTTCATCGGTCAGGCCGTCGACTACGAGGCGCGCCGGCAGATCGAGATCCTCGAGGACGGCGGTAAGATCGAACAGGAGACGCGTCTGTTCGACCCGGGTAAGGGTGTCACGCGCTCGATGCGGTCGAAGGAAGAGGCGCACGACTACCGTTACTTCCCCGATCCCGATCTGTTGCCGCTCGAACTGACGGCGGACTACGTCGCCGACCTCGCGCGACACCTTCCGGAACTGCCGGACGACAAGAAGGCGCGCTTCATGCGCGACTTCGGTCTGTCCGCCTACGACGCCGGCGTGCTGGTGGCCGAGCGTGAGACCGCCGACTACTTCGAAGCGGTGGCGACGGGTCGCGATGCCAAGGTCGCAGCGAACTGGGTGATCAACGACCTGTTCGGCCGCCTTAACAAGGAAGGCAGGGACATCGTGTCCTCGCCGGTGAGCGCGCAGCGTCTCGGTGCGCTCCTCGACCTGATCGCCGACAAGACGATTTCCGGTAAGATTGCCAAGGACTTATTCGAAGTCCTCTGGACCGAGGACGGCGACCCGCGTGCTATCGTCGAAGCGCGCGGCATGAAGCAGGTGACCGATCTCGGCGCGATCGAGAAGACGGTCGACGAGATCATCGCCAAGAACCCGGACAAAGTCGCCGACGCCAAGACCAATCCGAAGGCGATCGGCTGGTTCGTCGGTCAGGTGATGAAGTCGTCCGGCGGCAAAGCGAGCCCGCAAGCGGTCAACGATCTTCTCAAACAGAAGCTCGGCCTCTGATCCGTCGTCCGGCATCGCGCATGTGCGCGGTAGTCGGATCACGACGCATAGGGTGATGCACGAGCCTTCGCGAACGCGCTCACGGACGCCGATCGACGCGCGCGCGTGCCGCAAGACGAGCGTCCGTTTGCGAATCACCCGATGCCGATTCGCTCGTTTTTGATCGATTCAGACCGTTCGAGCATGCGTGAACGGGCGTCTGTGCAAAATTTTTTTTGCATTGCACCTGCATCGTTCGCGATCGTCGTTAACGAAAAATCTTTTCGCGCGCGGGCGCGGTCTTCGATCTTTTTCTGTAATCGTACGGCGCTATTCTTGCTGTAAAAAGTGCTTATTTCATCGATGTTTTTTTAATTCGGCCGCGTAACGGCGCTGCAATGGCACCAAATATCTTTGCAAGGTCTTCGTGCGTCGCTGTTGCATCGCGTTGCTTCGTCAAGATGCGCCGATGGTGCGCGCTATACACACTTCGTTAAGCGGAAAGCTGTTTTTTTCGTTGTGCTGTAGTAAACGAAATGCAGTGCGGGTCGATTCCCGACCGCACTGATGCGACACCGCCATGACTTTCATGGCTAGGAGGGCAGCAAATGGCGAAACGTAGGAAGAAGGCTGTGAAGACCGCGAAGAAGGCGAAGCGCAAGAAGAAGCGCATCTAGCCTGATCGCACTTCCGATCTTCGCACGTAAGTGCGGAAGATTGCGTCATACGGGCCGGTGCGCGTCAGGGGGACGATGAGCGATTGACCATCGCTTCAGGGCGCCCCGGTTCCGGATGGCATCAGAGGGCGTCGGCGAGATTTCAATCTCTCGCCGACGCCCTCGGTCTTTGTGGCGTCGCCGATCGCCGATCTGCAGTGGCGATAGAAGTCAGGTCCCGGCCTTCAGGCGCTTATTGCAGGCGCTCCAGAACTGCGGCCACTTCATTCCCTTTTGGACTTTCCCGGCTGCCTTGGCCTCTTTCCATTCGGCGCCGCATTTCTTCTGCCGCTCGCGGGCGGCAAGCTGGCCTGGCGTCGGCGCGCGCTTCGGTTTCTTGGCTTCGGTGGTTGTGGGCGCGGTCGTCTGGGCGAAGCTCGGCACCGTCGTGATGAGCAGTCCGGCGGCGATCAAGGCGGCGAACATACGCTGATACATGGATCCCCCTATAGCCCTCGGTGGTGCGGCGGACGGGATGTCCGTCCTGCAACCCGGCAGGAGACAATATCACGCATAAGTTGAATCCGTCCAGTCCGCCGGTAATGAGATGCCGCAAATGACAGAGGCCTCTCATTAGGGTCTGCAAGGTTGAATGAGGCCGTCGGCGGACTTAGGTCTCGAACGATCTGGAACCGGAACGCTTTAAGGAGCGGGAGATATGGCGCGCGGGACGAAGAAGACGGTGAAGCGGAAGACAGTGGCCAAGAAAGCCCCGGCAAAGGCCAAGGCGGCGAAGCCGATCGAGCTCCATTACTGGCCGACGCCGAACGGCTTCAAGATTTCGATCATGCTGGAAGAGTGCAAGCTGCCTTACACCATGATCCCGGTGAACATCTCCGCCGGCGAGCAGTTCAAGCCGGACTTCCTGAAAATCTCGCCGAACAACCGCATGCCGGCGATCGTCGACCCGCAAGGGCCGGGCGGTCGGTCGATCTCGATCTTCGAGTCCGGCGCGATCCTGCAATATCTCGGGCGCAAGACCGGCAAGTTCTACCCCAAGGACGAACGCGGCCGCGTCGAGGTCGATCAATGGCTGTTCTGGCAGATGGGCGGGCTCGGGCCGATGGCCGGCCAACTCAATCACTTCAAGCATTACGCCAAAGAGACCCTGCCTTACGCGATCAAGCGCTACGAGGATGAAGTGCACCGTCTCTATGGCGTGATGAACACGCGGCTGAAGGATCGCGACTTCCTGGCCGGCAAGTACTCCATCGCCGACATGGCCTGCGTCGGCTGGGTCAACCTCTGGCAGCGGCAGGGGATCGATCTCGACGAGTTTCCCTACCTCAAGCGCTGGCTCACGGCGGTGAAGGCGCGGCCCGCTGTGCAACGTGGCATGGCGGTGGGCATGGAGCTGCGCAAGAACGTCGACATGAAGGACCCGAAGGTGCAGTCGGTCCTGTTCGGCCAGCGCGCCCGCGTGGCGTAGAAGGGGCCAACGCCTCTCTGTTGTTGTCATGGCCGGGCATAGCCCGTCGAAGACGGGCGTGACGCCCTTATGTTCCGGCCATCTCGCTTAGGAAAGCACATCGCTGATGCGGCGCCTTCCTTATTGGGGTCACATCGCAAGTCGGGCTTGCCCGACTTCCGCAAATTTATGAGCCGCAAGTCGGGTAAACCCGACTTGCGGTGACGAGCCCGGTGAAGACAAAGAACTAATTACTCCGCGTCCAAATGTGGCTCTTGCACAGCACCGCCAGCACACAGCCCTGGACCTTAGCGGTGCCGCTGCCATTCAATGTCAGGCTTGCCTTGTAGGTGCGGCCGTCGTCGGCGTTGTAGATCTGGCCGGACCAGACATTCTCGCCGCTCGGGGTCATCCCGCGCGTGACTTGCAGACCGAGGAGCGGCCGGCTGCGCTTTTGCGGATCGGGATTGTGCTTGTCGGTTTTCGGCTGGCCGGTTGCGGGATCGTTCGGCTCGCCGAGCCAGACCACCGTGGCGCACAGCTTGCCGCCGCAATTGACGATCTGCACCTTGGTGCGGCCATCCTCCGACAGCCATGTTCCTTCCGGCGTCTGGGCGTGCGCGCCGGGCGACAACGTCAAGGCAACGCCAAACGCGGCGGCAACAACAAACTTCATCGAATGCTTTCCGTCCTTGACGGCCGGCGTGCGATGCCGGCTTAAGGGTAGGGGCTTGAAACCTCCGTCCGCGCGTCTCGTCCCCGACCTTGCGAACTGGTTAGCCTGATCTGAACCGGTTCGGTTACCGGTCCGTCACCGCTGAGCGAAAAGCGTCCTTTTGCGGCGTTATTACGGCACTTTTGCCGCCGTGCGTCTTTTGTCTTCACCTTCGATTCATCGAACCGCTTAAACTGTCATTCAAATTTTCTCCCGAAGATCGCTGCTGCCCGGACATGTGCCGGACAACAGGGACATAGGAGCGAACGTCTTGGGGGACGTGCTCTGAAAAAACGGGAGGCCAAAATGGCTGACATCGAAATCGTGGCGTCGAACCCAGAGCCGGCCAGGGCGGAAGATTGCTTCGGACTCGGCATGGTCTATTCGGCGGGCGCCGGCGTCGCGATCGATCTGGTGCAGGCGCACAAGTGGTTCAACATCGCCGCTTCGCGCGGTCACTCGGACGCCGCGCGTCTGCGTCGTGAGATCGCCGAGTTGATGAGCGATAGCGAGATCGGATGCGCGCAGCGCGCCGCACGCGACTGGCTCAAGGCGCATCCGATGATGCCGGTCGTTCGTCCGGTGCCGGTGCTCGCCGTCGCGGCCTGATTACGCGTCCGCGGTGAAGTGGGTGAGGGCGTCGCCAATGGCGGCGACGACGCTCGTCCAATCGCCAATGGCCGGCTGACGGAAGAGCCGCGCTTGCGGGTACCAGGGGCTGCGCTCTTGGCCGAGGCCCCAGCGCCAGTCGGGCCAGAACGGCAGCATGACCCAGACCGGGCGCCCGAGCGCGCCCGCAAGATGCACGACCGATGTGTCGACCGCGATGGTCAAATCGACCAGCGCGGCGATGGCGGCCGTGTCGCTCATGTCGTTGAGCGCGTTGCCGACGTCGGTGATGTTGGGGTGATGCGCCATCAGTTCGGCATCGCCCTCGCGCAGATCGCGCTGGATGCTGATGAACGACACGCCCTCGCGGGCGAACAGCGGCGTGAACTGCGCAAGCGCCAGCGAGCGGTTGCGGTCATTCACGTGCTTCGCATGACCAGCCCAGGCGATGGCCACGCGCTTGCCCGGCAGCGCTTCGATGCGCGCCCGCCACGTCTCGATGCGTGAAGCGTCGGCCTTCAGATAAGGGATGGGCGCGGGGACGCTCCCCACATCGGTCTTCAAGGCCAGCGGAAGGCTGCCCAACGGGCAATGCACATCGAAGGCCGACAGCGTCTCGCCGCGAGAGATGCAGGCCTGCACACCCTCGAGGCCGGCGAAGAGGTCTTTCAGCTCCGGCTGAACCTCCAGCACCACTTTGGCCCCGGCGCGCGCCAGCATCGGCGCGTAGCGCGCGAACTGGATGGTGTCGCCGAGGCCTTGTTCGGCGTGCAGCAGGATGGTCTTGCCGCCGAGCGGATATTCACCGAGCCAGAGCGGGCGTCCCAGCTTGCGCGCGGTGCCTTCCATGCCGGAGCGCTGCCAGCGCCATTCGTAGGCTGCAAAGCCCTTGCGCAGGTCGCCGAGCGTCAAGAGCGTGTGCGCGCGGTTGAAGTGGGCGTCGGCGTAATTTTTGTCGATGGCGATGGCCTGGTCGAAGGCGGCGAGCGCCTCGGCGTGGCGATTGAGGGCCTGCAAGGCGCGGCCGCGGTTGTTGATCGCTTTCAGATGCTGCGGCGCGCGCGCCAGCGCGCGATCATAGGCAGCGATGGCTTCGGCGGGACGGCCGAGATCGGCGAGCGCATTGCCGCGATTATAGAGCGCGTCCGGATGGTTGGGGGCGAGGCTCAAAGCGGCGTCGAAATCGGCCAGCGCTTCCGCAGGACGGCCGAGCGCGGCCTTCGCAGCGCCGCGATTGAACAGCGCTTCGCCCTGACGCGGGTTGATCTTGAGCACCGCATCGAAGCTGGCGATCGCATCCGCCGGCCGCGCCAGCGCGAGCAACGTGTTGCCGCGCTGCTGCAACAGGCCGGGATCGTTCGGACGTAGCGCAAGCGCCCTGTCGACGGCGTCGAGGGCTTCGCCGTTACGCTTGAGCGCGTGCAGCACGTTGGCGAGATTGCTCCAGGCGTCGGGCGACTGCGGATTGATCTTCACCGCGGAGGACATGAGCCGGAAAGCTTCGCCCATCTGGCCGCTCTGCGCCTTCACCAGCCCGAGGAGATGCAGCGCGTCGAAATTGCCGGGCGCGGCCTTGAGCGCGCGCGCATACAGCTTCTCGGCATCGCGCAGCTTGCCTTGCTGGTGCAAAGCGAGTGCTTGCTGAAGCGTCTGTCCGAGATCGAAAGGTTGCGGCGGCACGGCCGCGCCAATCGCATGGCCGGCGCGTGCTCGTCAATGCGCGCGGTCGACGTTTAATTCTGCGGGCGCTTGCGTGGCTTGCGGGCAGGGCGCTCAGGGCCGGTGTAGAACGTGTTGCGCTCGCAGAAGCCGCCGACACCGCTGACCGTGGCGAGGCATTGCTGGAAGGTCGTGAAGCCGCAATTGCGGCCGCCGTCGCCGCGCGTGCCGTATTGCGCGCACCAGGGATATTCGACTGCCTGGCTCGTCGCCGGAGTAAAAACAGCCAGCGCAGCGAGCGCCGGCAGGACGAAACGTAGCGACATCGTCATCTCCTAAAGACGCCCCTCGGAGGATAAACCCCCGGCCGCGCTAAATCGTTCGCGGCCCAGCTAAGTATCTGCGCACTCAGCGCTTTTGAACCCAGAACTGGTACATGCCCGCGAACAAATTGGGCTCCGAAGTCTCCAGCGCATGCCAGCGGTCGAGATCGGTAAGGGACCAGCCCGATTGTGTGAAAAGCGCGCGCAGGCGCTGCTGCGCGCTGGCATCGAAGTCGAAGCCTATGAAGCGCAGGTCCGCTTCCGCCAAGAAGGCCTTGATGTCGGCGATGGTCACGCGCGCCTCCTGCGTATGGAAGAGCAGATCGCGGCATTCGCTGGTGCTGAAGAAATCCGCGAAGCGGGCGACGCTGCGCAGCGGCGTGGCCATCAGATCCTGCCGGCAGCGGCGGATCTCTTCCGGCGTCGCACGGTAGCCGCCATCGGCGATGAAGGTGCGCGCGGCGACGACGTCGCGGCGCGCGGCCTCGCTGTAGAGACCGATATGCATGAAGCCGTCCGGGGCAAGCCGCGATAACAGAATGCGCCAGGCTGCGCGCCAATCGGCCGTGTGATGCAACACACCGCTGGCCTCGATCACGTCGAAGCGACCCTCAAACGCGCCAAGCTTGAGGATGTCGGCCTGGGCGTATTCGATGCGGCCGGCAAGCTCGGCCGGGGTGTTGCGCTTAGCGTAAGCCAGACTTGCCAAGCTTAGATCGACGGCAAGCACGCGTGCGCCCAGAAATTTCTGCGCGATACTGACGGCCTGCCAGCCGGTGCCGCAGCCGGCGACGAGGATGTCGAGCTCGTCGGTCTTGCCCGAAGCGGCGAACGGAATGGCTGGAAACTGCGCGCGCAGATAATCGTCGAGCGCCACCGGCTCGACCTGACCGGCGGGATAGACCCAGCGCGGGTAGGGGTTTTCCTCGTACTGCGCGCGCACGCGCTGCGAAGTGGCGTCCTCTATTGTTGTCAGCTTTGGCATAGCCGCCCGCAAGGCCAGCTCCTGCGCAGGCTCGCGGATCTGCTGCGTGAGCACGCCATCGACTTGCGGCGGCCACGGGCGCGCCAGCAGTTCCTGAGCGATCGCAAGAGCGCCGAGCGGTTCATACATCGCCAGTACGGCGACCTGCAGCGGCGTCAGGCTGGCGACCGGCTGCGCTTTCAGGCCCGCCACCTGCGCGTCCTCGTCTGGCGCGGTGACGAAGACATAGTCGTTGATGAAGCACTGGCGTGCGAGCGTGCAGGTGAAGGAGAGCGTGTCGTCGTTGGCCGGCGCGTTCGCCGTTGCCTGCGCCAGCAATGCCGCGCGCAGCATTGTTAGGAGACGCTCGAGCGCGATCTCGCGCACAGGCGTCGCGACTAAAAGACACCGCAGCAGGGGATCGTCGGCGATGGCGGCGAGGCCGCTGTCGCCCAACAGGACGTCGATGCCGAGCCGTTGCGGCCAACTGTTGGCGGCTTTGCGCAAGGCCTCGCCGAGCGCGGGCAATAGCGCGACCAGCGTGTCACAAATGCCGGCGTATTGATCGAACAGCTGCGGCATCAGCGTGAGCGCGCGCGCATAGGCGGCGGAGGCCTCATGCGGCTTGCCCTGCGCCTGCAGCACGCGGCCGAGATTGTTATGGGCTTCCGCATGTGCGGGCTGGAGTGTGAGGAGGCGATGGTAGACGCGGGCGGCGTCGGCAAGTTGGCGCTGCTGTTCGTAGCGGAGCGCTTCGGCAAGTAATGCGGCCGTATGGGTGTCGGCGCCAACAGCGCGGGCCGGGGCCGATGAGGTCCGCTTCACGGCGGCGCGGCGTTGTTTGCGGTTCATGCGCTGTGAAGTTCCTGGTGGTTCGGCGGTTCACATGCCGTCTTCGCGCGGGCGCGGCAAGCGATGTCGAAGGGCGATCTAAACGGGTTACAGGAGCCCGCCGCACTCCTTGCTATTGCACCGGGCGTCGGGCATATCCGCCCTTACGTGGAGCTGTGGCCGAGTGGCTGAAGGCGGCGGTTTGCTAAACCGTTATACGCTTGTAAAGGCGTATCGAGGGTTCGAATCCCTCCGGCTCCGCCAGAATTCCGCTTCCTACATTCGAACCCTCGATTTCCAGCGCGCGGCGCGCTTAGCGCGTAGCCGTGCGTGCTTCCGCGCGCTCTGCGGACAACCCGTCGCGTGCCGTCACGATTTGCGCTTCCAAAAGCCGGCAGCCGAATCGAAGCGCTTCAAGATTCGGCTTCTGCGGTCCAAATCATCTTGCGGAAGGGAGGATCGCTCCGTTTTGGGACGCCGCGTCGGGCGGTATCGCGGGGCCACATTCGGCGGCTTTGCGGTGCCTGGACGCCGGTTTGGTTAACCGTTTCCGATCATCCAACCTCCAAGCAAACTATTGATTTACCGATCTAAACGCGCTCATCTCGGTATCGGGAAGCGACCCGCCGCAGGCCTAGCCGAGTTGCGTGTTTTTTACGCAACAGTCGGTCAGAAAGCGCCCCAAGGACCTGTGGGAACGGTGCTTCTTCATTGCCTGCAAGGGCTCATCCAGTAATGTCTGACTTGCGACGGAGGGGGGCATCCCCGTGTCGCGCTATTCGGTCGGCTTCTCACACCTCGGTGGAAAAGTTGGCCGGTTAGCGGGGAGCCTGGGGAAGTTCCATCGGTGCTGTCGCACTTGGCGGATACGGAACCCTCTCACAAGAAACAATGCTTTGGAGGTTCAAGATGAAGATGGTGAAAAGCCTTCTCCTCGGCACCGCAGCGGGTCTCGTTGCGATGACCGGAGCGCAGGCCGCCGATCTTCCCGTTAAGGCCAAACCGGTCCAGTACGTGAAGATTTGCAGCCTGTACGGCGTCGGGTTCTACTACATCCCCGGCACCGACATGTGCATCAAGGTTGGTGGTTGGGCCCGTCAGGAAATCGCCTACGGCTACAACGGCTCGATGACGTCCGAGTTCTACAGCAACAACCTGAACAACCGCACGACCGACAACCTGACCTGGCGCTACAAGGGTACGGTGACGGTCGACTCGCGTAACCAGACCGAGTACGGCACGGTGCGCAGCTACGTTGCGATCGGCGCCAGCTCGAACTCGAACGAC
>Ga0255338_1001754_pt1 | contig 37664 bp, 27 predicted proteins | sample MeOH1_35cm_T4_19_FD_203715 | JGI IMG/M metagenome (GOLD analysis project Ga0255338, IMG submission 203715) | Sandy soil microbial communities from University of British Columbia, Vancouver, Canada - MeOH1_35cm_T4_195 | ecosystem: Engineered > Artificial ecosystem > Sand microcosm > Unclassified ...
CCGCCAGCAGCGCCATGCGCCCCGACATCGGGCCCCGCATCAGCCTTCTTGATCCGCCGCCGGGGCGCGCGTCACCTTGAACCAGCGCACCGCGCCGCCGCGGGCCAGCATCACCGCGAAGCGCAGCCCGCCGATCTCGACCACCTCGCCGCGCCGTGGCACGCGCCCATGCTCGTGGGCCACCAGGCCGCCGATGGTGTCGAACTCGGCCTCGGGCAGCGCGATCGAGAAGGCCTCGTTGACGGCCGCGATGCTGGCGTCGCCGGCCACGCGCTGGCTGCCATCGGCCAGGGTATAGATGCTGGTGTCGCCGCTCTTGTCGTCGAACTCGTCCTCGATCTCGCCGACGATCTCCTCCAGCACGTCCTCGATCGTGATCAGGCCGGCGGTGTTGCCGAACTCGTCGATCACGATGGCCAGATGGCTGCGGTTGGAGCGGAAGTCGCGCAGCAGCTCGTTCAGGCCCTTGTTCTCGGGCACGAAGACGGTGGGGCGCAGCAGCGCGCGCAGGTTCAGGTCCGGGGAGCGCTGCATCTTCAGCAGGTCCTTGGCCAGCAGGATGCCGATGATGTTGTCGCGCTGGCCCTCGTAGACGGGGAAGCGCGAATGGCCGGTATCGATCACCAAGCCCAGCAGTTCGTCGTAGGGCGCCTCGATGTCCAGCAGGTCCATGCGCGGTGCGGCCACCATCACATCGCCGGCGCTGAGCCCGGCCATGCGCAGCACGCCCTCCAGCATCTGGCGCGACTCGGGCGCGATCAGCTCGCGTTCCTCGGCGTCGGCCAGGGTTTCGATCAGCTCGTCGGTGGAATCCGGGCCGGGATGCAGGAATTCCAGCATTCTGTCCAGCAGATTGCGGGCCTGGCTGCGCGGCTCATTGCCGCCGTGAGAGCCGGCGTGTTTATGGCCCCCTCGATGAGAGGGCCGACTAGGCTGAGGTTCAGACACGGGCGCGTCTAGCAGTTGCAAGGCTTCACAGAATAACCCATTGACATCGCCCCCCTCTTGCACCACAGTCAGCCGCCCCCATATCCGGGGCAGGTTTCCTACAGCAGTCAGCGCTCCTCCATCACCATGTCATCCCCCACGCCTGCGGGTCTCATCCCCGCCACCATCCTCACGGGCTTCCTGGGTTCCGGCAAGACCACCCTGCTCAAGCGGGTGCTCTCCGAGGCCCATGGCCAGAAGATCGCCGTGATCGAGAACGAGTTCGGCGAGGAGAACATCGACACCGACATCCTGGTGGCCGAGACCCAGGAGCAGATCATTCAGATGAGCAACGGCTGCGTCTGCTGCACCATCCGCGAGGACCTGCGCACCACGCTGAGCGATCTGGCTGCCAAGAAGCGCCGCGGCGAGCTGGATTTCGAGCGCGTCATCATCGAGACCACCGGCTTGGCCGACCCGGGCCCGGTGGCCCAGACCTTCTTCATGGACGACGAGATCGCCGAGAGCTATCTGCTCGACTCGATCCTGACCCTGGTCGATGCCAAGCATGCCGAGGCACAGCTCGACACCCGCCAGGAGGCGCGCCGCCAGATCGGCTTCGCCGACCAGATCTTCATCAGCAAGGCCGACCTGGTCGATGCCGCCGCCGTCGAGGCGCTGACGCATCGCATCAAGCACATGAACCCGCGCGCGCCGGTGCAGCAAGCCCATTTCGGCGAAGTGGCGCTGGGCCAGGTCTTCGATCTGCGCGGCTTCAACCTCAATGCCAAGCTGGAGATCGACCCGGACTTCCTGCAGGCCGACGAGCACGAGCATCATGACCATGACCACCACGATCATGAGCATGGCGAGCACTGCGATCATCCCCACCACCATCACCACGACGACGACGTGAAGTCCTTCGTGTTCCGCTCCGACAAGGCCTTCAACCCGGCCAAGCTGGAGGACTTCCTCGGCGCCATGGTGCAGGTCTACGGCCCCAAGATGCTGCGCTACAAGGGCGTGCTCAATATGAAGGGCACCGACAAGAAGGTGATCTTCCAGGGCGTGCATCAGCTGATGGGCTCGGACCTGGGCCCGAAGTGGCTGCCGGGCGAAAAGAAGCAGAGCAAAATGGTTTTCATCGGCATCGACCTCCCCAAGGACATCCTGTTACAGGGGCTGGAAGGCTGCCTGGCGTAAAACACCTGGCGGCGTCAGCGATCGCGAGGTTCAGCATGGCTACAATCCGCCCCGCCCAAACAAGGCAAGCAAGCCCCCCCCAGGATGCTGGGCAGCCTGTCATCTAGCCCGTCAGAGCAGGTATAACTGCCCTATTCGAGGTAACGCGAGGAGACCCCGACGTGAGCAAGACCCCGGCCCCCAAAGCCACCCCGACACCGTCCAAGACGGCCGAGGGGCGGCCGGCTGCGAAGACCGGAAAGAGCGCCGCCAAGCCCAAGGCCGAGGCGGGGGATCACGCTTCTTCCTCTTCCGTAGCCACTCTTGAGGCGGCAGCGCCGACCCTCGGCAGCAGTCGATTCGCAGACCGTTTTGCTCCCCCTAAGCCGCCGACGCGACAAATGAGTACGCCCGTGATTGAAAGCCCCAAGAGCGCCGCCAAGGCCGACCCCAAACTCGCCAACGCTTGGAAGTCCAAGCCCGGCCACGAGCTGACCGATGCCGAAGTGCTGGCCATGCCCGAGTCCGAGTACATGAACGACAAGCAGATCGACTTTTTCCGCGCCAAGCTGACGGCGCTGAAGGAAGGCGTGCTGTCGAACGCCGGCGAGACCACCGAGCATCTGCGCGAAGACACCTCCATCGTGCCCGATCCCGCGGATCGCGCCACCATCGAGGAAGAGCACGCGCTGGAACTGCGCACCCGCGACCGCGAGCGCAAGCTGCTGAAGAAGATCATGCAGTCGCTGGCCCGCCTGGACAGCGGCGACTACGGCTACTGCGACGAGACCGGCGAGCCCATCGGGCTGGGTCGGCTGATCGCCCGCCCGACCGCCACGCTGTCGCTGGAAGCCCAGCAGCGCCGCGAGCTCAAGCAGAAGATGTTCGGAGACTGATGTGACTCACCCCCTACGCGCTCCGCGCGCCCCCTCAAGGGGGCAAGCCCGATGGACCGGCACAGCCGGATCCGCGGGCTCCGCTGAGTGGATGGCAGGGGTGGTTCGCTAGTCAGCCTTTCTTTCTTCCAACACAGGCCCGGGTCCAGCGCGCATGTCAGAACCGAAGGATGGCGAGAGCTTCTTCCGCAAGGTGGCGCGCTTCGTGGCCAACCCGACCACCGACTGGGCCGAACTCAACTCGCGCCAGGACGATGCCGAGGGCGACGTCGCCAAGGCCGAGTTGCGCGCCATGGTGGAGCGCAAGCGCCGCAACGACTTCGTGCGCAAGCGCGAGCTGGACATGCTGCGGCGCATCCGCCGCGAGGGCCTGAGCCCCGAACAGCTGGCGGCCCTGGGCAGCAGCTCCTCGCGCATGGACGAGGTGGAGCGCAGCAACAGCGAGCTGAACTCGAAGATCGACCATGGCGTCAAGGCCAAGATCGACCAGATCGAGCAGCAGATGGTGGGCGAGAGCTTCGCGCCGACCCAGCTCGCCACCCAGCACCCGCCCGGCTTCTTCGAGACCAGCACGCGGCCGGTGCATTTCAACGCCACCCTGCCCGCCGAGGCCGCACCGCAGCCGCCGGCCAGGGTCAGCCAGTTTTCCTCGCCCGAGGAGATCGAGCGCCTGGAGTCGGTGCGCCCGCCCGCCGCCGCCATCATGGGGGCCGGCCTGCCGCCGCTGTCGGATGCCAAGCCCAGCCGGCTGCCCGAGCTGCCGCCGCTGGATTTCCGCGACACCCAGATCTCGCCCCACGCCTCCGCCAGCCCCAGCAGCCGCCCCGCGCCGCTGAGCTTCAAGATGGCCGAGGACGCCTCCGTCGAAGTGGCCGAGCTGGTGCACGACCCCGAGCTCGACGAGGTGGTGATCGCCTTTGCCAATGCCGACTATGCGGCCTGCGAGCAGGGCCTCAACGCCCTGATAGGCCCCGGCGGCCCGCGCAATCTGCACGCCGAGACCTGGCTGGTGCTGTTCGACCTCTACCGGGCCACCGCCCAGCAGGCCAAGTTCGAGGCCCTGGCGCTGGACTATGCCCAGCAGTTCGGCCTCTCGGCACCGCAATGGTTCTCCCTGCCCAAGCTGGTGGCCGAGGGCCTGAGCAAGGAGCGCAAGCCCATGGGCGCGGCCGGCGGCGTCTGCTGGTCGGCCCCCGAATACCTGGATGCCGAGGCCGTCGCGCTGCTGCACAAGCGCTGCCAGAACCTGCCCATGCCCTGGGTGCTTGACTGGGCGCAGCTGCGCCGCATTGACGCCGAGGGCTGCGCCAGGCTGCGCGAGCTGTTCCGCGGCTGGGCCGGCCAGCAGGTCGACATGCGCTGGCTGGCCGGCGACCATTTCATGCAGCAGCTCAAGGAGCTGGCGCCGGTGGGTGCCCGCGACGTCGATCCGGCCTTCTGGATGCTGCGCCTGGAGACCCTGCGCCTCGTGAACCGCCCGGATCAGTTCGACGAGGCGGCGATCGACTACTGCGTCACCTACGAGGTCTCGCCGCCCTCCTGGGAGCGCGCCAAGTGCCGCGTGCGTGTCAGCGGCCTGACGCTGTCGACCACCGCCCCGACCAGCTCCTCGGCGACGCCCTCCGAGGCCACCTCCTCCTTCCTCGAATCGACCATCACCGAGCAGACCCAGCTGCCCAGCACGGTGCAACTGGAACTCTCCGGACAGCTCAGCGGCGACATCAGCGAGACCCTGCGCCTGATGACCGCCGAGCTGGGCGCCGCCACCCTGGTCACGATCGCCTGCCCCAAGCTGATACGGCTGGACTTCATGGCCGCCGGCGACCTGCTGAACTGGGTGCTGGCGCGGCGCAGCGAGAACCGCGCCGTGGTCTTCAGCGAGGCGCATCGCCTGGTGGCCCTGTTCTTCGGCGCGATGGGCATCAACGAGCATGCGCGGGTCAAAGTGCGCCTGAGCTGAGGCCCCGCCACCCCAACAAGCCGCGGGCCGCGAACCTTGAGTTCCCGGCCCGCGCCCCCATCTGGAGCCCTTATGGATTCTTCTCATCAGTCACCCGTCTTCCACGGCACCACCATCATCAGCGTGCGACGCCAGACCCCTCAGGGCCTGCAGGTCGCGATCGGCGGTGATGGCCAGGTCACGCTGGGCAACACCGTCGTCAAGGCCAGCGCGCGCAAGGTGCGCAAGCTCTACCACGACAAGGTGCTGGCCGGCTTCGCCGGCGCCACCGCCGATGCCTTCACCTTGTTCGAGCGCTTCGAGGCCAAGCTGGAGAAGCACCAGGGCCATCTGGTGCGCGCCGCCGTCGAGCTGACCCGCGACTGGCGCACCGACCGCGTGCTGCGCCGCCTGGAGGCGATGCTGGCGGTGGCCGACCGCAGCGCCTCGCTGATCATCACCGGCAACGGCGACGTGCTGGAGCCCGAATACGGCATCGTCGCGATCGGCTCGGGCGGCGCCTTCGCCCAGGCCGCCGCGCGCGCCCTGATCCAGCACAGCGAGCTGAGCGCCGCCGACATCGTCAAGCAGTCGCTGGAGATCGCCGGCGAGATCTGCATCTACACCAACGGCAACCACACCATCGAGACGCTGGAATGAGCAGCATGACACCCCAGGAGATCGTCTCCGAGCTGGACCGCCACATCGTCGGCCAGAACGCCGCCAAGCGCGCCGTCGCGATCGCGATGCGCAACCGCTGGCGCCGCCAGCGCGTCGACGAGAAGCTGCGCGCCGAGATCACGCCGAAGAACATCCTGATGATCGGCCCGACCGGCGTCGGCAAGACCGAGATCGCGCGCCGCCTGGCCAAGCTGGCCGGCGCGCCCTTCATCAAGGTCGAGGCCACCAAGTTCACCGAGGTCGGCTATGTCGGCAAGGACGTCGACTCGATCGTGCGCGACCTCGTGGACATGGCGATCAAGCAGGAGCGCGAAGTGCAGATGCGGCGCCAGCGCACCCGCGCCGAGGACGCCGCCGAGGAGCGCGTGCTGGACATCCTGGTGCCCGGCAGCGAGGCGGACAACAGCACCCGCCAGGCGATGCGCAAGCGCCTGCGCGAGGGCCAGATGGACGACAAGGAGATCGAGGTCGAGCTGCTGGAGGCCAGGCCGACGATGGAGATCCTCGGGCCCCAGGGCATGGAGGAGATGGCCGAACAGCTCAAGGGCATGTTCTCGCAGCTCGGCGCCACCAAGCGCAAGAGCCGCAAGCTGAAGATTGCCGAGGCGATGAAGCAGCTGATCGAGGAAGAGGCCGCCAAGCTGCTCAACGAGGACGAGATCAAGGCCGCCGCGCTGGCCAACGCGCAGGAGATGGGCATCGTCTTCATCGACGAGATCGACAAGGTGGCCAGCCGCGCGGAGCATGGCGGCGCCGACGTCTCGCGCCAGGGCGTGCAGCGCGACCTGCTGCCCCTGGTCGAGGGCACGACGGTCAACACCAAGTACGGCATGGTCAAGACCGACCATATGCTGTTCATCGCCTCCGGCGCCTTCCACCTCAGCAAGCCCAGCGACCTGATCCCCGAGCTGCAGGGCCGCTTCCCGATCCGCGTCGAGCTGGCCTCGCTGTCGGTCGACGATTTCGAGGCCATCCTGAAGAGCACCCATGCCAGCCTGGTCAAGCAGTACCAGGCCCTGCTGGCCACCGAGGGCGTGACCCTGGAGCTGGGCGACGACGGCATCCGCCGCCTGGCCCAGATCGCCTTCGAGGTCAACGAGCGCACCGAGAACATCGGCGCGCGCCGCCTGGCCACCGTGATGGAGCGCCTGCTCGACGAGATCAGCTTCGACGCGCCCAATCTCGGCGGTCAGACCCTGACCCTGGGTGCCGCCGAGGTCGACGCCAAGCTGGGCGAGCTGGCCAAGAACGAGGACCTGAGCCGCTTCATCCTCTGAGCCTCGGGCGGACCCGGGCGAAGCGCTCGCCGCCCTGTCTACGCTGTCCGCGGGATGCGGCGCCGCTGCGCTGCCCGGCCTACCTCAGGCAACGGATGGAAGGCCGGGCGGCCCTGCCTAAGCTGGTTTCACCGTCGACCCACCACGGGCCGGCGGTCCAGGCATCCGGCACCGCTTGTGCAGTACCCGATGCGCGATGTCGTCCATAGCAGTAAAGGAACGATCATGAAGCGCACTTCCTCCTTCTTCGCCCCGCTCCGCCTCGCCGCCCTCTCGCCCGCCCTGCTGGCGCTGGCGGCCCTGGCCCAGACGGCCCCCTCCACCACCGCTGGCGCGCCCGCACTGTCGGGCGAGCCCGGCAGCGCGTCGCAGCTGGCTCAGGCCATAGGCGGCGCCAAGGCGCAGACACCCGGCGACAAGCCCGAACAGCTGCTGCAGCGCGCGCCCAGCGCCGCAGGCATCGCGCCGCCGCTGAGCCGCGCCGAGGTCATCCGTGAGCTGCAGCGCGCCCGTGCGGCCGGCGAGATGAACTGGATGGACCGCGAGACCTCGCATTTCATGAACTGAGTACGGGGCAGCCGGCCCGCCCGCAGCGCCGGGCGGGCCGGCTACAGCGCCAGCCGATGCGCCTGCAAGGTCAGGATGCCGTCGAAGATCAGGCTCTCGATCAGCTCGTGCGCGATGTCCAGCGAGGGCGAGACCTTCCAGCCGGCGCCCCCGGTCATCAGGGTCAGCGGCTCGTGGCCGGCGCGGCGCGCCAGATGCCGGTGCATGCGCTCGATGGCGCCGGTGATCGCGTAGTTGCCGCCGCTGGTCAGCGCATCCGAGGTATTCGTCGGGAACTCGCGCACCTCGCCGGTGGGCACGCGCAGGCCGGCCGTGCCGCCCTCCAGCGCGCGCAGCATGATGCCGTGGCCCGGCAGGATCAGGCCGCCGAGGAAATGGCCCGCCGCGTCCACCGCGTCCACGGTGACGGCCGTGCCCACCATCACGACCAGGCAGGCCCGCGCTTCGCCGCGCGCCAGCACATGGTGGCGCGCGCCGATCTGGGCGACGAAACGGTCGGTCCCCAGGCGGCCGGGATGGTCGTAGCCGTTCGTGATGCCGCCGGCCTGGGGCGCGGAGACCACCCAGCGCGGCTCGATGTCCCACAGCTCCAGCTGCTCCTCGACGCGGCGGCGCACCGCGTCGCCGGCCACATTGCAGCCCAGCATGCTGTGCGGCGCCTGCGGCAGGGTGCGCCACTCCTCCTCGGCCAGGCGGTCGATGTTCTCCAGGAACACCGCACCATGGGCCAGCAGCACGGCGCCCGGCTGGGGCGAGGCGTAGAGGGCCCACTTGAGGCGGGTATTGCCGATGTCGATGGCCAAAAAACTCATGGCGGATGGGGCGGTTGGATGCGGAGGCAGGCGCCACAGCCTAACAGAGCCTCAAGTTCCGCCGCGCCGGGTCGAAAAGAACGAGTGGGCAAGCCTTTACGAGGGCCTGCAAACCCAGAATTCCAAGGAGACAGCGCCGCATGAAGTCCCTCTCGATCGCCACCAAGCTGTGGCTGCCCGTCATGGCGCTGGGCGCCATGGTCGTGCTGATGACGCTGGCCTCCGCCAGCCGCACCAGCAAGCTGCAGGCCCAGGCACAGCAGACCCAGCAGGAGCAGCAGCGCAAGTTCGAGCTCGCGCTGCGCTGGCGCGGCCTCACCGAGGCCAATGCGGCCCGCGCGGCGGCCGGCACCCTGAGCAGCGATCCCGCCGTGGCGCAGACCTTCAAGCCCGAGATCGACGCCACCACGGCCACCATCTCCGAGCTGCAGAAGGAGCTGGAGGCCCTGGCCGCCTCGGAGGAAGAGAAGGCCGCGATGGCGCGCATCGCCGAGCGGCGCAAGGCCTATATCGCCGAGCGCGGCGCGGTCGGCAAGCTCAAGGCCGAGGGTCAGGCCGAGGCCTCGGTGGCGGCGCTGAAGGGCAAGATGCTGCCGGCCATCGCCGCCTACCTGGATGCCCAGGCCGATTTCGTCAAGCTGCAGCAGCAGCGCTCCGACAGCCTGCGCGAGCAGGCCGGCGCCGAGCGCATGCGCACCGTCTGGATCGTCGCCCTGGTGATGGGCCTGATCGTCGCCGGCCTGGCGGTGGCCACCTTCTATCTGGTGCGCGCGATTGCCGGGCCGCTGCGCCAGCTGGTGCGGCAGGCCGAGCGCATCGGCCAGGGCGACCTGAGCCAGGTCGCAAGCAGCGCGCGCAACGACGAGATCGGCGAGGTGCAGCGCGCGCTGGAGGCCATGCGGGAAGCGCTCGCCCGGGCCCTGGCCGAGGTGCGCCACAGCGCCGACAGCATCCAGACCGCCAGCGCCGAGATCGCCACCGGCAATGCGGACCTCAGCCAGCGCACCGAGCAGACCGCCTCCAATCTGCAGCAGGCCGCCAGCTCCATGAGCCAGCTGACCGGCACCGTGCGCCAGAGCGCCGACGCGGCCAGCACCGCCAACCAGCTGGCCGGCAGCGCGGCCCAGGTCGCGCAGCGCGGCGGCGCCGTGGTCGGCCAGGTGGTCAGCACCATGGACGAGATCAACACCAGCTCCAAGAAGATCGCCGACATCATCGGCGTCATCGACGGCATCGCCTTCCAGACCAACATCCTGGCCCTGAACGCCGCGGTGGAGGCGGCGCGCGCCGGCGAGCAGGGCCGCGGCTTCGCCGTGGTGGCCGCCGAGGTGCGCAGCCTGGCGCAGCGCAGTGCCGCGGCGGCGCGCGAGATCAAGGGCCTGATCGGCGCCAGCGTCGAGCGCGTCGAGACCGGCGCCCGGCTGGTGCAGGACGCCGGCGCGACCATGGACGAAATCGTCGCCAGCGTCGGCCGCGTCAGCGACATCATTGCCGAGATCAGCGCCAGCACCGTCGAGCAGAGCCAGGGCATCGGCAACGTCAACACCGCCGTGACCCAGCTGGACCAGATGACCCAGCAGAACGCCGCCCTGGTGGAAGAGAGCGCCGCCGCCGCCGAATCGCTGAAGGACCAGGCCGTCAAGCTGTCCCAGGTGGTCGGGGGCTTCCGCCTCGCCTGAGCCCGCCGCGGCGCCACGCGCGCCGCGGTACTCCCGCCGGGCCCGGGTCCCGGTTCGTGACTTTCCTCTCACTTTCATCCCGCCCGGGGTCAGATCTTGCCTCCCCTGACGAACTGACACGCCGCTGAAAGCAAGCGCGGTCAGATTGGCGCCAGACAAGACAGACAGCAAGGCCTCACCGCGGCAGCTGTCGCGGCGCCGCCGGCGCGGGTGCCGCAAGGCAGCGCCGGATCCGTGACGGATGTCTCGATTCGAGAGCGTCCGGCCCATGTTCGTGGCCTGGATATTGCGAATCCCTGTTTGTCTTGAAGCGCGACACAGAACGCGCCGCGCGAGTTTTCACGTCAGACCTCAGGGAGTAGTAAAGATGAATCCTTCGAACCTCGGAATAGGTTCCCGCCTGGCCGTAGCCTTCTCGGTTGTGATCGCCCTCCTGCTGGTGATACTGGGAGTCGCGGTCTCGATGCTGAACGGCGTCAGCAACACCATGGACGTGGTGGTCGACGACCGCTATGTGCAGATCGCGCTGAGCAACAAGATCAAGAACGTCGGCGACCGCGGCGCCATCACGATAGGTCGGCTGCTGCTGGCCACGAGTCCGGAGCAGCGCAAGCGCTATATGGACGAGTACGCCGTCATCCGCGCGGCCAACACGGAGAACCTGGCGCAGTTCGAGAAGCTGATCCACACCGACGAGAGCAAGGTCATCTTCGAGGAGCAGTCGAAGGCGCGCAAGGAATACGGCGCCCTGGTGCGCAAGGTCTTCGACCTGATGGCCGCGGGCCAGCGCGACGAGGCCATGGCCGTCTACCAGGACGAGATGGCCGGCCCGCAGGCGCGCTACTACGCGCTGATCGACAAGATGGTCGACCACCAGGCCCAGAGCATGGTGGCCGATGTCGCCGGCGCCAAGGACCAGTCGCGCCTGGCCAAGCTGCAGATGCTGGCCGCCTCGGTGCTGGCGGTGCTGCTGGGCCTGGGCACGGCCTACTACATCACGCGCTCCATCACCCGGCCGATCCAGCGCGCCATCGCGCTGGCCGAATCGGTGGCCGCGGGCAATCTGACCTACCGGGTCGAGGCCCCCGGCAAGGACGAGGTCGGACGCCTGATCACCGCGCTGCAGCATATGGTGGACAGCCTGCACCGCATCGTCTCCGAGGTGCGCACCGGCGCCGACACCATCGCCACCGCCGCCCAGGAGGTCTCGCAGGGGAATCAGGACCTGTCGGCACGCACCGAGCAGCAGGCCAGCGCGCTGCAGGAGACGGCCTCGGCGATGGAGCAGCTGACCTCGGCCGTGAAGCTCAGCGCCGACAGCGCCGGCCAGGCCGACCAGTCGGCCGCCTCCGCCTCCACGGTGGCCACGCAGGGCGGCGAGGTCGTGGGCCAGGTGATCGACACGATGAACTCGATCGCCGTCTCCTCCAAGCGCATCGTCGAGATCACCAGCGTCATCGACGGCATCGCCTTCCAGACCAACATCCTGGCGCTGAACGCGGCCGTCGAGGCAGCGCGCGCCGGCGAGCAGGGCCGCGGCTTCGCCGTCGTGGCCAGCGAGGTGCGCAGCCTGGCGCAGCGCAGCGCCCTGGCGGCCAAGGAGATCAAGACCCTGATCGACGCCTCGGTGGACCAGGTCGACCAGGGCAGCAGGATGGTCGAGCAGGCCGGCGTGACCATGCAGCAGGTGGTCAACAGCATCAAGCATGTCAGCACCATCGTCGCCGACATCAGCGCCTCCAGCCGCGAGCAGAGCCTGGGCATCGAGCAGGTCAACACGGCCATCGTGCAGATGGACGATTCGACGCAGAAGAACGCCGCGATGGTGGAGCAGAGCACGGCCTCCGCGCGTGCGCTCCAGGACCAGGCCCGGCAGCTGACCGATGTGGTGAGCGCCTTCGTGCTCTGAGCCACTGGTGTGCGCCGGCCCGCAGGGCCGGCCGGAGGAGACCAGGAGACGCCTACCGAGCGAAGACTCGGCGATCTTGGGTTGGTCGCGCGCCGCCGCCGGCGGACGCGACCATGCTGGCCACAGGCATCGCGGCCAGGCACCGACAAGAGTGCCATGCCGCCATGGCGAGGCCGAGGCTTCAGTCAGGGAGGATCAGATAAATGTCTACAAGCTCGTTCCAGCGGCAGGCCTGGCGGCAGCGTTGCCGCTTCAGCCCGAATGCCGAACTCGTGGCCCCGCCGGCGCCGCCTGCGGCCGCCGTCAGGCCCGCGGTGCAGCGCTTCATCGACGCGCACCGCCAGCAGGGCCATCGCTGTGCCGCCCTCGACCCCCTGGGTCTCGCGGACCGGATGGACCCGGCACGGCTGGCGCCGCAGCGCTTCGGCCTGCAGCCCGGCGACGCACTGACCGAGGACGGCTCGCCCCTGCTGGGGCTGCGCCAGGTCCAGGCCCTGGACCAGCGCCTGAAGGCCATCTACTGCGGCCCGTTGGCGCTGGACAGCTCCGGCGTGCGCGACGAAGCCCGGCTCGCCTGGCTGCAGGCGCGGATGGAAAGCCCCGGCCCGGCCGCGCCGGCCGGTGGCACCGATCTGCTGGACCGGCTGATCCAGGCCCAGGCCTGGGAGCAGCATGTGGCCCGGCGCTTCCCCCACGCCAAGCGCTTCTCGCTGGAGGGCTGCGAGGCCCTGCTGCCCCTGCTGGACGCCCTCATCGAGCAGGCCGCCGCGCAGGGCATCGGCGCGGTCTTCATGGGCATGCCGCACCGCGGCCGGGTCAATCTGCTGGTCAATCTGCTGGGCATGGCGCCGGCCGAGGTGCTGGACTACTTCGACCCCGCCGCCGCCCAGCCCGAGCGCCACCGCGACCTGGTCTACCACCTGGGCGCGCAGCGCCGCCTGGCGACGCGCCACGGCGAGCTCGCACTGACGCTGGCGCACAACCCCTCGCATCTGCAAAGCGTCTACCCGGTGGTCACCGGCATGGCCCATGCCTGCCAGGCCGGGGCCGGCGCCCCCCGGGCCCTGGCCCTGGTGCTGCATGGCGACGCCGCCTTCGCCGGCCAGGGCGTGGTGATGGAGACCCTGATGCTGACGCAGAAGGACGGCTACTCGGTCGGCGGCACCGTCCACGTGATCATCAACAACCAGCTGGGCTTCACCGAGCCCAACCCGATGAGCGCCCGGTCGCAGCGCTACTGCACCGACGTGGCGCGCGCGGTCGACGCGCCGGTGCTGCGCGTCAACGCCGACGCGCCCGAGCAGCTGCAGCGCGCCGCCGAGATCGCACTGGGCTACCGGCAGGCCTTCGGCGCCGATGTCGTGATCGATCTGATCGGCTACCGCCGGCTGGGCCATTCCGAGCACGACCTGCCCGCCGTCACCAGCCCGCAGACCTATGCCGGCATCAAGCACCAGCCCTCGGTCGTCGAGCGCTACGGCCAGGCCCTGGTGGACGCGGGTCTGGCCGCGCCGCAGGACATGGCCCGCTACATAGCCTGCGGCCGCTCGGCGGCGCTGGAGGCCTTCGCGGCCGGCGCGCCGCGCCCGCCCGAGCCCGCGCCGCCCGCGGCCCCGGCCCTGCCCCCGCTGACGGCGCTGACGCGCGCCGAGCTGCGCGCCCGGGTCGCGGCCATGACCCGGCTGCCGGCCGGCTTCCGGCCCCATCCCCTGGTGGGCGAGCTGATCGAGCAATGGCAGCGCCTGGCCGACGATGACGCCGGCAGCGGCGTGGCCGACTGGTGCTTTGCCGAAAGCATGGCCTACGCCACCGCGCTGGGCGCGGGCATCGATGTGCGCGTCTCGGGGCTCGACGTGGGCCGCGGGACCTTTCTGCACCGCCATGCGGTGTGGCACGACCAGGCCTCGGCCGGGAGCCGCGCCTTCGTGCCGCTGCAGGCGCTGGGCACGCGGGCGCGCTTCGAGATCGCCAACTCGGTGCTGTCCGAGGAGGCGGTGCTGGGCTTCGAGTACGGCGGCAGCGTGCAGGCCCCGCAGCGCCTGAGCGTCTGGGAGGCGCAGTTCGGCGACTTCGTCAACGGCGCCCAGGTCTATATCGACCAGTACATCAGCTCGGGCGAGGAGAAATGGGGCTGCCGCTCGGCCTTGGCGCTGCTGCTGCCGCATGGCTACGAGGGCGTCGGCCCCGAGCATTCGAACGCCTACCTGAGCCGCTTCCTGCAGCTCTGCGGCGCCGACAATATGCGCGTGGCCTGCCCCTCGACCTCGGCCCAGTGGTTCCACCTGCTGCGCCAGCAGGCCTTCGCGCCGCAGCGCAAGCCCCTGGTCGTGATGACCCCCAAGGCGCAGCTCTACGGCGAGGCGGCCTCGCATGCGCCGCTGGCGCAGCTGCTGTCGGCGCAAGGCTTTGCGCCGGTCCTGGACGACCCGGCACCGGCGGCGCCGGCCGAGGTCAGGCGCGCCATCCTGTGCAGCGGCAAGCTCTTCTACGAGCTGGAGCGCGCGCGCGCCGCCGCCGGCCGCCGCGACCTCGCCCTGCTGCGGCTGGAACAGCTCTACCCCTTCCCGCAGCAGGCCCTGGCCGCGCTGCTGCAGCGCTACACGGGCCTGCGCGAGCTGGTCTGGGCGCAGGAGGAGAGCCGCAACCAGGGCGCCTGGGCCTTCGTGCGCGACGACCTGGCCGCCCTGTGCCCGCCCGGCGTGACGCTGCGCGAGGTGGCAAGACCTGTCACCGCCGCTGGCGCCTGCTCGTCCCTGGCGGTGCATCGGCGCGAGCAGGCGGAGCTGCTCGTCCGGGCCCTCGGTCCGGCCGGCTAATGGCGCACGTCCGGGCGATCAGCGCCCGGACGGGGTCGAGCTGGCACGCCTCCTGCTGATAGCTCGATACCGTTTGTCTCCTCCGTCCCTCACGGACGGATTCGAGCCCCGGGGCTTGTCTCCGGGGCTCTTTTTTTGCCCCGCGGCCACGGCCCGCGACCCCAGACGGTGCCCAGGCAGTGCGGGATGCACAGCCACGGTGCCGAGCCGACCCCGGGGCCTCACAATGGGCCGCACCAACAACGCCTACCGACAGGGAGTCCCCCCATGCGTACCATGCTTGTCTGCGCCCTCTTGATCGTCTGCACGGCCCGGGCGGCCGCCGCGCCGGCCAGCGAGCGCTCCATCGAAGACCTGCTGGCCACCACCAAGGCCGAGGCGCTGGTCGAATCCATGCACGGCCATGCCGAGCAGATGATGCGCCAAGGTCTGAGGCAAGCCATCCAGGGCAGGACACTCACGCCCGAGCAGCAGCGCGCCCTGGATCAGGTGCCCGCGCGCTTCGTCGCCCTCATGCGTGAGGAGCTCGACTGGAACAAGATGAAGCCGCTCTACATCCAGCTCTACCGCGAGAGCTTCGATCAGGACGAGCTCGACGGGCTGCTCGCCTTCTACAAGAGCGCCGCCGGCCAGGCCTTCATCAACAAGATGCCCCTGGTGATGCAGAAGTCCATGGCGCTGCTCCAGGGGCAGATGCAGTCCGTCCTGCCGAAGATGAAGGCCGCAATCGACCAGGCGCTGGAGGACGCGCAGATCCCGCGCCCGCAATGACGGGAAGGCGCGGCCGGCCGCTCAGCCCGCCCGCGCCTGCAGGATGGCTTGCGGCAGCAGCGCCGCGGTCGCCCCGGCCAGCGCCACCACCTCGCCGATCACCAGCACCGCCGGGCTGCCCAGTTCCGGCGCGCGCCTCAGGGTCTCGCCCAGGCCGTCCAGCGTCGTGACGGCCTGGCGCTGCCGCTCGGTATGGGCCGCGGCGACCACCGCCGCCGGCATGTCGCCGCGCATGCCGCCTTCGCGCAGCCGGGCCACGATGTCGGCGCAGCGCGCCACGCCCATATAGATCACCAGGGTCAGGCCGCTGGCGGCCAGCGCGGCCCAGTCAGGCGCCTGCCCGCCCTCGCCGTTGTGGCCGGTGACCAGGGCGACGCCGGGCGTGCAGCGCCGGTCGGTGACCGGGATGCCGGCCGCCGCGGGGCCGGCGATGCCGGCGGTCAGGCCGCTGACGACCTCCACCTCCAGCCCGGCGGCACGCAGCGCATCGACCTCCTCGCCGCCGCGGCCGAACACGAAGGGATCGCCGCCCTTCAGGCGCACGACGCGCCGGCCCGCCCGCGCCTCGCGGATCATCAGCTCATGGATGAAGCGCTGCTCGGTCGAGTAGCGCCGCTCGCCGGGCCGCCCCCAAGAGCGGCGCGCCACCCCCTCGGGGGGCACGGCCAGGTACTCCTGGCCCGGGGGCGTCATCTGGCAGCCGCCGCGCTTGCCGACCTTCAGCACGCGCGTCCCGGGCCGCAGCAGGGCCAGCACGCGCGCGTCGACCAGGTCGTCGCTCAGCACCACGTCGGCGGCCTGCAGGCGCTTCAGGGCCTTGAGGGTCAGCAGCTCCGGGTCGCCGGGGCCTGCCCCGACCAGGGCGATGGGAAACAGCGTCTTCGTCATACCGTTACCTCGCAAGGCGTGGAATCGATCAGGCGGCGCAGCGCCGGCAGGCAGGAGCCGCATTGCGTGCCGCATTTGAGTGCGCCCTGCAGGGCCTGCAGGCGCAGGGCCGGCGTCTCGCCGGCACAGGCCGGGCCGCGCAGCGTCTCGCGGATGCGCGCCTCGGAAACATCGAGGCAGTTGCAGACCTGCGGGCTCCGCGGGGCCAGGTCTTGCGCGGCGTCGCCGGCATCGGGCGCCAGCAGGCGCCGGCCATGCGGCGCCACCGCGCCGGCCTCGCGCCAGAGCTGGTGCAGCCACGCGCCCTCGCCGCCCTCGCCGACGGTCAGCAGGGCCTGCAGGCGCTGCCCCGCCTCGTCCACGCGCAGCAGGCGCAGGCGGCCGCGGCGCGTGTCGGCATAGCGCAGCACGCCCGGCCCCGTCAGGCCCAGCGCCTCGGCCACGCGCTGCACCAGTTCGGCCGCGATCGGCGTCGCATGGGCCGCCTCGAAGACCCAGCCCTGCAGGCCCTCGGGGCCGGTCGGCCCCGCGACGGGCAGGCAATGCGCATAGTCCAGCTCGCCCATCAGGGCGCGCAGCGCATGGCCGGCCTCGCCCCAGGCGGCGGCAGAAAGCCGCCAGGGCAGCGCCAGCCGCTGCACCGCGACGGCCGCGAACTTCAGCTCGGGCTGGCGCGAATCGGGGCAGCAGGCGCTCTGCGTCACCGCATTGATGCCGCGCAGGGCCCGGCCCCGGGCGTCGCGCCCGCTGACGAATTCCTCGCCCCAGTGCATGGCCACATAGGCCTGGGCCGGCGCGATCGAGGCGTCGCCCACCGCGATCAGGTTCAGCTCGCCGCGGCGCGAAGACAGGCGCACGACATCGCCGTCCCGCAGGCCGCGATGCGGCATGTCGCCCGGATGCAGGCGCAGCAGCGGCCGGCTCTCGTGCGCGAACAGGCGCCCCAGCAGGCCGGTGCGACTCATGCCATGCCACTGGTCGCGCAGGCGGCCGGTGGTCAGCATCAGGGGAAACTTGGCGTCGGTCTCGTCCCGCGCCGGCGCATAGGGCCGGGCGATGAAGCGCGCGCGGCCGCCGGCGGCGGCGCTGAAGCGGCCGTCCTCATAGAGCCGCGCCTGCCCCTGCTGTGCGCCTTCGGGCCAGGGCCATTGCTGGGGCCCGCGCTGCTCCAGGATCGCATAGGACAGGCCCGTGATGTCGAGGTCGCGGCCGCGCGTGGCCTCGCGATGCTCCAGCCACAGCTGCTCGGGCGCCTCGGCGCCGAACAGCCCCGGCAGGCCGGGGCGCAGCAGGCGCTCCAGCTGGCGCGCCACGTCGCGCACGATGCGCCAGTCGGCGCGCGCCGCGCCCGGCGCCGGCACCGCGGCGCGCACGCGCGTGATGCGGCGCTCGCTGTTGGTGACCGTGCCCTCCTTCTCGCCCCAGCTGGCCGCCGGCAGCAGCACGTCGGCGTAGGCGGCGGTGGCAGTGTCGGCAAAGGCCTCCTGCAGGATCACCAGCTCGCAGCGCGCCAGCGCCCGGCGCACCAGGTCCTGCTCGGGCAGCGACTGCGCGGGGTTGGTGCAGGCGATCCACAGCACCTTGATCTCGCCGCGCGCCGCCGCCTCGAAGAGCTCGACCGCGGTCTTGCCGGGCGCCTCCGGCAGGCTCTCGACGCCCCATAGGCGCGCGATCTCGGCGCGGTGCTGGGCATTGCCGGGATCGCGGTGGCCGGGCAGCAGGCTGGCCATGCCACCGGTCTCGCGGCCGCCCATCGCATTGGGCTGGCCGGTCAGGGAGAAGGGGCCGGCGCCGGCACGGCCGATCTGGCCGGTGGCCAGGTGCAGATTGATCAGGGCGGTGTTCTTGGCGGTGCCGCTCGTGCTCTGGTTCAGGCCCATGCAGTACAGCGACAGGCTGGCCGGCGAGCGCGCGAACCAGCGCGCTGCCTGCAGCAGATCGGCCTCCTCGATGCCGCAGATCCGCGCCGCCGCGGCCGGCGTCATCTCGCGCACCAGGGCCTTCAGCGCGGCGAAGCCCTCGGTGTGCGCGGCGATGAAGTCCTGGTCTATCCAGCCCTCCCAGATGCAGGCGTGCAGCAGGCCCTGGAACAGGGCCACGTCGGCGCCGGGCCGGATCTGCAGGTGCAGGTCGGCGAACTCGGCCGTCTCGGTGCGGCGCGGGTCGACCACGACGATCTTCATGTCCGGCCGCTTGGCGCGCGCATCCTCCAGGCGGCGGAACAGCACGGGGTGGGCCCAGGCCGGGTTGGCGCCGGCGATCAGCAGGCAGTCGGCGAGCTCGATGTCCTCGTAGCAGGCCGGCGGGGCGTCGGCGCCCAGGCTCTGCTTGTAGCCCACCACGGCCGAGCTCATGCACAGGCGCGAGTTGGAGTCGATGTTGTTGGTGCCGACCAGGGCGCGCGCCAGCTTGTTGAAGGCGTGGTAGTCCTCGGTCAGCAGCTGGCCGGAGATGTAGAAGGCGATCGCGTCGGGCCCATGCGTGGTGCGCACCGCCGCCAGCCGACCGGCGAGGCGGGCGTTCATCTCGTCCCAGTCCAGCGCCTGGGCGGCGGCGCCGCGCGCGGGCCGCCAGGCCGGCTGCAGCAGCCGGCGCTGCAGGGTGAGGGGCGCGGCGCTCAGGTGCAGGGTCGAGCCCTTGGTGCACAGGCGGCCGTAGTTGGCCGGGTGCTCGGGGTCGCCGCGCACGCCGGTGATCTGCGCGCCATCGCTCTCGATGATCACGCCGCAGCCGACGCCGCAGTACGGGCAGGTGGAGCGCGTCTCCTTCATCGCGGTCTGGCCTCAGCAGGCGCCGGCGCGGGTGCAGGGGCCGGCCTGCACCGGTGCCAGGTCGATGGCCACGCTGTCCAGCTCGGCCTGGCTCAGCAACACCTGCCCCTCCTCCACCCGCACCGTGAAGGTGGGCGTGCGGCCCTCGTCGGGCTCGCGCGCGCAGCCGCTGTCCAGGCCTATGGTCCAGTTGTGCAGCGGGCAGGCCACCGCCTTGCCGAACACGATGCCCTGGCTCAGCGGCCCGGCCTTGTGGGGGCAGCGGTCCAGCAGGGCATAGACCTGGTCGTCGGCGGTGCGGAACAGCGCGACCTGCGGCCCCTTGGCGCGCTGCACGCGGCGCGAACCCAGCACGGGGATGTCAGTCACGGCGCAGATGGTCTTCCAGTCGCTCATTCTCGGTGCTCCATTCGTGGCGGGCGTGGCGTCGGGGTGGTTCACAGGCTCTCGAACTGGCGCAGGTCGACCCGGGCCTTGTCGAACTCGAACCAGGGGTCGGGCTCGCCGTCCAGCGCGTACTGCAGCTCGGCCCACAGGGCCTTGCGGCCTTCGTGGTCGTCGAGGATCTTTTTCTTGACGTAGTCCAGGCCGACGCGCGAGACGTAGTGCACGGTGCGCTCCAGGTACCAGCCCTCCTTGCGGTAGAGCTGCATGAAGGCGCCGGTGTACTCCAGCACCTCCTCGGCCGTCTTCAGCTTGGTGAAGAAATGCGCCACCTCGGTCTTGATGCCGCCATTGCCGGCGACATACATCTCCCAGCCGCTGTCCACGCCGATGATGCCGACGTCCTTGATGCCGGCCTCGGCGCAGTTGCGCGGGCAGCCGGAGACGGCGAACTTGACCTTGTGCGGCGCATACATGCGCCACATCGCCCGCTCCAGGTCCTTGCCCATCTGGGTGCTGTCCTGCGTGCCCATGCGGCACCACTCGCTGCCCACGCAGGTCTTCACGGTGCGCAGCGCCTTGGCATAGGCATGGCCCGAGGGCATGCCGATGTCCTTCCAGACGTTCACCAGGTCTTCCTTCTTCACGCCCAGCAGGTCGATGCGCTGGCCGCCGGTGACCTTGACGGTGGGGATCTTGTACTTGTCCACCGCGTCGGCGATGCGGCGCAGCTCGTCGGCCGAGGTTTCGCCGCCCCACATGCGCGGGATCACCGAATAGCTGCCGTCCTTCTGGATGTTGGCGTGGCTGCGCTCGTTGATGAAGCGGCTCTGCGGATCGTCCTGTGCCTCCTTGGGCCAGCTGGAGATCAGGTAGTAGTTGAGCGCCGGGCGGCAAGTGGCACAGCCATTGGGCGATTTCCAGCCCAGGCTGCGGTAGACGCCGTCCAGCGTGGTCAGGTGCTCGGCGAAGATGGCGTCGCGCACCTCCTGGTGGCTCATCTCGGTGCAGCCGCAGATCGCCTTCTTCTTGGGCGTGGCCGAGTAGTCGCCGCCGGCCGTGAACATCAGCAGCTGCTCCACCAGGCCCGTGCAGGAGCCGCAGCTGGCGCTGGCCTTGGTGTGCTTGCGCACCTCCTCCAGCGTGAACAGGCCCTTGTCCTTGATGGCCTTGCAGATGCTGCCCTTGGTGACGCCGTTGCAGCCGCAGACCTCGTCGCTGTCGGCCATCGCGGCGGCCTTGTTGTGGCCCTGGTGGCCGACGTCGCCGATATTGCTTTCGCCGAACATCAGCTTGTCGCGGATGTCGTGGATCTTGCGGCCCTCGCGCAGCAGCTTGAAGTACCAGCTGCCGTCCACCGTGTCGCCGTACAGGCAGGCGCCGACCAGCTTGTCGTCCCGGATCACCAGCTTCTTGTAGACGCCGCCGAAGGGATCGCTCATCACGATCTCCTCGGTGCCCTCGCCGCCCATGAAATCGCCGGCGCTGAACAGGTCGATGCCGGTGACCTTGAGCTTGGTGCTGGTCTGCGAGCCCTGGTAGCGGCCGATGCCGAACTGCGCCAGGTGGGTGGCGCAGACCTTGCCCTGCTCGAACAGCGGCGCCACCAGGCCGTAGGCGATGCCGCGGTGCGCCGCGCATTCGCCCACCGCGTAGATGCGTGGGTCGGTGACGGTCTGCAGCGTGTCGCTGACGACGATGCCGCGCTGGCAGTGCAGGCCGGCGCTCTCGGCCAGCGTGGTGTTGGGACGGATGCCGGCGGCCATCACCACCAGGTCGGCCGGGATCTCCTGGCCGTCCTTGAATTGCACCGCCCGGACACGACTCCGGGTCGTGTCCTGCCCGTCGGCGCGCCCGTCCTGGCCGCCGATCAGGGCCTGGGTGTGCGCGCCCAGCATGAAGCGCAGGCCGCGCTCCTGCAGGGACTTGCGCAGCAGCTCGCCGGCCTGGTCATCGAGCTGGCGCTCCATCAGCCAGTCGCCGATGTGCACCACGGTCACCTGCATGCCGCGCAGCATCAGGCCGTTGGCCGCCTCCAGGCCCAGCAGGCCGCCGCCGATGACGACGGCATGCCGGTACTTCTGCGCCGCTTCGATCATCGCGTTGGTGTCGGCGATGTCGCGGTAGGCGATCACGCCCTCCAGCTCCTTGCCGGGCACCGGCAGGATGAAGGGGCTGGAGCCGGTGGCGATCAGCAGGCGGTCGTAGTCGGCCTCGGTGCCGTCCTCCGCCACGACCTTGCGGCGCACGCGGTCGATCTGCGTGACCTTCTTGCCCAGGTGCAGGGTGATGCCGTGGTCGACATACCAGTCCAGCGGATTCAGGATGATCTCGTCGATCGTCTGCTCGCCGGCCAGCACCGGGCTCAGCAGGATGCGGTTGTAGTTGGGGTGCGGCTCGGCGCCGAACACCGTGATGTCATAGAGATCGGGGGCGATCTTCAGCAGCTCTTCCAGCGTGCGCACGCCGGCCATGCCGTTGCCCACCATCACCAGCTTCATCTTCTTCATGCGACATGCTCCATGCGGAAAGAGACGGCGGAGGAGGCAGAATCGCCGCCACCATGAGTTTTGACATCGCCATCGGCCTGGCCAGCGCGCGCGGTCCGCGCGAGGGCAACGAGGACTTCGCCGCGGTGCTGCGCCCGCCCCAGCCCCAGGACGAGGCCAAGGGCTGGATCGCGGCGCTGGCCGACGGCGTCTCGGCCGGCGGCGGCGGCCGCATGGCGGCGCAGACCACGGTGATGAGCCTGGTGCAGGACTACTACGCCGCTCCGGCCCACTGGGACACCACGGTGACGCTGGACCGCCTGATCGCGGCGCAGAACGGCTGGCTGGCCCACCACAACCGCCACAGCGGCGCGCGCTCGGCGCTGACCACGCTCAGCGCCGTCGTGCTGCGCGGCCACAGCTACACGGTGGCCCATGTCGGCGACAGCCGCATCCACCTGCTGCGCGGCGCCGACTGCCTGCCGCTGACCCAGGACCATGCGCTGGACCAGCGCGACTTCGCCCGCCTGACCCGCGCCATTGGCCTGGACGACGTCGTGCGCGTCGACTACGCACAAGGCGAGCTGCGCGCCGGCGACCGCCTGCTGCTGACCAGCGACGGCGTGCACGGCGTGCTGGCGCCCAAGCGCCTGGCCGCGCTGGCCGCGCTCGAGGACCCGCAGGCGGCGGCCGCGGCCCTGGTGCAGGCGGCGCTCGAGGCCGGCGGCCAGGACAATGCCACGGCCCTGCTGCTGCAGGTGCGCGGCCTGGCGCCGGGCCGCTACGACGATGTGCTGGGCGCGGCCCTGCGCCTGCCGGTGCCGCCGCGGCTCAGGGTCGGCGAGCTGCTGGACGGCCTGACGATCACGGCCCTGGTGGCCGACAACGGCGTGCACCGGCTCTACCAGGCGAGGCGCGCCGACGGCCGGCTGGTCGCGCTCAAGACCCTGCACGAGGCCCGCGCCGGCGACCCGCAAGAGCGCGCGATGCTGGCCCACGAGGGCTGGCTGGGCCAGCGCCTGGCCGAGGTGCCGGGCATCGTGCCGGCACATGCCAATCCCGACGCCAGCGCCTGCTACCTGCTGTTCGACTGGCACGGCGGCCACACGCTGGAGCAGCTGATGCAGGACCAGGGCCGGCCGGGCCTGCCCCTGTTCCTGCAGGCCGCCGGCGCGCTGGCGCGGACGCTGGCGCGGCTGCACCGCTACAACGTGATCCACCGCGACATCAAGCCCGCCAATGTGCATCTGGGCGAGGACGGCCAGTGGCGCCTGCTCGATCTCGGCGTGGCCCTCTCCGGCCGCGAGCCCGAGGTCCTGCGCGAGCTGCATGCCGGCACGCCCAGCTACATCAATCCCGAGCAATGGGCCGAGCCGCCGCATCAGCAGCTCACGGCCGATGCCGGCAGCGATCTCTACGCGCTGGGCGTCACCCTCTACCAATGGCTGACCGGCCGCCTGCCCTATGGCGAGATCGAGCCCTACCAGGGCGCGCGCTTCCGCCGCGACCCGCAGCCGCCCTCGCGCAGCCGGCCCGAGGTGCCGATCTGGCTGGACCATGTGCTGCTGAAGGCGGTCCACCGCGAGGCGGCCGGCCGCTTCGAGACCGCCGAGGAGCTGCTGCTGGCGCTGGAGCGCGGCGCCTCGCGCCCCCTGCCCGCGCCGGGTGGCACGCCGCTGGCGCGGCGCAACCCGCTGGCCCTGTGGCAGATCGCGCTGGGCGTGTCGCTGCTGTTCAACCTGCTGCTGGTCTACTGGCTGCTGTTCCTGCCCAGATAGACCGCCGGGCCGGCCGCGGGTCGAGGCCTGACTCATGCTGCAGCCCCCTTGCGGCGGGTGCCCTGGGTACGCGCCAGGTCCGGCCCGGCGCCGCGCGCCCGGCCGCCCTTCTCGGCCCAGGTGCGGGTCCAGCGGATCTGCACCACGCGCAGCATCGCGAGCATCGCAAGGGCCAGCAGGGCGAAGGCCACGAAACCCCACAGATAGCTGCCGGCATGCTGCTTGGACAGGCCCATGGCATTCGGGATGAAGCCGCCACCCAGGGCGCCGACCTCGCCGATCATCGAGCCGGCCACCGCGGTGGCCAGCGGCCAGCGCAGCGGCACCAGCTGGAACAGCGCGCCATTGCCCGCGCCCAGGGCGGCGAAGCACAGCATGAAGAGCAGGGTCGTGACGACCACCGACTGCCCCGCCAGCCCACAGGCCACCAGGCACAGTGCCACCAGCAGCAGCACGCCGGACAGGGTGTTGACGCCGCCGATGCGGTCCGAGATGTAGCCACCCACCACGCGCACCGCCGAACCCATCAGGGTGGCCAGCATGGTCAGCTGGCCGGCCTGGATCTTGGTGACCTGGAACTGGTCGTAGAAATAGGTGGGCAGGAAGCTGGACAGGCCGATGAAGCCGCCGAAGGTGACGATGTAGATCAGGCTGAAGGCCCAGCCGTCCTTCTCCCACAGGCAGGCCAGGTGCTCGCGCAGGCTCTGGTGCTCGCGGTCCGGCGGCTCCTTGGCGGCGAACCACATCACCGCCATCGGGATCAGCATGGTGCAGGCGGCCAGGCCGTAGACGGCCTGCCAGCCATAGGCGGTGGCCAGCGGCGGCGCGAACAGCACGGCCAGCACCGTGCCCGAGTTGCCGGCGCCGGCCAGGCCCATGGCCAGGCCCTTGTAGCGCGGCGGGAACCAGCCCGAGCCCAGGCTCAGCGCCACGCCGAAGCTGGCGCCGGCAATGCCCAGCAGCACGCCCATGGCCAGCACCCGGTCGTAGCTGTCCACCATCAGGAAGCCGAACACCAGGGCCGCGACGATCAGGCTCATCTCCACCAGCGCCGCGTTCTTGCGGCCGATGTACTGCGACAGCACGCCCAGCGGGAAGCGCATCAGCGCGCCGGCCAGGATGGGCACCGAGATCATGAAGCCCTTCTGCGCGGCGTTCAGCGCGAAGCTCTCGCTGATGAAGGGGGCCATCGCGCCGTTCAGCACCCAGACCGCGAAGCAGAAGTCGAAGTACAGGAAGGAGGCCAGCAGGGTGGGCCAGTGACCGGAACGCACAAAGGTCTTGAAGCTGGACATGGTGCGGATCAATCCATCGCTAAAGCAGAAGGCCAAACGCAAAAAGGCCGCGTCGAGCACCGGGCTCGGCGAGGCCTTGGAAGGGATGGGCGTGAGCGCCCTGCGGCGCTGAAGATTGCGGGCGGCTGGGCCCGCGGCTTGCGGCGCGCCATTGCGCCACGCCCCGCTTCATGCAAGCGCCATGCCAGGGGCCGGCGCGCCTCCTGCTTTATGCTGCGGCGACCATCCCCCGCGCGCCCTGCCTCCCCCGAGAAACCGATGCCCTCGCCCACCGATACGCCCCGGCGCCTGCTGCTGCTGGGCGCGCCCGACCTCCCGCTGCCGGCCTGGGATCGCACCGTCGTGGCACGCGGCGAGCGCCACAGCTTGGTGCGGGATGCACAGAAACTGGACGCCCAGGCCCTGCTGCTGTGGCTGCCGGCGCCGGCCGCGCTGGACGCCTGGCTGGACGCGCTGCAGGCGCTGAGCCCGCCGCTGCCGGGGGTCTGCATCGTCCCGGGCGCCAGCGCCGCCCAGCAGCGGCGCGGCTTCGAACTGGGCCTGCAGGTCTGGCTGGAGCAGCCGCCGCCGGCCGAGGCGCTGCTGGCGCAGCTGCGCTGGGCCGTCTGGCAGGCGCGGCGCTTGGCGGGGCTGCAGACCCAGCTGGACGAGCGCAAATGGACCGAGCGCGCCAAGGGTCTGCTGATGAGCGCCCGCGAGATCGACGAGGAGCAGGCCTTCCGCCTGCTGCGCGAGGCGGCCATGCATGCCCATCTGCGCCTGGGCGAGGTGGCCCGCTCGGTGGTGCAGGCGGCCCAGCTGGCCGAGGCGGTGAACCTGGCCGGCCAGCAGCGAATGCTGAGCCAGCGCCTGGTGAAGCTGGTGGCGCAGCGGGCCGCCGGCATCGAGCCGCGGCGCGCCAAGGCGCTGCAGGACGAGTCGGCCGCGCGCATCGACGCCAATCTGGCGCGCCTGCCGGCCCTGCTGCCCGCGGCGCTTGACGTGACAGCCCTGGACCAGGCCTGGGCCCGGCTGCGGCCGCTGCTGGCCGGCAAGCCGACGGCCGCGGTGCTGGGCCGGGTCGATGTGGCGGCCGAGGCCTTGCTGGAGCTGTCCGAGCGGTTCACCAACGCGATCGAGGCGGCCGGCGCCGGCCGGCCGCTGCGCCTGGTGAACCTGTGCGGACGCCAGCGCATGCTGAGCCAGCGCCTGGCCAAGGAGGCCCTGCTGGCCGATCTGCTGCCGGGCCGCGACCCGGCCTGCCTGAGCGAGCTGCTGGGCGGCTTCGAGGCGGGCCTGGCCGAGCTGGAGGCGGCGCCGCTGGCCAGCCCGGCGATCCGCGTGCTGCTGGAGGAGGTGCGCGCGCAATGGCTGCACCTGTTGCGCAGCCTGCGCGACGTGCAGGGGCCGGAGGCCGCCGCCGGGCTGGCGCGCAGCAGCGAGGGGGTGCTGAGCCGCTTGGACATGCTGACCGTCCAGTACCAGCAGAGCCTGCAGCTGATACTCGGCTGACGGCCCTCAGGCCGCCTGCTTCTCCGGCTGGGCGTGGCGCTTGTAGAGGAAGTCGATCACCGCCTTGCGCGCATGCACATAGACCGGGTCCTCGGCCAGCTCGACACGGTGGCGCGGGCGCGGGATGTCGACGTCGTAGATCTCGCCGATGGTGGCGGCCGGGCCGTTGGTCATCATCACGATGCGGTCGGACAGCAGCACGGCCTCGTCGACGTCGTGCGTCACCATCACCACGGTGCTGTGGGTGCGCGCGACGATCTTCAGCAGCTCGTCCTGCAGGTGGGCGCGGGTCAGCGCGTCGAGCGCGCCGAAGGGCTCGTCCATCAGCAGGACCTTGGGCTCCATCGCCAGCGCCCGCGCGATGCCGACGCGCTGCTTCATGCCGCCGGAGATCTCCTGCGGCTTCTTGTGCATCGCGTGGCCCATGCCCACCAGCTCCAGCGCCGCATCGGTGCGCTCGGCCAGCTTGCGCTTCAGCTCGCGGCCGCCGAACACCGATTCGACGCCCAGGTAGACGTTCTCGAAGCAGCTGAGCCAGGGCAGCAGCGAATGGTTCTGGAACACCACGGCGCGCTCCGGGCCGGGCTCGCGGATCTCGCGGCCGTCGCAGATGAGCGCGCCGCTGCTGGGCTGCAGCAGGCCGGCGATCAGGTTCAGCAGGGTGCTCTTGCCGCAGCCCGAGTGGCCGATCAGGGTGATGAACTCGCCACGCTGCACCTGCAGGTGGATGTCGCGCAGCGCGTGGAACTGGCCCTTCCTGGTGTTGAACACCATCTCGGCGGCCTGGACCTCGATGAAGGGCTTGGGAGTGCTGGCGTTCATGGCCTCAGTCCTCATAAGAAAAGTGCCGGGCGATGCTCATCAGCAGCCACTCGAGCAGCAGGCCGACGATGCCGATCACGAAGATCGCGACGATGATGTGCTGGACGTTGAGGTTGTTCCACTCGTCCCAGACCCAGAAGCCGATGCCCACGCCGCCGGTCAGCATCTCGGCCGCGACGATCACCAGCCAGGCCGTGCCCACCGACAGGCGCACGCCGGTCAGCATATAGGGCAGCACCGCGGGGAAGAGGATCTGCGTGATCACCTTCCACTCGCCGAGCTTGAGCACCCGGGCGACGTTCAGATAGTCCTGCGGCACGCGCTGCACGCCCACTGCGGTATTGACCACCATGGGCCAGATCGAGCAGATGAAGATGGTCCAGATCGCGGCCGGATTCGCGCTCTTGAAGACCAAGAGGCCGATCGGCAGCCAGGCCAGCGGCGAGACCGGCTTCAAAAGGCTGATCAGCGGCGAGAACATGCGGCTGGCGAACTCGAAGCGCCCGATCACGAAGCCCAGCGGGATGCCCACCGCCGCGGCCAGGCCGAAGCCCAGGGCCACGCGCTGCAGCGAGAACAGGATGTTCCAGCCTATGCCCTGGTCGTTCGGCCCCTTGCTGTAGAAGGGATCGGCGAACAGCTGGAGGGCGGCATCGAAGGTGGCGGCCGGCGTGGGAAAGCTGCCGCCCTTCTGCGTCAGCAGGGCCCAGACGCCCACCAGCAGGGCCAGGCCCAGGACGGGTGGCAGCACGCGCATCCAGAGGCTGTTCATGTCCAGGCGGCGCCGCGGCCGGGTTGCGGATGCCGCCGGCCGCGGCGCGGGCTCCGCCGCCGGCATCGCTACCGCGACCGGCATGCTGCCGGCCTCGCGAGGGGTATGAAAGACTGCGCTGACCATGTCCTGCTCCTCATGCCTTGACCTTGAACGAATCGGCGTATTTCGCGGGGTCCTTGCCGTCCCAGACCACGCCATCGATCAGCCTGGAGCTGCGCAGCGGCGCCGTCGGCACGCTGATCTTCAGCGCGCCGGCGGCCTCCTTGTAGAGCTCGATCTGGTTGACCTGCCTGGCCACGGCCAGGTAGTCCGGGTGTTCCTTCAGCAGGCCCCAGCGCTTGTGCTGGGTCAGGAACCACATGCCGTCGGACAGATAGGGGAAGTTGACCGCCCCGTCGTTGAAGAACTTCATGTGGTTGGGGTCGTCCCAGGTCTTGCCCAGGCCGTTCTGGTAGCGACCCAGGATGCGCTGGTTGATCGCGTCGACGCCGGTGTTCACATAGGACTTCTCGGCGATGGTGTCGGCCATCTTCAGCTTGTTGGTGAGGCCGGCGTCGATCCAGCGGCTGGCCTCCAGCACGGCCATCATCACGGCGCGCGCGGTGTTGGGGTACTTCTTGACGAAGTCCCCGGTGGTGCCCAGCACCTTCTCCGGGTGGTCCTTCCAGATGTCCTGGGTCGTCACCGCGGTGATGCCGATGCCGTCCATGATGGCGCGGTGGCCCCAGGGCTCGCCGACGCAGTAGCCGTCCATATTGCCGACCCGCATGTTCGCCACCATCTGCGGCGGCGGCACGGTGATGACCTTGGCATCCTTCATCGGATTGACGCCCACGCTGGCCAGCCAGTAGTAGAGCCACATCGCGTGCGTGCCGGTCGGGAAGGTCTGGGCGAAGGTGTACTCGCGCTTGTCCGTCGCCATCAGCTTGGCGAGCGAGGCGCCGTCCACTGCGCCCTTGTCCGCGAGCTTCTTCGACAAGGTGATGGCCTGGCCGTTGTTGTTCAGGGTCATCAGCACGGCCATGTCCTTCTTGGGCCCGCCCAGCCCCAGGTGCACGCCGTAGACCAGGCCGTACAGCACATGGGCCATGTCCAGCTCGCCGTTGACCAGCTTGTCGCGCACGCCGGCCCAGGAGGCCTCCTTGGTCGGCACGATCTTGATACCGTACTTCTTGTCGAAACCCAGCACCGAGGCCATCACCACCGAGGCGCAGTCGGTCAGCGGGATGAAGCCGATCCTGACCTCCTCCTTCTCGGGCTTGTCCGAGCCGGCCGCCCAGGCATGGGGGCTCAGCCCCCCGATCGCGGCCGCCGCCGCCCCACCGACCAAGAGCTTGCGACGCTCCTCGCTCATCAGCCCCTCCTTCGCCATCACAGCTGCAGCACGCATGAGAAAAACCTCCGGGAGACAAAAACAAAAAGGCGCCGCGATCGAACTCCACCCGGCAGCGGGTGCAGCAGATCGGACGCCTTTGTCCTAGAACCGTTGTTCAGAGCGAGGCCCACGCCGTTGCGGGCCTCGCAGCAACTTCAGCAGAAAGCGTGCCAGGGGATTTCCGGCCGCACCGGGCTTCGGCGGGCGAAATGCGCACCGTTTGCTGGCGTGCCGCCGCCAACTTGGTGCGGGCCGGGCTCAGGACGGGCGCAGGAGGTTCTGCGCCTCGATGATGCGCTCGGCCACCTCGGCCAGCGGCACGCCGCGGTCCATGGCCAGGCGACGCAGACGCTTGTAGGCGGCATCCTCGTCCAGGCCCTGCTCGCTCATCAGGATGCCCTTGGCGCGCTCGATGCTCTTGCGCGCGCTCAGCTGGGCCTGGGCGCGGCCCAGTTCCTGGCGCAGCGCCATGTCCTGCTCGAAGCGCGCGATCGCCACCTGCAGCACCGGCGCCAGGCGCTGGGCCTGCAGGCCCGCCACCACATAGGCGCTGACCCCGGCCTTCAGGGCGCGGCGCATCGGGTCGTCGCCGCCGTCCTCGGAGAACACCACCACCGGCCGCGGCATCCGGGAATTGACCAGCGCCAGGTTCTCCATGGTGTCGCGGGTCGGCGACTCGCTGTCGACGATCACCACGTCGGGCGTCAGCCGCAGCACGCAGTCGTGGATCAGCATGGCCGAGTCGATCACGCCCACCACCTCGCAGCCCAAGCGCGACAGCTCCTGCCGGATCAGCTCGACGCGGTGCGCGCCATCGTCGATCAGCAGGATGCGCAGGCCCTGGGCGCCGGAAGCGCCAGCGGAATCGGGGGAGGAAGCCATGGCAGCGGACAGTGGTGGGGCCGCGACGCAATATCCATGCCGTCGACCCCGGTGCCGCCCGGTTGCGGCTTGCATCAATTGACGTTTACGTAAACGTCAGTCAACCTCTAGAATCCGCCCACACTCATCGCCAAGAATCAGGGGGCCGCAGTGCCGCCGATGGAGACAAGCCATGACCGATCTGTCCGCCGAGTACAAGGCCCTGGCCGCGTACCGCCCCAGCCACAAGGTGCGTTTCGTGACCGCCGCCAGCCTGTTCGACGGGCATGACGCCGCGATCAACATCATGCGGCGCATCCTGCAGGGCATGGGCGCCGAGGTGATCCACCTGGGCCACAACCGCTCGGTCGACGAAGTTGTCAACGCCGCGCTGCAGGAGGATGCCCAGGGCATCGCGATCAGCAGCTACCAGGGCGGCCATGTCGAATACTTCAAGTACATGGTGGAGCTGCTGCGCGCGCGCGGCGGCGAGAACATCCAGGTCTTCGGCGGCGGCGGCGGCGTGATCGTGCCGGCCGAGATCCGCGACCTGCACGAGCATGGCGTGCGCATTTACAGCCCCGAGGACGGCCAGCGCATGGGCTTGCAAGGCATGATCGGCGAGATGGTGATGCGCTGCGACCGCGACCTCTCGGTCGACGCGCCGAAGGCGCTGGCGGCGATCCAGGGTCATGGCGAGGCCGCCTGGCGCGCGCTGGCCCGGCTGATCACGGCGCTGGAGAACGGCAAGGCCGATGCGGCATTGGTCGCCGAGCTGCAGGCCGCGGCCCAGGGCATCAAGACTCCCGTGCTGGGCATCACCGGCACCGGCGGCGCCGGCAAGTCCAGCCTCACCGACGAGCTGATCCGCCGCCTGCGCCTGGACCAGGGCGACAGCTTGCGCGTCGCCGTGATCTCGATCGACCCCTCGCGCCGCAAGAGCGGCGGCGCGCTCTTGGGCGACCGCATCCGCATGAATGCGATTTCGCCCTGGAGCCAGGGCCCGCGCGTCTTCATGCGTTCGCTGGCCACTCGTGACTTCGGCAGCGAAATTTCCCAGGCCCTGCCCGACGTGGTCGCCGCGGCCAAGGTGGCGGGCTTCGACCTGGTGATCGTCGAGACCTCGGGCATTGGCCAGGGCGACGCCGCCATCGTGCCGCATGTGGATGTGCCGATGTATGTGATGACGCCGGAGTTCGGCGCCGCCAGCCAGCTCGAGAAGATCGACATGCTGGACTTCGCCGAGTTCGTCGCGATCAACAAGTTCGACCGCAAGGGCGCGCTGGATGCGCTGCGCGACGTGGCCAAGCAGGTGCAGCGCAACAAGGAGGCCTTCGGCAAGCGCCCCGAGGAGATGCCGGTGTTCGGCACCATGGCCAGCCGCTTCAACGACGACGGCGTCACCGCCTTGTACCAGGCGCTGAAGGTCCGCCTGGCCGAGCTGGGCCTGCGCCTGGGCGAGTCGCGCCTGCCCCCGGTCGACACCCGCCACAGCACCCACCAGACCCCCATCGTGCCGGCCGCGCGCAGCCGCTACCTGGCCGAGATCAGCGACACCGTGCGCGGCTACAAGAAGGCTGCACGCGCGCAGGCCCGCATCGCCCGCGAGGCCCAGCAGCTGCGCGCCTCGATCGCGATGCTGAAGGCCGCCAATCCGGAGAAGAACGGCGCCGTCAGCGCCCTCTCCGAACTGGCCGAGCAGCGCGAGTCCGCGCTCGACAAGGTCGCGGCCCAGCTGATCGCGCAATGGCCGGCGATGCAAAAGGCCTACGCCGGCGACGAGTACGTGGTGAAGATCCGCGACAAGGAGATTCGCACCGCCCTGGTCTCCACGAGCCTCTCGGGCACCAAGATCCGCAAGGTGGTGCTGCCGGGCTATGAGTGCCATGGCGAGCTGCTCAAGTGGCTGCTGCTGGAGAACGTGCCGGGTTCCTTCCCCTACACCGCCGGCGTGTTCGCCTTCAAGCGCGAGGGCGAGGACCCGACCCGCATGTTCGCCGGCGAGGGCGATGCCTTCCGCACGAATCGCCGCTTCAAGCTGGTCAGCGAGGGCATGCCCGCCAAGCGCCTCTCGACCGCCTTCGACTCGGTGACGCTCTATGGCGCCGACCCCGACCCGCGGCCGGACATCTACGGCAAGGTCGGCAACTCCGGCGTCAGCATCGCGACCCTGGACGACATGAAGGTGCTGTACGACGGCTTCGACCTCTGCAGCCCCAGCACCTCGGTCTCGATGACGATCAACGGCCCGGCACCGACGATCCTGGCGATGTTCATGAACACCGCGATCGACCAGAACCTGGCCAAGTTCAAGGCCGACAACGGCCGCGAGCCCACTCCCGACGAGGCCGCCAAGATCAAGGACTGGGTGCTGGCCAATGTGCGCGGCACCGTGCAGGCCGACATCCTGAAGGAAGACCAGGGCCAGAACACCTGCATCTTCTCGACCGAGTTCTCGCTGAAGGTGATGGGCGACATCGCCGAGTACTTCGTGCACCACCAGGTGCGCAACTTCTACTCGGTCTCGATCAGCGGCTATCACATCGCCGAGGCCGGCGCGAACCCGATCTCGCAGCTGGCGCTGACGCTCTCCAACGGCTTCACCTTCGTCGAAGCCTATCTGGCGCGCGGCATGCACATCGACGACTTCGCGCCCAATCTGTCGTTCTTCTTCAGCAACGGCATGGACCCCGAGTACACGGTGCTGGGCCGGGTCGCGCGCCGCATCTGGGCGGTGGCGATGCGCGACAAGTACGGCGCCAACGAGCGCAGCCAGAAGCTCAAGTACCACATCCAGACCTCGGGCCGCAGCCTGCACGCGCAGGAGATCGCCTTCAACGACATCCGCACCACCCTGCAGGCGCTGATCGCGATCTACGACAACTGCAACTCGCTGCACACCAATGCCTACGACGAGGCGATCACCACGCCCACCGAGGAATCGGTGCGCCGCGCGATGGCGATCCAGCTGATCATCAACCGCGAGTGGGGCCTGGCCAAGAACGAGAACCCCTCGCAGGGCGCCTTCATCATCGAGGAGCTGACCGAGCTGGTGGAGGAAGCGGTGCTGACCGAGTTCGAGCGCATCGCCGAACGCGGCGGCGTGCTCGGCGCGATGGAGACCGGCTACCAGCGCGGCCGCATCCAGGAGGAGAGCATGCATTACGAGATGCTCAAGCACACCGGCGAGTACCCCATCATCGGCGTCAACACCTTCCGCAACCCGCATGGCGACCCGGTGCCCGAGCATATCGAGCTGGCCCGCTCCACCGAGGACGAGAAGCAGAGCCAGCTCGCCCGCCTGGCCGACTTCCACCAGCGCCACGCCGCCGCGAGCCCCGCGATGCTGCGGCGCCTGCAGCAGGCGGTGATCGAGAACCGCAATGTCTTCGAGGTGCTGATGGACGCGGTGCGGGTCTGCTCCCTGGGTCAGATCACCTCGGCGCTGTTCGAGGTGGGCGGGCAGTACCGGCGCAGCATGTAAGTGGTCACCCTGTTCCACTGCCTCAGCGCGCGCAGCTTCCGGCCCCTGTGGGCGCTGGAGGAGCTGGTCCTGCCCTACGAGCTGCGCGTCCTGCCCTTTCCGCCGCGCGTGCACGACAAGGGCTTTTTCGCCCACAACCCGCTGGGCACGGTGCCGCTGCTGGTGGACGGCGCCACCCGCATCAGCGAGTCGGCCGCCGCCTGCCAATACCTGGCGGCAAGGTATGACCCCAGCGGCCTGGACGTCGGCGCGGCCGAGCCGGAATTCGGCGCCTACCTGAACTACCTGCACTTCGGCGAGGCCACCCTGACCTTCCCGCAGACCCTGGTGCTGCGCTACCGCCATTTCGAGCCGGCCGAGCGCCGCCAGCCCCAGGTCGCCGAGGACTATGCCAAATGGTTCCTGGCCCGGCTGCGCAGCCTGGAGCCCCGCCTGGCCGAGCACGAATGGCTGGTCGCCGAGCGCTTCAGCGCCGCCGACATCTCGGTGGGCTATGCCCTGCTGCTGGCCCGGCACCTGGCGCTGGACGCGCAGTTCACCCCGGCCGTTGCCGCCTACTGGGCGCGGCTGCAGCAGCGCCCGGCCTACCAGCGCGCCCAGGCCCTGCAGTTCGAGGCCGCCGCGGCCCAGGGCGTGGCGCCGGTCGCCGCGCCGGACCTGCGTCCCTGAGCCGATTTCGGCACCAGCCTGGCGCAGTGGCGCGCCAGCCGCACGGCCGTGGCCGCCCGGGCCGGCAAAGGCCTGCAGAAACGCCCTGCCGCGCCGATAGCTCAGCGACGAGCGCCGCGAGGCGCGCCTTTGTCCCGAGCCAAGAAAGCACGCCATGTCCCTCAACAATCTCTCGATCGGCAAGCGCCTGGCCCTGGTGCTGGGCGGCATCCTGGCCCTGTGCCTGGCCAGCAGCCTGTTTGCCATCACCCAGCTGCGCAGCATCACCAACCATGTCGAAACCATGGTCGACGAGCAGCTGAAGACCGAGCGCCTGGCCAGCGACTGGTACCTCAAGGTCGACACCGGCGTGCAGCGCGCCGCCGCCATCGCCAAGAGCAGCGACGCCAGCCTCTCCGACTATTTCGCGCCGGCCAGCGCCGAAGCCGTCAAGCAGACCACCGAGCTGCAGAAGGCCGTCGAGGGCCTGATGGACACCGAGGCCGAGAAGGCCCTGTTCGCCAGGATCGGCGAGCGGCGCAAGGTCTATCTGGCCGCGCGCGACGCGGTCTACGGGCTCAAGAAGGCCGGCGATGCCGAGGGCGCGCTGAAGGCCTTCAACGAGCAGTTCGAGCCCGGCTCCAAGGCCTATCTGGCCGTCGTGCGCGAGCTGGTCGATGGCCAGCGCCAGCAGCTCAACGACAGCGCCGCGCGCATCCACGAGCTGCGCGCCCGCGCCAACACCTTGCTGGTGGTCAGCGCGGTGCTGGCGCTGGGCCTGGGCCTGGTGCTGGCCGGCTATCTGGCGCGCTCCATCACCGGCCCGCTGAAGGAGGCCGAGGCCATGGCCAGCGCGATTGCCGCGATGGACCTGAGCGGCCAGGCCCGCAGCCGCTATGCCAGCGACGAGACCGGCCGCCTGCTGCGCGCGCTGGACGCGATGCGCGGCGCGCTGCAGCAGGCGCTGAGCCAGGTGCGCGGCGTGGCCGACGGCATCTCCACCGCCAGCGCCCAGATCGCCAGCGGCAACGCCGACCTGTCCAGCCGCACCGAGCAGACCGCCTCCAATCTGCAGCAGACCGCCGGCGCAATGGAAGAGCTGACCGGCACCGTGCGCCAGACCGCCGACTCGGCCCGCAGCGCCAGCCAGCTGGCCAGCACCGCCTCCGACGCGGCCGCCCAGGGCGGCACCGTGGTCCAGCAGGTGGTGGCGACGATGGACGAGATCAACACCAGCTCGAAGAAGATCAACGACATCATCGGCGTGATCGACGGCATCGCCTTCCAGACCAACATCCTGGCGCTGAACGCGGCCGTCGAGGCGGCGCGCGCCGGCGAGCAGGGTCGCGGCTTCGCGGTGGTGGCCTCCGAGGTGCGTTCCCTGGCCCAGCGCTCGGCCGAGGCCGCGCGCGAGATCAAGGCCCTGATCGGCAGCTCGGTCGACAGGGTCGAGGCCGGGGCCCAGCTGGTGCAGCAGGCCGGCAGCTCGATGAGCCATATCGTCGCCAGCGTGCAGCGCGTCTCCGACATCATCGGCGAGATCACCGTGGCCGCCGGCGAGCAGAGCCAGGGCATCGGCGAGGTCAATACCGCCGTCGTGCAGCTGGACCAGATGACCCAGCAGAACGCCGCCCTGGTCGAGGAATCCTCGGCCGCGGCCGAGAGCCTGCGCGACCAGGCGGTCAAGCTGGCCGATGTGGTGAACACCTTCCGGCTGGCCTGATAGACCCAGCCCGAGCCGCTGCGCGCTCAGCCCGGGCGCTGGAACTCGTTCTCCACCCAGGCGGTGGCGCTGGCGCGGCTGAGCTTGAAGTTCGGCCGCACCTTCACTTCGGCCAGCGGCGCACCGCCGTTCGGCTCATGCGCGCTCAGCAGCGCATAGGGATCGTCCTCGTCCGGGACGATGTCCAGCCGCACCTCGACCGCCGCGCCGCCGGCCACATTGACCACCAGGCTCTGGTGCAGCTGCGCGTGCAGCTGCTGCTCGTGGCGACGCAAGACCTCGGACGCGGTCTTCACCAGGGTATTGAAGGCATTCACGTCCAGGGGCTTGGGGTTCTTCTTGTCGCGCCCCATGGTCCAGGGCCCCACCAGGGCCGGCTCGGCCTCGCCCACCAGGGTCATGGCCACGGCCCAGCCCTCGTCGTCCTCGTTCTTGATCACCCGCGCGGTCCAGCGCTCGTCCTGCCAGAGACGGGCTTCCTGGATCAGCGGACGGTCTTCGGTATCGGACATGGGGAATTCGGGTATTAATGGACGGCCGCGCAGCATAGCCTGACTCGATCTGGCACACATCCTGCGAGCAATTTCCCCGCCATCAACACGGGAGACTCCTATGCAAACCCTGCGCCATCTGCGCATCGGCCTGCGCCTGGCCCTGGCCTTCGGCCTGCTGCTGCTGCTGCTCGTCTGCGTGACCCTGTTCGGCATGCAGGGCAGCGGCCGCGTCTTCGCCGAGCTCAAGACCATCTACGAGGACCGCACCATCCCGCTCAAGCAGATCGGCGCCATCGACGCGCTGATGCTGCGCAACCGCATCCTGGTGATGGAGATGCTGCGCGAGCCGGCCCGCCTGCCCGAACTGGACGCCCAGCTGCAGGCCAATATCGGCGAGGTCACCAGCACCTGGAAGGCCTATATGGCCACCTACCTGACGCCCGAGGAGAAGCGCCTGGCCGAGGCGTTCACGGAGGTGCGCACGGCCTATGTGCGCCAGGGCCTGCTGGCCACGCGCGACGCGCTCAAGGCCGGCGAGGCCGAGCGCGCCCAGCAGCTCTACCGCGAGCAGATCACCAGCCGCGGCGCCCAGGCCAAGGAGGCGATAGACCGGCTGATCAAGCTGCAGGTCGAGGTGGCGGCCCAGGCCTATGCGGAAGCCGAGCGCACGCGCGATCGCGTCTGGGCCTGGAGCGCCGCGCTCAGCATCGCGGCCGCCCTGCTGGCGCTGGCGGCGGCCTGGGCCACCACGCGCTCGATCACCGCCCCCATGCAGGAGGCGGTCGGCCTGGCCCAGGCCGTGGCCAGCGGCGATCTGCGCGCCCAGGCCCGGGCCCAGGGCCGCGACGAGGCCGCGGCGCTGATCCTGGCGCTCAACCAGATGAACAGCTCGCTGGCCGGCATCGTGGCCCAGGTGCGCGACAGCAGCGA
>Ga0255338_1001755_pt1 | contig 37655 bp, 34 predicted proteins | sample MeOH1_35cm_T4_19_FD_203715 | JGI IMG/M metagenome (GOLD analysis project Ga0255338, IMG submission 203715) | Sandy soil microbial communities from University of British Columbia, Vancouver, Canada - MeOH1_35cm_T4_195 | ecosystem: Engineered > Artificial ecosystem > Sand microcosm > Unclassified ...
TTACAGCCGTCACCTGTACGACATCGCTTCGGGCACCGGCGCCGAATTCGGCAAGGCGTTCGAGACGCAAGCCGCTGACGCCCAGAAGAAGTTCCTGGCCGTCGTGGACAACGCCGCCAAGAACGCCCCGGCCGGCAGCGAAACCGCCGTCGCCGTGTTCAAGAGCGCCGTGGCCGCCGGCAACAACGCCCTGGAATCGGTCCAGAAGGCCGTGAAGCAAGCGTCCGACGTGGCCGAAGCCAACTTCAACGCCGTCGCGAACCAGGCCGTCAACGCCGCCAAGACCACGACCGCCAAGAAGCGCTAAGGGTTCCTCGAATTTCGAGGCTCCCGACTCCAGCGGGCTGGAGCGGGAACTCTACAAGTCGCGGAGCATCTATTCGATACTCTGTTCATTGAACGAGAGTTCTTCAGGTTGTCTCCTCGGGTCCTTTCGACACCCTCACGGGTTCAGGGATCCTTCAAGGGCAAGTCGCAAGACTTGCCCTTTTTTTATCTCCGGCGTCACAAGCCCCTTCGGGGCGGTTGTGAGCCTGCGATGAAAGCAAGCTTTTATCTGGCTTTCGCTTCCATCGCTGCCCTCAGCTGGGGCAGCATGCGCTGCATCGCCACGCGTCCGGCATCGATGGCCCGGCGTTTCGCCGTGAAGTCGGCGCTACCGACGCCCGCCAACGCCGGCCGCACGACGACGTCCGCATCTCGCAGCTCATAGCCGTTGATGCTCTTGCCCATGATCGCGAAGGTCTGCAGCAGGATCTGGACCGAGTCCCCGGCCGGGTTGCCCTCCGGCGCGCTCGAGATGTCCACGGCGATCACCAGCTCCGCCCCCATCTGCCTCGCATAGCGAACCGGCACCGGCGACACGAGCCCGCCGTCCACGTACTCGTGGCCGCCGATCTTCACCGGCAGGAACAGCGCCGGCACGGCACTCGACGCCCGCACGGCAGCGCCCGTATCGCCGCGCTGGAACAGCACGCCGGACCCGCTGTTCAGGTCGGTGGCCACCACGCCCAGCGGCAACGGCATCTGCTCGATCAGCTTGCTGCCCACCTGCGCATTGACATAGCGCGCCAGGGCTTCGCCGCGCAGCACGCCGCGGCTGAAGATCGGCAGCGTCCAATCGGCAAACGCGGCCTCTTCCATGCCTTCGGCGACCTGCTGCAGTTGCTGGCCGCTGCGCCCGCTGGCATACAGGGCGGCCACGAGGCTGCCCGCGGAAGTTCCGACCACCAGGTCCGGGCGCAACCCCGCCTCTTCCAGGACCTGGATCACCCCGACGTGCGCGAAACCGCGGGCGGCGCCACCGCCCAACGCCAGTCCCACCCGGGGCGGGCGCTGGGCCGCCGGCTGGGGCGGCGGCGGGGCCGGCTCGTCCTTCTGGAACACGGAGGCGCAGCCCGCCAGCAGCAGCGACGCGAACAGGGCCGTTAACCAGCCTTTGATATGGGTCAAGTACATACAATTGAGAATGATTCGTGTTTGCTTTATGATTGCGTCCATCCCACCGCACTGCCCAAGGAAATCAGATGATCACGAAAACCGCTGGCCTCGCGTTCACGCTGCTGGCCCTGGCCGCCGGCGCCTCCGCCCAGGAACAGGTGCTGAACCTCTATTCGGCCCGCCACTATTCCACCGACGAGGCGCTGTACGCCAACTTCACCAAGGCGACGGGGATCAAGATCAACCGCGTCGATGCGGATGACGCGGGTATTCTCTCCCGGCTGAAGGCCGAGGGCGCCGCCTCGCCGGCCGACGTGATCCTGCTGGTCGATGCCTCCCGCCTGTACAAGGGCGAGGTCGACGGCTTGTTCCGTCCCGTGAAGTCCAAGGTGCTCGACGACGCGATCCCCGCGCAATACCGCGGCAAGGCGACGCCCGAAGGCACGCACTGGTTCGGCTTTTCGACCCGTGCCCGCGTCATCGTGTACGACAAGGTCAAGGTCAGGCGCGAAGACGTGGACACCTACGAAGAACTCGCCGACCCCAAGAACAAAGGCAAGATCTGCATCCGCTCCGGCTCGCACCCGTACAACCTCTCGCTGTTCGGGGCCGTGACCGAACACCTCGGCGAGCAGAAGGCGCAGGACTGGCTCAAGGGCATCGTCGCGAACCTCGCGCGCGACCCGAAGGGTGGCGACACCGACCAGATCAAGGGCGTGGGTTCCGGCGAATGCCAGATCGCCGTGAGCAACACCTACTACATCGCCCGCTTGATCCGCTCCAGCAACCCCGAAGAGCGGGCCCTGATGGAACGGGTGGGCGTCGTCTTCCCCAACCAGAACTCATGGGGCACGCACGTGAACATTGCCGGCGGCGCCATGGCGAAGAACGCGAAGAATCCCGCCAATGCGCAGAAATTCCTCGAGTACCTGGCCGGCGCCGAGGCGCAGAACTACTTCGCGAACGGCAACAACGAGTGGCCCATCGCCAAGGGCGTGAAGGTGAACAACCCCGCCCTGCAAGCCATGACGGGCGGTGGCGATTTCAAGACGGAGACCATTCCGCTCGCGGCCGTGGGCGCGAACCAGGTCAAGGTGCAGCAGATGCTCGACCGGGTCGGATTCCGCTAGGCGCTTCGCTCCGCGAGGACCCGCCGCGGGCCTGCTCGCGGTCGAGTCCGACCTGACGGCGGTTGACCGCTCGCCAGAAAAGCCCGCCCCGAAGGGTTCGGGCTTTTTTTCCGGCAGGTTGACCGGCCCCCGGCCGTGTCGAATGCGCCGGGTTCGCGCCGGCAGCAAAGGCGATAATGCCGGTTGACGTTTACGTAAACGGAAATCAGGAGCATCGGAATGGAAATAGCGAACAAGGTTTTCATCGTCACCGGCGGGGCCTCGGGCCTCGGCGAAGGCACGGCGCGCATGCTGGCGGCCGCGGGCGGCAAGGTCGTCGTCGCCGACATGCAGGCCGAAAAGGGCGAAGCAGTCGCCAAGGACATCGGCGGCGCGTTCGTCAAGTGCGACGTCAGCCAGGAGGCCGACGGCCAGGCCGTGGTGGCCAAGGCCGTCTCGCTCGGCAAGCTGATGGGCCTGGTCAATTGCGCGGGCATCGCACCGGCGGAAAAGACCGTGGGCAAGAACGGCGCGCACTCGCTGGCCGTGTACACCAAGACCATCATGGTCAACCTGGTGGGCAGCTTCAACATGATCCGCCTCGCCGCCGAAGCGATGATGAAGAACGAGCCGGAGAGCACGGGCGAGCGCGGCTGCATGATCTCCACGGCGTCCGTCGCCGCCTACGACGGCCAGATCGGCCAGGCCGCCTACAGCGCCTCCAAGGGCGGCGTGGTCGGCATGACGCTGCCGATCGCGCGCGACCTCGCCCGCAACGGCATCCGCAACATGACCATCGCGCCCGGCATCTTCGGCACGCCGATGCTGTTCGGCATGCCCAAGGAGGTGCAGGATGCGCTTGCCGCGAGCGTTCCCTTCCCGTCGCGCCTGGGCACGCCCGAGGACTACGCGAAGCTCGCGAAGCACATCCTCGAGAACGACATGCTCAACGGCGAAGTGATCCGCCTCGACGGCGCGATCCGCCTCGCGCCGCGCTGAAGCGAGAGAGCGGATAACATGCATCCCGCCCACGCGGAGATGCAATGAAATACAAGGTCGCATTACTGGCCGCGGCCCTCGCGGCCGCGTGCTCCACCGCACCGCCGGGCTCCGGCCCCGGGCATCTGGCTTCGCCGGAGGCCGCCTCGGGCTATGTGGCCAAGCCGGGATGGGCCGCCGCCACGTTCGCCGTCGCAGCCGCCAATCCGCTGGCCACCGAGGCCGGCTACCGGGTGCTGAAGGCGGGCGGATCCGCGGTGGACGCCGCGATCGCGGTGCAGATGGTGCTGGCCCTGGTGGAACCGCAGTCCAGCGGCATCGGCGGCGGCGCCTTCCTGCTGCACTTCGACGGCAAGGACGTGGAAGCCTATGATGGCCGCGAGACCGCGCCCGCCGCCGCCGATGAGAAGCTGTTCATCGGCGCCGACGGCAAGCCGATGCCCTTCCGTGACGCCGTGGTCGGCGGGCGCGCGGTCGGCGTGCCCGGCGCGGTACGCATGCTGGAAATGGCACACAAGCAGCACGGAAAGCTGCCGTGGGCCACTTTGTTCGAGCAGGCCATCGCACTGGCCGATGGCGGCTTCCAGGTCAGCCCGCGCCTGAACACGCTCGCCCGGGCCGATGCGCACCTCAAGAAGGACCCGGTCGCGGCGGCCTACTTCTTCGACCCCGATGGCCAGGCACGCCGGGCCGGCTCCAATCTCCGCAATACCGAACTCGCGGCGGTGCTGCGCAGGATCGCATCCGAAGGATCGAAGGCGCTGCACGAAGGCGAGATCGCGCAGGCGATCGTGAAGAAGGTGCAATCCCACCCCGCCAACCCGGGCCGCATGACGCTCGCCGACCTGGCGGGCTACCAGCCGAAGAAGCGCCCCGCGCTTTGCCACGACTACCGGGCCCGCGGCCGCGATTACCGCCTGTGCGGTTTCCCGCCACCCAGTTCAGGCGCGATCGCCGTGGGGCAGATCCTCGGCATCCTCGCCAACGCGCATGCGGACGCGATCCCGCTGGAGAACGGCCTGCCCTCGGCCAGCTGGCTGCACCTGTACACCGAGGCATCGCGCCTGGCGTTCGCCGACCGCGCGCAATACCTGGGCGACCCGGACTTCGTGCAGCCGCCCGCGGGCAACTGGGCGAGCCTGCTCGACCCCGCGTACCTCGCGCAGCGCGCGAGCCTGATCGGCGCGCGGAGCATGAAGGCCGCCACGGCCGGTGCGCCCGGTGCGTCCCCGGCCAGCTACGCGCCGAGCCTCCCGCAGCCGGAATACGGCACGTCGCACATCAGCATCGTGGACGCGCAGGGTCGTGCGCTCGCGATGACGACCACGATCGAGGACCAGTTCGGCTCGCGCCAGATGGTGAGCGTCGCGGGCGGTGCCGGCGGCTTCCTGCTGAACAACGAACTCACCGACTTCAGCTTCGAGCCCGCCGATGCGCAGGGCCGGCCTGTCGCCAACCGCGTGCAGCCCGGCAAGCGCCCGCGCTCGTCGATGGCGCCCACGCTGGTGTTCGACAAGGCCACGGGCGGGCTGGTGATGAGCGGCGGCAGTCCCGGCGGCGCGGTGATCATCCACTACACGGCCAAAACGCTGTACGGTGTCCTGAACTGGGGGCTGAACACGCAGCAGGCCATCGACCTGCCCAACTTCGCATCGCTGAATGGACCGAGCCTGCTCGAGAAGGGCCGTTTCCCGGCCGCGACCGTCCGGGCGCTGCGCGCCCGGGGCGCGGAAGTCCGCGAGCAGGAAATGACCAGCGGGGTCCAGGCGATCCAGCGCACGCCCACCGGCTTCTTCGGCGGGGCGGATCCGCGCCGCGAGGGCGTCGTGATGGGCGACTAGACTTTTTCGGTGCGCAACGGATTGGCCGGCTCGGGCTCCTCGGGCAGGCCGATGCGCTCGTACTCGGAGATCACCTGTGCGCCCAGCAGCAGCAGCGTGGCGGCGATCTCCAGGCTGAGCAGCACGACGATGGCGGTGGTCAGCGATCCGTACACCACGTTGACCTGCGACAGCGTGCCGAAATACCAGACGAGGACGTGCCGGGTGATCTCCCACAGCAAGGCGGCCGTCACGCCGCCGATCAGGGCATGGCGCCAATGCAGGCGCCCCACCGGCATGACCATGTACACGGACGTCAGGACGAAGATTTCCCCGGCCAACCCCAGCAGGTACAGCAGCAGCCCGGAGACCCCGCTGAGCGACCATTCGCGCCCGAACAGGCTGACGCTCTCCTCGCCGATCGCCTGCAGGCTGCCCGCGACCAGCGTGACCACCAGCAACCCGAATCCCAGGCACAGGATGTAGAGGTAGGGCAGCAGGGCCGAGACGATGAAGCGCCGCGGCCGCACGGCCACACGATGCAGGAAGATCACCGACATCGCGCTTTCCAGCACCGTGAACGCCAGCGAGCTGAAGAACAGCATGGTCACCAGCAGCACCCAGCCGATCACCTCGCGGTGTTCGAGGAAGTTGGCCAGTTCATCGACGATCGCCTGGGACTGGCCGGGCATCAGCCACGCCATGTAGCGCCCGAGGGTACTCAGCAGCTCGCCCTGGTCGACGATGTGCGACAGCACGATCACCGTCAGGATCAGCAGGGGCACGACCGACAGCAGAGCGTAATACGCCACGGCGCCGGCCAGCAGCAGGCCCTGGTTGGCGCGGAAGTTTTTCAGCACGCGCCAGCCGAACGCGCCGGGGCTGCCGAGGATCTGCGCGAGCTGGGGGCTGATGATGCGCATGCGCCCGAGTATGACGCGCCGCGGCGCCCCGCAGGCGCCGCTGTTACAGGCGGATGACGGCCGTCAAACGTCGATCGCGGCGGCCGAGCCGGCGCGCTGGCGCAACTCGAACTTCTGGATCTTTCCGGTGGACGTCTTGGGCACCTCGCCGAAAACCACGGCCCGCGGCACCTTGAAGCCCGCGAGATGCTTCTTGCAGTGGGCCACGATGTCCTCGGCGGTCGTGGTCGCCCCCGGCTTGAGCTCCACGAAGGCGCATGGCGTTTCGCCCCAGCGTTCGTCCGGCTTAGCCACCACGGCGGCCGCCAGCACGTCGGGGTGGCGGTACAGGACGTCCTCGACCTCGATGGAGGAGATGTTCTCGCCGCCCGAGATGATGATGTCCTTGCTGCGGTCCTTGATCTTGATGTAGCCGTCGCCGTACTGCACGGCCAGGTCGCCCGTGCGGAACCAGCCGCCCGCGAACGCCTCGGCGGTCGCGGCGGGGTTTTTCAGGTACCCCTTCATGACGATGTTGCCGCGGAACATGATCTCGCCCATGGTTTCGCCATCCATCGGCACGGGCTGCATGGTTTGCGAGTCGATCACGCGGGCATCGCGCTGCAGGTGGTAGCGCACGCCCTGGCGCGCGTTGAGGCGGGCGCGCTCGCCGATGTCGAGATCGTTCCACTCGTCATGCTTCGGGCAGACCGTCGCGGGGCCGTACACCTCCGTCAGGCCGTAGACATGCGTGAGGTCGAAGCCCATGCGCTCCATGCCCTCGATCATGGACGCCGGCGGCGCCGCGCCGGCCACCATGGCCTTCACGCCCTGGGGCAGGCCCTGCTTCATTTCCTCGGGCGCGTTCACCAGCAACGCCTGCACGATGGGCGCGCCGCAGTAATGGGTCACGCCGTGGGCCTTGATCGCGTCGATCATCGCCTTGGCCTCGACCCTGCGCAGGCACACGTTGACGCCGGCGCGCGCGGCGATGGTCCAGGGGAAGCACCAGCCGTTGCAATGGAACATCGGCAGCGTCCACAGGTACACCGGGTGCTTGCCCAGGTCCCATTCGAGGATGTTGGAGATCGCGTTCACCGTGGCGCCGCGGTGGTGGTAGACGACGCCCTTCGGGTTGCCGGTGGTACCGCTGGTGTAATTGAGCGCGATGGCGTCCCATTCGTCGGCGGGCAGTTGCCACTCGAACGCGGGGTCGCCGCCCGCCAGCAGCTGCTCGTACTCCATGGAACCGATGCGCTCCGCCGGCCCGGTGAACAGGGCGTCCTCCACGTCGACGACCAGCAGCGGCTGCCGCGACTTGCGCAACGAGAGCGCCTTCTTCATCACGGGAGCGAATTCCGGATCGACGATCACCGCACGCGCCTCGCCGTGGTCGAGCATGAACGCCACCGTCTCGGGGTCGAGCCGGGTGTTCAGCGCATTCAGCACCGCCCCGCACATGGGGATGCCGAAGTGCGCCTCCACCATCGGCGGCGTGTTGGGCAGCATCACCGCCACCGTGTCGCCCTTGCCGATGCCGCGACCCGCCAGCGCGCCGGCGAGGCGGCGGCACCGGACGTACAACTCGGCCCATGTCCGGCGCAGGTCGCCGTGGATGATGGCAAGGCGCTGGGGATAGACTTCCGCGGCCCGCTCGATGAACGTCAAAGGCGAAAGCGGTGCGAAATTCGCGCCGTTGCGCGGCAGCTCCTGGTCGAAAATGCTCGTCATGTGCCTGTCTCCGATGTTTCCCCGATGCAGCCGGGTGTACCGCGTGGATTGTTGCAGCGCAACAATTAAGTAAGAATACCGAACGATGGCCATTCCCCAGACTTTCATCCAGGAGCTGCTCGCGCGCGCCGACGTGGTGGAAATCGTCGGCCGCTACGTGCAGCTGAAAAAAGGCGGCGCCAACTACATGGGGCTGTGCCCCTTCCATAGCGAGAAGTCGCCGTCCTTTTCCGTCAGTCCCAGCAAGCAGTTCTACCACTGCTTTGGCTGCGGCAAGAACGGGAATGCCATTGGTTTCCTCATGGACCATGCGGGCATGAACTTCGTCGAGGCCGTGAAAGACCTCGCCGGGCAATACGCGATGCAGGTGCCGGAAGAGGACGCGTCGCCGCAGGACCGGGCCCGCGCTGCCCAGCAGCGGGAGAAACAGGCGACGCTCACCGACGTGCTCGAGAAGGCCGGCGAGGCCTACCGCAAGCACCTGAAGACCTCGCCCAAGGCCGTCGACTACCTCAAGGGGCGTGGCCTGTCGGGCAAAATCGCGAAGCAGTTCGGCCTGGGCTACGCGCCAGAAGGCTGGCGCAACCTGGCCAGCGTCTTTCCGAATTACGACGACGCGCTGCTGGTCGAGAGCGGACTGGTCATCCATCACGAGGACGAGGACAAGCGCTACGACCGATTCCGCGACCGCGTGATGTTTCCGATCCGCAATGTCAAGGGCGAGTGCATCGGCTTTGGCGGCCGGGTGATCGGCGAAGGCACGCCGAAATACCTCAACTCGCCGGAAACGCCGGTGTTCAGCAAGGGGCGCGAGCTCTACGGCCTGTTCGAAGCACGCAATGCGTTGCGAGAGCACGGTTTCGCCCTGGTCACCGAGGGCTACATGGACGTGGTCGCTCTGGCGCAGCTCGGGTTCCCGAACGCCGTCGCCACGCTCGGCACCGCCTGCACGCCGGACCATATGCAAAAGCTCTTCCGCTTCACCGATGCGGTGGTCTTCAGCTTCGACGGTGACGAGGCCGGCCGCCGGGCCGCGCGCAAGGCCCTGGACGGTGCCCTGCCTTACGCCAGCGACGTCCGGTCGGTGAAGTTCCTGTTCCTGCCCGCCGAGCACGACCCGGACAGCTACATCCGCGAATTCGGGCGCGAGGCTTTCGCCCGTTTCGTGCAGCAGGCCGTGCCGCTGAGCATCTTCCTGGTCGAGGCCTCGTCCGAAGGCTGTGACCTGAGCACGGCCGAAGGCCGCTCCCGGATGCTCAGCGCGGCCCGGCCGATGTGGACCCAGCTGCCCGAGGGCGCGCTCAAGCGCCAGCTCCTCAACGAGATTGCCGAGCGCGGGTCGATCGGCACCCACGAACTGATGGACCTGTGGGGGCTGGGCGTCCCCGCGGCGAGCAAGTGGAAGAGCCGTTCGCGCTTCAAGCCGGCCCCGGCGGCCGGGCGGCGCAAGGCCATCAAGCCCAAGATGCTCGCGCTGGCCGAACACATCGCCCGCCTGGCGCTGCGCAATTCGGCCACCTGGGACCTGCTCACCGGGCCGGACCACGAGCTGCTGTGCAGCCTGGAGGGGCCGATCGGCGACCTGTTCTCGTGGCTGGAGACCAGCTTCCATGAGCACGGCGCCCAACCCTGGGCGGCGCTTGCGGTCGGGATCGAAGGGACCTCGTTTGCCGAGCTGGCGTCGGGCCTGATGGCCTACGACAATTTGCAGCCGAGCGGCCGGGTGATCGAGGACAACGAGAACCCCGAGGAGGACCTGAGGCGCACCATGAAGCGCCTGCACCTGGGGCTGATCGAGGAAGAAATCGCCGCTGCCAACCAGCTGCCCATGAGCGATCCGAACCGGGTGGAGCGCCTGAAGGAGCTCAGCCGCCGGCAGATGGCCATTCAGAACCAGAAGCTGGGTTCCCCGACTTGAAATTCGGGCCCGAAGGTATAATGTAAGGTTGCTAGCGGCAAGAGCGACAGCAGCACCTCCGGATCCAGGCCAACCGCGGACACCAAGCTCCCGACAGGCCACCTCCCCGCAAGGACTGCACCCCAAATGTTCGCCCACCCATCTTGCCCCGCGATGGACAGCTGAAACCCGACCGGTTTCACGCCGTCCCCTCACCCGCGCCGGGTTGTAGTGGCGCTTTTTGTGTTTCTGTTTTTTGGCCAGTCCGAGGTATTTTCATGCCCGCTCAAAAGTCCGGAAAGCTCGCAAAGCCCGCCGCGAAACCCGTTGCGAAAAAACCGATCAAACCCGTGGCCCCGGCCAAGGCGAAGCTCAAGGTCGTGAAGACCCCGGCCAAGCCCCAGCCGAAAGCCCCAGCCAAGCCCGCAACGAAAGCCAAGCCCGTGCCTGCAACGAAGTCCCCCGCCAAGCCCTCCGAAAAAGCCACCGCCAAGGATGAGGTGAAGAAACCCGTCAAGGCGGCTGCCGTCGAAGAGGTCGTGAAGAAGAAGCCTGGCCGGCCGCCGAAAGCCCAATCGGCCGAATCCGGCGCGCCCCCCAAGACCGGCGCGAAGCGTGGGCGCAAGCCCAAGGCGGTCGAGGGCAAGGCGATGGGCGAGGAAGAAGACCTGTCGGACATCGAGGAGGACCTCGCCGGCGAACCCGTGGTCGAGGCCGCGACCGAGAAGGTCAAGCCCCTGCGCATGAAGATCAGCAAGGCGAAGGAACGCGCCTTGATGAAGGAATTCGGCCTGGACGAGACCGTCCTGTCCGAGGAAGAAATGCTCAAGCGCCGCCAGCGCCTGAAGACGCTGATCACGCTGGGCAAGACGCGCGGCTACCTGACGCATGCCGAAATCACCGACCACCTGCCCGAGAAGCTGGTCGATGCCGAGACGCTGGAAGTCGTGGTGGCGATGCTCAATGACCTGGGTGTGGCGGTGTACGAGCAGACACCCGACGCCGAGATGCTCCTGCTGAACAACACGACGCCGACCACGGCGACCGTGGAGGAAGCGGAAGAGGAAGCCGAAGCCGCGCTGTCCACGGTGGACAGCGAATTCGGGCGCACAACGGACCCGGTGCGCATGTACATGCGTGAGATGGGCACCGTCGAACTGCTGACGCGCGAAGGCGAAATCGAGATCGCCAAGCGCATCGAGGGCGGCCTGATGGCGATGATGGAGGCGATCTCCGCGTCGCCCGCCACCATCGCCGAGATCCTGCGCCTGGCGCACGAAATCCGCGACGGCAAGATCGTCATCTCCACCGTCGTGGACGGCTTCTCCAACCCCAACGAGGCCGACGACTACGTGGCCGAGGAAGACTTCGACGAGTTCGACGCCGACGACGACGACGACGGCCAGGGCGGCTCCAAGGCGCTGACCAAGAAGCTCGAGGAGCTCAAGACCCAGGCGCTCGAGCGCTTCGACCGCATCGCGCTGCTCTTCGAGAAGGTGCACAAGGTCTACGACAAGGAAGGCTGGGGCACGCCCGCCTACGTGAAGGCCCAGCACGCGCTGTCCGAGGAGCTGATGACCATCCGCTTCACGGCCAAGACCATCGAGAAGCTGTGCGACATGGTGCGCGGCCAGGTGGACGACGTGCGCAAGAAGGAGCGCGAGCTGCGCCGCATCATCGTGGACAAGTGCGGCATGCCACAGGAAATCTTCATCAAGGATTTCCCGCCCAACTTGCTGAACCCGAAGTGGGTCGAGAAGCAGGCCGCGTCCGGCAAGCCGTGGTCCACCATCCTCGCGCGCAACATCCCGCCGATCCAGGAACTGCAGCAAAAGCTCGCCGACATCCAGTCGCGCGTGGTGGTTCCGCTCGCGCAGCTCAAGGACATCAACAAGCGCATGAACGAGGGCGAGGCCTCCTCGCGCGAAGCGAAGAAGGAAATGATCGAGGCCAACCTGCGCCTCGTGATCTCCATCGCCAAGAAGTACACCAACCGCGGCCTGCAGTTCCTGGACTTGATCCAGGAAGGCAACATCGGCCTGATGAAGGCGGTGGACAAGTTCGAATACCGCCGCGGCTACAAGTTTTCGACCTACGCCACCTGGTGGATCCGCCAGGCCATCACCCGCTCGATCGCGGACCAGGCCCGCACGATCCGCATCCCGGTGCACATGATCGAGACCATCAACAAGATGAACCGCATCTCGCGCCAGCACCTGCAGGAGTTCGGCTTCGAGCCGGACGCCGGCATCCTGGCGGCCAAGATGGAAATCCCGGAAGACAAGATCCGCAAGATCATGAAGATCGCGAAGGAGCCGATCTCCATGGAGACGCCGATCGGCGACGACGACGATTCCCACCTGGGCGATTTCATCGAGGACCAGGCCAACACCGCGCCGATCGAGGCGGCGATGCAGGCCGGCCTGCGCGACGTGGTCAAGGACATCCTCGACTCGCTGACGCCGCGCGAAGCCAAGGTGCTGCGGATGCGCTTCGGCATCGAGATGAGCACCGACCACACGCTGGAAGAAGTCGGCAAGCAGTTCGACGTGACCCGCGAGCGCATCCGCCAGATCGAGGCCAAGGCATTGCGCAAGCTGAAGCACCCGAGCCGCAGCGACAAGCTGCGCAGCTTCATCGACACGCTGTAAAGCAACACTCGCGGGCCGCGCGCAGCAACGCGCAGCGCGGCCCCCCACGGAAAAAGCCGGATTCATTCCGGCTTTTTCCATCCGGCCAGACCACTTTCAAAACGCGCAGTGTCTTGAAAGTGAATGACTAGAACATCGTCTCCTGGTAGCCGTCGTTCTTGCCGTCGCTCCGCTTCGAAAGGAGGGTGACGAGCGGCGGCAAGGCGGCGTGGGTGCTGTAGCCCTTGCCGCACTCGGGGCAGGCGTACTCTTCGTGCTCATCGGCGCCGGACTGGCGCGACACGAGCACTTCATAACGCGCCCCACAATAGGCACAGGACTGCACGAAGCTGCTGCGCTTGAAATCCGGCTGCTGCGTGGAATGGCCCATCGCGTTCTCCCACACGCCGTGACATCCGGCGAGGAACCGGCAGTATGCGACCGCCGCGGCCGCCCCGCAATGCCCGCCTGGGGGTACCCCTTCCGGATTGGCGCTAGACTGCCGCCTACATGACCCACGTGACGTTATGACCGAACGCGCCGACTTTCTCGTGATAGGAGGCGGCATCGCGGCCGCCTCGGTAGGGTATTGGCTGGCGCCGCATGGCCGCGTCGTCCTGCTCGAGCGGGAGTCGCAGCCGGGGTACCACTCCACCGGCCGCTCGGCCGCGCTCTTCATGGAAAGTTACGGCACGCCGCAAGTGCGCGCTCTCACCCTGGCCAGCCGCGCGTTCTTCGAAGCTGCGGCGGGCGGATTTACCGAACATCCCGCCCTCAGCCCGCGAGGCGCCATGATGGTGGCGGAACACGGACAGGAAGACGCGCTGAGGAAACACTGGGACATCCTGCGGGCAATGTCGCCGCAAGCCCGCCTGCTGGACGCCCGCGGCGCGTGCGAGCTCACGCCGGTGCTGCGGCAGGAAAAGCTTGCGGGTGCCGTGTGGGAGCCCGAAGCGACGGACATGGACGTGGACGCCATCCACCAGGGATTCCTGCGCGGGATCCGCCGCGCCGGGGCAAGGATCGTCACCAGCGCCGAGGTGACTTCGCTGCGCCGACAAGGCGATGTGTGGCAGGCCGCTGCGGGCGGCGAAACCTACGAGGCGCCGGTCGTGATCAATGCGGCCGGGGCCTGGGCGGGCGTGGTGGGCGAGATGGCCGGCGCCATGGACATCGGCCTGGAACCCCGCCGCCGCTCGGCCTTCATCTTCGCGCCGCCGCCGGGCTGCGACGTCTCGGCCTGGCCGCACACGGGGGGCGTCACCGAAGACTGGTACATGAAGCCCGATGCCGGCATGTTGCTGGGCTCACCGGCCAACGTCGACCCGGTGCCGCCGCACGACGTGCAGGCGGAAGAGCTGGACATCGCGATCGCGATCGACCGGATCCAGCAGATGACGACCCTCACCATCCGCCGGCCGGCGCGCGTCTGGGCCGGCCTGCGCTCGTTCGTGGCCGACGGCGACCTCGTCGGCGGCTGGGACCCGCAGGCGCCCGGCTTCTTCTGGGTCGCGGCCCAGGGCGGCTACGGCATCCAGACTTCGCCGGCCATGGGCGAGGCCTGCGCCGCACTGGCACTCGGCCAGCCCCTCCCGGCGCATATCGCCGCCCGCGGCCTGACGGTCGCGATGCTCAGTCCCGAGCGCTTGCGCCAGCGGGTGGGCTGAAAGCAACGAACAGCCAGTCTCAGGGGAGCCGACATGCAAGCTGCCGTCCTTCACGCCTTCGGCCCCATGCTCAGCGTGGAAGAAGTGCCCCGGCCCGCGCCGAAGGCGGGCGAAGTGCTGATCGAGGTCGAGGCCTGCGGGGTCTGCCACTCGGACCTGCATGTGGCCGAGGGCGACCAGCCCATGCTGAAGGCCGTCACCAAGGCCAACCTCATTCCCGGCCATGAGGTGGTGGGGCGCGTCGTCGAAAAGGCCGCCGATGTGACGCACCTGGGCGTGGGCGACCGGGTCGGTGTGGCCTGGAACCACGCCACCTGTGGCGAGTGCGAGCCGTGCCGCGAAGGCCGTGAGAACCTGTGCCGCAAGGCGGTGATCACCGGCGTCATGGTGGACGGCGGGTACGCCGACTACATGGTGGCGCGCGCCGGCCACGCGTTGCCGATTCCCGATTCCCTCGGCTCCGTCGAGGCCGCACCCCTCTTTTGCGCCGGACTGACCGTTTACCGCGCGCTGAAGAACGCCGGTGTGGGCGCCGGCCAGCGCGTTGCCGTGTTCGGCGTGGGGGGCCTGGGCCACCTCGCGGTGCAGATCGCCAATGCCTGGGGCGCCGAGGTCATCGCGCTGGACGTGGATGCTTCGAAGCTCGCATTGGCCAAGGAGCTGGGCGCCGCCCGCACGCTGAACGCCGCGGACGCCGAAGACATCAAGGCCCTGCGCAAGCTCGGCGGCGTCCATGTGGCGGTGGTGACGTCCGCTTCGAAGGCCGCCTACGACACGGCGTTCAAGTGCCTGCGGCCGGGTGGCACATTGTCGGTGGTGGGGCTGCCATCGGAACCGCTCACGTTCGCGGCGCTGGGCCTGGCGGGCATCGAGGCGCGCGTGGTCGGCTCCTCGGTGGGCACCCGTGACGACATGCGCGCCGTGCTGCAACTGGCGGCTGACGGAAAACTGCGTTGCCACACCGAAACCCAGCCTCTCGACCAGGTGAACGCGGTGTTCGAGCGCATGCGCCGAGGGCAGATCAGCGGCCGCGTGGTGCTGACCTGCGGCCACCACCACGCCGCCTGACCGCGCTCAGAACTCCTCGGTATCGACTTCCCTGCGGCTCTGGTCGCCGTAGCGATTGCCCGCGACCGTCTGCTGGTTGATCAGGGCCTCCAGGCGGGCCAGCAGCGCGCCGTCCAGCCTGACGTCGGCCGCGCCCAGGTCCTCGCGCAGGTGATCCGCGTTCGTGGTGCCGGGAATCGGCACGATGTGCGGCGCCTTGTGCAGCAGCCAGGCCAGCGCGAGCTGGGCGGGCGTGCAGCCGGCTTCGGCGGCCAGCGCCTTGTACGCTGGCAGCAGCTTCAGGTTGGCGGCGTAGTTCTCGGGGAAGAAGCGCGGCATCGCCTTGCGGATGTCCCTGGCGTCGAGTGTCGACACGTCGTGAATTGCGTCGCACAGGAAACCACGTGCGACCGGGCTGAAGGCCACGAAAGCGGCGCCCAGCTCGCGGCAGGCCTCCAGCACCGCAATCTCGGGATTGCGCGTCCAGAGCGAATACTCGGTCTGCACCGCGCTGATCGGGTGCACCGCATGGGCCTTGCGCAAGGTCGCGGCGGACACTTCCGACAGCCCCAGCGCCCTCACCTTGCCGGCGCGGACCAGGTCCGACAGGGCGCCGACGCTGTCCTCGATCGGAACCTGCTTGTCCCAGCGGTGCAGGTAATACAGGTCGATCACGTCGGTCTGCAGGCGGCGCAAGCTGTCTTCGCAATTCGCGCGCACCGTGGCGGGCCGGCCGTCGATCACCCGCCGCATCGTTCCGTCGTCGCCCGTCACCCCGGCCATGCCGCCCTTGCTGCACAGCGTGATACCCCGCCGGTGCGGTTTCAACACCTTGCCGACCAGCGCCTCGTTGGCGCCGAAGCCATACAGCGCCGCCGTATCGAACAGTGTCACGCCGGCATCCAGCGCGGCCAGCAACACACGCTCGCTCTGTTCCGCCGGTGGCGGCGTGCCGTAGGCGTGGCTGAAACTCATGCAGCCCAGGCCGAGGGCGCTGACCTGGAAGGGGCCGATCTGTCGTTGTTGCATCGCCCGATTCTGCCGCGTCAGGCAGCCAGCTGCTGCTCGAGCTGGTGCAAGACTTCGTAGCAGGGCAGCACATTGGCCACGCTGGCGTTGGGCTCGCGCCCTTCCCTGATTGCCGCGAAGAACTCGCGGTCCTGCAGCTCGATGCCGTTCATCGACACATCGACCTTGGACACGTCGATCTTCTCTTCCTTGCCGTTGAACAGGTCGTCGTAGCGCGCGATGTACGTCGCCGTGTCGCCGATATAGCGGAAGAACGTCCCCAGCGGGCCCTCGTTGTTGAAGCTGAGCGAGAGCGTGCAGATCGCGCCATTCGCGGCCTTGAGCTGGATGCTCATGTCCATCGCGATGCCCAGCGCCGGGTGGATCGGTCCCTGGATCGCATTGGCCTTCACGATGGGGCTGCCGCACTGGTAAGCGAACAGGTCCACCGTGTGCGCGGCGTGGTGCCAGAGCAGGTGGTCGGTCCAGCTGCGCGGCTGGCCCAGCGCGTTCATGTTGGTGCGGCGGAAGAAGTACGTCTGCACGTCCATCTGCTGGATGTGGAACTCGCCCGCCTCGATGCGCTTGCGGACGAACTGGTGGCTCGGGTTGAACCGCCGGGTATGGCCGCACATGGCGACGAGCCCGGTTCGCTCTTGCATCGCGACGACCGCTTGCGCGTCCTTCAGGCTGTCGGCCAGCGGAATCTCCACTTGCACGTGCTTGCCCGCCTTCATGCATTGCATCGCCTGCTCGGCATGCATTTGCGTCGGCGTGCAGAGGATCACCGCGTCCACTTCCTTCAGTGCCAGGCTCTCGGCCAGGTTGGTCGTGACGTGGCCGATGCCGTACTTCGCGGCCACTTCCTTCGTCTTGTCCAGTTCGCGGCTGACCAGCGACACCACTTCGACGCCGTCGATCAGCTTGATGCCGTCCAGGTGCTTGATGCCGAAGGCGCCGGCGCCCGCCAGGGCTACTTTGATCGTCATCTCAGTTCTCCAGAATGAGGTGGCCCACCGCCGTGTTGGACGCGGGCACATGGTAGAAGCGGTGCGTGACCTTCGGCGCCGGGCCGCCGGCCAGGTCCGCCATCGCGCCGCGCGCGATCAGCCACATCACCAGCTCGATGCCCTCGCTGCCGGCCTCGCGCACGTAGTCGATGTGCGGCACCGCCGCCTGCCCCTCCGGGTCGGCAATCATGCGGTCGAGGAATGCGTTGTCGAACTCACGGTTGATCAGGCCCGCGCGCGGGCCCTGCAGCTGGTGGCTCATGCCGCCCGTGCCCCAGATGTGCACGTTCAGGTCCTGGTCGTAGCTTTCGACGGCCTTGCGGATCGCCTTGCCCAGGTTCAGGCAGCGGCGGCCGGACGGTACCGGGTACTGCACCACATTCACCGCGAACGGGATCACCGGGCACGGCCAGGCCTGCGGCTGGCCGCACATCAGCGACAGCGGCACGGTGAGGCCGTGGTCCACGTCCATCCTGTTGACGATGGTCAGGTCGAAGTCCTGCTGGATCACCGACTGCGCGATGTGCGCCGCCAGCTCCGGATGGCCGATGACCTTGGGCACCGGACGCGGGCCCCAGCCCTCGTCGGCCGGCTGGAACTCCGCGGCCGTGCCGATCGCGAAAGTGGGAATCATCTCCAGGCTGAAGGCGGTGGCGTGGTCGTTGTAGACCAGGAAGACGACGTCCGGCTTGTTGTCCTTCATCCACTGCTTGGAGAAGTCGTACCCCGCGAAGACTTTCTGCCAATACGGCTCGCCGGCCTTGCCCGAGTCGAGCGCCGCGCCGATGGCGGGGACGTGGGACGTATAGACGCTGGCGGTGATGCGTGCCATCAACTTTTCTTTCCCGGCTTTTCGCCGATGTAGCGGTTGCCTTCGATGGGCCGGCCGCCGGCCACCATCATGTCGCGGTATTCCTCTTCGGAGAGGCCGGTCATGCTGCCCGCCATCTGCTGGAAGCTCTTGCCGTCGGTGGCGCCGATCTTGGCCAGGAAGTAGATGTTGCCGCCCAGCTGGATGCAGCGATTCAGGTCCCGCGCCAGCACCGCCTGCTTCTGCTCCTCGGTCATCGGCCATTCGTCCAGGTAGGCCCGCTCATTCGCCTTGAAGCGCTCGCGGTTCGCCGCCTTCATCAGCGACATGCAGAACTGGTTGAGGTGGTAGCCCTTGCGCGACTGCTCCGCGTCGAAGATCGTCGTGCCGGGCACGTCCAGGTAAGGTTTGTCCAGGGGCATCGCTTCCTACTTTCCTTCCGGCCAGTACAGCCGCGCCGGATTGTCCACCAGCAGCTTGCGCTGCGACTCGGGCGTCACGGCAATGTGGGGGATGAAATCCACGAGCAGGCCATCGTCGGGCATGTGGTTCTTGAGATTCGGGTGCGGCCAGTCCGTGCCCCAGAGTACCCGGTCGGGGAAAGTCTCGACGATGCGCCGCGCGAAAGGCACGACATCGCGATAGGCATTGCGCTCGCCATCCAGTGCGGGCGGGCCGGCCACGCTCAGCCGCTCCGGGCAGCTCACCTTGCTCCACACGTTGGAATGCTCGCGCATGAACTTCACGAACAGTTCGAACTCGGGGCCGTCGACCGGCTTCGTGACATCGGGCCGGCCCATGTGGTCCACCACGACCGTCGTGGGCAGCGCGGTGAAGAAGTCCCACAGCTCGGGCAGGTCCACGGCCTCGAAATAGATCACGATGTGCCAGCCGAGCGGCGCGATGCGCGCGGCGATCTCCATCAGCTCGTCCTTGGGCGTGAAGTCCACCAGCCGCTTCACGAAATTGAAGCGCACGCCGCGCACGCCGGCCTCGTGCATGTCGCGCAGTTCCTCGTCGGTCACGCTGCGGCGCACCGTCACCACACCCTTGGCCCTGCCGTTCGAGTGGCGCAGCGCATCCAGCAGCGCGCTGTTGTCGGCGCCGTGGCAGGTGGCCTGAACGATTACGTTCCGGTCGAAGCCCAGGTGGTCACGCAGCGCGAACAGCTGCTCGCGGCTCGCATCGCAAGGCGTGTACTTGCGCTCGGGCGCGAAGGGGAACCGTTCGCCGGGGCCGAACACGTGGCAATGCGCATCGACGGCCCCCGCGGGCAGATTGAATCGGGGCTTGCTCGGGCCGGCATACCAGTCCAGCCAGCCGGGAGTTTTTTCGAATTTCATCCGTCGGCTCAATCGATGTATTTCAGCCCGGCCTTTTCCAGCGGCTCACGCATCTTGTACATGTCCAGGCCCAGCACGCCCGACGCCAGCTTGGCGCGCTTCTCGCCTTCGTTGGCCTCGCGCGCGAGTGCCGCTTCCAGGGTCTTCGTCGCCAGTGCCTTCGGCATCACGACCACGCCGTCGTCATCCGCGACAACCACGTCGCCCGGGTTGACGATCATCCCGGCGCAGACGACCGGGATGTTCACCGACCCGATGGTCGCCTTGATCGTGCCCTTGGCGCTGATGGCCTTGCTCCACACCGGGAAGCCCATTTCCGTCAGCGTCTTCACGTCGCGCACGCCGGCATCGATCACCAGCGCCCTCGCACCGCGCGCCTGGAACGACGTCGCCAGCAGGTCACCGAAGTAGCCATCCGTGCACTCGGCGGTGATCGCGGCGACGACGATGTCGCCCGGCTGGATCTGCTCGGCCACCACGTGCATCATCCAGTTGTCGCCGGGATGCAGCAGCACGGTCACCGCCGTGCCGGAGACCTGCGCCCCGGCGTAGATCGGGCGCATGTAGGGTTTCATCAGGCCGACGCGGCCCATGGCCTCGTGCACGGTGGCCGAGCCGAGGGCCGCCAGCCCGTCGGCTGCCGTGCGGTCGGCCCGCGTGATGTTTCGATAGACAACGCCGAGTTCGTGCATGGTCATTTCCCCTTCTTCTTCAACAGGGCATCCAGCCGCGGGAACACGCGGCGCGAGTTGGCTTCGTAGATCTGGTGCCGGTCCTCGTTGCTGAGGAGCTTCGATGCCTGGATGTAGCGCTTGGTGTCGTCATAGTAGTTGCCGGTTTCCGGGTCGATGCCGCGCACGGCGCCGATCATCTCCGAGGCGAACAGCACATTCTTCACCGGGATCACCGTGTTCAGCAGGTCGATCCCCGGCTGGTGGTACACGCAGGTGTCGAAGAAGATGTTGTTCAGCAGGTGTTCGGTGAGCAGCGGCTTCTTCAGTTCCTGCGCCAGGCCGCGGAAGCGCCCCCAGTGGTAGGGCACCGCGCCGCCTCCGTGCGGGATCAGGAAGCGCAGCTTGGGGAAGTCCTTGAACAGGTCCGAGGTCAGGCACTGCATGAAGGCCGTGGTGTCCGCGTTCAGGTAGTGCGCGCCCGTGGTGTGGAAGCACGGGTTGCAGCTGGTGCTGACGTGGATCATCGCGGGGATGTCGTACTCCACCATCTTCTCGTAGATGGGGTACCAGTGCCGGTCGGACAGCGGCGGCGAAGTCCAGTGACCACCGGACGGATCGGGGTTCAGGTTGATGCCGACGTTGCCGTATTCCCTGACGCACTTCTCCAGCTCGGGGATGCAGGTCTTCGGATCGACGCCGGGCGATTGCGGGAGCATGGCGACCGGTACGAAATTGTCGGGGAACAGTGTGCTGACGCGATAGCACAGCTCGTTGCAGATCGCCGCCCAGGTGGACGAGACGTTGAAGTCGCCGATGTGGTGCGCCATGAAGCTCGCGCGCGGGGAGAACAGCGTGATGTCGCTGCCGCGCTGCTTCATCAGCTTCAGCTGGTTGGACTCGATGGACTCGCGCAGTTCGTCGTCGCTGATCTTCAGCTCGGACGCTTTCGGCATCACGGCCGGGTCCTTGATGCCGGCAATCTGCTGGTTGCGCCAGTCTTCCAGCGCCCTGGGCGCCGTGGTGTAGTGGCCATGGCAGTCGATGATCAGGCTCATTGGCGTCCTTCCTTGGGGGTGCCTTGCGGCGTGGGGTTCAGGCCGGCTCCATGCCGTGGCGGCGCTTGGCGTCGGCCGCTTCGGGCGACGCCATGAAACCGAGCATGGCGCGCACGGCCTCGCCTTGCTGGGAGGCGGTGCACACGCCGGCGGAAAAAGTGGTGACGATCTGGATCGCTTCAGGCAACGGGCCGACGACGTCGATGCCCTCCAGGTGCATGAGCTCGCTCAGTTGCTGGAAGCCGAGCGCGACGTCGCCCCTGGCCACCAGCGCCCCGACCGGTACGCCCGCAGGCGCCTGGACGATGCGGCCCCGCAGCTCACCGGCAATGCCCCAGCGCTCGAACAGGCGCAGCAGCGCCACGCCGCTCGGGCCGGTGGAATATCCAATGCCGGGCGCCGCGAGCACCGCACGGCGCACGGCCTCCTCGGTGGCGATGTCGGGATGGGGTGCACCTGCGCGCACGGCAACGGCCACGGGCGAGCGCACCAGGTCGACCTTGCTGCCTGCAACGACATGTCCGCCGGCCGCCAGCTTGTCGATCGCATCGGAGGCGAGAAAGACGACGTCGAAGGGTTCGCCCGACTGCACTCGCTTCGCGGCATCCACCCCGCCGACCGATTCGATCTGAACGGTGCCACCCGAGCGGCCCTCGTGGGCCGCGGCCAGTTCGGCCAGCACCTGGCGGGTGGCCATGGACGAAATTCCCTTGATCGGCATGCGGCGATTGTGGCGTCGCCCCCCCGCCACGGGAAGGCCGCGCGGTCACTAGCAGCTATAGCGTTCCGGCATAATGTGACATCAGGTATCACGGATATGGACCTCAAGCAGCTCGAATACTTTGTGCGCGTCGCGGAGCTCGGCAGTTTCACCCGGGCGGCTACCGCCTTGAACGTGGCCCAGCCCGCGCTGAGCCGGCAGGTGCGGCAGCTGGAAGTGGAGCTGCGCCAGAACCTGCTCATCCGCAACGGCCGCGGTGCGGCGCCGACCGAGGCGGGCAAGCTCCTGCTCGAACATGGCCGCGGCATCCTGCACCAGGTCGAACGTGCCCGCGAGGAACTCGGCCGCGTGCGCGGCGCGCTCGCCGGCCGCGTCGCCATCGGCCTGCCGCCCAGCGTGGCGAAGGCGATGGCCGTGCCGCTGATCCGCGAGTTCCGCCAGCGCATGCCGGATGCGACGCTGTCGATCAGCGAGGGCCTGTCGGTGGGCATGCACGAGGCGCTGGCCACCGGCCGCCTGGACATCGCCTTGCTCTACAACGCCGGGCCCTCCCCCGATATCGAGCTGGCCCCCCTGCTCGAAGAGCCGCTCTTCCTCGTCCAGCACCACACCGGCAAGGCGCCGCCTGCGGCGCGGCCTCGGCCGGTGCCGTTGCGGGAAGTCGCCAACCTGCCGCTGGTGATCCCCAGCCGACCCAACGCGATCCGCATGCTGGTGGAGACCGAAATGGCCAACCTCGGCCGCAAGCCGCAGGTGGCGCTGGAGATCGACGGCGTCGCGGCCATCCTGGACCTCGTGGAGGACGGCGCGGGCAACGCCGTCCTGTCGCGCAACGCTGTGGCCACGTCGTCGCGCCCCCAGGCCTTTTCGCTGCGGCCCATCAGTTCGCCGAACCTGCGCAGCAAGCTCCTCACGGCAATGAGCTCACAGCGCCCGGCCACGCTGACCCAGAAGGCGGCACTGCAGCTGATCCAGGAACTCGCGCACATGCTGCTGGCGCCGGCCTGACAGGCCGGAGACGATCAGTCGCGCTTGCTCGCTCCGATCAAGCGATCCGCATAGTCTTCCCAGCTCGCGTCCCTGGACAGGCCGTCGAAGAGGCCGGCCTTCGCGCAATCGGCGACCCACTGCTGCTTGTCGGCGATGGCGGTTGCCATGAAGGGTTCGAAGCCCGCCTCACGCACGGTGTTCGCGGCCTCGCGCATCTCCTCGGCGCGCCGCTGGCCATGCTGGACCACGCGGCTGAAGAAATAGGCCCCCTGCCGGTCCCAGTCGATGCTGGGAAAGGTCTCCTGCAAGGTCGGCAGCACATGCTCCTCGACGCCGTACTGCCGCGCCGTGGCATAGCTCTCGATCACCAGCGCTTCGAGCCCCTTGATCATCACGCTGCGCGACATCTTGATGGCCGAGGCCACGCCCAGCCGGTCGGACACCACCTTCGCATCCATTCCCCACTCGTTCAGCACCCGCGCGAGTTCGCCGGCCATGGCGCCGCCCAGCAGCATCGGCACCTTGATGCCGTACGGCGGGACGGACGTCATCACGCCGGCCTCGACATAGTGGCCGCCGGCTGCATCGATGGCGGACGCCGCGCGCTGCTTGGTGCCGGGCGATGCCGAGTTCAGGTCGAGGAACAGCGTCCCGGGGCGGATGTGCCGGGCGGCTTCCTGCGCCACGGCCAGGGTGTTGGACGCGGTGACGGCGGAGATGATGAGGTCGCCCTGTGCGCACAGGGCCTGCATCGACGGTTGCGCGGCAATGCCGGCCGCGGCGGCATACGTCCGCTCCGATTCGCCGATGGCCGCATCCGCGAACCTGATGTCCCATGCGCCCGCCGATTTCACGCCGCGCTGGCCCTTCAGGCCGGCGCTGAAGATCTTGCCCACCTCGCCGTAGCCGACGAATCCGATGTTGCCGATGTCCATGTCCGTTCTCACTTCATTGGCGCGGGATTCCGGCCCGCGCGATCACTTCGCCCCAGCGTCGCACGTCGGCGGCGAGGATGTCGCCGGCTTGCGCCGGCGTGCTGCCGCGCGCGACCAGGTTCAAATCGAGCAGCCGCTTGCGGACGTCGGGCATCGCCAGCACCTCCCGGATCTCGCGGCTGAGCCGCGCCACGACATCGCCCGGCGTCTTCGCCGGCACCGCGAGGCCGTTCCAGGAAGATACATTGAAACCGGCGAGCACGCCGCCCGCTTCGCGCACTGCCGGCACATCGGGCAGTTGTACCGTGCGCTTGTCGCCCAGCACCGCCAGCGGCTTGAGCGCGCCCGAGGCGAGTTGCGGCATCAGCGGCCCGAGGATTTCCACCATGATGTCGATCTGCCCACCCCGCAGCGCCGTGACGACCGGTGGCGTGCCGTTGAACGGAACCACCTGCGCGTCGATGCCGGCGCTGGCCTTGAACAGCTCCGCGGCCAGGTTCTGCGTGGTGCCGACCTGCGGCGTCCCGATGTTGAGCTTGCCGGGATTGGCATGCGCATACGACAGCACGTCGGCGAGGCTTTTGAAACGGCCGGTGGCATGGGATGCGATGGCCAGGTCGAACGTCGCGAGCGTCGACACCGGCGCAAAATCCCGGAGCGTGTCGAACGGCAACGACTTGAAGAGCGCCGCGCTCACGGCCGTGCCGCTGGAGACCAGCAGCAGCGTGTGGCCGTCCGCTTCCGCGCGCGCGACCATTTCGCCCGCCACGACACCGCCCGCGCCCGGCTTGTTGTCGATGACCACCGGCTGGCCCAGCGCGAGCGAGAGCTTCTCGCCCACCGTGCGCGCCGTCAGGTCGGCCGCGCCGCCGGGCGCATTGGGCACCACCATGCGCAAGGCCCTGGAGGGGAAGGCGCCACGCCCCGTGGCCGGCTGGGCGTAGGCCGAGGGCAGGAGCAGCGGCGCTGCCGCCAATGCAAGAAGGGTTCTGCGAGTGGGCATGGATCTCCAGAGCTACTCGCCCCGGGTATCGGCCTGGCGCGCGACGCCGAGCAACCGGTCCAGCAGTTGCGGCGCGGCCCTCAGCTCTTGCGCCGTGCCCGAGTGCACCACCGTGCCGTGGTCCAGCACGACGGCGCGGTGCGAGATCGCCAGGATGGCCTGCGGGTGCTGCTCGACGATGATCGCCGACAGGCCTTCGTCGCGCGTGATGCGCGCGATGGCCCGCAGCAGCTCCTCCACGATGATGGGCGCCAGGCCTTCCAGTGGCTCGTCCAGCAGCAGCAGGCGCGGGTTGAGCACCAGCGCACGGCCCACGGCCAGCATCTGCTGCTCGCCGCCGGACAGCTGCGTGCCCAGGTTGCCCTTGCGCTCGGCCAGCCGGGGGAAGAGTTCGTAGACGCGCTGCGGCGTCCAGGAGCGATGGGCGCTGCCTGCGCGCACGGGCCGTGCGACGGCCGTCAGATTCTCGTGCACCGTCAGCGACTTGAAGATGTTGCGCTCCTGCGGCACCCAGCCGATGCCGGCCGCGGCCCGCTCGTGCGAGGCCAGCTTGTGGAGCGCGGCGCCGCCCAGCATGATGGTGCCGGCATGCTGCCGGGTCGCGCCCGCCAGCGTGTTCATCAGCGTCGTCTTGCCGGTGCCGTTGCGGCCCAGCAAGGCCAGTGTCTCGCCCTGGGCCAGCGCCAGGGAGACGCCGTTGAGGATCACGGCCTCGCCGTAACCGGCGCTGAGGTTCTCCACCCGCAGGAAGTCAGACATGGCGCGCCTCCTGGTTCGCGGCCTCGCGGCCCATGGGGATCGAGTGGCCGATCTCGTCGCCATGCCCCAGGTACACCGCCTTGACGCGCTGGTCGCCCGAAATCTCTTCCGGCGTTCCCTCGGTCAGCACCGCGCCGTTGACGAGCACCGTCATGCGCGTCGCGAAACTGAACACCAGGTCCATGTCGTGCTCGATCAGCAGCACGGAAACATCGGAAGGCAGCGCGCCCACGGTATGCAGCAGCTCTTCGCGCTCGCCCGCCGGCACGCCGGCCACCGGCTCGTCGAGCAGCAGCACGCGCGGCTCGCAGGCCAGCGCGACCGCGATCTCGAGCAGCCGGCGCTTGCCGTACGCGAGCACGCGGGTCGGCTGGTCCATGACGCTCGTGAGGTGGAACTGCTCGAGCAGCTGCTCGCAGCGCGCCGCCACGTCCTTGTTCGCGCCCAGCGGCTGCCACCATTTCGCGCCCAGGCCGCGATGCTGGGACACCGTGAGCGCGAGCGTCTCCAGCGGCGTCATCGTGTCGAAGAGCTGGTTGATCTGGAAGGTTCGCACCAGGCCGCGGCGCACGCGCCGGTGCGGCGCCAACTGGCTGATCTCCCGGCCTTCCAGGAAGATGCGGCCGGAGGTCGGCTCGAGCACGCCCGTCAGGAGGTTGATCAGGGTCGTCTTGCCCGCGCCGTTCGGCCCGATCAGGGCGTGGCGTGCGCCCTTCTTCAGGTTCAGCGTCACGTTGTCGGTGGCCGTGATGCCGCCGAAGCGCTTGACCAGCCCCTGCGCGGCCAGCACGGTGTCGGGGTGGGCGGACGGTGCGTTCATCGACCGCGCCCCTTGCCGAACCAGTTCCACGGGCGGACCAGCCGGTCGCGGCCGACCATCACCAGCACCACCAGGAACAGCCCGAGCCAGAAGGTCCAGTACTGCGGCGTGATGGCCGAGATCACGTCCTGCATCAGCTTGAAGACGATCGCGCCGGCGATGCCGCCATACAGCCAGCCCGTGCCACCGACCACCAGGATCAGCATGACGTCGGCCGAGCGATGGAACTCGAAGAGGTCGAGGGAGGCGAATCCGGTGGTTTGCGCCAGCAGCGCGCCGGCCGCGCCGGCCATCCCCGCGGCCACCGTATAGACGACGGCGAGGCGCGCATTGACGGGAATGCCGATCGCCATGGCACGCAGGCGGTTGTCACGGATCGCCTTCAGCGTCGCGCCGATGGGCGACTGCACGAAGCGCCGCGCCAGCAGCGTGAGGACCAGCACCACGACCAGCGAGTAGTAGGCGGCCGTGCGGCCGTCCAGGCCAAACGTGAACGTTCCGAGCAGCGGTCCCATCACCACGCCCTGCAGGCCGTCGGCCCCGCCGGTCAGCCAGTCGAGCTTGTTGGCCAGCTCCAGCAGGATCAGGCCCACGCCGAGCGTGACCATCAGGCGGGTCAGGTCGCTGCCGCGCAGGATGGTGGCCGAGCACAGCGCGCCGAGCACGGTGGACGTGGCGATGCCGACGGCCAGCCCCACCAGCGGGTCCGGCATGACATGCTTGGCGAACAGCGCCGCCGAATACGCGCCCATGCCGAAGAAAGCCGCGTGGCCGAGCGAGACGATGCCGGTGTAACCCAGCACCAGGTCGAGGGAGATCGCGAACAGCGCGACGATGGCGATCTCGTTGACGATGAGCGCGTGGCGGGACAGCACGAGGGGCGCGGCGAACGCGAGCAGCCACAACGCGGGTTCCCAGGCGCGCCAGCGGCGGTCGTGCAAGAGCTGCGACTGCGCGCCGGGCGTCACGCCCTCGGGACGGGCACTCATGATTTCGCCCCCGTGCGCACGAACAGGCCCTGCGGGCGCCAGATCAGGATGGCGATCATCAGGCTGTACACGATGAAGGCGCCGAGCTTGGGGATGTAGTACTTGCCGGCCACGTCGGCGATCCCCAGCAGCAGCGCCGCCAGCAGCGGGCCGGTGATCGACGAAGTGCCGCCGACCGCCACGACGATCAGGAAATAGATCATGAACTTGAGCGGAAAGGTCGGGTCCAGCCCCAGCACCTCGGCCCCGAGCGCGCCGCCCAGTCCCGCCAGGCCCGAGCCGAACGCGAAGGTGGACAGGAACACGATGTTGACGTTGATGCCCAGCCCGGCCGCCACCCGCTGGTCATCGACCGAGGCCCGCAGGCGGCTGCCGAACCGCGTCCGCGCCAGCACGTATTGCAGGCCGATGGTCAGGGCCGCGCACACCGCGATGATGAACAGGCGATAGTGGCCCATCCCGAGCATCCACGCGCCCGAGCCGAGCTCGGTGCGGCCACGCAGCCACTCGGGCAGCTGGATGATCTGCTGGGTGGAGCCCATGAAGTAGTCGGTCGCCGCCACGGCCATGAAGGTGAGGCCGATGGAGAACAGCACCTGGTCCAGGTGAGGCTTGTGATAGAGCGGGCGGTACAGGCTGCGCTCGAGCACGGCGCCCAGCAGCGCCGAGCCGGCGAAGGCGATCGGCAGGCACCAGAGGAACGGCACGTCCAGGCGCTGCATCAGCAGCACCGTGATGTAGCCGCCCGCCATGGCGAAAGCGCCGTGGGCCAGGTTGATGAAGTTCATCAGGCCCATGGTGACGGCCAGCCCCACGGCCAGGATGAACAGCAGCATGCCGTAGGCGATGCCGTCGAAGAGAATGGTGAGCATGGTTAGGAGATGACGCCGCCGCGCGGCATGACTTCGCCTGCGGCCTCAATGACAAATGACCGACCCGGCATGTCGTTCATCATGCCCCGGCGCTGCCGGCGTCATTTGTCATTCTGTCACTTCGCCTTGCCGGGATCCTTGACGTCCTTGATGACGTCGAATTCGACGTTGTACAGCTGGCCGTCCTTCTTCTCGACCTTGCGGATGTAGATGTTGTGCACCACGTCGCGCGTCTGCGCGTCGATGAACATCGGGCCGCGCGGGCTCTCGAAGATCTGGCCCTTCATCGCGTCCAGCAGGGCCTCGCCGCCGCCCTTGCCCTGGGTCTTCTTGAGCGCCTCGTAGATCACGCGCATGCCGTCGTAGCCGCCCACGGCCATGAAGTTGGGGCGCAGGCTGCCGTTGGCCTTGGTGAAGGCCTCGACGAATTTCTTGTTCACCGCCGAGGGATGCGCCGCCGAATAGTGGTGGGAAGTCACGACACCCACCGCCACATCGCCCATGCTGTTGAGGATGTCGTCGTCCGTCACGTCGCCGGTGCCGATGAGGCGGATGCCCGCCTTGTCCAGGCCGCGCTCGGCGAACTGCTTCATCAGCGCCGCGCCCGCGCCCGAGGGCACGAAGGCGAACAGCGCGTCCGGCTTGGCATCGCGCACCTTCTGCAGGAAGGGCGCGAAGTCCGGGTTGCGCAGCGGCACGCGCAGGCTTTCCACCACCTGGCCGCCGTTGAACTGCAGGCGATCCTTGAAGTATTTTTCCGCGTCGATGCCCGGGCCGTAGTCGGAGACCAGGGTGACGACCTTCTTGATGCCGTTCTTCGGCGCCCAGTCGGCGATGCCCACGGCCGCCTGCGGCAGCGTGAAGCTGGTGCGGACGATGTAGGGCGAAGCCTGGGTGATGCTGGACGTCGCCGCGGCCATCACGACCAGGGGCGTCTTCGACTGCGTGGCGATCGGCGCGGTGGCCAGCGCCAGCGGCGTCAGGCCGAAGCCGGCCAGCACGTTGACCTTGTCGTTCACCACCAGTTCCTGCGCGATGCGCTTGGTCACGTCGGGCGTGCCGGTGTCGTCCTTGACGATCAGCTCCACCTTCTTGCCGGCGACGCTGGCGCCGTTCTGCGCCATGTAGAGCTTCGCGGCCGCTTCGATCTGCTTGCCGGTCGAAGCGAACGGGCCGGTCATCGGCAGGATGAGGCCGATCTTGAAGGCGTTGTCCTGCGCGAGGGCCAGGGCGCTCGCGCCGAGCAGGGCCGCGGCGACCGCGGCACGGATGATCGATCTCTTGTGCATGAAGACTCCTTGGAAGATGACGGGGTACGCGCAGGAAAATACCGCGGCCGGACGGACAGCGTGATTCTCAGCCCGGCGTGGCGCGCCGCAAAGCCCGGGGGCGCTCTATCAGTTATCGATATTCGGCATAGCCCGGTGTGAGCTATTTCAATAGTCTTAGCCGGTGCCGAGCCGCCTCGAACCGGCTACGCCCTCTCGGGGCGCAGCGAACGTGGTGAGCGCGGGGGGCCCGGTTAGCGCTTGCGGATCAGCCGCACCGCGGGCATCCGCTCCAGGTTGTGCTCCTGCATGGCCTCGCGCAGGTTGCGCCGGGCGATCCGGGCATGTTCGCGCATGATGGCTTCGGCGCGCGCGCCCTCGCGCCGCTCGATGGCATCGAGCACCTGGCGGTGCTGGTCCTGCGCCACGACCAGCATGTCGCGCGCCTGCTTTGAGTCGGCCTGCAGCACCACGAAGGCCGACGGCGAGGCGAACGGCAGGTTCACCACGCGTTCGATCTCGCGCCGCGTCACCGCACTGCCGCACATCTCGGCCAGCAGGTTGTGGAATGCCTGGTTCAGCGTGACGTACCGCAGGAATGCCTCGTCGTCCAATGAGGGCCGGCTGAGTACCTGGTCGATTTGCGCCAGGCAGGCACGCGCCTCGGCCAGCACGACCGCCGGCGCGCCGCGCTCGGCCGCGAGCCGTGCCGCCAGCCCTTCGATCGTACCGCGCAGTTCGATCGCGTCCGTCACGTCGCCTTCCGAAAACGTTCGCACTGCGAATCCGCCCCCCGGCAGCGCATCCAGCAGGCCCTCCTGCTCCAGCCGCACCAGGGCCGCGCGGATCGGGGTGCGCGAGACGCCGAGCTTCTCGACGATGGCCAGTTCCGCGATACGCGCCCCGCTGGGCAATTCGCCCGCCAGGATCAGTTCGCGCAGCCGCAGCTGCGCCTTCACGGCCTGGGACGCGCCTGCGTCGGCAGGATCAGGGGCGCTGGGCAACCCATCGGGAAGTGTTGGGTGGTTTTTCATATGTATACATCAGAGCTCATTTAATGAATTCAAAATAATTCCTTTTTTATGGAAACTCGCTATGCCGTGACGATATAACTGTTTTGTAGCGCAGTCAATGTATGCAACTAGCCGTCGTTTTCGCATAATCCAAGGCCCGACCCACGCTCCCCAGACCCACACCATGTTCCCCAAAAACGCCTGGTACGTCGCCTGCACCCCCCACGAAATCGACGACAAGCCCCTGGGCCGCACCATCTGCGGCGAGAAGATCGTTTTCTATCGTGGCGCCGAAGGCCAGGTGGCCGCGCTGGAGGACTTCTGCCCGCACCGCGGCGCCCAGCTCTCGCTGGGCCAGGTGTGCGAGGGCAAGCTGGTGTGCGGCTACCACGGCCTGGTGATGGGATGCGACGGCAAGACCGTGTCCATGCCCGGCCAGCGCGTCGGCGGGTTCCCGAAGATTCGGGCCTACCCGGTCGTCGAGCGCCACGGCTTCGTCTGGGTCTGGCCCGGCGACGAGCAGCTGGCCGACCCCGCGAAGATCCACCACCTCGAATGGGCCGACAACCCGGAGTGGGCCTACGGCGGCGGGCTGTACCACATCGCCTGCGACTATCGCCTGATGGTCGACAACCTGATGGACCTGACGCACGAAACCTACGTGCACACCACGAGCATCGGGCAAAAGGAAATCGACGAGACACCGGTCACCACGACGACGGACGGCGACCATGTGATCACCAGCCGCTTCATGAACAACGTGATGCCGCCGCCCTTCTGGCGCGCGAACCTGCGCGGCAACAACCTGGCGGACGACGTGCCGGTGGACCGCTGGCAGGTCTGCCACTTCCTTCCGCCGAGCCACGTCATGATCGAGGTGGGCGTGGCGCACGCGGGCAAGGGCGGGTACGACGCCGACACCAAGGACAAGGTGTCCAGCATCGTGGTGGACTTCCTCACGCCGGAAACCGAAACCTCCATGTGGTACTTCTGGGGCATGGCGCGCAACTTCAACCCGAAGGACAAGGCGCTCACGGCGCAGATCCGCGAGGGCCAGGGCAAGGTGTTCGCGGAAGACACCGCGGTGCTGGAGGCGCAGCAGCGGAACCTCTCGAAATACCCGGACCGCAAGTTGCTCATGCTCAACATCGACGCCGGCGGCGTGCAGTCGCGGCGGATCATCGACCGGCTGGTCGCCGCGGAGCAGCCGCAGAAACTGGCGGCCTGAAGCGATGGAAAGCCTCGCAGTCAAGGTGGTGCGAAAGTCCCGGGAAGCCGAGGGCATCGCCAGCTTCGAGCTGGCCCGCGCCGACGGCACGCCCCTGCCCCCGTTCAGCGCCGGCTCACACATCGACGTGCAGGTGCCCGGCGGCCTGACGCGCCAGTATTCGCTGTGCAACGACTCGCTCGAGCAGCACCGCTACCGCATCGCCGTCCTGCGGGACCCGGCGTCTCGCGGCGGCTCGGTGGCCATGCACGATGCCGTGAACGAGGGCGACGTGATCCACATCAGCGAGCCGCGCAACCACTTTCCGCTGCGCCACGCCGGCCGCAGCCTGCTCTTCGCCGGCGGCATCGGCGTCACGCCGCTCCTGTGCATGGCGCAGCGGCTGGCCGCGATCGGCGCGAACTTCGCTTTGCATTACTGCACGCGCTCGCCCGAACGCACCGCCTTCAGGGACGAAATTGCCGCTTCGCCCTTCGCGGGCCGCGTGCACTTCCACTACGACAGCGGCCCGCCGTCGCAGAAACTCAACACGCAGAAGCTGCTCTCCCAACCCGATCCCGGCACCGCGCTGTACGTCTGCGGCCCCACCGGCTTCATCGGCCACGTCGTCGACACCGCCAAGGGAAACGGCTGGACCAGCGAGCAGATCCACCTGGAGTACTTCGGCGCCGCGCCGCAGGACACCTCCGGCGACACCGCCTTCGAGGTGAAGATCGCGAGCACCGGCAAGACCTACCCGGTCGCCGCGAACAAGAGCGTGGTTCAGGCCCTGCAGGCGCAGGGCGTCGATATCCTCACCTCGTGCGAGCAAGGCGTCTGCGGCACCTGCATCACCCGTGTGCTGGAGGGCGAGCCCGACCACCGGGACCTGTATTTCACGGACGAGGAGAAGGCGCGCAACGACCAGTTCACGCCCTGCTGCTCACGGGCGCGCGGCAAATTGCTGGTGCTGGACCTTTGACTCGCCCTAATATCCACCCACACCATCCAACCGTCGTCGAGAGGACACCGCAATGACCCAGCTCCCCGCCCGCTATGACCATGTCGGCAGCTTCCTGCGCCCCAAGTACCTGCTCGAAGCGCGCGAGCAGAAAGCCAAGGGCGAGATCACCCCCGAGCAGCTGCGCGCAGTGGAGGACAAGGCAATCGCCGAGATCGTGAAATTCCAGGAGGACGTGGGCCTCAAGAGCATCACCGACGGCGAGTTCCGCCGCACGTACTTCCACATCGACTTCCTGGAGCAGATCGGCGGCGTGAAGACCGACATCCCGGTCACCATCCGCAAGCCCGACGGCACGGAAGAGCTCGCGCCGCCGGTGATGCGGGTGATCGACAAGGTCCGCCACGCGAAGGACATCCAGCTCGCCGACTTCCAGTACCTCAAGAGCCAGGTCAGCGCCGGCCGCACGCCCAAGGTCTGCATCCCCTCACCCACCATGCTGCACTTTCGCGGCGGGCGTGCGGGCATCAGCAAGGAGGCCTACCCCGAGCTCGAGCCCGATTTCTATGACGACGTCGCCAAGGCGTACGGGGACGAGCTGCGCTCGCTCGCCGCGGCCGGCTGCACCTATGTGCAGATGGACGACACCAACATGGCTTACCTGTGCGACGAGAAGATGCGTGAGGCCGCCCGCCAGCGCGGCGACGATCCCAACGAGCTGCCGCACCGCTACGCGAAGTTCATCAACAAGGTCGTGGCGCAGAAGCCGCCGGGCATGCTGCTGGCCATGCACCTGTGCCGCGGCAACTTCAAGAGCACGCACGCCGCCGCGGGCAACTACGAACCCGTGGCCGAGGCGCTGCTCAAGGAGATGAACCTCGACGCGTACTTCATGGAATACGACGACGACCGCTCGGGCGATTTCCGGCCGCTGCGCTACCTGCCCAAGGGCAAGACCGTGGTGCTGGGCCTGGTCACCACCAAGTTCGGCGAGATGGAAAGCAAGGACGCCCTGAAGCGCCGCATCGCCGAGGCCGCGCAGTACGCGCCGCTGGAACAGCTGGCGCTCTCGCCCCAGTGCGGCTTCTCCAGCACCGTGCACGGCAACAACATCGCCGTCGAAGCCCAGCGCAACAAGCTGCGGCTGGTGGTGGAGACGGCGCACGAGGTTTGGGGAGAGAATTAGCGCTCCCCCGACTCCCGGCGAGGTGGCCATGGTTTCGATCACTCGACGCGTTGCGATCGGCGCCGCCGGCGCCCTCGCCCTCGCGGGCGCCGGCCGGCTGGCTCTGGCCCAGACCGGCAGGATGCAGTCGTGGCCCCTGGGCACGCCACGGCGCACCGGCATCCACGACCTTGCCCCCGCGCCCGACGGCGGCATCTGGTTCACCGCGCAAGGCAGCGGCCACCTCGGCTGGTTCGATCCAAGAGCCGGCCGCACCGAACTCATCGCGCTGGGCTCGGGCTCCTCGCCGCACGGTGTGATCCAGGGCCCGGACAAGGCCGCGTGGATCACCGACGGCGGGCAGAACGCGATCGTGCGGGTCGGCTGGCCGGACCGGAAAGTCCAGGTCATGCGGTTGCCGCAGGGCACGCCGTATGCCAACCTCAACACCTGCGCCTTCGACGGCGACGGCGACCTGTGGTTCACCGGCCAGGGCGGTTACGTGGGCAAGGTGGCCGTGAAGACGGCGCAGGTCAGCGTGAAGGAAGCGCCGCGCGGGCGCGGGCCCTACGGCATCTGCGGCACACCCGGCGGCGATGTGTGGTGGTGTTCGCTGGCCGGCTCGTTCATCGCCCGCATCGACCGCAAGACGGGTGACTCCACCGTGGTCGAGCCACCCACGCGCAACCAGGGCGCGCGCCGCGTCTGGAGCGACAGCAAGGGCCGGATCTGGGTCAGCGAGTGGAACAGCGGCAACGTTTCCGTCCATGACCCGCAGGCGAAAAGCTGGCGCCACTGGAAGCTGCCCGGATCCGACCCCAAGCCCTACGCCGTGTACGTCGACGAGCGCGACATCGTGTGGCTGAGCGACTTCGGCGGCAACGCCGCGGTGTCCTTCGACCCGCGCAGCGAGAAGTTCGAGCGCTACCCGTTCCCTCGCGAGAGCGCGAACGCCCGGCAGATCCTGGGCCGGCCGGGCGAGGTGTGGTGGCCCGAAAGCGGCACCGAACACATCACCGTCATCCGCACCGGGTAGCCCCCCGCCGGTGAGGTATTCCCGGTTCCAGCGTATTTGTGACGCGACCAACTTGTGAAAAAGCGTGTTTTGTTGTCTCATCGTGGCTCCGTACCGATGAGCTTCACATGACCCGCTTCTCCCCCGTCCGCTTCGTCCGCGCCGCGTCCTGCACGGCATGGGCCGTCCTGCTTGCCACGGGGGCCTCGGCGCAGGGCTCCGATGCGCCCCACGCCGTGGGTCGGTCGAAACCCATCCCGGACCGCTACGTCGTGGTTTTCAAGAAGGACGTCGCCAACCCCGGCGCCGAGGCCGACGAAGCCGTGCGCAAAGCGGGCGGGCGCCGCCACCAGGCCTTCTCGCGCGCGATCAAGGGCTTCTCGGCCACGCTGTCGGCCGACGCCGTGCAAAGGCTGCGCGCGGACCCGAGCGTGGATTACATCGAGCAGGACCAGACGGTATCGATCGCGGGCACGCAGAGCCCGGCGACATGGGGCCTGGACCGCGTCGACCAGCGGGACAGGCCGCTCGACACCCTGTACAACTACAACTACACCGGCGCGGGCGTCAATGCCTTCATCATCGACACCGGCATCCGCTCCACCCACAGCGAGTTCACGGGCCGCATGCTGGCCGGTTTCACGGCCGTATCCGACGGCAACGGCACGAACGACTGCAACGGCCATGGCACCCATGTCGCCGGCACCGTAGGCGGCTCGACCTGGGGCGTGGCCCGCGGGGTGTCGCTCATCCCGGTGCGGGTGCTCGATTGCCAGGGCTCCGGCAGCATCAGCGGCGTCATCGCCGGCATCGAATTCGTGGCCAACAGCGCCCTGCGGCCGGCCGTGGCCAACATGTCACTGGGCGGTGGTTTCTCCGCCGCCTTGAACACAGCCGTCGCGAACGCGGTCGCCGACGGTGTCGCCATGGTGGTGGCGGCCGGGAATGACGGCAGGAACGCGTGCAACTATTCGCCAGCCAGCGAGCCGAGCGCGATCACGGTGGGCGCCACGAGCAGTTCCGATGCAAGAGCCAGTTTCTCCAACTTCGGCAAGTGCGTGGACGTCTTCGCGCCCGGCGTGAGCATCACGTCGTCCTGGAGCACGAACGACGGCGCGACCAACTCGATCAGCGGAACCTCGATGGCGACACCCCATGTGGCCGGTGTCGCCGCATTGGCACTGGAAGCCAATCCGGCGGCATCGCCCCTGGCGGTGACCTCCTTCGTGGTGGCCAATGCAACGCCGAACCGGTTGAGCTCCATCGGCTCCGGCTCACCCAATCTCCTGCTGTTTTCGCTGGCCACCGGCGTGCCCACCGAGCCTGCCGTGCCCTCCATCGCGGTGAGCCAGCTCTCCGGGCAACCGTCCAACACCAGGCCCCGGCGCGACTGGCGCGCCCTGGCCACGATCACCGTGCGCAACGTGAATACCAGCGCCGTGATCGCCAACGCCACGGTCAATGGCAGCTTCGCCCCGGGAGGCAGCGGCTATTGCGTGACCGACAGCCTCGGCCGGTGCACGATCACCAGCGCAAACATGAGTGGCACCATCCCCAGCACCGTTTTCACGGTCGGCAATGTCGCCGGCAACGGGATGGCGTACGACAGCACCCAGAACTCGGCGTCGCAAATCGTCATCCTCCATCGTTGACGGGCCAGGGGCCAGCGGGCCCCGAGGGATGCCTCACTGCGGCTCGAGGCCGACTTTCTTCACCAGGGCGGCGTACTTCGCGAGTTCCCGCCGAAAGGCCGCCTGCGCCTGCTCCGGCGTGCCGATGTTGATGGTGTTGCCCTGCTTGGCCATCACCTCCTTCACGCCCGGGTCGGCGAAGGCCGCCACGACGGCGTCGTGCGCCTTCTTCACGCTGGCGGGGCTCATGCCCTTGGGTCCTATCACCGCGAACCAGGCGTCGACCACGAAGTTGGGCAGGCCCTGCTCGGCGAAGGTGGGGATCTCCGGCGCCGCGGGCGTGCGCTGCGCGGCCAGCATGCCGATCGGCCTGAGCGCGCCGCTCTTGATGTGCGCCTGCACGCTGGGCAGCGCGGCGGTGCCGAACTCGACCTGGCCGCCGATCAGGTCGGTGACCATCGCCCCGACACTCTTGTAGGGAATGTGCTTGGCGGTTGCGCCCGCCTCTTCCAGGAACAGCTCGGTCGCCAGGTGCAGGATGGTGCCGTTGCCGCCCGAGGCGAAGTTGAGCTGGCCCGGCTTGCCCTTGAGCAGCGCCACGAATTCCTTGCTGTTGGTGGCGGCCACCTTGGCCGGGTTGACCACCAGCACCATCGGTGTCGCGCCCACGACGGCGATCGGCGTGAAGTCGCCCGGCATGTCGAACGGCAGTGACTTGAGCACGCTGGGGAAGATCACCACGTTGTTGGACACGAACGACAGCGTGTTGCCGTCCGGCGCCGAGCGGGCCAGCGCCTGCAGGCCCACGACGCCGCCGGCACCGGACTGGTTTTCCACGACCACCGAAGCATTGAGCGCCTTGCCCAGCGCCGTCTGGGCCGCCCGGGTGATGGCATCGATGCCGGAGCCGGTCCCGTTCGGCAGGATGAACTTGACGGTGCCGGACTGCGCGCCTGCCGCGAACGGCAAAGAGGCGATGGCAATGCCGGCAGCGCTTGCGGCGAGGACGCGGCGGCGTGAGAGCGAGTGGCGGTATTTCATGGTTTTGTCTCCTTTTATCTTTCAGGGAAAGGTTTTTAAACGTGGTGGTAGGAGGCTGTGGGGTTGTGGTCGAAGGCAGACGCTGTGGGCAACTCGTTAGAGTTGTCCATGGCGGCGGCCGG
>Ga0255338_1001756_pt1 | contig 37633 bp, 36 predicted proteins | sample MeOH1_35cm_T4_19_FD_203715 | JGI IMG/M metagenome (GOLD analysis project Ga0255338, IMG submission 203715) | Sandy soil microbial communities from University of British Columbia, Vancouver, Canada - MeOH1_35cm_T4_195 | ecosystem: Engineered > Artificial ecosystem > Sand microcosm > Unclassified ...
AGAGAGCCGAACCCGTGTTGCCGCTGGCAACACTCCGCAGAGAGCCGAACCCGTGTTGCCACTGGCAACACTCCAGCAGGAAGCCGAACCCGTGTTGCCACTGGCAACACTCCAGCAGGAAGCCGAATCCGTGTTGCCACTGGCAACACTCCAGCAGGACGCCGAACCCGTGTTGCCACTGGCAACACTCCGCAGAGAGCCGAATCCGTGTTGCCACTGGCAACACTCCAGCAGGACGCCCAGGTGATTCCCCCGGGAATCACTCCGGCAGGACTGCCCCGGTGGTTCCAGTGGAATCACTCCAGCAGAGAGCAAGCCCAAGTGTTGCCCCGGGCAACACTCTGCAGGACGCCAATCCAGTGTTGCCACTGGCAACACCCCACAGGGAGCCGGCCCCGTGTTGCCACTGGCAACACTCCGCAGAGAGCCGAACCCGTGTTGCCGCTGGCAACACTCCGCAGAGAGCCGAACCCGTGTTGCCACTGGCAACACTCCAGCAGGAAGCCGAACCCGTGTTGCCACTGGCAACACTCCAGCAGGAAGCCGAACCCGTGTTGCCACTGGCAACACTCCAGCAGGAAGCCGAACCCGTGTTGCCACTGGCAACACTCCAGCAGGAAGCCGAATCCGTGTTGCCACTGGCAACACTCCAGCAGGACGCCCAGGTGATTCCCCAGGAATCACTCCGGCAGGACGCCCAAGGTGATTCCACTGGAATCACTCCAGCAGGACGCCCAAGGTGATTCCACTGGAATCACTCCGGCAGGGCAGCGCCAAGTGATTCCACTGGAATCACTCCGGCAGGACGCCCCTAGTGGTTCCACTGGAAACACTCCCGCAGGTCGGCCCCGGTGGTTCCAGGGAAACACTCCCCCAGTTCAATCCCTCCCTCAGAAAAACCCAAACCGACCAAATAAGGGTTTCCTGCTGACCCGCGCCCTACCGCGTGGGCATGCTGGCCGAGCGTGATCCACCCCCTCTATATAGAAGGAATCCCCAGCATGGCTGACAGCTTCCAGCTCAACCTCGGCTCGTTGCGTAGCAGCGTCCAACTGACCCTCCACACCCACCATGCCTCCCGTCTCTGGTTCGGCCGTCCCCGCGGCGAGAACGGCAAGCCCGGCATGATCGGCCTGAGCGGCTTCGCCAACATCATCAACCGCATCAAGCAAGGCGCCGCCCAGGACGATCCCTACTCCGACTGGTTCCTCCTCATGATCGAGGAGCGCATCGAGGAAGCCAGCCAGCAGCTCAAGGACATCGACAGCAAGCTCGACGAGGTCATGGCCTGCCTGCCCGCCCAGCTCAGTGTCAGCAACAATCTGTCCGTCCAGCCGATGACCCTGCCGCTGTATCTGACCTCGCCGCTCGCCTACAAGGGCGTCTACCTGCTGACCAGCTACGACGAACTGGTCCGCCGGATCCTGCTGGCCAACCATATCGGCCTCATCGACAACCACACCAAGGAGGCTTGGCTCGACGAGGGCTCGGCCATCCTCCGTCGCCTCTTTGGCCTGGGCCAGCGCTACAAGGGCTTCTCGGGAGCCAGCCGCGACGACTTCGCCGCCAACAACGCCCGTGCCCAGGCAGCTCGCGAGATGTACGCCTTCCTCGGCGAGCTACCCGCCGACGTGCTCGACGGCTCCCGCCGTTCCAAGTACGCGCCGGACATCACCCGGGCCAACACCTCGCGGGCCGCCGAGGATGATGAGGACGATGCCCTGGACCAGCCCGCCCCTGACTTCGACCAGGACGAGGCCTGAGTCCGATGATCAGGAAGCTGGCTCAGCCCACCGAGCACGATGCGCTGCAACAGGGCTCCTTCCAGCCGCTGCAACAGACTGACTTTTCCAGCCTGCAACATGCGCCCTTCCTAAAAGGCCTTTTAAAACCCTTTAAGGGTAAGGGGGAGCTGGACCTGCTCGCCGAGCAATGCCGGGTACTGGAGGACAGCCTCAAGGCGCTGGCTCAGGACCGGGTACTGGCCCAGGCCACCCGTTATCCCTTCACCCTGCTGCCGGTCCGGCTGACCAAGCAGGCCACGAGCGCCGGCCCTGTGTTCCTGCGCTGGCAGCAGACCGGAACCCGAGCGATGGGCGTTCAGCTGTGGCGCGATCTGGTCGCGGCCGCCCGAACCCCCACGTCCCTGCTCCAGGACCTTCATGCCCTGGAGCTTCAACGCATCGCATTGAACATGCAGATCAGCCTGGTTCACACCATCGGCCGCCAGGCCGCCGAGTGCGCCGAGAAGATGGCCCAGGCCGACACCGCTTACAGGGAGCGGCTGCAACAGATTTCCACCAGCGGCAACGCCGCCAATCGAGAGGAGGCCTGATATGGGCACTGCAGTGGTATGGGAGGGCAACATCGGCTCCGCCCCGGAGTTCAAGGAGTTCCCCAACGGCAACAAGGATCCGCGTCGGCTCTGCCGGCTGAACGTGTACTTCGACAACCCGGTGCCCAAAGGCGATGGCTACGAGGACCGCGGCGGGTTCTGGGCCAACGTCGAGATCTGGCACGCGAACGCCGAGCAATACGCCTCGCTGTACCAGAAGGGCATGCGGGTGGTGGTCCAAGGCCGGGCCATCATGGACACCTGGACGAATGCGGAAGGTGAGGAGCAGTCCGCGCTGAAGGTTCAGGCCTCTCGCGTGGGCATCCTGCCCCACCGGGTCGAACAGGTCGTGCTGGGCCAGAGCAGCAACCCGTCGCGGCAAGGCGCCGGGCAGTCGCCCCGGGCGAGTAACGGACAACAACGGCCGGCCGAGCCGGACTTCGACGACGACATTCCCGTGTTCTGACCGGGCGAAAAATCGCGCCCTCATCGTGAGGCTTCCGGTGGAGACGAGGCAACTCCGCGTCGTGCTCCACCTCGAATCAAGCTACTGGAGAGATCGAAATGACCACTTCTCAAACCAGCGTACCCACCCCGGTAACGACCGACACTACCGAGGTCTCGGTCGAGGTGTTCAAGGGCCAGGTGACTACCACGAGCCTGGATGTCGCCAAGCACTTCGGCAAGCGGCATGACAACGTGATCAAGGCCATCCGGAGCCTTGAGTGCCCTGAAGATTTTGCACTCCTCAATTTTGAGGAGTGTTCACGCGCAGGATCGAACAACAAACCGGAACCCTACTACCGCATGACCCGCGACGGCTTCGTACTGCTGTGCATGGGGTTCACCGGCAAGCAGGCCGCACAGTGGAAAGTGGCCTACATCATGGCCTTCAACAAGATGGAGCAGGCCCTGCGGGCGCAACCTGTGCAACAGGACGAGCGGGCACTGCTGCGCTTCGCCATCAGGACGCTCGAACTGATGCGGGATCGGCAAACCAACCAGCTGCCGCGCCTCTCGACCGAGGAGATCGTGCAACACTACCTCAATGTCGAATCGCTCGACCGTGCCACACCTGAGCAGGTCAAGCAGGCCCTGACCTTTATCCAGGGCCAGATCATCGGCGAGGGGAATGCAGCCAAGGTGCTGCCCGGCATCGCCGGCTCCTCGATCGCCAAGGACCTGCTCTACGGTCTGCTTCGCACCTCACACGACGCCGAGATTCTCTTCAACGCCCTGTACGACCAAGGCCTTGAAGTGCTGGCCAGCGAGCACTTCAAGCAGAACATGGCCGGAAAGCTGGCCGAGACGTCGCGCCAGGCCCGCGACCTGCTGGGCTACATCGCCAGCCACGCTGCTCGTGATCCCTTCCAGCACCGGGCGAAGCACTGAAAATCGCGCCCTCATCGTGAGGCTTTCGCGTGGAGACGAGGCAGCAGTGCGTCGTTCTCCACCACCGGAAATACCTCTCGTTGGATTTCCAATTCCACATAGCCCATCGCCAGTCCGGGGCAGATCATCAGCCCACCTTGTTCGCAATAGAACGCATAGGTGGCTAGACACGTGGCAACAGCAGAGAACCACCCGGCTTCGATCCTCTCCTCGCCGGACCCTACCCTGCGAAAGTACTCGACCCGCCAACTCGCGGTGGCGAATACCTGGGCAGAGCACTTCCGGTATGCCGACCAGGATCGCGCCGCTTTCGTGCGCCACTACCTGCGCTCGACCTCCAAAACCCGTTGTTGGTGCGTGGTCCTTGGCGAGCCTAGCGCCTCCGTTCGCCCGGTCTTGGCACGGTTCGGGGAACAGATCCAGTTCTTTGACGGACGCACCCTCTCTGCGAGACTCATCGTATCCAAATACCGTGTCCCGCTTCTCGCCCCCTCTCCCTCCGCCGCACTCAAGCTCGTGGAACGACTCGGCCTCAAGGGCGGCGGCAGCTGCGAACCGTTGCTCACATCCTTCAGCAAGCGGGCTCACGAGATAGCCCAGGCGCTGTCGACAGACGATCTCCCGAATACAGCCGGCATTCGTCCCTTCGGTCGGCATCTCCGTTACTTCGCCACACGTAACAGGTTCTACCTCACTCAGATCGGTGCGGTACTGAAGCGCTTCTGCCAACACCTCGACCCAGAGTTGCTGCACGCCATCCGGTCGGTTCGCTGCCCTGCTGCCAGCGTGTACAACTGGCTAGCCCGCGGGGATCGGCAACGCCGTCTGCAGGCATTACGAGCCCAGCCTGTGCTGGTCCCGCTCCTGGTCCTGTCAGTCTTCGCTCCCTGGCCACACGAGCAGGCTCCATGGCCGAAGCTCTACGTGTCACCGCAAGACACGACCCATGGGGCCCACGGACCGAGCCTGTTGGGGCTCGTCGCCGACGAAGGGCTGCCACTGAACGATGTCCTCGCCTGGCTATTCCAAGCTCCCCGATCCGACATTCGCTACCTAGGACAACAGCGCCCCTATCATATTGGCGGCGCCCTGTCGCACCTGATCCGGGAAGGCCGGGATGCGGGTTGGCAGGGGCTACTGGCCGGCGCGTCGCTGGGAAACCGCCGCCCAACGCAGAGAGCGCAATGGCAAGCGTTCTTCGCGATCTGGGAAAAGCTGCCTTGGGAAATGCGTGGGAGCCCGGGAATCCAGCTCGATTTAACTCGCCTATTTACCGGCTGTCCTGTCGACTGGAGAGATCCTGCCTGGCCTCAAGTCAGCGCCCGAATCGCCGATCTGCGGGAGATCTTCAACAATTTGGATCGGGGACACGGACATGAGGTCAACCTGGCCAAGTCGCTCCTGAATACCTTCCTGGCCAAGAGCACGTACCACCAGATCGGCAACCTGGTGGACGATTTCCATACTGCCCTGAACGAAATCCGGACCCTGCTCAAGGAGAAGTTTTCCGAGCAGCAGGACACGGACGAATACACGCCCTGGTCATCCTTCCTGCTGAGCGACCAGCCGATCGACTGCCCCAACGGCCTGCAAATCGTCGAGCTGAAATGCCCCGACGAATTGTCGGCCGAAAGTTTCGCGCTCGGCCATTGCATCGAGACATATGACTTTCGAGCCTATTCGGGCCGTTGCCGTCTCCTGTCCGTGCGCAGCAACGGTAAGTCCCTGGCTTCGGCCGAGGTCGTCCTGGTCTCCCGCATTGCCGGGGAGGTCCCGGCCCAGTGGAGACTGCAACACTTGCTGACGCAGCAATTGCGCGGCCCCCGTAACGCCGTTCCTGGCAAAAGCTCCCCCGAGAAACAGGCCTACGACTGGTTCTGGTCAAGGGTCAGGACAGGGCGTATCCCGGTTACCCTGGAATGGCCCGACATGACCCGGTACATGACGCGCTTCGCGACCAACGACGAGCGCCGCCCCCAACTTGCCCAGGCCGTTGCTCAGTGGGTCATCCGTCGGCTTGAGCAGGCATGAGCCGTCCCCGGCTGATGAATCGGCCCCCTAGCCTGCTGAAGCGAGTCGTCTTCGACGGCTACGACTTCGGTCTGCAATTGCAGTACGTCGAGGGGGCCAACCGCCTGCTTCTGGAGCGGGACGGTTACTTCATCCGTCGTGCCGAACACCCGCTGTACCGCTATTGGCGCCTGTCCAAGAACAAGCTGTTCGAGGAACCGGACCTGCTGTACCAGCAACTGATAGAGCTGGCCGACGGCCGCTTCACCGAGTCCTGGCAGAGCTTCAGCCGGAAACTGGAGCAGGCCCAGGCATCGCCCGATCGGCAGGCCTTCACCTGGGGGATGGTCTTTCGCATCGCCCCGCTCGCCCAGGGCGGCGTGCTGCTCTCCGGCGACTACCATCCCGGCATGGTCGCGCTGGCCCGGCGGATGCGGGGAACCTTCCTCGGGCCGTCGCGCTCTTGGCGGATCGATGCCAGTCCCGAGCTGGTTCGCAGCAATCTGATCCTGGAACTGGGGCTGGCCGAGGAGCAATTCGAGATCCTGGATACCCTCCAGGAACTGCTGAGCGATGGCTCCGTCGCCCCGGCCGAAGCCATTACCCGAATCAACCTCGGCGGCGCGCCGGCCGAGCGCCAGTCGGCCTCCCTCGAGGAGAGTTCGACCGACCTCTACCTGGCGGCAGTCCCCTCCATCGAGCGCACCGAGTACACCGAGGCCGAGATCGAGCAGGCCCTGGCAAGCCATTCGCTGCTGCCTCACCAGCCCGCGGGCATCCGCCACCTGCTGCAGCGGACCAGCGCCCTGCTGGCCGACGACATGGGGCTGGGCAAGACCCGGCAGGCGATCATCGCCGCGGCGATCCGGGCGGAGGGGCATCCGATCCTGGTCGTGACCCTGTCCTCGCTCCTGATCAACTGGCAGCGTGAAATCCAGGCGGTCTATCCCGAGGCGCGGATCGGCCAGCAAACCTTCGACGCGTCCGTCCAGTGGATGGTGATCAACTACGAGCGCCTGGGCGACTACGTCCTGCAGGCCGAGCACTTCCGGGTCATGGTCATCGACGAAGCCCACCGGCTCAAGGAGCCCACCGCCCAGTGCACCCGGCATGGGTTCGACATCGCGGCCAAGGTTCCCAACCGTTACCTGCTGACCGGCACCCCGGTGCTCAACCGCGAGACCGAGCTGCACACCCTCCTGCGGCTGTCCGGTCACCCGGTCGGCCAGTTGCCGCTGAAGGAGTTCTGCGAACAGTTCGCCGGCAGCCCGGAGTTCCGCAAGAACCTGCGCGACGCCATCGGCGACTGGATGCTCCGCCGGCGCAAGGACGTCCTGCCGGGGCTCAAGGGCAAGCAGCGACAAACCGTTCCGGTCGTGCTCGGCGAGGAGCAGCGTAAGGAATACGACGCCATCCGGGCCTGCGATCAGCAGCCCTTCGCCCGCCTGGGCGCGATGCGTCGCCTGCTCGAACGGGCGAAAGTACCGGTCGTCATGGAGCTGCTGGCCGAGCTCGATGTCGCCGACAAGGCGATCCTGTTCTGCGAGTACAAGGAGACCGTCGGGGCGCTGAAACAGCTCTGCGAAGCCGCTGGGCTCGGTTGCGTCACCCTGGTCGGCTCCGACAGCGTAACCAAGCGGCAGAAGGCGATCGACCGCTTCCAGCAGGACGACGATACCCGGGTCTTCATCGGGACGACATCGGCCGCCGGAACCGGCAACAACCTGACCGCCGCGAACTATGTGTTCTTCCTCGGCCTGCCCTGGACGCCCGCCCTGCAGGACCAGGCCGAGGACCGTGCCTACCGTAACGGCCAGCGGCGTCTGGTGGTGGTCAAGATCCCCCTGGTCGAACACTCGATCGATCAGCAGCTCTGGCAGTTGCTCCTGGACAAGCGCCGGCTGTCCCAGGAACTCATCGAGCCCGACCCGGTTGCGGCGGCCAAGGCGGCTCAGGCAACGCTGGCCGGGGCGCTTTAATCTGGCTCCCGGTAATTCAACGGCGACCAAAATAGGGTTTTCCGCTGATTTAGGCGAATCGTGCTGGCACCGTGCTCCCATCAGTACATGGGGCCTGCGCATACATGATCCGGCAGTTCACGACTCACTCCTCTCTCCTCCTGCTCCTGCTCCTGGTCGGAATGGTCGGCTGCACACACGCGCCGTCCAAGCCGTCCCTCGACAGCAGCCGCAATCCCGAGCTGCTGACGCCGGACCTGTATCCCTCGGGCGCCCCTTCGGAGCGCGAGGTGCGCTACGGCCGCTACACCCTGGTCAACACCGCGCCGGGGATCGAGCAACGGGACCTGATGGCCCAGATCATCGACATCAACATCCCGGCCAACCTGCGCCCAACCGTGCGCGATGCCATGCAATATGTGCTCAACCGCTCCGGCTACAGCCTGTGCGGCCCCGAGACTCCGCACGTCAACATCCTCTTCACCCGCCCGCTCCCAGCCGCCCAGTACAAGATCGGTCCCATGAGCCTGCGCAACACCCTGCAAGTGCTGGCGGGTCCGGCCTGGCAGGTCAAGGTCGACGAGGTGATGCGCAACGTCTGCTTCGTTCTGCGCCCGGGCTATCAGTTGCCCGATCCGCCCAGGTCGACCCTGGCTACCCTGCCGCCGGCTACCGCTCCGGCGACCTCGCCAGCCCCCACGCCCGCCAAATCGACACCGACGACAGTCGTGACGAGCGCCGTGCCCAGTGCCAAGCCACTGGTCGCTTCGACGGCGACTGCCGGAGCCAGCGAGAGCAAAGGCCCAGCGTCCCAAGCCAACCAGAGCACTACGGCCAAGCCGGCCCCGGCCCAGGCGCCGGTCTCGGCTTCGGCTCCAACGCCTGAGACCGCGAAAACGACCGTCGCCGCGGCGCCCCGGCAGGAACCGGCCAAAGTGCTTCGCCCCACGGCTCCGGTCTCTGCCGCCGCTCAGCGCCCGGCCACAAGTCTGCCCAGCAAGCCGGTCTCGAACCCGCCCGTCACGCAGGCCCTCCCGCCTCGAGCGCCGCTGAAGCCCGTCTGGGAGGCCCGGGTGGGTTCCACGCTGCGCGAGTCGGTCGAGGCCTGGGCCCGCTCCGCCGACTATCGGGTGATCTGGGAGTGCGACGACCTGGACTACGCCATCGAGGCGCCGTTGCGCTTCAGCGGCAGCTTCGCCGAGGCGGTCACGGAAATTTTCCCCCTTTGGGACAACGCCCGTCGATCGTTCCTGGTCGACGGGAACCCCGATCAGCGGATCGTCCATGTTTCCGAACGGAAGAAGAAAAAGTGATGAATCCCTTGCTTCGCCTGACCAGCCTGGTACTGGCGGTCACCTGTACCGCCGGCTGCACGATGCAGCGCATCAACGAGTCCATGGCGCGCACCCAATCCGAGACCGATACGGCCTCGCAGTACACCGCCTACCTGCGCAATCAGCAGCAGGAGCCTAAGCGCGACACGGTGGTGTTCAGCAAGAAGCCCTGGGTGTCCACCCAGCCCATCAGCGCCAAGCGGGGGTTGCCGATGGCGCTGGACTGCGAGCTGGCCTATCGGCCGGGCGACAGGGTCAGCATCACCGAGATCGCACAATACATCACCTCCGAGTGCGGCCTGCCCGTCCTGGTCTCCCCCGATGCGCTCAACCCGGGGCTGGCGGCCGTCACTGCGTCCCCAGCGTCCGGCGCCGCCCGGTCCGCCGGGGGCGATCCCGATAACCTGTCCGACCTGCTCCCGGCCGGGGTAGTCGGCGCCGCAGGCCAACCGGCGAGCGTTTCCCGGGGGCCGAGCCTGACCAGCTTTAGCAGCTTCGGACAGACGACGCAGATCGCAAACCTCACCTACAAGGGCAAGCTATCCGGTCTGCTGGACCTGGCGACCGCACGCCTGGGGCTGACCTGGCGCTACTCGCCCGCCGAACGCGCCGTGCGCATCAGCTACGTCGACACCCGCGTGTTCGAGGTCTGGTCCTTCGGCGACAGTCAGGTCATCGAGAGCGTGGTCAAGTCGGGGATGACCACCAACACCGGCACCAGCAACGGCACCTCCGGAGGCGGGGGTGGGGGCGGTTCCGGCTCCTCCAGCTCCGGCGCCTCGGGACAGTCCGGCAGCAACCAGAGCACGACCGTCACGCTCAGGTCCACGATCCTTACGGACGTCAAGAACAACGTCCAGGCGATGCTCAGCCCCGCGGGGCGCCTGTACCTCTCGACCTCGACCGGCACGCTCACGGTCACCGACCGGCCCGAGGTACTGGCCCGCGTCGAGACCTACCTGAACGAGACCAACCGCAAGATCACCCAACAGGTCTTGTTCAACGTCCGGGTACTGGAGGTCACCCTGACCGATCAGGATCAGCTCGGCCTGAACTGGGACGTCGTCTACAAATCGCTGGCCAACAAGTGGGGACTGTCGCTGGCCAACACCCTGGCCGACATCAGCACCAACGCGATCTCCGGCTCGGTCGGCATCCTTGACACCGCCCATTCGCCCTGGGCGGGCTCCAATCTCATCGTCAAGGCACTGGCCGAGCAGGGACGCATCTCGACCGTGCGGGAGCCGTCCTTGACCACCCTCAACCTGCAGCCGGCTCCGATCCAGATCGGCAACGTGAAGGGCTACATCGAGTCCAGCAGCACGACCACGACCGCCTCGGTGGGCTCCAACACGGCCCTGCAGGCGGCGACCATCACCAGCGGTTTCAACATGACCCTCCTGCCGCGGCTGCTGAGCCAGGACGAGATGCTGCTGATGGTCTCGATCAACATGAGCTCCAAGCCCACCTTCGACGTCTTCCAGAGCAACGGATCCAGCGCCCAGACGCCCGACTACGACACCAAGGTCCTGTCGCCGAAGATCAAGCTGCGCAGTGGCCAGACCCTCATCCTGTCCGGCTTCGATGAATCCCGGGAAGACGCCACCAAGATCGGGGCCGGCAAGCCCGGTTTCCTCGGCCTGGGGGGAAGCCAGTCCCGAACCTCCACCCGCAGCGTGCTGGTCGTGCTGATCACGCCCATCGTGATCGGGTCCAACACGGCTCTGCAGCCGAGCAGCATTGACCTCGGGCTCAACATGACCCTTTTGCCACGCTTTCCTGGCCTGGAGGCCCTGACGCCGAATATCAAGCCGCGCAGCGGGCACGTTCGCAACTCCCCCAAACGCACTAGCCATGCCGATTACACCCGGACTGATCCGGAGAGGCTGGCAGCATGAAACTGAGCCTGTTGGAGCGGTTGAAGCGGTTGAGGCGCCCTCCCCGGTCATCGCCTCTGGCAGAGAACAACGCGGGCAACTCCAAGGTCCAGGTACTGAGCTACCACGGCAACGCCTTCGTCACCGGACTCCTCTGGCATCCCCTGGGCAGCCTGACCGGCTACATGAAGGAAGCCCGCCAGTTCGGCCGTCAGGAGTCGATGGACATCGTGGCGATCCGCCGCACCGAGTCCATCATCCAGGCCGGCTTCGTCTCGCGCAGCGACGGGGCGGTCAAAGGCATGTACTCCCTGGCCGCCGCCTTGGCCGGCCAGTTGGGCAAGTCCTGGCTAGCGGCCTGGCGGATTGCTCCGGACGAGGACCGCTATGCCCTGGTCGCCGTGCTCAAGGGCGCCGTCATCCCGGGTTGCGACCTGGTCGGCACTGCGGAGACGATCAAGCGCAAGGTCGCCCAGCAGCTCAGCCGGGAGATCACCTTCGAGGAGATCTTCCTGCCCGCCGAGTTCGAGCACGGCGGAAAACCGATCGACATCGAGCAACTGCTGCGGCCCGAACGCCTCAAACGCGAGTACCGCCTGCGTCCGCTGGCCTTCGGCCTGTCACGCGAGGAGCTGCTGAAGCTCGGGGCGCTGGCCGCCCTGGGGCTGATCGCCCTGGTCGGCTTCCAGCGCTGGCAAGCGCATCAGGCCGAACTGGCGCGCCAGGCCGCGCTGGAAGCGGAGCGCAGACGCCAGGCCGAACTGGCCGAGCTCGCCCAGCGCTCCGGCGAGCCCCAGCCGGCCCAGGCCCTGGAGCATCCCTGGGCCAAACAGCCCAGCGTGGCGGCTTTCGTCGAGGGCTGCAACGCATTGATCGATCAGTTGCCCCTGTCGATCGCCGGCTGGCTGTTCAGCGCTGCCCAGTGCGACGGCAGCCTCGTCTCCGCGAACTACAAGCGAACCGGCAACAGCACCACCGCCGAGTTCAGCCAGGCGACCGAGGGCCATTTCGCCGAGGCGCCGGCCTTCTACGACGAGGGCAACAGCGCCGCGGTCAAGACCGACCTGATGTTGCCCCTGGCCGGCGACGAGTCCCTGCGCGATGCGAGCACGGCCCTGGCCGACCTGACGTCCTGGCTGCAGCAGCAATCCCTCGTGCCCGCCATCAAGGAAATGCCGGTTGCCGTCCCCGCACCGCCCGCCATCCCCGGGCAACCCGCGCCGCCGCCACCGCCCCCGCCCGACTGGAAGCACTTCGAAGTGCAAACGAGCAGCCCCCTGCCGCCGGCCCTCTTCCTCGACGGGATCGAAGGGCGCGGGTTCCGTCTGCGCGAGATCTCCACCCAGTTGCAGGGCCACCAGTTGAGATGGTCGATCACAGGAGACCTGTATGCGAAATAACCACCGGAGCGCTCCGCTCGTGGGCCTTCTGCTGCTCGGTACGACCGCTGCCCAGGCCGCCGAGCCCTACGCCAGCGTCAACGTCGGGCAACTGTCCCAGGTACAGAGCGAGACCCTGCTGTACCAGGCCCAGGCCGAGCGGGCCAAGGCCAAGAGAACGGTGGAGGCCGAAGGCGACAGTCTGACGCCGCCGACACCACGCGCCCAGCCCGGAGCCGTGCCGGTCTCCGCGCAAGCCCCCGAGACCCTGCCGGTGGTCAAGAGCATCCTGGGCTCCCGCGGCTCGATGCGCGCCGTGCTGCTGTACAGCGGCGGCCTGGAGGTCAACGCCTACCTCGGTGGCGGGGAGCTGCCGGGCGGCTACACGGTCTCCGCCCTGACGCTCGACCGTGTCGAGCTGACCCGCAACGGCCAACGCTACCCCCTGGGCTTCTCGAATCAGGAACCGGCAGCAGCCGCCCCCGGCCTTCCCGGGAAGTTCTGATCGCCCCCACCACCAAAGCGAAGACACCGATATGAGCCTGCCACACCACCAAAGCAACGACACCGAAGCGCTACCAGCGTCCCTCAACCAGCGAGTGCTCACGGCCGAGGGCGCCGAATGGGGCGACCTCAAGCCCGAACTGCGGCAACTGTGCGCCCTGGTCGACGACGGTCAGTCGAACCTCGTGCTGTACGTCTCCAGCCAGCATCGCACCGATCATTTCATCCTGGCGTTCATGGATCGGCTCGATCGGGCGGGCGTCGCCTATGAGGTGCGTCCCTCGACCATGAGCGAGATCAAGGCGCTCTACCAGCTCGACGACTCGCCGAAGGGCACTAACGACACCGACACCACCCATCGCCAGCGCGAAATGGTGGAGATCATGGGGCGCGCCCATGAACGCCAGGCCTCGGACATCCACCTGGTGGTGGGACACGACATCACCCGCATCCTGTTTCGCGTGCATGGCCAACTCACCGAGTTCGGCCAGATCCCGAGCGCCAACGGCATCGAGCTTTGCTCAGCGCTCTACAACAGCATGTGCGACGTGGCGGACGAACACTTCCAGCCCGAGATCAGCCAGGACGCCCGGGTCAGCCGCCAGTTCGTGGAGCAATTGGGCCTGTTCGGCGCCCGAGTGGCCACCCGCCCTCTGGTCGACGGCCTGCTGATGGTTCTGCGGCTGCTCTACGACGACCAAGGCAAGCAGAGCCCCGAGGAGCTGGGCTTCCACGACGAGCAGATCCGCCAGCTCAAGCGATTGCGCAACCTGCCCTACGGGGTGAACCTGGTCACCGGGCCGACCGGTTCCGGGAAATCCAAATCCCTGCAGATCACCCTCAATCTGCTGGCCCGCGAGACCCGAGGCACCAAGCATATCCTCACGGTCGAGGATCCACCGGAATACCCGCTGCAGGCCAATCAGTCGCCGCTCGGCGCCTTCGAGTCCTGGGACGGCGCTATCACCAACTCGATGCGTCTGGACCCGGACATCCTGATGTACGGAGAGGTGCGGGATCTGACCTCGGCACAGGCCGCGTTCCGCGGCGGGATGACCGGGCACCAGGTCTGGTCCACCCTGCACACCAACAACGCAGTCGCCGGCCTGCAGCGACTGATCGACATGGGGGTGGATCCGGGCCTGGTCACCGATCCGGCCCTGATGACCGCCGTGATCAACCAATCGCTGCTGCCGGTCCTCTGCCCGCAGTGCAAGGTTCCCGCCCGCGAGCAGGTGTCGGCACTACCCGACGACCTGGTGAAGCGCCTGCGCGACTTGGGCCTGCTGAATAGCGCTTGCCTGGTCGGTCCCGGCTGCCCGCATTGCCGTCAGCTGGGCATCGTCACGCGGACACTGGTCGCCGAGGTCCTGCTGCCGACGCATCGGTTCATGCAGATCTTCCGCAAGGACGGTGCCGGCGCAGCGCGCAACTACTGGGTCCAGGAACTGGGCGGCATCACCAAAACAGCCCACACCGGCTTGAAGGTACGCCGTGGCGAGATCGATCCCCGCATGGCCGAAACCGTGGTGGGCCCCCTGGACTTCGACCTGTATGTACTGGAGGGCGGTCATGCTGGCTAGACTGCTCGATGGCTGGTCCTCACTGGTCGAGGCGTACTACAGCAAGCAGTTCGGCAGCGCCGAGCGCATCCAGTTCTACGAGAGCCTGACGGCCCTGCTGGAGAACGGCGTCGGCGTGAACGACGCGCTGAACGAGATCCGGACGATCTACAACGACGACGGCCGCCAACGTTACCATCCGATCGCCCTGGCCTGCGCCGACATCGGCGAAAAGGTGGGCAACGGCAAGAAGCTGGCGGAGTCGTGCAATGCCTGGGTGCCCTACCAGGAGATGGCCATCATCGCTGCCGGCGAGCGCTCCGGCAACCTCACCCAGGCCTTTTCCGATTGCATCCGCCTCATCGAGGCACGCCAGAAGATCCAGTCGCTCATTCTCAGCTCAGCACTCTACCCGGCGATCACCTGGACGCTGATGGCCTACCTGCTCCATATCATCGCCACCCGGGTGGTGCCGGCCATGGCGCGATCGACACCGCCCGAACACATGACTGGCACGTCCTACCTGCTGTATCTGATCGCCACCTATGTCAACCACTACGGGCTAATCACCCTCATCGCCCTGGTCGTCCTGCTGATCGGCGCGCTGGTCAGCCTGCCCTACCTCACCGGGCCGCTGCGGGTACGTCTGGAGCGGCTGCCGCCCTGGTCGATCTACAAGGCCCTGCATGGCTCGACCTTCCTGCTCAACATCGCCGTGATGCTGCGGGCCAACATCAACCAAGTCGAGGCCCTGGATGCGCTGATGATCAACGCCACGCCCTGGTTGCGCGAGCGTCTTCTGGCCGTCAGCTACGGGGTCGAGATCGGCAAGAACTTCGGGGTCGCCCTGAAGCTGGCCGGCCATGAGTTTCCGGACAAGACCGCTATCCACTTCCTCTGCGTCCTGGCGACGCGCAAGAGCTTCGCCGACGCGATCAGCCGCTTCGCCAACCGTTGGCTCGACACCTCGCTGAAGAACGTCGAGCTCTACACGAACAGCTTCCTGCTGTTTTCGATTGGCGCCATCGGGTCACTGATGATCTTGGTGCTGGTCGGGACTTACAGCATGCAAGACGCCATTTCCACGCCCCTACATTGATTGACACTGAGGATCGCCCCCCATGGCACACAACACGCACGGTCGCGGCCAGCGCCGGCAGAAGGGCTACATCAGCATCGAGTGGATGTTCGCACTGATCGCTTTCGCAATTGGCGTCGGCTATGCCCTCTACAATGGCGGCGGCCTCCTGGGCAGCTCCGATGTCACCAACGAGCAGGCCAATATCGGCCAGCTCATCGCCAACACCCGCAAACTCAAAGGCCGTTCGGGTTACGGCAGCTCCGGCACCGACCTGATTGCGCAGTTGAAGGCCAGCGGGGGGCTGCCGAATATGGCCATCTCGGGGACCACCCTCTACAACGCCTGGAACGGGACCGTGACCGTGGTCTCCAACGGCATAACCTTCACCATCACCGAGAATGGCCTGCCCCAGGATGCCTGCCTCGCACTCGCGACTAAGACCAGTCTCAGCCAACGGGTGACGACCTCGATCAACGGCGGCTCCACCACGACCGGCGAGGTCACCTCGGCCGTGGCCACCAGCGGCTGCAGCAACACCTCGAACAACAATACCGTGGCCTGGACCGCCTACTGAGGGGCGCGGATGAGCGTGATCAGCGAAGCCCAGTTCGTGGACCTCTACTTGGGCGACGACTTCTGCGACGTGAAGGGGCTGGGTGGCGCACCCGCCCCCTACGTCGAGGCTCCCGCAACCTGGCAGGCGGCGCTCGAAACGCTGCGCCGACGGTGCAACGAGCGCTTCGCCGCCGATCAGGACCCCGAGTTCTCGATCATCGAGGACGGTGTGGTCCTGCGGGTGACCCAGTTGCTCGATGCCCACGGGCAAACCGTCTTCGTCCTCAACAAGTCGAACGCGGTCATCCGCGATTTCCAGTACCTCGGGTTTCCCGACGAGGTCGTCGAGGCCTTGCTGAACAAGCAGCGACGCGGCCTGGTGATGTTCTGCGGGGAGTCGGGTACCGGGAAGACCTCCAGCGCCGCGTCGCTGGTCGTGGCCCGCCTGCAGGCCTGCGGCGGGATCGCCTTCGCCGTCGAGGATCCGCAGGAAACCAACCTGCACGGCCCCCATGGCCAGGGCCGCTGCATCCAGGTGCAGGTCTCGCGCCGCACAGGCGGCTACGAGGAGGCCCTGCTGCGCTCGCTGCGGGCGCGGGCCGACCAGATCCTGATCGGCGAGATGCGCGATACGCCCACCGCGGCCCAGACCGTCCGCGCCGCCATCAATGGCTATTTCATGATCACGACCCTGCATGCCGGCAGCATCGAGCAAGGCATCGAACGACTCGCCTCCACCGCCCAGCCCGAGATCCCCAATGCCCGGGAAATCCTCGCGCAGGGGCTGATCGCGGTGATCTGGCAGACCATCGAGAGCGGAGTCGACGGCCGGCGTCAGCTCAAGTCGAAAAGCCTGCTGCTCACCGGCCAAGACGGCCCCGGCATCCGAGAAAAAATCCGGGCGGGTCACATCGAGCTGATCGCCCAAGACGTAGAAAACCAATCCAAGCGGAGCTTGTGGACATGAACGGCACCCAACACCAAGCCCGGCAACACGGGTTCATCCTCATCGAGATGCTCTTCGGGCTCACCGTCCTGGCGATGCTGGCCGGCATAAGCGTCAACCTGATGGCCCGGCATATGGACTCACAAAACTACCGGATCGCTGCCGGCCAACAGCAGCAGGTGGCCGAGGCCGCTGCTCAGTACCTCAAGGACAATTTCGCCGCGGTCTATGCTGCCGCCGGCCCCACTGCGCCGGTCACGATCACCCCGGCCATGCTGCGCAACACCAATTTCCTGCCAGCCAGCTTCGCGGACACCAACGCCTTCGGGCAGACCTTCGTCGTGCTGGCCAGGCGGGTCGCCGCCAACCAGCTCGAATCTGTCGTGCTGACCACGGGTGGCGAGACGATCGACGAGATCGGCACGCGGGAAATCGCGGAGAACCTGGGCGCCCCGGGCGGCTTCATTCCCACCAGCGACATCGGGATCGTTCAAGGGGTGCGCGGCGGCTGGCAGCTCGCCTTGAGCAACTATGGGATGAATCCCGGGGTCGGCCATACCGCCAGCGCGCTGTTCCTCCAGGACGGCACCCTGGCCAACGACTATCTGTATCGCAATGCGATCCCAGGGAAACCCGAATTGAACCGGATGAACACCACGCTGGACATGGGCGGTCAGGACATCGTCAACGCCGCCTCGATCACCGCCTCGGTGGATGTTTCGGCCGGTCAGTGGTTTCGCTCGCTCGGCAATGGCGGCTGGTACAGCGAGCAATGGGGCGGCGGCTGGTACATGAGCGACTCGGACTGGGTCCGGGTGTATGGGGACAAAGGGGTCATTACCGACGGGGAAATCAAGGGGGGGAAGTTGACCTCGACGGGACGCACGACGGTCGGGGAATACCTGAAACTGGATGGCATCGCCACCGAGGGCAACGTCTGCGAGGGCCCCGGGCTGATGAGCCGCGATGCGAGCGGCCTCCCACTATCTTGCCAATCCGGTGTGTGGACCGGGAACGTCGGGATAGGCTACGGCCAGACGTGGCAACTCGTTTCGCGGACATTGAACAAAACGTACCTGAACGACAGTGCCCAGCCGATCATGATTGCCCCGAGTATCTACTGTGATGGGGTCAATAACAACTGGAAGCGGAACTACCTTTATATCGGCGGCGTGCAGGTCGGACAACTCAGCGTCTACGACTACGACGGTGGTGATGCCAACACAGAAGTACAACCAGTTACATATATCGTCCCGCCAGGTCAAAGCTACGCCGTGATGAGCACAGCCACGGCGTATTGCAGTATCAATCAATGGGCTGAGTTGCGTTAGATGTGAATAAGACTAAGCGTTAGCCAATCCTTTGCATTTACACCAAGGATACCTGTGCCTAGCCTGAAAATAACTGTCACTGCCAACATTGATAGTAGGTGTAGGTGTAGGAATTCCAATAGCCGGCGCTACTATATGCCGTGAACCCCGGCGGACAAGAACAGCCATAGTCGATGCCGTGATAAACATTGGAAGTGTAGCAAGTTGTCGTATCGGTTTGGGCAACCTGATATCTAGCAGTTGTAAATGCACCTCCCATGCGGCTCCCTCCCGCCGCCAACCACACACCGGATTGGCAAGATCATTACCAACACTGGTGGAAATAATAGTTATAGGGTGAACCTGAAGTAATATAATCAAAAAATCCTAGCGGACAAGAACAGCCATAATCCACGCCACGATAGATGTTTTGGCTAAGGCAAGTTCCATTTGCCAACAAAAGATATGAACCTCCCACTCGACTTCCGCCCGCCGCTAGCCACATGCCGGATTGGCAAGATCATTGCCAACATTGGTAGTAGTTCTGAACAGCAGATCCACCTGTATCTGATGCAGTTTTGTACGCAGAAAAACCTGACGGGCAAGAACAACCATAATCAATGCCCTGATAAACATTGGACACTTTGCAGACTATGGTCGTGGTATAGCCTGATATAACCATGACTTCAAATGCTCCGCCCATGCGGCTGCCGCCCGCTGCGAGCCACATGCCGGATTGGCAAAATGGCGCTCTAGCTCAATAAAACTGCCGCTTACAGCGAATTTACCCTCGCCGGAACCCTGCAAAATTATGTGAGGGCTCAGTTAAATGCTGGCTCACCAGTAGTAGAGAGAGGGTCAAGCATTATGATGTCGTCCTCATTCACTGCCTCTAGGTACTGATCTGGAACGGGCACATCCCTCTTGTCACGCAAGGCAATCATTAGATGGCGCAGTAAGGCATCCTGCGCCTGTCTCAGAGCAAACGTTCGGGTTCTACCTTCCCCCGTTACTTCTTTGATATCGAGAACCCTAACCTCGAACCCAACACCCGTTTCTTTCACAATGGCTGGGTACGGGACCAAGTGGTTCACCACTACTTGTTGCCCCCGATGCCGGTTCCCCTCCAGCTTTTTTACCAGCTTGGTTGCCTTTAGGTGGGTATACCGCTTTAGCATCGCGAGGCTTTTGTGGCCAGAGATCGCCGCTATCTCCATGACATCCAAAGTGCCCAGCTCAAACAGTCTTGAGCAAGCCTCGTGACGGAGATCGTGGAAGTGAAGGTCCTCGATGCCGAGGCGATTCAGCATGATCCTCCAGGCCGATTTCAACCCGTTACTGGTATAGCTGAATACCCGCCCCTTGTTTTTGACACCCAGTCGGATAAGCATCTCCCGAGCTTTTAAGCTCAACGGGACATCACGCTTCGATCCATTTTTGGTATCCGGCAGATGGGCAATTCTGTTGCGGAGGTTGATATTCTCCCACTCCAGCTGCAGGAGCTCACCTTGTCTCATGGCCGTCTCTAAGGCCAAAACAACCAGTGAATAGAGCTCATGAGTGGGATGGTTATGGCAATACCGAAGAATCAGCCGCTCTTCGCGAGGTAACAGACGCCGATCGCGCCCAGGTGGCGTTTTTGGCTTTCGGACATTGGTCACCGGATTGCTGTCGCATACTCCCCACTCGATTCTGCCAATATCGAATACGTGGGAGAGCAAGGACATTTCGAGGCGTACCGTGGAGGCGGAAATTTGCCTTCCCGTATGAGGGTTCGTCTGTGCTAGACGCAAGTCCCGATATGAAGCGATGTCGGGACTGGATACCTGACGCATTGACTTCGTCGCAAGTGGCGACCTTATAAGATTTGCAACCCTGTAACTTTCCTGCACATACCCTTTTTTGAGAATGGAAACTTTCTGACGATAAAGCTCCAGGCCCTCGCCTAGCGTGATGTCTCTATGCATGCATTTCGTCCAGCTTGGCCTCTATCAGCGTGGCCAACTGGCTGAAGGAAATATCCAATGCACGACAGAGACTGAAAACCGTATCGAGCGTTGGGGATCGGCGTCCGCGCTCCAGTAGGCTGATGAAAGAACGGTCAAAGCCGGCCTCGAATCCGAGCTTTTCTTGTGATAGCTGCCGTTCACGGCGTAGCTGTGCCAGGACCCTGCCAAAGGCAGCATTGTGGCTCCGCGAACTATGGGATGCGCCTCTCAATCGCCCGTCCTTCGTTGAAAGGCCGGATTGTGGGAGCCGTGACTATTGTCGTCAGCGGACTATTGTCATCATGCCGAATTCATACACTTGCAGTTTGGATTAGAGCTTGTGTTTGATCGGGCCTAGCGGTCACATCCCTCGCTCAGAAGACGATGAGAGAGGACTTACCGATGGGCATGTACGGCGCGGTCTTCCTGGCCCTAGCCCTGATGCTCGGCCTGCTGCTGGATCTCGATGACCAGGCAGCGCGCTCGAGCGAAAGCACCGACCTGTCGGTGTTGGCCCACAGCCTGCTGGTCTATCGCAACGCCCTGGCCGAGTATGCCGTGGCCCATCCGGGCGTCACCGGCGCCGTCGCCGACTCGGCCCTGAACCTCCCGACCTGGTACGTGAAGGCCTCCGGTGTCCAGGGCTATATCGCCGCCGGCAGGAGCTACACCTACTGCAGCGATCCTCCCAGAGGCCTGGCGACGCAACTCGGCGAGCTGACCGGGCGCTCCCTGGCGGTGGGCTCGGTATCGGGCGGCCAGTTGGTCAACCCGTTCGCCGGTCAGGTCGGCGTGAGTGTCCCCACCGCCATTCCCCAGGGCTCGGTCGTCCTGTACCAGTGAGCGGATCAGGGGGTTGTTGAGGCCGGAACGATGGTTTGCTCCCACATATAGGGGCCGGTCTGCTGCCAGAGCGTGGTCGTCGAGTGATCGACCACCGTGATGCCCGGGTTCGGCTGGGAGGTACATCCGGCAAGGACGAGCAGCAGTGTTGCCGCGAGGAGCTTTTGCATAGATCGAATCGAACGGCACCGAATTAGGATTGACTGCGGCTCGTCGGCCGGCGAGCTGGCAGGGTTCTCCCGGACAACCGTCAGGAGAACCGCTTATGCGTCTGTTTTTATGCGAGAAGCCCAGCCAGGGCAAGGACATTGCCAAGGTGCTGGGCGCAACCCAGCGCGGCGATGGCTGCCTCGTCGGCCCGGGCGTCACGGTGACCTGGGGCATCGGCCATCTGCTGGAGACCGCTCAGCCCGAGGCCTACGACGAGGCCTACAAGCGCTGGTCACTCCAGGACCTGCCCATCGTCCCGGCCCAGTGGAAGATGGAGGTCAAGTCCGAGACCGCCACCCAGTTCAAGATCGTCAAGAAGCTCCTGGCCCAGGCCTCGGCGCTGGTCATCGCCACCGACGCCGACCGCGAGGGCGAGATGATTGCCCGCGAGCTGGTGGATTACTGCGGCTATCGAGGGCCGATCGAGCGCCTCTGGCTGTCGGCCCTCAACGAGGCCTCGATCCGCAAGGCCCTGGCGGAACTCAAGCCCGGCGCCCAGACCTTCCCGCTCTATCACTCTGCCCTGGCGCGTTCGCGGGCCGACTGGCTGATCGGCATGAACCTGTCCCGCCTGTTCACCCTGCTCGGCCGTCAGGCCGGGTACAGCGGCGTGCTCTCGGTGGGTCGCGTACAGACGCCGACCCTACGCCTGGTGGTGGACCGGGACCGGCAGATCGCCCACTTCGTCCCCGTGCCGTTCTGGAGCCTTGAGGTGCAGCTGTTCGCCAACGGCCAGGCCTTCACCGCGCACTGGGTGCCGGACGACGCCCTCACCGACGACGAGGGGCGCTGTCTCGATCAGGGGGCGGCGGCGTCGGTGAAGGCCCGCCTCGCCCCTGGCCTGACGGCGATCGCCATTACGGTGGAAACGAATCGGGTGAAGGAAGCCGCGCCCCTACCGTTCGACCTCGGGACACTGCAGGAGGTGTGCTCGAAGCGGCTCGGCCTGGGGGCCAAGGAAACCCTCGATGTCGCCCAGGCGCTGTACGAGACGCACAAGGCCACCACCTACCCCCGCACGGACTGCGGCTACCTCCCGGAAAGCATGCTCCAGGAGGTCCCCGCCGTGCTGGCCGCCGTGGCGGCGACCGATCCAGCCATCGCCCCGGTGCTGCAGACCCTGGACCGGAGCCTGCGCTCCCGGGCCTGGAACGACAGCAAGATCACCGCCCACCATGGCATCATCCCCACCCTCGAGGCTGCCAACCTCGCCGCCATGTCCGAGAAGGAACGGGCGGTCTACGGCATCATCCGGGCGCATTACCTGGCGCAATTCCTGCCCCACCACGAATTCGACCGCACCGTGGCGGACTTCAACTGCGAGGGCGTAACGCTGCAGGCAGTCGGCAAACGGATCGTCGTGCCGGGCTGGCGGACGCTCTTCGTCCAGGCCGCCGAGGAAGACGAGGGCGAGAGCAGGGGGCGCTCCCAGCTCCTGCCGCCGCTGCAGAACGCCTCGCGCTGCCAGGTGCAGGGCGTCGAGCTGAAGGCGCAGCAGACCCAGCCGCCCAAGCCCTTCACCGAAGGGGACCTGATCAAGGCCATGAAGAATGTGGCCAAGCTGGTGGAGGATCCGCGGCTCAAGGCCACGCTGAAGGAAACCACCGGCATCGGCACCGAGGCGACCCGCGCCGGGATTATCCAGGGGCTGATCGATCGCCAGTACCTGGTGAAGAAGAACAAGGCCGTGCGCGCCACCGAGGCCGCCTTCACGCTGATCGATGCCGTGCCCAAGGCCGTCGCCGACCCGGGCACGACGGCGGTCTGGGAGCAGGCCCTGGACCTGATCGAGAGCGGTCAGCTCAGCCTGGAGGCGTTCGTGGCCAAGCAGTCCACCTGGATCACCAGCCTGGTGAACCGCTGCAGCACGATGACCCTGTCGATCAAGCTGCCGCCCAGTCCCGCCTGCCCGCTCTGCGGCGCGTCGATGAGCCGGCGCAAGGGAACCAAGGGCGAGTTCTGGAGCTGCTCGAAGTACCCCGACTGCAAGGGAATCCAGGCCATCGACGGTGCCGGCAAGGGCAAGCGCCGCCCAGGCAAGGCCAAGGAAACCAGCCCGGCCTGAGAGGGGCGTCCCTTGCGTTCCCCCCTCCGCCCCCCACATAATGGCGCCGTAACGTTGTTCCACCCCGTTGGTCACTGGCGGTCATCAGTGACAACCCCGGTCGCGGCAGATTCGTTCTGTGGCGGCCACCCCTAGAGCACGATAAGCATCGGGAAGGTCGTGCAGATTTTCGCGTGAATTCTCCCTGTGTCTCCCTGTACTAGCAGACACGCAGCCGTCTAACTCGTGAACGCGAGTTTATAGGCACATAGGGTTCGCGGAAGGTTCGGTGCACACTAGTCTTAGGGCCGCACTGGTGTTGCGGCCCACGCTTTTCAGTTCTAGCTTGCCCGCTGGGTAACCAGGTGCTTCCGGATCGTCGGATGTACCCGGTTACCCTTCGGGTAGCCGCTTTTCCTCGCCGGTGCCCGCCGGCGACAAAACGGGCTCCCTTTGTGCGCGCATGCGTGCCTGACGATAGCTGGCCCCCGCCACGATGACGGGCCGGGTGATGCGACGATCGCTCAATGGACCAATGCCCAGGGGTCAGGAGTGGTTCCGCTCACAGGTGGCACACTTCTCTCCGTTCGCTCCCCCTTCACTCCCAACCTTGTCTCGCCCTGCCTCGCCAGTCGGACTGTCGTCGGACAGACCCTGGCGAGTGTTCCGCCCCGCCCATCGCCAGCCCTGCCCCTTCGCTTGATAGCCCCTTGAACCCGAAGCGCTGGTCGCGTGTGCTGCTGATTTCGTCAGCGACAGGCCCGAGGCAGTTAGGATCCCGTGACTGCGACAGTTTCCGCAGGGAGCCGCCCCAGGATCGCGCCGTATTGGTTGGCAGTGTGAGCGGTCAGGCCAGCCGCTCGGCGGCCTTCTCGTAGACAGCCGAGCGCTCCCGTTTGTCGACGGCTACCACGAAGACCACCACCTCGTGATCGAGGACCTGGTAGACCAAGCGGTAACCAGCGCTGCGCAGCTTGATCTTGTAGCAGTCGGGCAAGCCCTGCAGGCGGTTGGCCTCAATGCGGGGATGCTCCAGTACTTCGATCAGTTTCTTCTTGAACTGCTGCCGGACCGTATCGCCCAGCTTGTGCCATTCCTTCAGTGCGCGTGCATCGAATTCGAGGCTATAGGTCATCCAGCGATACCTTCACGCGCTGCGGAGCGGCCAACCGTTCACGAACGGTCGCCATTAAGGCTTCGTCCTCTTCAGTCAGCAGCACCGGGCGGAAGGGTAACTGGCCACGTTCAGCCACGTACTGCAGGGCCTGACGCATCAGCTCGGAAGGGGTGACACCGAGTCGCTCCAGCTCCCGGTAGGCGCGGGCTTTGAGGTCGTCATCCACGCGAATATTGATCGAGGCCATTGTCGGGCTCCAGTAAAGACACTTGTCATTACACTGGCAGCCTGAGAGCTATTTTGCAAGCAGATCTAACCCCGCTCCGGGCCGTGGATCTGCCCTGTGCAGAAACTCCACCATGCCAATCGCCCTGTAACAACGAACAGAGGCGGCTAGCCTACCCCTCTGCCATAGCTCAACGACATTCCTAACCAGCCCGGATGCGAACCGAAACATCGGAGGTGAGGTACGGTTTCCCCAAGAAGCCGCGCCCCAATACCTACCACTCGCGGTTGGAGATGAGCAGCGGCTAAAGACAGAATAGATATATAAATATTAAATTTAATTATTTTTAATCATATAAGTCGAGTTGATAGTGTATTCACCATAGGCGGTTTTCCGTTTCCATCCGCCACATACGGTGCCCCCCTATGAAAATCAACGCACTGGCTCGGCTTATATATGGCCGTCCGTGATCGGGACCAATGGCTTTTCAATCCCGGCAGACCTGATTTATCGGTAAGCCATCTCCCGAAAACGCTCCGCCTCGCCGCGGGCTCAGGCAAACAGCCAGGCTGCGTGGCTTTAGGAAATGACATCTCCGGGCGCCTTTGGCAGCCCAGCCAGTTTCCCTTCCATGGGGCTTTCGCTCAGATTCACAGTCACTGCCTTCCCGTGATGGGAAGGCTTTTTTATTTCTGCCACCGAATGACAACGAGTCGGCAGCCCATTCCTAAGGGGCGTGGGTAATCTGACCACGACGCCCGTTCAAGAGAGGTTCCGATGAAGTATTGCAAGCTTGGGGACAGCGGTCTTTCCGTCAGTCTGATCGGCCTGGGAACCATGACCTGGGGCCACCAGAACAGCGAAACTGATGCCCATGCGCAGTTGAATCTGGCCCTGGATCGGGGCGTCAATCTGGTGGACACCGCCGAGATGTATCCCACCCCCTCCCGCGCCGAGACTTGGGGAAACGCCGAGCGCTTTGTCGGCAGTTGGCTGGCCAAGACCAGACGCCGCCAGGACATCGTGCTAGCCAGCAAGGTGGTCGGTCCTCTTCGTCAAGGAGGCGACCACATACGCCATGGCCAGACTCGCCTGAATCGACAGAACATCCTTGCGGCTCTTGATTGCAGCCTGGATCGGCTGCAGACCGACTACCTGGATCTGTACCAGTTGCATTGGCCGGATCGCACGACCAACTTCTTCGGTCTGCGTGATTACCCCTGGGTGGAGGATGAAGAAAGCGTGACCATCGAAGAAACCCTGAGCGTGCTGGCCGAACTGGTGCAGGCGGGCAAGGTTCGTCACATCGGGGTATCCAACGAAACGCCCTGGGGGGTAGCGCAGTTTCTCAAGCATGCCGAAAAGCTCGGCCTACCGCGGATCGTCAGCATCCAGAACCCCTACAGCCTGCTCAATCGCACTTACGAGGGCGGCCTGGCAGAGTTCAGTCATCGGGAAGGCATAGGCCTGCTGGCCTATTCCCCACTGGCTTTCGGCACCCTGACCGGCAAATACCTCGATGGCGCCCAGCCGGTCGGTGCCCGCCTTGCAGGCGACTCGCTCTACAGTCGATTCAGCCGCTACTCCAGTCCGCAGGCCGAGCAGGCCACCCAGGCCTATGTAGATCTGGCCAAGCAGTCGGGCCTGTCCCCGACTCAACTGGCGCTGGCATTCGTCCTCAGCCGCCCCTTCGTGGCCAGCGCCCTGGTTGGCGCCACCAGCCTGGAGCAGCTCGGGGAGAATCTGGACAGCCTTGATGTGTGCCTGAGCGATAGCGCATTGGAAGGCATCGAGACCATCCACAGCATCGTGCCGAATCCCTCGCCATGACCCTGACCGAGGGCACCCCAAGGGGGCCGGGAATAATCTCAAGCACCGTCAGAGACATTTAGACATCTTCGCTGAGCGTTACCCAACGCTCCTGCTCATGCGAACGGGTGGCCTTGCAATCCCTCCTTCCGTGAGCAGCGAGGGCTGAGGGCGAGCGTAGTAGAACCCTTGGAGAAGGTCCGCCCCAGCACTCACACAGTGCTGATGCTGCAGCTCCGTCTCGATGCCCTCGCACACCACCCGGGCCCCCAGATCGTGAATCATCTCGATCAGTTTCGGCAGGATCAACCGCGCCCGAGGATTGACCTCAGCTTGTTGAACCAGATGGCGATCCAGCTTCACCAGATCCGGAGTCAACTTCCACAGTCGATCGAAGTTGGAGTGCTGGCAGCCGAAGTCATCTATAGCGATGCGAAACCCTCGTCCTCGATAGGCTTTCACCGCCGTTTGTAAGAGCCTGTTCAAAGTCTCAGCGGGATACCGGATATTGCGAGGATGAGACACCGTTATCCCAGTGACATCAGCCGCGAGCAGTTCGAGCAGATTCGCCCCCTGCTGGAAAGTGCACGCAAGAAGACCGCCCCACGGAAAGTGGACCTGTACGACGTGTTCTGCGCGGTGCTGTACCTGTTGCGTACAGGTTGCCAGTGGCGTGCCTTGCCGAGCGACTTCCCGAAGTGGCGCACCGTGCACTCGTACTTCGCCATCTGGAGTGAGTCGCGCAACGACGGCAGCCTGCTGGAGCAGGCGCTCAAAAAATCAGGTTGGCGTGGCCCGCGCGAGACGGGGGCGCAACGCCTGCAGCACGCTCTTGATCGTGGATGCGCAGAGCGTGAAGAACACGGATACGGCGAGGCGGAAAGGCTATGACGCGGGGAAGAAGGTCTCGGGCATCAAGCGCCATATTGCCGTCGACACGCAGGGCCTGCCGCATGCGGTAGCGGTGACCACGGCAGAGGTGACGGATCGCAAAGGGGCGCTACAGGCCATGTGCCGCTGCCAGTCTGGACTCGGACGAGTACAAAGCCTGCTGGCCGACAGCGGCTATGTGGGGCAGCCGTTTGCGCAAGCCGTGGGCGATATTCTGGGTGAACACGTCACGGTCCAGATCGCCAAGCGCAGCGAACTACACACCTTCAAGGTCATTCCCAAGCGCTGGGTGGTGGAGCGCAGCTTCGCTTGGCTGGAAAAGAACCGACGGCTGTGGAAGAACTGCGAGCGGCTGCTTAACACCAGCCTGCAGCTCATCCACTTGGCCTTCCTGAGCCTGCTGCTCAAAAGACTTTGAACAGGCTCTAAGAGCTCCAGTTGGTCAATACTGGACTCCAGTATTTCCAGCACCACCTGTTCGGGCGTTAGACCGCACAGCTCCAGCAGTTTTTCGAAAGCCGAGCCATGCTCCTGGGCCACAGCAACCAAATGACGACCACTGACATTCAGGAACAGCAACTGCCCACTCGGCCGCTGACGCACGAAATTGGCCGCATGCACCACACGGCAAAGCCGGTCCAAGTAGATAGCTTCCCCCGGCGTTTTGGCGCAACCGAACGCTGCAGACGGAGCATGACACTGAAGGGTTTCGTGATCGACGGGGCGCAACAGCGCCTCGTACGCTTCTGGCAGAAGAGTTATGGCATCGAACAACGGCTGAAAATGGCTGTGCAGGACAAATTGGGCAAAATGGCCCACCACGCCATCGGGAGTCGCCATCAGTGGCACAGGGCTCCCCCAAAGCTTCTCCTGTTCTCGGCGGAAGTGCTGTTGTAAAACATCCATTGCAATCATGGGCTTCGCCTTATAGAAGGTCTGTATTGGCTCGCACGTGTTATGTCCTTATTCCGGCAATCTAGATCGAGCCCTTCCTGCGAGGCCGACTACGAAATGCACGCGATATAGAGGCCATATGCCAGCACCCACTTATAAGGCTATTCGCCATATAAAACATTTTCTAATTCTATTTTGTTATTAAATAGATCCCGTCAGAAAGACTGCCCAGGGAGACATGATCCTCGGGTGAGCCGAGCAGATCATAGGATTCGTTTCAGGGGTTGACAGCGCCCCTCGGCGCCTTCGATTCTTGAGGCGTGTCTCGCTGACGTCGTCAGCAACAGGCCCGAGGCAATCCGGATCTCGTGATTGCGACGCGGTTTCCGCGTAGATCCAACCCAAGATCGCCCAGCATTCGGCAGCGCGATCGGTCGATTGACCATCAATCGATGAATGCACACTTCACTCAGCGTCATCTCACCCAGCGGGGAAATCACTCCCCGCATAGGGCCAGTGTTTCTCCGCATGATCAACCTGCAGGAGAAACCTCATGTCCACCCCATCGCTCAGCTTCCGTTTCGGCGCTGCCCTCGGCACAGTCACCCGGGAATTCCTCCGTGCGACCCGAGAGCAGCCGGACTCGCCCTGGACGACCTATGACGACAACCGGAAGAAGCCCCACAAGGCCGAAACGCCGGCTGTTGGCCAAGGCCGCATCCTCCGCGAATTCGAACCGCTGCTTTCCACGACCGAACTCAGCAACCTCGATCGCACACCTGCGTTCGTCCGCAAGACCAGCGCAGACCTGGGCCTCTGGTTCCAGAACAACACCCGGGAAGTCGTCGAGGCCAAGAAACGGCCCCGCCGCCGCAAGACCAAACCGGCTCAGGCCGAAACGCCCGTGCCCCCGGTGACCGAGCCGAAGCGAGGATCGCTGGATCAGTTCATCGAGCCGATCGAGCCGGCCTTCTGCTGAACGCCCCACCAACGCCCCTCCTCGGAGGGGCTTTTTTCATTCCCGCGCTTGACAAGGCGCCGGGCTCTTCGGATTCTTGTGACGTGTCTCGCTGACGTTGTCAGCAACATGCCCGAGGCAATCCGGATCTCGTGATTGCGACGCGGTTTCCGCGTAGATCCAACCCAAGATCGCCCAGCATTCGGCAGCGCGATCGGTCGACTGGCAACGGTCGATGAATGCACTTTTTTCCCACCCACGACGGGGCTTTCCCGTCCGGGCAGGCCTCGTGACCAATGAGGCCTACATGAAAGCGAGCTTAGCGCTGTACCAGGCATTGCGTTCCATCGATGTCGAGGAAAGCAAAGCGACTGCTGTTATCGATGCTCTGGAGTCGGATATGCAGAATGTTTTGGCCACCAAGTCGGACATCGCCCAGCTGAAAGCTGAGCTGTTGGCCGTTGAGCTAAAGCTGACCATCCGTATGGGAGTCATGCTGTCCGCTGCTGTCGGCGTAATGCTGACCGCCTTGCGTTACATGCACTAATTCCCTCACCTGTTTTGCCCTACCCTCGCGGGGAATACTTCCCCGTCGGGGCGAAGTGTTTCTCCGCTTTCAACCTTTTGAAATTGGAGAATCACATGAGCAACGCTACCGAAACCAAGTTCTTCGACCTGCACACCAGCGGCATCGGTTATCTCAACCGCATCCGCGAGGTGAAACCACGTAAGGGGGCCCCTTTCCTGGCCACCACCATCGCCGCCCTCCGGGGATCGTCCGATGACGTGGAATACTGCTACATCGACTGCAACGTCGTCGGCGCCGAGGCTGAAAAGCTGGTACGCCGCTGCGAACAAGCCGTCACGGCCGGCAAGAAGGTCCTGGTGTCCTTCCGCATCGGCGACATCTGGGCGGATGCCTTCACCTACGAGAAAGGCGAGAAGAAAGGTCAACCGGGCGCAAGCCTGAAAGGTCGACTGCTCTTCATCGGCTGGATCAAGGTGGATGGCGAAACCGTCTACGAAGCCAAACCCAAGGATGCCAATCCGCTCCCGGTGTCCCCGCAAGGGGAATCCGAAGCCCCGGCCCAACCCGAGGAATCCGCAGACCGCCCGCGTCAGCGCCGGACTGCCTGATCCCAACTCAAGGCGCCCCTTCGGGCGCCTTTTATTCATCACCCACCCCGGGGACACCATTCCCCCCCAGGGGCATGGTGTGCTCCAGACACGTTCGGAGACCACCATGTACGGACAACTCGCGCTCGCCCAGTTCCACACCGAATCCCCGCTGCAGATCCTCCGGAGCGCTGCGGGCTTCTATATCGGAACGGCCGATGAGCTCGGCCCCCTGACCCGGGAGTCCGAGGAATACTTCCCCACGACCGAGGCCGCTGAGAAAGCCCTGGAGACCCACTCCTGGACGCAGCGCCACGATTCGCTGTCCTGAGCCTCTGCGCTCAGACCCACCTCGGAAGGCTCTGCCTTCCGATTCTTTTCCCCCAGGGGCTACCGGCCCTTGGGCGTGGTGCCCCTCTCGCTACGAGGTTCTCACCATGACTCACCCTGCAGACAACCCCTTCGTCCGCGGCTATGACCGTCTGCGCATCCGGCGGATGCTGCAGATCACTTACGAAGACGATTGCCCTCCCTGCTATCGCCCCCTCCATCCCACCCAAGCCGATCTTCCGGATACCGAACTGGCGTGCTTTCCCTGCGTCTTCAATGACGACTTCGTGTTGATCAGCGAGAGGCAGGTCATCGCAGACAAGCTGGACGACCAATGCCCGCATCGCGGCATCGTTCGCCAGGTTCTCTATACCCTAACGGGTGAGGAGAACGGCCAGCCCGTGTTCGTCGGCGATGTCTACTCCGCCGAACAGGCCCGCACCGTCGTGCAACGGCTGACGTTCGAAACCGGCCACTACAGCCGCTGCTGGGAAATCAGCACCGGGCACCTGCCCGCGACTGCGCTGCAGCGTCTACGTGTCTTGTCGGGTGCCGACGAGTCGGTCCCCCAGACCGGCGCCCTGGTCGAGTTCTTCTGCCTGGATGCCGGCGAGGGATTGGGCTGCAAGTTGCTCCTGACGCCCTGGGCCGACCAGAACCTTACCGCGCTGCGTCAGGAACAGTTGGACAAGGGCCTACCGGCCGAACTGGTGGACATCCTGCATCTGGCTGCCCAAGCCGATGTGCGGTTCCTAGTGTTCGATCCGCACGCGTGCGTTCTGGCTGGCCTGCAGGTGTTCCCGGGGTGAGGACTCGACCATGATCACCATCCCCGGCCAACTGGCGATTCGGACCATCAGCGGACGCAACGGCGATTTCAACGTCGGTCGCCTCGCCACCTCCATCGGCGAGTTCGTCATCAAGGATGCCCTCCTGGATCAGTATCACGAGGGCAAGTACCGGGGCGACTTCGTCATCGCGGAGATCCGGCCCTCCTACTACTCGACCGGCGGCCGCCTGGTCGTCGAGATCCGGGCGAAGCTCGACAGCATGACCCTGGACGACCTCGATCACCTGACCGCCGAAGAGACCGCCACGTTTTCCAGTACGGAGCTCGATCCCCTGGAAGAAGAACGGTCGCAGACGCCACCACCGGAGCCGGCCCGCAAGGCCAAGGCCCCGACACCTACGCGCTCCACGCCGAAGCCGCCCGCCGGTCCGACCGCCGAGGCGCCGTTCGGCATGAGCGACGCGAAGCACGCACCGACTACCGATGCCACCAGTGGGGACGCCGAACTGTTCGGCACCGTCTGGCCGCTCGGCGAGACGGTCAAGCTGGACACCACGGTCGACCGGCAGCGGTTGCGTGCCCAATGCGCCCGCCTGGGCGAGCTCGGCTACAGCCTCGACTTCCGGCAGCAGGTCTGGAACCGCACCTGATCGCACGACCGCATCACCTTCACGACCACCCTGCCGGGGCCACCCGTCAGGGGGCCCGGCCATCACCTGAGGACTCATCCATGGGCTGGCTTTATACCCATCGCAGCAAAGAGGCGCTCATCGCGGAGCGGTTGGCGCCGACCTCCAGCTTCACCCGTGACCGGACCGTGCTCGCGCACCACCTGGTCGGCAACGAACTCTGGACCGTCGTGCAGTGGAAGATGAAAGTGGCGCAGTTCGTCGAGGGCAATGCCATCGGGGACGCTATCACCTTCATCAACCTGGACCTGCTGGACGGCAACCAGGGTTACTGGGGCTACAAGGCCATCCCGGAAGAGATGGGGCCGTATTACTACGGCTGCCCTCTGCACTTTCTGGACATGGCCACCTACGGCATCGACCCGGCGTGGCGCGAAGCACTGCGTCGCCGTCATGACGACACCGCAGCCTAAGCGCTCTCGACTCACCTTTACCGACACACCCCGAGGGGCACCCCTGCCCCTTCGTGGGCAGGCCCCTATTCAGTGGAGGCCTATCCATGCAACCCCACGCGCTCTACCCGGTCGCGGAGTGCCCCGACCTGTATGTCGACGCCTGCGTCTGCGACGAGCAGCGCAACCTGGTCTTCCTCTCCGCCTGGGGGCGCGACACCGTCGTTCAGGAGTTCCTGGCCCGGCTGACCCTCGGCAGCGCCGAGAACGGCCTGGAGCACTTCCACCTCGAGCAGGACGGCCGGGACCTGCCGGCCTTCGCCAACGTCGACCTGTTGGAGAAGCGGACCACCCGGCAGTACCGCGGCACGCTGTTCGGCAGCCTGCTCCATCTCTGGCTGTTCGACCGGCGCTGTACCCAGCCCGATCGGGCCAACCACTTCGCCTATGCCCTCCTCACGGAGGATTCGGCACCGCTGCAGCACCTCTGGCCCCTGGTCGCCGACACCTGCCCGTTGCCGCTTCTGGCGCACTGGCGGGAGCCGGTGATGGAGGTCCTCACCCAACACGGGATGCTGCAACGCCTCCCCGGCGCACTGGGCCGGGTTCACGCCTGGCGGCTCGCCCTCCAGCTCGACGTCCTGGAGCCGGCCCTCGGCGATCTGATCCGCCAGGGACGCCTCACCCTCGAGGCTCGGGCACCTGCCTGAGCCCTCCGACTTCGCGCCTCCGGGCGCCTTCATTCACTTCTTCACAGGAGGCCTTCATGGCTCTGATGTTTCCGCGCCTGGCGCGCAACTTCGCCCGCAACGGCTATTACCCCACCGACGAGACCACCCTGGAGCGGGTGCTGCAGGCCCTGGAGCCCGCCCCCACCGGCACGATGCGGATCCTCGATCCCTGTGCCGGCGAAGGCGTCGCCCTGGCCGAAGCCGCTCACGCCCTGGGGCGCGAGCGGGTCGAGGCGTTCGCGGTCGAGTACGACCGGGAGCGCGCCGAGCATGCCCGATCGCTCCTCGACCGGGTACTGCACGGCGACCTGATGGACACCCTGATCGGTCGGCAGTCCTTCGGCCTGCTCTGGCTCAATCCACCCTACGGCGACCTGGTCGCGGACCATGCCGGAGCCTCGCAGTACCAAGGCAGCGGCCGGCGACGCCTGGAGAAGCTCTTCTACCAGCGCACGCTGCCCCTGCTGCAGTACGGCGGAGTTCTGGTCTTCATCGTCCCGCACTACGTGTTGGACGACGAACTGACCGGCTGGCTCTGCAACCACTTCACCGCGCTGCGGATCTATGCGGCCGCCGATCCCACCTTCAAGCAGGTGGTGATCTTCGGCATCCGCATCCGTCGTCAGGACCTGGCCAAGCCCCGGGAGGTGACCACCGTGCGCGATCGCCTGCAGGCGATCGGTGCCGGCCAGGAAATGGCGGAGGAACTGCCGGTGTGTTGGCCCTGGGAGCCCTATCGGGTCCTGGCGGCGAGCCGCGAGCTGGAGCACTTCTACCGCGTGAGCCTGGAGCCGGAGCAATTCGCCCAGGAGGTCCAGCGGCTGCGAGGCCTCTGGTCCGACTTCACCCTCCATTTCGGCCAGTCCGGGGTGCAGCCACGGCCGCCCGTGCGGGAACTCTCGCGCTGGCACCTGGCCCTCGCACTGGCGGCCGGGGCGATCTCCGGCGTGGTGAGATCCCGGTCCGGGCGCGTCCTGGTCCTGAAGGGCGACACCTACAAGGATAAGGTCCGCAAGACCGAGTTCACCGAGGACGAGGACGGCAACGTCTCCGAGGTGCGGATCCTCACCGACCGCTTCGTGCCCATCATCCGGGCGTGGGAGATGACGCCGGGCTCCGCCCACCTCGGTCGCGTGCTGACCATCAGCTCGTCCGCTGCGCAACCGGAGGAGCCAACGGCGCCGCCCGTTGCCACGCCCTCGAGCAGCAGCCCTGCGCCGCTGTTCGATCCTGGCCGACTCGTGCAGACACGCGCCGTCCATGATCTGGTCGCACGCGGCCTGCTCGACCCACTGCCTTACCTCCAGCGTCATCTGGCGGGCGATTGGGGCGAGCTGTGCGAGGAGGATCGGCTGAGCAACCAGCAGGCGCTGAAACAGGGCGACCGGCTGTTCTCCAACTACGACATCGAGGCCGGGGACGAGTCCCGGCTCTGGATCATCACCGAAGCGGACCGCAGCGCGACCACCGTCCTGCTGCCCAGCGACTACTGACCCCCTCGACACCGATTCGGTGTCGTTTAACCGACCCGCAGGGTATGTGCATACCCGCCCGGGTGTCGTGCATGCCCTGCTTCATCCCTTCCAGGAGAAGCGACATGAACGATATGACCGACCTGTCCCAGGGCCTCTCGGCCTCCCTTTCACCCCTGTCCATCGGCCTGACCGAGTTCATCGACGAATTCGGCGACGAGCTGCTGGACTCGCTCAACCGCTCCAACCCGCCGGTCTATACCGGCCAGCGCAATGCCGACCGGCAGCGCGTGCTGGAGGGGCTTGCGCGCTCACCCTTCCCGGCCCAGGCCGAGGTCGTGCAAGCGGCCGCGGCACTGTTGCTGGATCGTCACGAGCAAGCCTGCGTCCTCAATGCCGAGATGGGCACCGGGAAAACCATGATGGCCATCGCGATCGCCGCCGTGATGCACGCGGCCGGCTATCGCCGCACCCTCGTGGTCTCGCCGCCCCACCTGGTCTACAAGTGGCGGCGGGAGATCCTGGAGACCGTTCCGGGCGCGCGCGTCTGGGTCCTCAACGGCCCGGACACCCTGGTCAAGCTGCTCAGGCTGCGCGACCAGCTCGGGGCGCCCTACGACGGTCGTCAGGAGTTCTTCGTCCTCGGCCGCGTGCGGATGCGGATGGGCTTTCACTGGCGGCTGGCCTGCTGGCCCAAACGCGCTGCCGGCGGCCGCCACCTGGCCGGTTGTCCCGACTGCGGGCGCCTCCTCGAGGACCCGGACGGCAACCTGCTGACGATGGAGCTGTTCCGCAGCGAGGAGCGCCGCCAGCGTTGTCCCCACTGCGGCGCCGCGCTCTGGACCCTGATGCGCCCCGGCCAGGCCGACCCCGGCGATCGTCGCACGACGATCCTGAAGTCGATGTGCCGGATCCCCACCATCGGTCCGGTGCGTGCCGAGCGCCTGCTCAATGACTTCGGGGAGGACTTCCTCGCCTCCATGCTGGTCGACAACGTCAGCGAGTTCGTCAATCTGATGGACGCGCAGGGCAACTTCATCTTCAGCGACCGCCAGGCCAAGCGCATGGAGCGCGCCATGGCCAACCTCGAGTTCGGCTTCGGCGAAGGCGGCTACCAACCGACCGAGTTCATCAAACGCTATCTGCCGGATGGTTGCTTCGACCTGCTGGTGGTGGACGAGGGGCACGAGTACAAGAACAGCGGCTCGGCCCAGGGCCAGGCCATGGGGGTGCTGGCTGCGAAGGCACGGAAAACCGTGCTGCTGACCGGGACCCTGATGGGCGGCTATGCCGACGACCTGTTCTATCTCCTGTTCCGCATCCTGACCCGACGCATGATCGAGGACGGCTACCGACCGAACGCCCGAGGCAGCCTGGCCCCCGCGGCCATGTCGTTCATGCGCGATCATGGCGTGCTGAAGGACATCTACACCGAGCGCGACGGCGAATCGCACAAGACCGCCCGGGGCAAGAAGCTCTCGGTGCGGACGGTGAAGGCCCCGGGCTTCGGCCCGAAAGGAATTCACCGCTTCGTGCTGCCGTTCACCGTGTTCCTCAAGCTGAAGGACATCGATGGCAACGTGCTGCCGGACTACCGCGAGGAGTTCGTCGACGTGCCCATGGCGCCGGAACAGGCCACGGCCTACCAGCGCTTGGCGGCCACGCTGACGGCGGAGCTCCGCCAAGCCCTGGCACGGCGGGATACCACGCTGCTCGGCGTGGTGCTCAACGTACTGCTGGCCTGGCCGGACTGCTGCTTCCGCACCGAGGTGGTCAAGCACCCGCGGACCCGGAACACGCTGGCCTTGGTGCCGGCGCTCTTCGGCGACGAGGAGCTGATGCCCAAGGAGCGGGCCCTGGTCGACCTCTGCCTCGCGGAGAAGGCCAAGCAGCGCAAGGTTCTGGCCTACACCGTGTACAGCGGGACGCGGGACACCACCAGTCGACTCAAGCGGATGCTGGAACAGGCCGGTTTGAAGGTGGCGGTGCTGCGCGCCTCGGTGGACACGGCTCGGCGGGAGGACTGGATCCTCGACCAGGTCGACCGCGGCATCGACGTGCTGATCACCAATCCGGAACTGGTGAAGACCGGCCTGGATCTGCTGGACTTCCCGACCATCGCCTTCCTGCAGACGGGCTACAACGTCTACACCCTGCAGCAGGCGGCGCGACGGTCGTGGCGGATCGGGCAGAAGCACCCGGTGCGGGTGGTGTTCTTCGGCTATGCCGGCAGCTCGCAGATCACCTGCCTGCAGCTGATGGCCAAGAAGATCGCCGTGGCCCAGAGCACGTCGGGCGACGTCCCGGAATCGGGGCTCGACGCGCTGAACCAGGACGGGGATTCGGTCGAGATGGCACTCGCCCGGCAACTCATCGCGGCATGACGGTCAAGGCCACCTTCGGGTGGCCTTTTCATCCAACCATCCGGATGAACCTGAAGCTCAGGTTTTCCAGAGGAAGATCTTCGGGCAATGAATCCTGCAGTCAGTGCTCGTGCCCTTCGGCTCGGGGCGAGATTGCTGTAGCTGATTGATCGTGGTGATGAGTGGTATCCAGATCTTCAGTCGGGATGGCATCTGCATGCCGATGCTCCCTGTCTCCATGGCCGCTGTGCCAGGCTTGATGCTCCTGATGGTGGTGCATCTCCGTTTCGCCGCCACCATGTCGATGCCCGCCACTCGAGGCGACAAGGGCTCGATAGCTCTGCGGATCGAGCTGGGGAAGCCGCTCGATGAATGCCACCAGAGCCCAGATATGCTCGTCCGCCATGCTCTTGCCCCAGGCGGGCATTCCGGTGGCCTTGATCCCATGCTTGATGATCCAGAAAGCCTTCGCCGGATCCCCGTCGACGCCCAGCCGGACCAGGCTGGGCGGGGCCGGATAGAGGTTT
>Ga0255338_1001757_pt1 | contig 37632 bp, 37 predicted proteins | sample MeOH1_35cm_T4_19_FD_203715 | JGI IMG/M metagenome (GOLD analysis project Ga0255338, IMG submission 203715) | Sandy soil microbial communities from University of British Columbia, Vancouver, Canada - MeOH1_35cm_T4_195 | ecosystem: Engineered > Artificial ecosystem > Sand microcosm > Unclassified ...
GACGTCCTGAAAAAATATCAAAAAGAATTTCAGCCGGTTGTAGCTTTTGATCCGGAGAAAGACAGCCTGTTACTGTTGAATTTTACGGAAGCCAATACATCCCTTACTGCGGTGATAGTAGAAGATACGCAGCTGTTCAGTAATCATATACAGCGGCAACTTACAAATGCCGGTGCTTTATACGGCATTGGCGGTTATAATGAACATAGAACGGTGTACAGCAGAAGCCGTGTATTTGATGCACCCGATGGCGAAGAACCCCGCCGCCTGCACCTGGGTGTAGATATCTGGGGCACTGCGGGTACAGCCGTTTTTGCCCCGTTGGATGGGATTGTACACAGTTTTGCTTTTAATGATCAGTATGGCGATTATGGTGCCACCATTATTCTGCAGCACCAATTGGATGGTTGTCTGTTTCACACATTGTACGGCCATCTCTCCTTACAGGATCTGACAGGCATCACAGAAGGCAAACCCATCCGTGCCGGAGAAAGGATCGCACATTTTGGGGAGCCGCAGGAGAATGGTCATTGGCCGCCACACCTCCACTTTCAATTAGTGATAGATCTGGAAGGTAAAAGGGGGGATTACCCGGGTGTTTGCCAATTCAGTAAACGGGCCCAATATCTCGCCAACTGTCCCGATCCGGATCTTATACTGGGTATGTTGGCTTATGCGAGAAAATAAACATCCTATTTTGTTGTGTACAGTTTTACCAGTTCCTCCCATTCATCCTGTAAGGAACTGCTGCAGGGTGGTTGACCAGCCCTGCTGTACCAATAACGGGCATTCCCTGCATCGCCTTCCTTGCGGTGCAGGTAAGCATGTACATGGGCCGCATTCCTATCGGTGAGGTCGTTGATGAGATCGTGTGCTTTGTTCCAGTTTCCTTTGGCATCATACCATAAAGCACCAAGCACGGGACTGATTCCGGCGGGAGGTTCTGCATGGCGCAGACCTTCCCTGAAACTTTGTTGATCCATATATTAAAAATAGAAAAAGGGCAGGAATATTCCTGCCCCCTTTCGGTTGCTTGCTTGTATAGATTTGTTTACCAGGGAAGTTCAGCTCCGAGGTGGATGTATTTGCCGGTAGGACCGTCTTCTTTCAGCAACGCCAGTTCTACAGAAGTTTTGGCGCCGTCTATCACATGCATGGGGGCTGCATCAGAACCCATATCTGTTTTTACCCAACCCGGGTGAGCGGAGTTTACTTTGACCTTAGTGCCGCTCAAAGATGCTGCTAAATGCACGGTATAGGCATTGAGCGCTGTTTTGGAAGCATCGTAGGCAAAGAGTTTTGATCCGTAAATAGGAGAACTGCTGTCGGCATGCAGTGTCAGCGATCCCAGGATACTGCTCAGGTTCACAATTCTGCCGGCTTCACTTTTTTTGATCAGTGGCAGCAGGGTATTGGTGAGTTTGACCACGTTGAAAAAGTTGGTATCAAAGGTTTTGCGTAATGCTTCTTCCGTAATGGTTTCGGCAGTATTGATACCCCATTCGTTGCTCTCGACCTGAATGCCTGCGTTGTTTACAAGAATATCCAGTTTGCCGTAGCGGTTCAGGATATACTCGTAGGCAAAACTGATTTCCTGCGCTTTGTCTACATCCAGTTGAAGAAATTCTGCATCAATTCCTTCTGCTTTGAGTTGCTCAACGGCTTTGATCCCGTTTTCCTTGTTACGGGCGGCAGCAATAACGGTAACTCCCTGTTTGCCCAGTTGACGGGCGGTTTCGAATCCGATGCCTTTATTGGCACCGGTTACCAATGCGATTTTTTTTGACATGCTTGCTTGTTTTAATTGTATAGTGAATGATCTGTGTTTCTGTGTTTGTTGGTGTTATTAACCCGCTGCATATACTGATGCAAATAGTTTTGCAAAATCAGCGAGTTTGATCTTACCCAGTGAGGGTTTGTTGTTGAAGTAATCGGCATACATACTACCGGTATCAATGGCGTGGTTCATTTCGGCATAGTTCTTCGCTACTTCTTCCGGTAAACCTGCCTGTATCATTCCGCCCAGTGCCTGTTCATCGGTAAATTTTACCCAGGCCAGATCCGTTTTGCCAATAGCGGCTCCCAGTACTTGTGCGATCTGGTCTGTACCGGTTTCATCGCTGGCGATATAACGGATGGTATGTCCTTGAAAGTTTAATGATAATAACGCTTCCGCAGCAACGGCAGCAATATCATCCGTTGCTACTATCGGGAATTTACCTTCAGCGGTAGCGAAGTTGGCGCCAATGATGCCCATGCCCTTAACCAATGGAATATTGGAGAGCAGGTTCTGGAAGAAATACGCGGGGCGGAGGTGCAGGATGTTTACATCCGTCAGCGTATTCAATGCTTTCTCCGCGCGGTGCAAGCCACTAACGGGCCCAACACCATCCGGTAAATGCGCACCCACACTGCTCAGGTTAACCACTTGTTTCACACCCGCTGCGGTTATGGCAGTGGCATAGTTCTGACCGATCTGACCAATATATGCTTTCCAGTCAGTTGCAGCATAAGTAGGAGGCACCATGGTGTACACAGCGTCAGCTCCGCGGAAAGCGGTTGTCAGAAAAGTTACATCTTCCACCGACCCAATCGCGGGGATGGCACCTGCATCGGTGAGTTCTTTCAGTTTGGCTGCATCGCGTCCAATCACGGTTACGGTATGTCCTGCCTGTAACAAAGCCAGTACCAGGGGGCGGGTAATGTTTCCTGATCCGCCGGTTAATGTGTACTTCATAAAAGAGATTTAGGTATAAATAATATTTGTATATACAAATATTGAGTGAAAAAAAATTATAACTTATCGGCCACGGTGTTCATGTTCTGGATAAACTGTTTGCTTTCTTCCTTACCCAGGATCTTTACATACTTCTCATGAAATTCTTCAATGCATTGTTTGATCTGGGGTTTCATCTCTTTTGCTTTCTGCGTAGGAAACACATTGGTGGTTTTTCCTTCGGTTACCCTTGTTACCAGTTTCTTTTCTTCGAGTTTCTCGATTAACCGGGTAATGGTACTGGGTGTCAGTTGTAACTGTTCCGCCAAAACACCGGCCTGCATGCCCGGTTCGTCTATCACCAGCTTCAGCAAATAGGCATGACTGGGAGCCAGACCTATTTTTTTCCAGCTCTCAACCGCCAGTTTCTCCACTTTACGCGCCAGGGCATTGGTGGTAAAATACAGGCAACTGCAAAATTTGCTTTCGGATGTTTTCATTGACAGGACAAAGATAAAAACATTTCATTTGTATATACAAATATTTCTGCAAAAATATTTTTCGCCCCATCCGGCCACCCTTTTCTGCAACGGGGGGATGGATTGTATTTTGTAGTTTTGAACCGTTATGGCCAACCCCAACCTGCATACCGATCCTGCTAATCTGACTTCTGCGGATAAGGAATTTGAGAATACGATACGTCCCAGCGAGATCAACGATTTCTCCGGTCAGCCGCAACTGATCGAGAACCTGGTCATTTTTATCAAAGCGGCCAAGATCAGGGGAGAGGCATTGGATCATATCCTGTTTCATGGTCCGCCCGGTTTGGGTAAAACCACGCTGAGCCGGATCGTGGCCAATGAGCTGGGGGTGAATATCAAAGAAACTTCCGGCCCGGTAATTGAAAAACCCGGCGACCTGGCCGGCCTGCTCACCAACCTGCAACCCAACGATGTGTTGTTTATTGATGAGATCCACCGCTTAAGTACAGTGGTGGAAGAATACTTATACGCAGCCATGGAGGATTTCCGGATCGATATCATGATCGATAGCGGCCCCAATGCCCGCAGTGTGCAGATCAACCTGAATCCGTTTACGCTGGTGGGTGCTACTACCCGTAGTGGTTTGTTAACAGCACCTTTGTTATCGCGTTTCGGCATCAAATCAAGACTGGAATATTACCAGGCAGATACGCTGCAAAAGATCATTGAAAGAAGTGCGGCTATCCTGCAGACAAATATCACTACAGACGCCTCTTTCGAGATATCGCGCCGTAGCCGTGGTACACCACGTATTGCCAATAGTCTGCTCAGAAGGGTGCGCGATTTTGCGCAGGTGCTGAATGATGGTAAGATCGATCTGGGCATTACCCAGCACGCTCTAAAAGCGTTGAATGTGGATGAACATGGACTGGATGAAATGGATAACCGCATCCTGGCTGCCATCATCGATAAATTCAAAGGCGGGCCGGTGGGCTTAACGACCATAGCGACAGCAGTGGGAGAAGAAGCGGGTACTTTGGAAGAAGTGTACGAACCCTTTCTGATCCAGGAAGGATTTTTGCAACGCACCCCACGTGGGCGGGAAGTAACGGCCAAAGCCTACGAACATTTGGGGCGGGCGCCGATTACGGGGAACCAGTCTACGTTGTTTAGTTAGTAATTAATAGTTAGGATTCATCAGTGTTTATCTACTGATAGTTTTGACATTGCTGCAAAAAAAAATGCCTCCCAACGGAGGCATTTTTTTATATCAGTAAGTAAGATTAAGGTGCTACCAGGCGGAAACCGTTGCCGTGAATATTCACGATCTCGATATTGCTGTCTTCTTTCAGGTACTTACGCAGTTTGGCAATGTATACATCCATACTACGACCATTGAAATAGGTATCGCTGCCCCAGATCTTTTTCAGCGCTCTTTCGCGGGGCAAAAGATCGTTTTTGTGTTCGGCCAGCATTTTCAGCAATTCGTTTTCTTTAGGAGAAAGCGTTTGCGTTAAACCATCGTGCTTCAGCTCGCGCAGTTTGGGGTTGAAATGGTATTTGCCCAGATCAAATTCAATGTTATCGCTTACACGGTTCTCTTCTTCATTTCTTTTCAGGATGGCTTTGATCTTTAACAGCAACACTTCACTATCGAAGGGTTTGGTGATATAATCATCGGCACCGAGTTTATACCCCTGGATAATATCATCCTTCATGGTTTTGGCACTCAGGAAAAACAAGGGTATATCCGGATCCACATCACGGATCTCTTCTGCCAGGGTAAAGCCGTCCATATTGGGCATCATCACATCCAGCAGACAGATATCGAATTTTTCGCGCTGAAAAGCGGCCAGTCCCAAACGTCCATCTCTCTCCAGTGTAACATCGTATTCGTTCAACTCCAGGTAGTTCTTTAACACCATACCCAGGTTGGTATCATCTTCGCATAACAGTATTTTGTTCTTTTTGTCTTCCATGGTAATCAATTATTTAACGTGAAATAAAGATAAAACAAAGCTCATTCACTTCCTGTTGCCGCAATCTTTTGTTAAAACGGCCGCTATTCAGAATGAAAAGTTAAACATTTCTCAACAGCTAAAACAGTTCCGCCTGTTTTATTTCAGCAGGGCCTCATACCTTTTATCAGTCAGACTTTTCAGAAAAGCAACGAGGTCGGCTTTTTCCTGTCGGGTTAATCCCAGGGGTACTTCCAGCCTTTTGTCTATGTTGATCGGGTTCAGAACAAAAGCGCCGGGGTTGTTATAGTATTCCACCACTTCCTCCAGTGTTTTAAACATGCCGTTGTGCATATAGGGTGCGGTAACGGCCACATTGCGTAAACCGGGTGTTTTGAATTTGCCGAGGTCTTCTTTTTTGCCCGTGATCTTAAAACGTCCGGGATCATTCAGTTGATTGCCATCGTACAGGCCAATATTGAAAAACTCATCCGTGGTAAAATCCTGCCGGCGGTGGCAGTCAAAGCATTTTGTTTTTTCACTCACAAACAGTTTACGTCCTCTTTCTTCCTGTTCGGTCATCAGGGTGCTGTCATCGAATGAGAGATCAAAACGGCTGCTGTCTGTTTCGAGTGTTTTTTCAAAAGCGGCAAAAGCGGCAGCGAGATTGGCGGCAGTGGGTACATTGCCGAATGTTTTGATAAAGAGATCGCGATAGGTTTTGTTTTTGTTCAGTCGGGCAACCGCTTCCTTCACCGGTAAACCCATTTCATCCGGGTGCGAGATGGGCATCAGCGATTGCTGCTCCAGCGATGCGGCCCTGCCATCCCAGAAAAAATAAGGCCGGTTTTTCATGTTCAGAACCGGCGGTGTGTTGCGGGTGGTGGGTCTGCCGTAGATACCCATACTGAAAGCAACGGTATCTGAAAAGCCATAGTCGGGTAAATGACAACTGGCACAACTGATGGAAGAATCTTTAGAAAGGATCTTCTCATGAAACAGTTTCTCGCCCAGTTTGGCTTTTGAAAAGGTTTTTCGGGGAGAGGTAAAGGCAACCAGGCAGTATACGGTAAGTGATAATAAGCCGATCAGTCCTGTTTTTTTCATGGTACAAAGGTAAAACAGAACTGGATTACCTGAAATTGTGTTTTAAATTGCTGTTTAAAGAAACTGACTATGTTGTTAACACCTGATAACAAGCTAAAGAAACTGATCGTGATCGGAGACAGGGTGTTGATACGCCCTTCGAAAGCAGATGCACAAACCGCCAGCGGATTGTACCTGCCGCCTGGTGTGCAGGAAAAAGAGAAAGTGCAGCAGGGTTATATCATTAAAACCGGACCGGGTTATGCCATACCCATGCCGGTAGATGACGAACCCTGGCGCTCGGAAGATGACAGTGTAAAATACGTACCACTTCAGGCACGGGAAGGTGATCTGGCCATTTTTCTACTGGGTGGCGCCACAGAAGTGATGTATGAGGGAGAACGGTATTTTATTGTGCCGCAGAGTGCGATATTGTTGCTCGAAAGAGAAGAGGAATTATAGACCTTTACATGCAGGGTTGAGAATACATCATTTTTAAAACCAGAATACAATGGCCAATCCCGAATCTTTTTTACAGGCAGTGAATACCGGTTACCAGTTCAAAGGCGACCGGGTGAAAATAGGCAGCGCCATGCTGGATGGTGCCGTGATAACCGGTGCAGATGTGTACCTACCGCTACGCACCCTGAACCGCCATGGGTTAATTGCAGGTGCTACTGGAACCGGTAAAACCAAGACCCTGCAAATGATCAGCGAACACCTGAGCGATAACAGTGTGCCGGTATTACTGATGGATATTAAAGGTGATCTGAGTGGCATTGCGGCCAGCGGTAAGAGTAACGACAAGATCAAAGACCGTTGCCAGACCCTGCAGGTAGATTGGCAGCCGGCTGCTTTTCCTGCTGAACTGATGACTTTGAGTACTGAAAAGGGCATCCGTTTACGGGCTACGGTGAGCGAGTTCGGGCCGGTTCTGCTGAGTAAGATCCTGGGATTAAACGATACGCAATCCGGGGTGGTAGCCATGATCTTTAAGTATTGCGATGACAATGCCATGCCGCTGCTGGATCTGAAAGATTTTATCAAAGTATTGCAATACGTAGGTAATGAAGGTAAAGCAGAGCTCGAAAAATCTTACGGCAAAATATCTACTACCTCCACAGGAACCATTCTGCGGAAAGTGATCGAACTGCAACAGCAGGGAGCCGATGTGTTTTTTGGCGAGAAAAGTTTTGAAGTAGAGGATCTCATGCGCATCAGCGATGATGGCCGTGGCATGATCAATATTCTGCGCGTAACCGATATGCAGGACAGGCCCAAACTCTTCTCTACCTTCATGCTGCAATTACTCGCAGAACTCTATGCTAGCAGCCCCGAAGAAGGTGACCTCGACAAACCCAAACTCATTCTCTTTATTGATGAAGCGCATCTCGTATTCAAGGAAGCTACGGATGCATTAATGGAGCAGCTGGAGACTGTGATCAAACTGATCCGTTCAAAAGGAATTGGTATTTATTTCTGTACACAGAATCCGCAGGATATTCCGGCACCTATATTGAGTCAGTTAGGACTGAAAGTGCAGCATGCTTTACGTGCCTTTACGGCAGCAGACAGGAAAACCATTAAACAGGCGGCAGAGAATTTTCCGGAAACGGAATTTTATCAGACCGATGAACTCCTTACGCAGATGGGAATAGGAGAGGCATTGGTTACACTTTTGAATGAAAAAGGCATTCCTACACCATTGGTGCATACCCTGCTTTGTCCGCCCAGAAGCCGGATGGATATATTAACAGAGGAAGAGATCCATGGCATTGTATCAGCGAGTAAACTCGCTGCCAAATATGCCAAAGAGATAGATAGCGAAAGTGCCTATGAGATCCTGAATGCCAAACTGCAGGAAGCGGCAGAGAATACAGCGGCAGCAGAAGCTCCGCAAAATAAAAAGGCTCCCAAAGAAGAAAGTTTTTTTGACAACCCGGTGGTAAAACAGGTAGGCAGAACAGCAGCGAGTGTCATTACCAGAAGTTTACTCGGAGCACTGGGTTTGGGTGGCAGAAGCCGGCGGAAAAGCAGTTGGTAGATTTTTATTGATGAGCACGGATATAACCCTGCTCATCGATCAGGATCACTTGCTCGGCCAATAAAAAATCAAGTACGGTCCAGGTTTTCTCTTTGCTGTATTGTTTGAGGGAACTGATCAGTGCTTCTGTGGTGATGGGTGTAGCGAGATGTTGTTTGATTTGCATCTCTATCTGCAGAAAATCTTCCGGCGAAATGGCTTTTCTTTTTTTGGCGAGGCAATTGTCGCACCAGCCGCAGTCTTTGTTTGCCTGGTCGCCGAAATAATTAGCGATATAAGTGCTCCGGCATTGATCTGTCAGCGAAATATACCGGATCATATTCTCCACCCTTTCCGTGAATTGTTTTTTCCGGTCCAGGTATCTGTCCTGGTTAATATGCAGGTATTCTGCGGGTGCACGGTTCAGTAAGTAATGGATCTGGGGCGTGTCTTTTTGCGGCAGGTATTCAATGATACCGAATGATTGCAGTTGCAACAGTTGTTGCTGCACCTGTTCAACAGGGATATGACAAAGCCAGGCCAAACTTTTTTCGGAAACAGAAACCCGGTTGTCTATGATGCCCTGGTAAGAACGCAGCAAACATTTTACCAGCAGTTCTGTTGCCGGATGACTCTCCATAAACTGGTTCAGTGTTTCTTTCGATACCGAAAAGTTTACCTGCGATGGCAGAAAAATGCTTTCCGAAAAAGTGATATGGCCTTCCTGCTCCAGCACTTTCAGGGTATTGATCACCAATAGTCCATCCAGCTTGAAATTTTTGATGAATTCCAGCAGGTTGCAATCATAATACTGTCCTTCGCCCACGCCCACCGGTACCTGTAAATAATCGGCCAGTGCCTGGTATACTTTTTTGATATCCGGAATAGGTGGGAAACGTTTATCGGGTAAGCTTTGCAGGTTTTGTAAATTCTCCGGTTGATAGATCAATACGGCATAGGCTTTCTTCCCGTCTCTGCCGGCACGTCCTGCTTCCTGGTAATAATTCTCCAGGCAATCAGGAATATCAAAATGGATTACCGTTCTTACATCAGGCTTATCAATACCCATACCAAAAGCATTGGTACATACCATTACCCTTACCTGGTTATGGATCCAGGCTTCCTGTTTCTGTTTGCGGATCTCTTGGGGCAAACCGGCATGGTAATAGTCGGCTGGTATGTTTTGCAACCCCAGTAAATAGGCCAGCTCTTTGGTTTGTTTACGGCTTGTACAATATACAATACTGCTGCCGGGTACTTTCTGCAGGATCTCCTGTAGTTTATTGACTTTGCTGTCTACACAAAAAATGCTGTAAGAAATATTCGGTCTTTCAAAAGACTGCCGGAATACCTGTGTATTGGTAAACCTGAGCTGGCGGCAAATATCTTCCTGCACCACCGGCGTGGCTGATGCCGTTACGGCAATCAAAGGCACGTCCGGCAGTTCTTCGCGCAGGTTGGCAATGCGCAGGTAGGGTGGTCTGAAATCGTAGCCCCATTGTGAAACGCAATGGGCCTCATCTACTACTATCAGGCCAATGTTCAATGCCGGTAAATATTCTTTGAATACGGCGGTTTCCAATCTTTCAGGAGATAAATAGATAAACTTATAATCACCGTGCGTGGCTTCCTGTAATATGCTTTTTACTTCATAGTAGGCCAGTCCGCTGTGCAGGGCCACTGCGGGAATCTCTTTTTGGGTTAAGGCTTCTACCTGGTCCTGCATCAATGCGATCAGCGGACTGATTACCAGGCATACTCCCTCCATCATCAACCCCGGCACCTGAAAGCAGATCGATTTACCGCCACCCGTGGGCAACAACGCCAATGTATCATTCCCTTCCAGTACCGACCCGATGATCTCTTCCTGCATCGGTCGGAAAGCTGTATGCTTCCAGTAGTGCTGTAATATAGAGAGGGGGGTGGTCATTCGTGAGTCGTGAATCGTCAGTCGTGAGACGTGAGTTTTTTTAGGAGTTGATCATTTTTGACAGCATCTGAAAACAGCGAATCATCTTCTCTGCTTCTGGTGCCAGATTTTCTTCTTTAATATAATCAAGTACAATGGCTATGTCTAATGCGGTATCTATCTCAATTAATGAACCTCTTGAAATTTCAAAAAATCGTTTCCTTTCGGCAGCAGATTTTCTGGAAAAACCTTCGGCAATATTCAAATGTACAGAAACAGCGGCTCTTCTGATCTGTTGTGTCAAAGCGTATTTCTCCTCAGGAGGGAAGGAGCGGGTTGTTTTATATATGCCTAGAACCAACTCCCTGGATGCAGAAAAGATATCTAAACGGGTATGTGATAATTTGAGAAACATAAAAAATGGTTTACCTCAAATTACATTTTCCCTTAACACCCATATCAGGTATTTATACCTAATTCGTCCTACTCACGACTGACGATTCACGTCTCACGATTAAATCACTTTCTTAAAATTCAGCCTCACAGAATTGATCGCCAATACCACATCGCTCAATCCCATCATCAGGGCACCGAAGGTAGGATTCAGGAATCCGAATGCCGCTACGGGGATAGCTACGATGTTGTAGGCAAATGCCCAGAATAGGTTTTCCTTGATGGTGATATACGTGTGTTTGCCTAAACCGAGTGATAAGGGCAGGTGTTTCAGTCCATGGTTCATCAATACCACCTGCGCACTCTGCATCGCTATCTGCGAAGCATCGCTGAGCGAAATGCCTACCGTGGCTTTGGCCAATGCCGGTGCATCGTTGATGCCATCGCCTACCATGGCAGTGGGCATCAGCTGGTTCAGTTCAGCAATTTTATCCAGCTTTTGTTGTGGACTCTGTTCCGCATATACTTCTTCAATGCCCAGTGCAGCAGCTACCTGTTCGCATTTTTCTTTTTGGTCACCACTGAGTAAGATGGATTTGATGCCTTTGCGGTGTAACATCTCCACCACTTGTTTGGCTTCAGGTCTGATCTCGTCCACCATATCAATGGTTCCCAGCAGCTGGCCATTTTTTAATACGTAGATATTGTGCTGCCTGTCGGTAGTTACATCAACTGCGATTTTATAAGAACCTGCAAGGTATTCGTTCCCTTCTTTATCAACTGCTTTCATACCGATCCCCTTGATCTCTTCGATCTTTGCCCAGCGGATCTCATCTTTCACTTTCCATTCTTTGGCAATGGCTTTGGCTATCGGGTGACTGGCATATTTTTCCAGCGAGTAGGCAATGCGCTTGAATGTTTCGTGAGTCGTGAGCCGTGAGTCGTGAGTTTCCGATTCACTCACTACTGCCCATTCACTACACACTTCAAAACCTGCAATGCTGAACTGCCCGGTTGTCAGCGTTCCTGTTTTATCAAACACTACCTGTTTGATACTTTTAAAAATTTCGAGGCTTTTAGCGTTTTTGAATAGTACCCCGTTTCTGGCTGCGCGACCGAGTCCTACGGCAATGGCAGCCGGTGTGGCCAGTCCCATGGCGCAGGGACAGGAGATCACCAGCACGGCAATGGATCTCAGTAAGCTATTGCTGAATGACTGATCGCCGATAAAATAATTGGCCAGAAAAGTTACCAGTGCAATACTGATGACCACCGGCACAAAAATGGCACTGATCTTATCGGCTAACTGTTGTACGGGCGGTTTTTCTGTCTGCGCTTCCTTTACCATTTTCAGGATATTGGCCAGCACCGTATCTTCTCCCACTGCGGTTACATAGGTTTTTACGGTACCATTCTCGAGTACACTGCCACCGATGAGTTTGTCATTCATCTTTTTTTCTACCGGCGCACTTTCGCCACTGATGATGGCCTCATTCACACTGGCTTCGCCCCAGAGTATCTTGCAGTCCATGGGAACCGTTTCACCGTTTTTGATCAGTAAAATATCGCCCACTTTTAAACTACTGCTTTCTACTGGAAATACATGCTCGTTGTGCTGGTCATCGTAAGCGATCATATTGGCCATCACTTTCTGGCTTACGGCCAGTTTGCGGAGGGCAGCCTGAGTAGTTTCCACGGATTTATCTTCCATCCAGTTACCGAGGAAAACCAGCGTAAGAATGGTAGCGGTGGTTTCATAAAACAGGTACTGCTCCGCTTCGCCGATCAGGGTTCCGTATAAGCTATACCCGAAGGCAGCAATGGCGCCCAGTGCAATCAGCACATTCATGTTGGGAATGCCTTTCAGCACGCTTTTAATGGCACTGCGGCCGAAAAAATCCATACCCACCATAAATACGGGTAAGGTAAGCGCGATCTGCACATAGGGATTCATCAGGAAATGAATATGCAATCCCGGGATCATGTGCAGCATTAAAGGAGCCGTAAAAACAAAACAGAACAGGAAGCGCTGGAAATGGTTTTTGAAGATCCGTTTGTTTTTGGGCTGATCCGATTTATCGCCTGTGATCACATGGTAACCCAGCCCTTCAATGCCTTTGGCAATCTCCTGTTTGGGTTTGTCAGCTGCTATTTCAAAACTGACATCGCCACCAATGAAATTCACTTTTACCTGATCCAGTCCTTGCGCGTGCAGGTATTTATCTATCGTGAGGGCACAATTGGTGCAACTCATGCCTTCTACTTTCCAGTTCACTTTTTCCACGGGAGGGGTTTTTTAATTAGCAATTAACAATTAAAAATGGGTGGTCGGCTGTTGGTAAAACGGCTTCCTTTTTGGGTCCGGATTAAGGGAGCCGACGGCTCATTGATTATGTATACAAAGATAAACAGTACCCGGCCCGGGTTATTTCGAAATGAGGATTATAAATACAGCAAGGTTTCAAATCTCTTGCTTTTGCTGCTTTATCTTTGCCACATGGATGCAATCTTTACGATCGGGCAGATCAGGCAGGTAGCTGCTGCTTTGTGGAAGGAGGGAAAGAATAAAAAAGTATGGGCTTTTTATGCACCCATGGGAACCGGTAAAACCACTTTTATTCATGCCCTTTGCGAAGAGCTGGGCGTTAGCTCGGCCATCAGTAGTCCTACTTTTGCGATCATTAATGAGTATAGCAGTCCTGTGGCGGGTACCATTTACCATATGGACTGGTACCGCCTCAAAAGCGAAGAAGAAGCCGTGAATGCCGGGGTAGAGGATTGTTTGCACAGTGGCGCCCTCTGCCTGGTAGAATGGCCCGGGAATGCTCCCGGCCTGCTGGATGAAACCACGTTCCGGGTCAACCTGGAAATCCTGGACCCCCAGACCCGCCGGCTGTTTACGGGGGAGGCAGGTAGTGAGTAGTCAGTGGTGAGTGGGCAGTTAACCCCAAACCCCAAACTCCATACTCCAGACTCTTCCCCCATACTCATGTAAATCAATTAATTTTAAGTTATCAACCTATACCTGCTATGGCTACCAAACCTTCGATCAGTACCTCTTTTACCTACGAAACACTGGAGGAAGTACTGGATGTAAAGCCCAAGGGCGAAAAACTGCATATCGGCATCCCGAAAGAGATCGCTTTTCAGGAGAACCGGATTGCGTTAACACCCGATGCGGTAGGCGTGCTGGTGGCCAACGGCAACCAGGTGGTGGTAGAACACAAAGCCGGGGAAGCCAGTCATTTTTCTGATAAAGATTATGCCGAAGCCGGTGCCCGTATCGTATATGAACGTGCAGCGATCTTTAAATGCCCCATCCTGGTAAAAAGTGCCCCGCCGGTAGAAGAAGATATGCCGCTGCTGCAGGTGAACCAAACCATCATTTCTCCCATACATCTTTCTGCACTGAAGAAAGAATATATTGAGAAAATGATGGAGAAACGCATCACCGCTTTGAGTTTTGAGAATTTTAAGGATGATAGCGGTACTTACCCCATTGTAAGAAGTATGAGCGAGATCGCCGGTAGTGCGGTGATGCTGATAGCCGGACAGTACCTGAGTAGTTTTAATAAGGGCAAAGGTGTGCTGCTAGGTGGTATCAGTGGTATCCCGCCTACCAAAGTTGTGATCATCGGTGCCGGTATTGTGGGCGAATTTGCTACGCGGAACGCATTGGCATTGGGCGCTTCGGTAAAAGTGTTTGATAGCAATGTGTATCGGTTAAAACAACTGCAGAATAATTTAGGACAAAGGATCTGGACCAGCGTGCTGGAACCCCGCATCCTCGCCAAACAGCTGAAGACCTGCGAGGTAGCTGTTGGCGCTTTGAGTAACGAATACGGCCGTGCACCGGTAGTGGTTACCGAAGAAATGGTGGCAGCTATGCGCCCCGGCAGCATCATCATTGATGTGGCCATTGACCGGGGAGGCTGTTTCGAAACCAGCGAACTGACCAGTTACGAAGACCCTACTTTCCTCAAACATGATGTGATCCACTATTGTGTGCCCAATATCCCCAGCGGTTTTGCCCGAACGGCCAGCCAGGCTATCAGTAATGTGCTGATGCCGTTGATCCTGGATATCAGCGATGAGGGCGGACTGGAAGAAATGGTATGGCACAAATTCAATCTGCGCGAAGGTATTTATATGTTTAAAGGTGCCCTGACGGATTTTTATATCAGCCAGCGCTTTGACCTGAAATACACCGATCTGAACCTGTTGATCGCCAGTAGAAGATAAATATCAGTTCCTATTATATAAACAAGGGCCGAAACGGTTTGTTTCGGCCCTTGTTGTAATGATTAAAAGCTTATTTCATCTGCACTGGGGCCATAACTTCCCGGAATAGGAATGTCCAGCAAACGCAGGTACACACCCAACTGTGCACGGTGATGGGTGATCTGGTTAAACACCATGCGGATCACATCCAGTTTGGGATCGGTACTATAGATCTGTTCTCCGTTACGCAGGGTCCAGCTTTCGGCCAGGGTTTCTTCTTTGCCAGCGGCCAATGCCTCCCGACCATCTTTCAGACAGGTTTCGAAATAATCCATGAGGGTGTTGGTGTCGCTGATCTTTTTGGGGTTGTATGCATTTACTGCAAAATCCAGTTCAGCGGTGTTCAGTACCATGCCTATCCAGGTAGGTAACTCCGCAATATGCGTAGTTAACTGGCTGATGGGCATGCTTTTGGAATGCGGCCTCCAATCGTACTTGTCGTTGGGTACGATCGACAGCATTTTACGGGTAATAACGGCTTCGTTTTCCAGTTCTTTCCGGAATTGTTGGATCTGTGACATAAGATTGATTTGTTTAGACAACAAAGTAACCATGGGGTAGTGTCAACCCTATGTCAGTAGTTATTCGCTTCCTGATAATTTTTTTTGAACGGCCAGCAGATTCTTTTCTACGATGCCAGGAAGTTCTTTTGGTAACAGGATGGTGGCCCACTCTCCCAACAGCAGGTACCATCGGGCAAAACCTTCGAGCGAGCCGGTGAGGAAGGTCATCTCTACCTGGTCGCCCAGGTCTTTTTGCGATACATAACCGTTATAATATTTCTGTTCGCCCAGGTACCTGATCACCGATTTCTCTATCCGGATCACAACCGTGAACAGTTCTTTTTCTTTGGACACTTTTGATAAAAAACTTTGTAAGGAAGGATGCCCTTTATCAAAACGAATCGCTGTAACAGAAAGGTGCCTGATATGATCTATGCGGAAAGTACGGTAATCGTTCCGCAAACAACACCATCCGATCAGGTACCAGTACCTGCCCATGAAAAAAATACCCACCGACTCAACGTTCCGGTTGGTCTTTTCCTGCGAGTGCTCCGCAAAATAATCGATATTGATCACAGCTTTTGTGGCAATAGCTTTCAGGATCTGTTGCAGGTAAGCAGTGTCTGTTTGGTGCCGGGAAAAATAAGGGTTGTGGATCACTTCAATATGCTGCTCCAGGTTTTCTATATGATCGCGTTCGGTTAACCGTAACACCGATTTGATCTTGAACATGGCAGCCTGGTATACTTCGCGGGTAGATGCATCGGTTAGTTTTTCCACCAGCTTCTCAGCCGTCAGCAAGGCGGTGGCTTCTTCCTGCGTAAACATCACGGGCGGTAACCGGTAGCCTTCCATGATCGAATAACCAACACCCGCTTCTCCGATTACAGGGATACCGGCTTCTTCCAGTGTTTTTATGTCGCGGTACACTGTGCGCAGACTGATCCCGAACCGGTCGGCGATCTCCTGCGCTTTTACCACTCTTTTGGATTGCAACTGGATCAGCATAGCAGTTACACGATCAATTCGGTTCACAGGAATCTGTTTGGTTATTCTTCTCTAAGATAAGTATCTATTAATTGCATGATCCGGTTACTGATCATTTGTTTCTGGATGATAGCGATTAGCCATGCCACACCAAAAGGGATTAATGCATAAAGTAACCTAATATCAGATTCGTCAGTCGTAAACATGAAAACAGCCATTGCTCCGATAATTCCGATGATCCAGATATAATAAACAGGCATCCCCACTTTTACAAAAGAGCTGAATTCGTCCCGGGTATAGTAATATTTATTCGACTGTTTATCTACATAACCAATGATTCGCCCCTGCAATCCCATGACCATTACTTTTTGTCCGTTATAAACAGATAGGTTGCGCCCGTTTATGGTAACCGGCCAGTCTTCGTTTGTGTCACTGCTTCTGAACACCAGGTCGGTGTATAGGTGCGAGCGAACAGGGGCATTACCCCAACCGCCGCTTGTTTCGGAATATTTATCAGCGTGGATCACGGTAGCGTTGTGCAGCGTAAATTCAAGTTCTTCTTCATTAAAGAGAAGGGTGGTCCGTATCATTGCGTTGTGTTGTAATTTCTGGTGACTGCTTTTAATAGTCGCAATCAGGATTATTTTCTTACAGGTTTTCGGATGTTTCTGATAGTAGCCGGGGGGGCGTACTACTATTTTTTCCAAACGGTAGTGATTACAACTATTCAGTCATTTACTTAGGTGTAAGATGCAGAAAGCTTATTTATAATCCAATATACTGATCTTCTCTGTACAAAAATCCATTTCATTGGGATCATTACTGCTGACCACAATCAGTTTGCCCTGGCAGTATTTATCAATCAGGGTATGGTAGAGATCATAACCGGGTTTGTCGAGGTTGGTGCAGGGTTCATCCAGCAATAAAACCGGAACATGAGAGAAAATGGCCTGCGCCAGTTTGATCCTTTGTTTCATGCCGCTGCTGAAGTAACGGATCTGTTTATCCATGGCTTTGTGCAAACCGATTTCTTCCAGGATCTCTTCTATGCTAACCGATTGGTTGAGCGCTTTGAACTGGCTGTGAAACAGCAGAAATTCCTTTGCTGTCATTTCTTCTATCAGTTCCAGGTAAGGTGCGGCAATGGAAATATATTGGTAAAAATTTTCTGCTTCAATGGCATCCGTATCACCGTTCGCAGTTTCATAAGCCAGTCGTCCTTCACTCAAGTGCAGGCTTCCGGCGATGGCTTGTAACAAAGTGCTTTTACCACTTCCGTTGGGCCCGGTAATGGCGTAAGATCGTCCTGTTTCAAAGCGATAGTGTATATGACGGAAAATCCAGTCGCGGTTAAAACGCTTGCCGGTATCGGTGAGAAGAATAGCTGCCATCTCTCTTAAAGAAGAGGTAACAGGAGCGTCATGGGAGGCAATAGTGCTATTCATGGATAAATAAGGTCAGAATAAAAATGCTCCATCCGGAGCGTTGGCTTAATCCTCTTCTGTAGCGCCTTTCACAAAACGCTTGATGATACCCCTGCCGCTTTCGCGGATAAAGGTTACGATCTCATCACGCTCATCTGAAGCGGGTAACTCTTCCTCAATAAATTCCAGCGCCTGCGAAGTGTTGAAGCCTTTGTTATAAATGGTACGGTACACATCCAGGATCCCGTTGATCTGCTGCAGGGGAAATCCTCTTCTTTTTAAGCCCACACTGTTTACCCCGCCATAACTCAGGGGATTACGTACGGCTTTGATATAGGGAGGTACATCTTTACTCACCAGACTACCACCTGCCACAAAACTGTGTTGCCCAATATTCACAAACTGGTGTACGGCACTTACTCCACCTACCACCGCAAAATCGCCCATGGTTACATGCCCTGCTACCTGTACACTATTACTTAAAATACAATTGTTGCCGATCACGCAGTCGTGTGCGATGTGGCTGTACGCCATGATCAGGCAATTATCACCCACTTTGGTTTTGCCCCTGTCTTCTGTACCGCGGTTTACGGTTACAAATTCGCGGATGGTGGTATTGTCCCCAATCTCAACAGTGGTTCTTTCTCCGCTGAATTTGAGATCCTGCGGAATGGCACCCAATACAGCCCCGGGAAATACCCGGCAGTTCTTACCAATGCGGGTGCCATCCATGATGGTCACATTACTCCCTATCCAGGTGCCCTCGCCGATCTGTACATCACCATGTATCACCGTAAACGGATCGATCTTTACATTGGGGGCCACCCTTGCATTGGGGTCGATATATGTATAAGGATGCGTCATTGCTGTGTATGAGTTTGTATTATTTTATGGTGAATGGGCAATGGTGAATTGACAATTGCCCATTCACCATTCACTATTCACTATTGCTACGCCTGTCTCTTTACTACTTGTGCTACCAGATCGGCTTCCGTGGCTACTTTGCCGCCTACGTAAACGGTTCCCCGCATTTCACAAATACCCCGGCGGATCGGTCCGGTGAATTCCATCTTCAATACCATGGTATCACCCGGACGAACCATCTGCTTAAACTTACAGTTATCGATCTTTAAAAAATAAGTGTCATAGGTTCCCTCGGGCATTGAGTTGATACAGAGGATCCCGCCTGTCTGCGCCAATGCTTCTATCTGCAGTACACCGGGCATTACCGGGTTGCCGGGAAAGTGGCCGGGGAAGAACCATTCATTGAATGTAACGTTTTTGATCCCTACAATATAGGTGTCTGTCAGTTCAATGATCTTATCTACCAGCAGGAAAGGATGCCTGTGGGGTAAGGTTTTTTCGATCTTCTCCAATGTAAAAACCGGTGGCATGGCCGGATCATACACGGGTACATCTTTTACATGCCGGTTCTTTTTGATGTATTGTTTGATCTTTTTGGCAAACTCTACATTGGTGCTGTGCCCGGGGCGGTTGGCAATAATCCTGGCTTTGATCGGATAACCGATCAGTGCCAGATCGCCCACCACATCCAGCAATTTATGGCGCGCCGGTTCATTGGGGAAACGGAGCTCCAGGTTATTCAGGTAGCCTTCGCTCTTTACTTCTATCTTATCTCTTTTAAACACTTTGGCCAGTCGGCTCATTTCTGCATCGGTTACCGGTTTGTCTACTACCACGATGGCGTTATTGATGTCGCCGCCCTTGATCAGGTCATTATCCAGCAAAGCTTCCAGCTCATGCAAAAAGCAGAAAGTACGGCAGGGTGCGATCTCGGTCTGAAAATCCTTGATGGTTTTCAAACCGGCGTGTTGGGTACCCAGCACCGGGCTGTTAAAATCGATCAGGGTAGTGATCTGGTAATCCATGGAAGGAAGCGCCACCATTTCTACCCGTTTGGCTTCATCGTAATGGTAAATATTCTCGTCGATACTGTACCAGGCTTTGGTAGCTTCCTGCTCGGCCACCCCCGATTCCTGTATCAGCGCAATAAAAGGTGCAGAACTGCCATCCATGATGGGGATCTCGGGTCCGTTCAGTTCTATCAATACATTATCCACCCCCATTCCCACCAGGGCGGCCAGTACATGTTCTACGGTACTTACTTTGGCGTCGCCCACCTGTAAAGTGGTTCCGCGGCTGGTATCGGTTACCAGGTCGCAGTCGGCTTTAATGATCGGCTGTTGGGGAAGATCCACCCTTTGAAACTGGATACCAAAACCCGGATTGGCGGGGCGCAGGGTCATATCAACCAAAACACCGGTATGTAAGCCGGTGCCGCTGATGCTGATAGGATTACTAAGGGTATGTTGCTTGTCGGGATTGAAATTGCTATCCATTCTTAGGTACTTGTTTATAGGTAACCGGCTGATAACCCGTTCAACGGATCAGCAGGTAAGAAATATTAAGCGAAAATAAGATTTCAGGCTGGTTTAATGGCTTTTGTCAGGCATTTACCCGCTCAGCAAGCAGTTGTTCCACCATTTTTTCCAAATCCTTAACCCTTTTTTCCAGTTCGGGGAGGTTTTTGGTCATGATCTGGAGCCGTAACGACTGCGAAAACTCCAGTGCCGGGGTGCCGTTAAAGGCTTTGTTGGGTTCTTTGATAGACTTATTTACGCCGGTCTGGCCATTGATCCGGCTGCCATCGGCAATGGTGATATGGCCGGCGGTGCCTACCTGCCCGCCAAACATCACGTTCTTGCCCACTTTGGTGCTGCCACTGATCCCGGTCTGGGCCGCGATCACGGTATTGTTGCCTACTTCAACATTATGCGCTATCTGTATCAGGTTATCCATTTTCACCCCCTTGCGGATGATGGTAGAGCCCATCGTAGCCCGGTCGATGGTGGTATTGGCCCCGATCTCCACCATATCCTCGATCACCACATTACCGATCTGGGGTACTTTCTGGTAAGTGCCATCCGGTTGGGGGGCATAACCAAACCCATCGCTACCCACTACGGTGCCGGCATGTATGGTTACCTGCTTGCCCACCACACAATCCACATATATTCTTACCCCTGCATGCAGGATGCTGTTATCTCCAATGGTTACCTTATCGCCCAAAACCACGCCCGGGAAAAGTTTTACATTATTACCGATCCTGACATCTTCACCGATATACACGAAAGCGCCCACAAACACATTTTCTCCCAGGGTAGCTGTGCTGGCTATATAACTGGGTTGCTGTATGCCTGTAAGCTGCTGGGTTTTCAGTTCCTGGTATTTGGCCAGTAAAGTGGCAAATGCGGTATACGCATCCGGAACACGGATCAGTGTGGCTGTTACGGTATTCTTCAATTCTAGGGAGGCGTTAATGATCACAACCGAAGCCCTGGTCTGGTAGAGGTATTCTTCGTATTTAGGATTGGCCAGAAAAGATAATTGTCCCTCTGTGGCTTCTTCTATCTTGCCAAATGAAGATACTGCGGCAGCAGCGTTGCCCTCGAGTTGGCCATTAACCAGCATGGCTATTTGTGCAGCAGTAAATTGCATAGTGAGCGGTTTTGATGCATGAATCGTAGCAGAGGACCCCTGGGTTCACGACTACGTCAATAAACAAATGTAAAATTTTTTAACCGGCGAGGAAAGGTTTTGGTGGATTAATGCATTGTCTATCTGTGAAATATCTTTTACGGTACCATCCTTGAACAGGATATTGATCCTTTCATCCCTGGTCTGGTAAAGCGTATTCGAAGCTTCCCCGTTAAAGCACAGATACTGTATATCCGCATCCTGTATGCCAAACTGCCGGGCGGCAGCGGCTTTTTTTTCAGTCATATAAGCGGGGTCAAATGGTTCCGACTGGATCCTTGCCTTATACAGTTCCCGGTTCAGGAAACGGCGGCAAAGCAGGGATAGAATTTTGTCCGGGTGATGGCTCCAGCGTTTTACCGCATGCATCACATCGTGGTCATCGATGGAACAGAATTTTTCCAGGGCGGTATCATTCATCTCCCCATCAAAACTTCCAAGAAAAAAATCAAGAGCCGAAAGGGTTACCAGTTGCTCATCAGCGGGGGTATAAATTTCCCTCACCCGCTCCAGAATCTTTACCAGCATTTTTTCTGCTGCCAATACGGTTTTGTGCAGGTAAACCTGCCAGTACATCTGCCGCCGGGCCACCAGGAATTTTTCAACGCTGTAAATGCCTTTTTCTTCTACCAGTAACTGACCCTCATGCACCACCAGCATTTTCAGGATCCTGTCATAGCCGATCACTCCTTCACTCACACCCGAATAAAAACTGTCGCGGCTGAGGTAGTCCATGCGGTCCACATCCAGTTGCCCGCTGATCAACTGGTGCAAAAAGGGTTTGTGGTATTGATCGGTGAAGATCTGTATGGCCAGTGTCAGCTGCCCGCCCAGCTCCTCGTTCATTTTATGCATGATCTGCAGCGAAAGCTGTTCGTGGTGTACGCCTTTTACCAGTACCTGTTCCAGCGCATGCGAAAAAGGGCCATGCCCGATATCGTGCAGCAGGATAGCTGCTTTTACAGCGATCTCTTCTTCTACAGTGATCTCAACACCCTTGCTTCGCAGTTCCACCACCGCATTGCTCATTAAATGATAGGCGCCGAGCGAATGGTGTAAACGGGTATGCACCGCCCCGGGATATACCAACTGCGCCATAGCCATCTGCTGGATCCGGCGAAGGCGTTGGTAATAAGGATGGGATATGATCGAAAAGATCAACGGATGGTTGATCGTGATAAAACCATATACCGGGTCGTTGATGATCTTTCTTTTGATGGCCGTCATGCCTGTTGTTGAATTGTTAAATCAGTCCCCTTGCGGGAAGGCAAAAGTACAAATAAGAATTCCGATAGCCGGAATGAAATAGATTTACCGCAGATTTTTAACAGCCCTTACGTATAAACTGTTCCGCCATCGCCGCCATTTCTACCCACGTTCCTTATTTTTAATGCAAGTTTGTGCCTGATCGGTTAACCCCAAACCCCAAACCCCAAACTCCAAACCCCAAACTAACACATGGCCGTAGCAAAAATTGTATGGGTAGATGATGAGATTGAAAGCCTGCAGTCGCAGAAGCGCTTTCTCGAAAGCAAAGGGTATGAAGTAATCACTTTTACCAATGGTTTTGATGCCATTGACTACCTGAAAACAGAACCCGTAGATGTGGTGCTGATGGATGAGACCATGCCGGGTATTACCGGGCTGGAGACCCTGGCCCGTATCAAGGAAGCCAACGCACAGATCCCGGTGGTGCTTATTACCAAAAATGAAACGGAGAACCTGATGGACGATGCCATCGGCAGCCAGATCTCCGATTATCTCATCAAACCCGTAAATCCCAACCAGGTATTGTTATCACTGAAAAAGATCATTGATAACAAGCGACTGGTGGCCGAAAAAACAACGACGGCTTACCAACAACAGTTTCGGGAACTTTTTATGGCGCTGAACAATAATCCTGATTATAACGAGTGGATGGAACTGTACAAAAAACTGGTGTACTGGGAGCTGGAAATGGAGAAAAGCGATAGCCCGGAAATGCGCGAAGTGTTTTATACCCAGAAGCAGGAAGCCAATACAGCGTTCTGCAAGTTCATCAGTAAAAATTATACTTCCTGGCTGGATCCGAAAAGTTTTTCGGCACCCATCATGAGTAATCACCTGTTCCAGTTCAAAGTATTACCACACCTGGAAAAAGGAGTGCCTGTTTTTTTTATCCTCATTGATAACCTGCGCTACGACCAGTGGAAGGCCATTCAGCCCATTTTTGCAGAAAGTTTCCGGATCCTGGAAGAAGAGACTTTTTATTCCATTCTTCCTACGGCCACACAATATTGCCGCAATGCCATTTTTGCCGGACTGCTGCCGATCGAAATTGAAAAACAGTTTCCACAGCAGTGGAAAAATGATGATGATGAAGGTGGAAAAAACCTGTTTGAAGAAGAGTTCTTCAAAGCACAACTGAAGAGATTAAAGAAAGAAGATGTCCGGTTTAGTTATAACAAAATTGTGAATCACCAGGACGGGCAGCAGCTCGTCAGCAATATTCACAACCTGTTGGAGAATGATCTCAATATCATCGTGTATAATTTTGTGGATATGCTCAGTCACGCCCGAACCGAAATGGAAGTGCTGAAAGAGCTCGCCAGCGATGAAGCCAGCTACCGCAGTATTACCCGCAGCTGGTTTGAACATAGTCCGCTACACCAGGCACTGAAAAAGATCGCGGATAGAAAAATGAAAATTGTGCTGGCAACCGATCATGGCAGTGTGCGGGTAAATACGCCGCACAAAGTGATCGGCGATAAACAGACCACCGCCAATCTCCGTTACAAACACGGCCGGAACCTGAATTTTGAAGCGAGGGATGTACTGGCTTTCAAAGACCCCAAAGAAGCAGGTTTACCGGTACCCAATGTGAATTCATCTTTCATTTTTGCCAAAGAAGACGGGTTTCTCTGTTATCCCAATAACTATAATCATTATGTGAATTATTACCGGAATACCTTCCAGCACGGTGGCATCAGCCTGGAAGAGATGATCGTACCGATCATTAAAATGGTGAGTAAGAGTGTATAAAAGGGCATGTTACCCGTAGCAATAATGTGAATAACTCCTGCATTACCGGGGTAAAGCCTCGTTCAGGGTTCCGTACCTTTACCGGGTAATTATTTCCTGTTTCACGATTGACGACGAACGTTATGAAGTATACCCAAACAACCTTAGATAAATTAGGCAATATCCTCGAAGAAACCGGTTACGTGGTTCGTTACGAACGCGGAACCTTCCAGAGTGGCTGGTGTTTGCTGGAAGCGAGGAAGATTGTGGTGCTGAATAAATTCCTGAGTATCGAAGGCAGGATCAATACCCTGATGGAGATCATCCCGCAGCTGCAGGTAGATTTTGATAAACTCACCCACGAATCGCAGAAGCTCTACGAAGAAGTAGTAAAAAAATCCACAGCCGAAGCCTGATTTTGCGGTTAATACCTGTTGCAATAGCTACTATTTGGCTTAGTTTTGAACAGTGAGCCACCAGTCTCTTACCATAACATTTTTAGGAACCGGAACCAGTTCGGGTGTTCCCATGATCGGATGCAAATGCACCGTATGCACGTCTTCCGATCCGAACGATAACCGGTTGCGGAGCAGTATTCTGGTGAAATCGGCACATACCACTTTTGTGGTAGATACCACGCCGGATTTCCGTTACCAGATGTTACGCACCCATACCGATCACCTGGATGCAGTATTGTATACACATCCGCACAAAGATCATATGGCCGGACTGGATGATATCCGCGCCTTCAATTTTACCAGCAAAAAAGCGATGAACATTTATGCCAACTCCCTGACCGAGGAAGCTGTTCGCCGCGATTTTTACTACGCATTCACCGATACCAAGTATCCCGGTGTGCCGGAAATGGATATGATCACCATTGATGAAAATCCTTTCACCATTGGCGATATCAAAGTGAGACCCATTCCGGTGATCCATCATAAGATGCCGGTATTCGGTTACCGGTTCGGTGATTTTACCTATATCACTGATGCGAATAAAATCGAAGAGACGGAAAAAGATAAGATCCGCGGATCAAAGATACTGGTGCTGAATGCGCTGCGCAGAGAATCGCATATCTCTCATTTTACTTTGTCGGAAGCGGTTGCCATGGCGCTCGAACTGGAAGTGCCGGAAGTGTATTTTACGCATATCAGTCACCAACTGGGCAAACACGAAGAGGTGAACCGTGAATTACCCAGCCATATCCGTTTGGCGCACGATGGCCTGACCCTTCATCTGTAACCCTTTGCGAACGTTACCCTAAAAAGTTACGTTATGAAAAGGATCCTCAAGAACTATCTCACGTTCACCCGTAAGGAAAGAACGGCGGTACTGGTTTTACTGGTATTGATCAGTGCATTGCTGGTTGCTCCTGTGTTTTATTCGCCCGAGCCGGCACCCCCCAGGGATACCCGTTTATTACAGCGGTATCTGGATAGTGCCCAAGCCACAAAAGAGGAGAAGCTCATGTCTGTTGATGCAAAAACTGCAGAAACCGAAATAGAGAATTTCCCCGTTTCACTATTCTTCTTCGACCCCAATACATTGGACCCCGCCGACTGGCTTCGGCTGGGCATTCCTGAAAAAACAGTGCGAACCATTATGAATTTCCGCAACAAAGGTGGGCAATTCAGGTTGCCCGAAGATCTCCGGAAAATATGGGGATTGCGTAAAGCAGATGCCGACCGGTTGGTTCCCTATATCAGGATCAAATCCCAAATGAATGATACGTATGCCAACCGTTTCCCCCTCCCCGCCAGGGGAAAAAAAGGGGCGGAACAAAAACAGGTTATTGATGTGAACACGGCCACAGCAGCAGAATGGGAAAGCCTGCCAGGTATTGGAAAAGTGCTGGCCAACCGTTTGATTAAGTACCGTGAAAAATTGGGTGGGTTTACCAGCCTGGAGCAGGTGAAGAAAACCTATGGAATCAGCGATTCGGTCTTTACCCTGATTCAACCCTTGCTGCGGTTACAACCGGAGATGGTTCCGGGTAACCGATCCCTGGATCTGAATACGGCAACGGTGGGTCAACTCACAGCTGTAGCGGGCATACCGGAAGCCATTGCAAAAGCGATTGTGGTATATCGAAAAGAATACGGACCTTTTCTGCAAATAACGGATCTGAAAAAGCTGGTATTGATTTCCGATACGCTCTTTCTACGGGTAGCAGGCAGTTTTCATGTTAAATAAATGATTAACATAAATAGTATTTGGCTGAGAAAAAAAATCCCCTACTTTTGCGTTGAAAACTAACAAACAGTAGTTTGTTTTCAGGGGGTTGCCAGATAACGATTGCTTGTTTTTCTGGCAGCCTCCGTCTATTTAAATACAGTTGTATGAACTTTCAAGTCGACGAATTAACCAGCCAGGTGGCCCAAACCGCCCGTGAATTTGCCCTGCAGCATCTCAAACCGCATGTAATGGAATGGGATGAGGCGCAGGTATTTCCCATAGCCGTTTTTAAAGAACTGGGTAAACTGGGTATGATGGGAGTGCTGGTGCCGCAGGAATATGGTGGTGCCGGACTGGGCTATTTCGAATACAATGCCATTATACAGGAGATATCCAAAGTGTGTGGTTCGATTGGCTTAAGTGTGGCGGCGCATAATTCGCTTTGTACCAATCATATTCTTTCTTTTGGTACGGAGGCACAAAAAAAACAATGGTTACCCAAACTGGCCACCGCCGAATGGCTGGGTGCCTGGGGTTTAACGGAACCCAATACCGGCAGCGATGCGGGTAATATGAAAACGACTGCCGTAAAAGACGGCGATCATTGGGTATTGAATGGCACCAAAAGCTGGATCACCCATGGCAAAAGCGGCGATGTAGCAGTGGTGATCTGCCGAACAGGCGAACCACGCACCAGCGGTAATTCCACCACTTTTGTGGTAGAACGCGGCACGCCGGGATTTTCAGCAGGTAAAAAAGAAAACAAACTGGGCATGCGTGCCAGCGAAACGGCAGAAATGATCTTCGATAACTGCCGTATCCCCGATAGTAACCGTTTGGGTGAAGTAGGAGATGGTTTCCGTCAGGCGATGAAAATACTGGATGGCGGAAGGATCTCCATTGCTGCCTTATCTGTGGGCATTGCCAAAGGAGCTTATGAAGCCGCTTTGCAGTATTCGCAGGAAAGATACCAGTTCGATAAACCCATTGCCAGCTTCCAGGGTATCAGCTTTAAACTGGCCGATATGGCCACCGAAATAGCCGCCGCCGACCTGCTGATCTGGCAATGTTGCGACCGGAAGCAACGTGGCGGGAAAGTAACCAGGGAAGGGGCCATGGCCAAGTATTATGCCAGTGAAATAGCGGTAAAAACCGCCACTGAAGCCGTTCAGATCTTTGGCGGCTACGGGTATACAAAAGATTTTCCGGTAGAGAAATACTATCGTGACGCAAAATTGTGTACTATTGGAGAAGGAACTTCAGAGATACAGAAACTGGTGATTTCGCGCGAAGTGCTGCATAGTTAGTCTCTTTTCGATTGCTTGCTTATAAAAAAGCCCTCTGCAAGAGGGCTTTTTCTATATTGCTTTTCAGTAATTTATGCTATCTTCCTTTTTTACTATTTCGCTGAAACCCGTGACCAGAAATATTCTCTTATACCTATTGCTGCTGGCAGTATGCACAGGCGGCACAACGGGTGAACTGAAAGCTGCTGACAACAATATCCTTGCTGCCGACAGAAAAAAGGTAGACTCCCTGAACCAACTGGCCTTTGATCAAAAGCGGTTTGATGTGGCCAAAGCGCTGAATAACCTCTTTAATGCGGAGAACCTGGCCATCGCCGGCAATTACCAGAAAGGCCTGGCCACCACTTTTTTTCATGAAGCCGGCATTTATCACCAGAACGGTTACGATAAAAAGGCCCTTGCAACCTATTACAAATCGAAACTGATCTTTCAGACATTGAAAGATACCCTGAACATAGCGATCGTTAATAAGGAGATCGCCACCTCCCTCTATGCCAGCGGTCAATCGGGTGAAGCGATCCGGTTATACAATGAATCGCTAATGGTATTTATCCAGCTGAATGACCAGCGGCAGATAGCCAATATCAAAAACAGTATCGGACTGGTGCAACTGGACCAGCGGCAATATGCTATTGCGGAAGCTTCGTTCAGGGAGGCTCTGAACCTTAGTGTCAGGATCCGTCACCAGTACGGAGAGAAAAAAGCGTATTATAACCTGGGCTTACTGGAAGAGAAACTAACTAATTTTACCAAAGCGGAAGCATATTACCTGAAATCACTTGCCATAGACAAATTGCTGAATGATAAGTTCGGAGCTGCACTGAACCAGTTGCAACTGGCTTCCATTCATCAACAGCAGGGAAGGAGTGACGTCTCTATCACTGATGCCAAAGAAGCGTATGGCAGAGCGTATGTGGTATCTGCCTATAACCTGATGAAAGATGCTTCTACCCGGGTGATCAATGTGTACAGGCAGAAAAATGATATCCTGCGGGCTTCGGAATGGCAGGATTCGCTGGTGAATGTTTTGAACATGCAGATCGCCAATGAAAAAGAGTATGCACTCAATTTCATTGAAGTGATCAAGAACCAGAATGCCAAAAACACCAATGCGGAGAAAGACCTGGAAAAACAGAAACAGGTTCAGAAAGAGCAGTTGCTCATTATCACCGTAGGTACTTTTATCCTGATCATTGTGGCGGTGCTGGCGGTACTGGCCCTGGTAAACTACCAGCGTCAGCGTTTCTTCGGTAAAGAGCTGAAGCAGAAAAATGAGATCATTGAAAAGAATTCCGCTTCACTAGATCAGCTGAACAAAGAGATCTCTCACCAGAACCTTTTACTCGAAGAAGATAACAAAACCAAGAACAAACTCCTCTCTATCATATCGCACGATCTTCGTACTCCGTTGGTGAATACCAAAGGCGTGTTGAACCTGGTTAATCAGGGCATGGTGCCGCCCGAAGAAGCCGATCGGTTACTGCAACTGCTCGAAACCCAGTACCTGGGTACCACATCGCTGCTGGATAACCTGTTGTTCTGGATCAAGGGACAGATGGATGGAAAGGAAGATGATAAAGTAAAAGTGGGCCTGCATCAGCTGATCAAAGTGCTGGAAGAAGAGCACCGTATGCCGCTGATGAAAAAGAAGATCACCCTCCGTAACCTGGTAGACCGCGACCTGGCCATTATTACAGAAAAAGAAATGATACGTATCGTATGCCGTAACCTGATCAGTAATGCCATCAAGTTCACCAACGAAAATGGAACCATTGATGTTTCCTCGCGTGTGGGCGATGATCATTGCCTGTACCTGGCCGTTAAGGACAATGGTATTGGTATGTCAAAAGAAGCGATCGAAAAAGTGAACGCCAAACAATACTACAACACCACCGGAACTTCGTACGAAAAAGGGAGTGGTTTTGGACTGATGCTCTGCCGTGATCTCATCAGCAAAGCCGGAGGGGAACTCATCGTCGAAAGCGAACCCGGCAAAGGAAGCACATTCACTATCCGTATGCCTCTCACAGCATGAACAGAAGAACAGACGAACCGATGAACAAGGAACAGACGAAGTTTATTTATTACATACCTCGACTCCCACATTCACCTAATTGTCTGTTCATCTGTTCGTCTATTCCTCCGTTCCCTAGTCTTCGTTCTTGTTGCCGGCAGCAAAGATCTGGTCAACCGCACCACCCAGCATGGGGAATCTTTCTTTTACAAAATTGGCAATGGTCTCAATGGCTTTCTGTGCCTGTTCAGGATTCAGGTTGGCTTCTTTCACCAGGCGTTCTACAAGTTCGTTCATGATTGGGGTTTTGGTAAGTTCTATGTTGTAAGTTATAGGTTCTAAGTTCTAAGTTCTAAGTTTTAAGTTCGTGTTATTCACCATTCACCATTCACCATTCCCGACTCCCGACTCCCGACTCCCGACTCCCGACTCACGACTCACGACTCACGACTCACGACTCACGACTCACGACTCACGACTCACGCTGCAAATTACTGGCTCCCCACAAAAAAGCGACAAGAACTTATTCCCATCGCTGTTGTGTTTATCGGTAAGTAACCTCTTGATCAGGCAACTTTTAATGCGCTGATCTTGCTTTTACTGAACATCTGCTCTGCATAATCGAGGGTAATATGCAGTTGTTTGGTGTCGGTGCCGGGCAATTCAAACATGGCATCGGTGAGGATACTTTCGCAGATACTGCGCAAGCCCCGGGCACCCAGTTTGTATTCGAGGGCTTTCTTCACCATAAAATCAAGCACTTCGTTATCCATGATCAACTCAATTCCCTCCAGCTCAAACAGTCGGGTAAATTGTTTGATGAGTGAGTTGCGGGGTTCGGTCAGGATATTTCTGAGTGTCTCTGCATCCAATGGGTTCAGGTGGGTGATCACGGGTAAACGCCCGAGCAGTTCGGGGATCAAGCCAAAACTTTTCAGGTCAGTGGCATTGATGAACTGCAGCAGGTTCTTACGCTGGTGCTCCTGTTCTTCCTTGTTTACACTGAAGCCGATGGCATTGGTGTTTACCCTGCGGGCAATCACTTTGTCAATTCCGTCAAAAGCACCACCGCAGATAAAGAGGATATTTTTGGTATCCACTTTGATCATTTTCTGTTCCGGATGTTTACGGCCTCCCTGCGGGGGTACCAGTACTTCGGTTCCTTCCAGCATTTTCAGCAGTCCCTGCTGTACCCCTTCTCCGCTTACATCGCGGGTGATGGAAGGGTTATCGCCTTTACGGGCGATCTTGTCCAGCTCATCTACATATACAATACCGCGTTCGGCAGCGGTCACATCATAATTACAGTTCTGTAACAGGCGGGTGAGCATACTCTCCACATCTTCTCCCACATATCCCGCTTCGGTAAAAACGGTTGCATCCACAATGGCAAAAGGAACATTCAGCAGGCGGGCAATGGTTTTGGCCAGCAGGGTTTTACCCGTACCGGTTTCGCCCACCATAATGATATTACTCTTTTCAATTTCCACCTCATCCTGCTGGGCTTTGCTGTTAACCCGTTTGTAGTGATTGTAAACGGCTACCGACAATACTTTTTTGGCATCGTCCTGGCCGATCACATATTCATCCAGGAACTTCTTGATCTCCGCAGGGCGGCGAACATTCAGTTTGAAATTAGCGCTGGTATTGTTTTCCTGTTTTGCTGATAATTCCTGTGCAATGATCTCCTGGGCATGTTCTACACAGTTCTCACAGATATGACCATCCTGTCCGGCAATGAGAATTTTTACCTCATCGCGGTTGCGGCCACAAAAAGAACAATGTAATTGAGATGTTTTCGCCATAATCTGTTTCCTCCACGTATAATAATAAAAGACACCCCTGGGCGGCTTATTGTTGCAAAGCTACCACAGTTCGGGGGTCTGCGTGTCTGTTTTGGGTAAAATCCGTGTAAAAACGGTGGAACAGGCTTAGATTTTGTCTAAAACCGCGTCCACGATACCATAAGCCACCGCTTCTTTGGCATCCATCCAGTAATCCCGGTCAAAATCCTTCATGATCTGTTCTACGGTTTTTCCGCAGTTATCGGCCAGTATTTTGGCGCCCAGCTCCTTGGTTTTGCGGATCTGGGTGGCCTGGATCTCAATATCGGCACTGGTTGCCTGGAAATAACCGCCCAGGCTGGGCTGGTGTATCATGATTTCGGCATGCGGGTATACAAAACGTTTGCCCTTGGTACCGGCACTGAGTAAAATAGAACCCATACTGGCCGCAAGGCCCATACAGATGGTGCTTACCGGACTCTGGATCAGCTTCATGGTATCATAGATCACCATACCGCTGGTAACAACACCACCCGGACTATTGATATAGAACTTGATCTCCTGTCCCGGTTTGTCAGCATCCAGCAGTAATAATTTGCTTACCACATCGCGGGCAGACTTATCATCTACCACGCCCCATAAATACACGGCTCTTTTTTCAAAGAAGAGTTTCTCCATCTTCTTCATCATGAAGCCGGTCATGGGTTCCGGTTTTTCTTCTTTAGCGGGTTCGTTTTCTTCTTCGTCTTCCTGTAAGTAGGGGTTGATATATTTTGCGTCGATCATTTTTTCAATTTTATTTTTTGTGAATGGGCAATTGCGAATGGGCAGTTGGGAAGAGTGGATAGAATTGTTCTCATTCACTATTCACCACTGACTATTCACCATCAGCTTTTCTTCTCTTTTCTCGGATTCATAAATAAAACCTCATCGATCAAACCATATTCCTTGGCTTCAGTGGCGGTCATCCAGAAATCACGGTCGCTGTCTTTGGCAATGGTCTCTACATCTTTTCCGGTATGATGGGCGGTTACAGCATAGAGTTCCTGCTTCAGTTTCTTGATCTCACGGGCCGTGATCTCAATATCCGTTGCCTGTCCGCCAATAGCGCCACTGGGCTGGTGCATCATGATACGACTGTGTTTCAAGGCAGTTCTTTTACCCTGGATACCCGCACATAACAGGATCTGTCCCATACTGGCGGCAATGCCGGTACAAATGGTAGCCACATCCGGACTGATAAATTGCATGGTATCATAAATACCCAGACCGGCATACACACTGCCACCAGGGCTATTGATGTACATCTGGATATCACGGGTACGGTCTGTACTTTCGAGGAAGAGTAACTGGGCTGTCACAATATTGGCCACATAATCATTGATGCCTTCGCCAAGGAAGATGATGCGGTCCATCATCAAACGGCTGAATACATCCATGCTGGCCACATTCAATGGCCTTTCTTCAATGATATAGGGAGTGAGGTTGGTAAACCCCTGCTGTTGGTAATTATGCAAAGTGGCACTGCTGATGCCCCTGTGTTTTACCGCGTATTTCTCAAATTCTTGTCCAAGGTTCATGCGTTACGATTTTCGCTTTGAAGATAAGTGATTTGCTATTTCAAGGATGATTTCTACAGGCAAATACTGTGCAATTTGGATTTTACGACAACAAGTCAGGCCATATTGGTCTGTACAACAGGGTCCGTGACACCCCCTGGATGGATGTAGACAGAATTTCCGATATAAAAATGCCGGACCAAGCGGGTCCGGCATTCAGGTATGGTTTCACGCCTGTTGCAGGTGTGTCGGGATCAATGATGGTGGTGGTGCAGCTTTTTGGCAAAATCTTCGGCACTGATGGCTTCTTCTTTGGCAGTAACCTGTCCTTCCAATGCCGTAAACATTTTGTCGGTACTGATGCGGTGGTAGCTGTCTTCTACAAATTTGCGGTCCTGCATCATGCGGTTGGCGTAATCATCCACCCACTGCTGGTTATCGCCCAGGGCACCTAACTGGCCACCCATGTAACTGAACAGCTGCTGTTTGGCAAAATCACGGATATCGTCAGGCATCACTTCAATCTTGTTATCCTGGATAAGCTGGCTGCTAACCAGGGTCCATTTCAATTGGTTCACGAAAGTGGGATAGTCCTGTTCTGCTTCTTCAGCTGTTTTAGGCTGCTCGCCACCGGTTTGTAACCAGCGTTTCAGGAAACTTTCGGGGAACTGCATGTCGGTATGGTCTACCAGGTGGTGATAGATCTGGTCGAAGATCTGGTTGCGGGATTGCTGGTCAAAATGAGCATCGATCTCTGCTTTTACCGCTGCACGGAAATCGGCTTCAGATTTGATCTCTTTGTTAGGGTACACAGCGAGGAAAAGTTCTTCGTTCAGTTCGGCTTTTTCTACCAGGCCTACTTTGGTGATCAGGATCTTGAAATATTTATCGCCATCTTCTTTGCTCAGTCCCAGGTCGCCCAGGATAGCTTCTTTTTCTTTGTCTTCAAAAGCTTTGCTCAACTGTAATACCAGGGTGTCATCTTTTTTCTTACCCATCAGGTTCTTGCGGAAACCGGCTTCAAAATATTTCACCAGCAGCGAATTGTCTTTGCTGATACCGCCTTCCACTTCATTACCTTCCTGGTCGCACTCGATGAATTTTACATTCACCACATTATCATCACCGGTAACGGTTTCAGGTTCGGTCATTTTACCGTTGCGGATCTGTAAACGCTCCACTTCTTCCTGCACCATTTCGTCGGTTACATTGATCTTGTAGCGGGTTACGTTGATATTGCCCGCATCTACCTTTACATCCGGTTTCAGGCCTATTTCAAAAGCGAAAGTATATTCAACCGGATTGTTCATGTCCAGTTTGGCAGCATCGTTATCCAATGGCAGGGGCTGGGCAAAGATCTCCAGTTTTTCTTTGTTCAGGTAAGCATTCAGTTCGGCCTCAACCTTACGCAGCACTTCATCGTTAAAAACACCCTGGCCGTACATTTTCTTTACCAGTCCGGAAGGAACCATACCCTTACGGAAGCCGGGGATATTGGCGGTTTTGGCATATTTCTTCAGGCTTTGTTCAAAGCCGGTATAATAATCTTCTTTGTTCAGCTGAACGGTCAGTTTGTCGTTCAATAAACCAATGTTCTCTCTGGTAACAGATGCCATGATGAAATTTTTAGAATTCTTAAAATTTGGGGTGCAAAGGTAAGGGATTGTCCGAAACCACGAGGCTTTGGCCGGTTTTTAAGGAAAAATCCCGTTGGGAAGACGACGGATAGTTTTTTTTTGGCCTCAGGCAACAGGAAGAGGGAAAAAGGACTCTACCTTTGCAAGTAAAGGATAGTACAAGACCATTTAATATATACAAATAATATGTTATTTGTATAACATTATCTTAAAATGAGATAATCAAGCGGTCGTTGGCATCTATTTTGGTTGATTATTAAGACATGAGGAAACCGCTGCTGATATCAATGCTGTTACTGCATATCCTGGGAAACACAGAATTGTGCCAGTTATTGTCTATGCACAAAATTTATCAGCATTACCAGCTTCACCTGCTCATGAATCCGAAGGAAGGTTTTGTGGATTATATCAGTGAACATTATGTAGGCGATGATGGTATTGCCGCAGATGATTCCATGGATCACGAATTACCATTCAAAAGCCTGCTCCACCAGAGCGTATTGGCCGCTACCACACCTCCTTTGTTGTTTTCCACTACTGTTCAATCCAGCCTGTTAGAAAAAAGCGACCGCTTTCCTTCAGGCATCCCGGAAGCTATTTTATCTCCCTACAAAGACGCACTCTTACGCCCCCCTACCGCTATGGTCTGATGTTTACCCTTGCATTGAAATTTTATAGCTAAGTCATCCCGTAACGGTGGCGGAACCGATTGCCTGTTCCTGCCTGCACCTGCCCGTATGACAGCATCAGTCTAAACAAATTCTATGAAAATAATGAGCGTAAAAACGGGTTTACTGGCGGTAGTGGCCGTACTGGTATTTTTTGCCTGTAAACATGAGATCCCATTTCCCGCAGGTACTACGGTGGTAACGGAAGTGCCCAACCCCGGAACTTCGGGGCGTACCTGCAGTCCGGACTCTGTTTATTTTGCCAACGAGATCCAACCTATGATCAATGCCGGCTGTGCCATGGCCGGTTGCCATGATGCAGTTACCCATGCAGAAGGATTGAACCTGACCACTTATACCGGCATCCTGAAAATTGTTTCGCCCCGCAATGCCGGCGACAGCAAATTGTATAAAGAGATCATCCGTACAGATAAAGACCGGATGCCGCCGCCGCCCATGCCGGCGATGAGTGCCGACCAGCTGGCCAAGATCCAGAAATGGATCAACCAGGGCGCGGTAAACAATGTCTGCGACAAATGTGATACCACCGATTTCAAATATAGTACTGCCATCAAACCATTACTGGCTAACAAATGTGTAGGATGCCATAACAGCGCTTCACTGGGTGGGGGAGTAGACCTCGCTACCTACGCAGCGGTAAAAACCTCGGCCCTCAGCGGAAAATTACTGGGATCTGTAAAATGGACGGCCGGCATTTCTGCGATGCCCAAGGGGGGTGTAAAAATGCCTGACTGTGAGATCACACAAATTCAAAAATGGATCAACGCGGGAACGCCGAACAATTAAATCTGGTAACCATGAAAAAAACAATCTTATTTCTGTTAATCGGTGTCCTGGTACTATCATTTTATTCCTGTTATTATGATAAGGCCGATCTGCTGTACCCAACGGGTGCTGCTGTGTCCTGCGATACCAGTACCGTCATCTCCTATTCTCAAAAAGTAGTGCCCCTGCTGAAAAACCAGTGTTATGGATGCCATACACCCACCGGCGGTTCGGGTGGTATTAATATGGGAACCTATGCCACTGATAAAGCGATCGCGGTGAATGGAAAATTATATGGCAGTATCAGTCATGCAGCAGGTTTTATTCCTATGCCGCAGGGCACATCCAAGATGACCACCTGCCAGCTGGCTGCGATCAAAAAGTGGATAGATGGCGGGGCATTGAATAACTAATCCTTTATAACTGAACACATGTCAAAGAAAACAATCACAAGGGTACTGATTCCTGTTCTGATCCTGCTGGTGCTGGGCGTGGGGTATGTGTATCGGGAGTTTAACCGAAAAGCAGCAGATACAGCCGACCTGGCACCGGCGTATGAACTAACCGGTACACAGTTGCTGGAAGCATTTCAGCAGGATGAGAAAAAAGCGAATACTCTTTATCTCGGGAAAGTGCTGGCCGTAACCGGCATGATCAAATCGCAGCGCAGCGATAGTGCCGGTATACAAACCCTGGTCATCGGAGATACGGCTTCTCTTTCATCGATACGTTGTATCATGAACGGCGATCCCGGGTCGGTAACCGGGCCATTCAGCACGGGCACCAGAATTACTATCAAAGGCATCTGCACCGGTTACAATGCAGATGACATGGGCCTGGGTGCTGATGTGCTGCTGAACCGTTGTGTTCCACAAAATTTATTAAAACCTTAAAATGCATTTGTATGAAAAAAATGATCATCTGTTTACTGGCCCTGTTTGTTATCAAAAACATAACGGCACAGGATAAATTTTTTACCAAGAGTGGTAAGATTTCCTTTGATGCCACTTCTCCCAAATCGCCCGAAAATATTGAAGGGGTGAATAAGACCGTGACCTGTGTGCTGGACACCAAAACAGGTAACCTGCAAATGGCTGTATTGATGAAAGCCTTTGAATTTGACAGGGCTTTAATGCAGGAGCATTTTAATGAGAACTATGTAGAGAGCAACAAATTTCCTAAAACGGAATTCAGGGGCGCTATTGTTGCGGGTTCGGTTGTTAACTACGGTAAAGACGGAGTGTATCCGGTGAAAGTAAAAGGGAAACTGACCATGCATGGACAAACCAAAGAGGTAGAAGCAGAAGGTAAGCTGACAGTGAAAGCCGGTAAAATTCAGGTGCAGTCTGTTTTTTCCGAGCAACTGGCTGATTACGGTG